>Ga0126373_10000167_pt1 | contig 44528 bp, 42 predicted proteins | sample PanSoiMetPlot_11_FD_92545 | JGI IMG/M metagenome (GOLD analysis project Ga0126373, IMG submission 92545) | Tropical forest soil microbial communities from Panama - MetaG Plot_11 | ecosystem: Environmental > Terrestrial > Soil > Tropical forest > Bulk soil | place: Panama | collected 2016-02-17 | reverse complement strand
GCGTCTCGCCCTCGGCGAACAGGCCCGCAAACAACAGGCACGATTTCACCTGCGCGCTGGCCACCGGCACCTTGTAGTCGATTGCTTTCAACCGGCCGCCCCGAATGTGCAGCGGGGGCCGGTCGCCTTCGCGGGCTGAGATTCCGGCTCCCATCGCCGTTAGCGGCCGGATGATGCGAGCCATGGGCCGCCGGGAGAGCGACTCGTCGCCGAAAAGCTCAGACGTGAACGCCTGCCCCGCCAAAATGCCGCTGAGCATGCGCATCGTCGAGCCGGAATTCCCGCAATCCAGGGGATTGCCAGGCGCGGCCAGCTTCATCCCGCTACCCTGGATCTCCACGACATTGCCGGGCAGTTTTTCCCAGGCAACCCCCAGCTGTCGCAGGCAACCGAGCGTGCTCGCACAGTCCGCCCCCGTCGAATAATTCTCCAGGCGCGACTTCCCTTCTGCCAACGCGGAAAGCATCGCATAACGATGCGAAATCGATTTGTCCCCCGGCAGACGGATGCTGCCCGATACGTTGCCGGCCGGCCGAACCCGAACACGCGAGCCCAGATTCATGAATGTTTCGTCATCAGGTTGGATGCGGGCGAGGGACCCCGATGCTATCGCCGCCTAGGTCCGCGACTTCGCTTCCGCTGCGGCTTCATGCAGGACCTCCGGCGGAATCTCTTTCAGGGTCACAGCGAATTCGAACAGCGGGGCTTCCGGGCCGCGTCCCCAGCGATAGACCTCCCAATGCGCGCGAATAAAGGCCATATCGGGACTGGCGGTGAGATCCACGATGAGCGGTGTCTCGCCTCGGTAGAATTTCTGCGGGAACGCTACGATCGGCTTCGGGCTCCAGGTGCTGCCATCCGGCGAGCCGTAGACGCTTAGGTCGAGCGCCTCCTGCTCCACGATCTGCGTAATGTTGAGTGTCGCAAGAAACGCGCGATGCGCGGCCCCACGAATCTCCACTGCCGGGCCATCGCCCTTCGCGGTCGCCACCGTCTTCTCTGGGACCAGATAGGTATCAATCATTGTGTAAGCAGTCTAGCAAACCTGCGCTTCGCGCAGCGTGACTAGCATCACGGCAAATCCACAGATGCGGCCCGCTCTACCCGCCGTGCACAGAATCCAGAAACTGGCGCAGCAGCGGACCCACTTCTTCGGGCCGTTCCCACGCCGAATAGTGCCCTGCCCGGGGCACGATCCGCAGCTGGCTGCCGCGAATGTTCGCTCGCATCAGTTCGCCATCCGCCACCGTCGACAGCACGTCTTCGTCCCCGATCACCATCATCGTGGGCACGTCGATCGTCTTCAGCGTCGGCACCGAATCGGGCCGCTCCGCCATTCCCTGCTGCACCTGGGCGATGTCCTGCGGCGACATCGTTTGCATCATATGCCGCGCGTCGGCCACCAGGTCGGGCCGAGCGCCCAGAGTGCTTTGGCCGAAAAGCTTTGGGATCTGGGCGTCGAGAAACGGCTCGGTCCCGCGTTCCAGCACGTCCGCCGCCGCACGCAGCCGGTTGGCGCGCCCTTCGGGTGTATCCGCCTGCGGCCGCGAATCGCAGATCACCAGCGCGGCAAAGCGGCCGCGGAATCGCCGCCAGCACTCAAACAGGATGTAGCCGCCGATCGAAACACCCACGAAGACGGCGCGGCCTACCTGCGCATCATTCAGCAATCGCTCGAGGTCGGCGGCATGCTTGGTCATCGTGGCCGCGCCTTCCCCGACATCGGAAGCGCCGTGCCCGCGCAGGTCCGGTATGATGAGCTTGTAGCGCGATGATAGTGCCGGCGCTAGCGGACTCCAGAAACCATGATGTACCGGAAACGGATGCAGCAGCACGACGGGTGGACCGTCGCCGGAGATCCAGTAGGCAATCTCGGCATCGTCGCTTTTGAAGCGCCGCATGTTCGCGATTTTATCGAAACAGGCCCATCGGGCGCGGCGTGAAACAAGAAGCCGCCTTTCCCCGGGTCGAGGCCACGACGGGCGACCGCTTCAAAAGGGCCTCTCCCTCAAGCGTTCGGCGCCTGCTGCCCATGCGGCACTGCCAGAGCGGCTGGCTCCTCCGGCATCACAATCCAGGCAATGACGTAGCCAATGATGCCCGGCACGATCCCGCTGAAGAAGGTTCCTACCAGCCACAGCACGCGCACCAGCGTCAGATCCAGATCAAAGTACTCGGCCAGCCCGGCGCACACGCCGGCGATTTTCCGCTCGCCACGCGGGCGGATCAGCCGCTTGCGAGCCAAAACTGCGCCCACCCGCTTGCCACAATAAGCACAGAGGTTCGCATCGTCCTGGATGACCTTACCGCAGTAGTTGCAATACATAACTCTGCCCCTCCGCCTGATGATACGAGTATCGCAGAGACAAGGTTCCAGGGAAAGTCACTGCGAACCCGGGCCGAGCCGAACCCCGCGCCATCCGCCTCAATCCGCGTGATACGGCTCTTTCAATCGCCGCCGCGCCGTGTCCGCCGGAGGGCTGGAGCTGTTCGCGGCAATCACGGCGTCGTATTTCTTCACCGCAAGTTCGCGCCGCTGCTGCTGATCGTACATTTCCCCTGCGCCCAGGTTGGCTTTCTGCTGAACTTCCGGATCGGGATGTGCGATTTCATTCACCAGTTCATACGCCGCCGCGGCGCCCGAGTAATCTTTTTGGCTGCGCAGAAGGTCCCCCAGATAAATCGCCGCAAACTCGTAATGCAAGCCGTCGAACTTCCCTTCCCGTCCCTCTTGCCATATCTTCCGGTAGACTGCGGCTGCCTCCGTGGTCCGATTCAGCGACCGCAGCAGGCTGCCCTCTTCGAGCGCCAGCAGCACGTTCTTCGGATACTCGGAAATCAGCGGAAGCAGCAACGCCAATGACTCCCCATACCGCTTGTCGCGCGCGTGGAACAGGACCAGCGCCACCTGCGCTTCCGTGCGATTCTCACAATCGCTGTGGGCAACATCGTTTAGGTAATCGATCCCCTTCTGTTTATTTCCGCCCAGGCCGAACATCGATACCGCAACTTTGACAGCCGGAGGCAAACTCCCCATGACGTAGTTGTGTACGCCCACCACCAGCTTCGCGTCGGTATAGTTCGGCCGCAACTCCAGTACCCGCTCGTGATCGCGCCGGGCTCCCACCGCGTTGCGCAGCGCCGAAAACCACGCCCGATCCACCAGCGCCGTGTAGGTAGAGAACTGAGCGCGCGTGATCCCGCGAGCATACAGAGCATCCACGTCGTTTGGATTCGCGTTGAGACGGCTTTCCTCCAGCTTGCTGGCCCGGTCGACCAGCGCCTGGATTTGCTGCTTCACTGCCGGATCGGCCGGACGGTGCGGTGTGACCAGGAAGGTATCGTTCGTGTACTCCACCGGGTTTAGCACGCCCATCCGGTAGAGTTCCCGATACATAACAGCGGCGAGTAGATGGTTCACCGCATTGGGATCGTTGGGGTGCTGGTCGAGCAGTTTTTGAAATGCGGGAATCGCACGGTCGTATTCGAGGTTATAGAAATAATCGAAGGCCTGCGTCAGTTGCGGATCCGCCTGATGGGTCGCATCCTCCGAGTGAACCTCGGTTCGCTTGGCCTCCTGCCCGAACCCACCGCCCAGCAACACGCACCCAACCAGAAACAAGACGCCCCATCTGGCTACTCGACGCGAGCCCGACCCACCAGCAACCATCGCCATGGACACCACTATCAGATGCTACTGCACCTAGAACGATACCTCTCCCCGCCCAGGCACTCCTTATAATTCGGACGAACTTACGTGCATGTTCTCAATCCGGGAGTAATTCTTGCTCGCCCCCCGGCTCAATCTCCGGTTTTGGAAACTGATTTAACCGTCTTTTCATGAATGGGTTACGAAGAACTTGAACTTTGGCCGTTGGCTTGCCTTCATCCCGGTTGAGGATCTCCCTTTATGGCGGAAGTAGTGCGCGATGCGCAGCAGGACTTCTGGCGCCCACCGAAGGCAGAACCGGTTGCGCTGGAGGCTGCCCCGCATTCCGGCATGGTCGAGGTTTGCGACCAGTGCGAAACCGAGTTTATCGCCGGATCTCGTTTTTGCCATCGCTGCGGCGCGCCTCGCCCCGATGCCTTAGCCGCTCCCAGCTGGACCACCGAGCTCAAGACTTTGCTCCGCCATCTTGAATTCCACAATATCGAGAAGGGGATCCATCGCGTGCGGCAGTACCTTGGCTTGTCTACCGCCGCCCTCATTTCCTTTGCCGTCGGTCTGATTTGCGTGATCTGCGCGCTGGGCATTGGCCTGGTTTTTACTGTGCAGACCACCCTCGATTGGCAAGCTTTGCAGCTCTGGCGCCTGCAGTGGTTGCTCGGCGCTCTGGTCGCCTTTGTCGCCGGCGTCCTGCTCAAGCGAGCGGCCAGCTAGATTTTGTTTCGTTTCGGTGAAGATCCCCTCCCCCCTCGGGATCTTCACCGACCCCTGGCGGGGATTCCTTCAATGCACAGCTTCCGGCTCCGCCGAGGCGACCGGCACTCTTCTCTGCTGATCCAACCGATAAAGATGATGGAGTGGGCCAACCCCCTTTCCCAGCGGTTGTGCCCTGGTGATCGCTGCGGTGACATAAGCCTTCGCCAGCAGCACAGCTTCGGGCAAACCCCGCTCTAAGGCAAGGTGACAGGCCATCGCACTGGCGAAGGCGCACCCGGTCCCATGGGTCGAGTTGGAACGCCGCTTTTCGGACTTGAATACCTCTTGCTCGATGCCGCGCCGGGTCTTGAAGGTCAGTAGATCGATCGCCTTGTCCAAGTGGCCGCCGGTCACAACCACGCTCTCGGCTCCCATCTCATGCAGTCTGCCCGCCGCCACCCGCATCTCCGCCAGATTCGTAACCGGCAATTGGGTCAGCACGGCAGCCTCTTCTACGTTGGGCGTGATCACCGTGGCAAGTCGCAGCAAGCGCTCGACCAGCACCTGCCGACCTGAAGCATCAAGAAGCTCGGCACCCGAAGACGACCGCAGGATCGGATCCAGCACCACGTTTGCCGGCTTGTACTCCTCCAGGAACGAAGCGACTGCCTCGGCGATTTGCCCCGAACCCAGCATCCCCAGGTGGACTGCCCGGATCTCCAGGTCCGCCCAGAGTTCCCGGAGGGTCTCGGCAACAAGCTTGGGATTGCACGGCTCCACCGTCCGGACCCCCGCTGTGGACTGCACCGTGAGAGCCGTAATGCACGACACCCCATAGCATCCATGAGCGGCGATGGTTTTGATGTCAGCGGTGATGCCGGCTCCTGAAGAAGGGTCAAAACCGGCAATCGTCAGCACAACCGGCGGCGTCTCGGCCATACGTCGCACTCTACCCCAAACCGCCCGGATCGCGGAGTTTTCGGCGTATCGCAGAAAAAATATTGCCGGCACTCGGCTTCGAGCGACTCCGCAAGTAGCTGAAATAAGGCGCCTTAGTCGGCGATTCTAAGCTATCCCATTACAAGTAAAGCACTTGTAAGATTTTCCGGTACCCAGGCATTCGTTGTATTTACGATTTAGTTAACAATTAAGTCCTTTGTTTGCAGGGTAATCTATGACATTACTCAATTTTTACAAGAGGTTACGTTCGACATGAATAACTAGCTGGTAACTTTGTTACCTGGATTTCATGATTGACAGTCCCTCCACCGGGTCTTTAGCATTTCCCAATCGCCACTACGTAGGGCTTGGAAACTGAACTTGAGTATGCGAGGTGAACTGAATGCGGAGTCGTATAGCTCGAGGTCTGGTGCTGTTTTTGTGCATCGCCAGCCTGGGAGCAGCTCAGGGACCGAACAGCTCGGGAACGGAACACGATCGAAGTAAACTCCTTCAAACTTCGACGGTCGCCCCGCAGGCGTATCCCAAGCATCCCAAGAAGAAACCGGATCCTTACCAGGTCGGCACCGCCTCCTGGTATGGCGAACAATTCGACGGCAAACAAACCGCCAGCGGCGAGCCTTTCGATATGTACGATCTGACCGCCGCCCACCCGACGCTTCCCCTCGGAACGCGCGTGAAAGTGACCAACCTCCACAACCGCAAATCGGTGGTGGTCGTGGTCAATGATCGTGGTCCGGTCGTCGACGGCCGTATCATCGACCTTTCCTATGCCGCCGCCCAGGCGCTCGGCTTTGAGGAAAAAGGTCTGCAACGCGTCCGCCTGGACGTTGTGCACTATCCCACTGAGGCCTACCTCCGGCCGGTGGCACAACTCCCGTAATCGAAGTACACTTCCGGTGTATGCCGGAATTTCGTGAGCGACTCATCGTCGCCCTGGATGTTTCGTCTGCGGCCGCCGCACAAAAGATTGTGGCGGCCGTGGGCGACTCCGCCCACCTCTTCAAGGTCGGGATGCAGCTCTACACCGCCGAAGGCCCCCAGGTCGTCCGCGACCTGATTGCCTCCGGCCGGCACGTATTCCTCGACCTCAAGTACCACGACATTCCCAACACCGTCGCCGCCGCCGTGAAAGAAGCTGCCAAGCTGGGCGTGCGCATGTTGACCGTCCACGCCGCGGGCAGCGCCAAGATGCTGCACGCCGCTGTCGAAGCCGCCAAGTCGGCCAACTCCTCGACCATCGTTCTGGCCGCCACCGTCCTCACCAGCATGGACGACCGCGAACTCGAAATGGCCGGTGTCTTCGAGCCGCTCACCGACCATGTGCGCCGCCTGGCTGCGCTCGCCGTCATGAGCGGATGCCAGGGCATCGTCGCCAGTGCGCAGGAAGCTGCATCCCTCCGCAAAGAACTCGGCACCCACTTCGTCATCGTCACGCCCGGCGTGCGTCCCGCCGGCGCGGCCCACGGCGATCAAGCCCGGGTAGTCACTCCCGCCGAGGCCATCCATGCCGGAGCCAACTTCATCGTGGTCGGGCGCCCCATCACCGAGGCCGCCGATCCCGCCGCCGCCGCCCGCGAAATCCTCGCCGAGATGCGCGCCAAAGCCCACGTGTAGGCGCAGGCGCCCCCGCCTGTGCAGCCGCGCCGACCCGGCGAAAAATTCCCGGCCGTCCCGCCGATTGACCATAGTTTTTGACTATGGTCTAATAGAATGGCCATGAAAGAGATCGCCATCTCCGAATTCAAGGCCAAGTGCCTCTCGCTCCTGGAACAGGTCCAGAAGACAAAAAAACCGATTCGCGTCACGCGGTTTGGCAAGCCGATCGCCGAAGTCATCCCGCCTTCGGAGACGGCTCCCTCGGATTGGATTGGATCGATGCACAACACCATGCAGATCCTCGGTGACATCGTTTCCCCTGCCAGTGACGAAAAGGACTGGGAGGTCCTGCGCGATTGAGGTTGCTCCTGGACACGCACATCTGGCTTTGGAGTTTGCACGACCCCCAGAAGCTCGGCAAGCGGGTCCAGCGCGAACTTCGAGACCCGGAGAATGAGCGCTGGTTGTCGCCGATCAGCACCTGGGAGGCCCTGTTGCTGCATGCTAAGGGGAGAATTCGTCTACCCGACGACCTAACCAGCTGGGTGGCACGCGCAACCGCTCCGCTCCAGGAAGCTCCCCTCACCCACGAGATCGCGCTGGCCGCTCAGCGTGTCCAACTCCCCTACCAGGATCCGGCCGACCGCTTTCTGGCCGCCACCGCCCAGGTTCTACATCTGACCCTCGTCACTGCCGACGCTCGCCTGCTTGGTCTAGGAGAGATCCCCACCCTCGCCAACCGCTAAAACCACCAGGGTTAGATTGATGGCACCGCCTCGGCCCCGGTCAAATCTTTCGCCTTGACACCCCTCGCCGTTCCAGCGGACAATCGCGCCATTCGCGGATGTAGTCCATTCCCCCCAACAATCGAGTATCCGTAGCCGGGCGCGAAATCCCAAGTCTCTGTCCTGTCGAGCGCCGGAGTGCACCCGACGGCAGGCCGTTCACTCCCAAGGAGGGAGCACTACCCATGAATTTCTTTTCTCGATCCTGCTTTGGCCTTGCCCTGGCAGGAGCGACCCTGTCCCTCGCCAGCCTGACCATGCTGGCCCAACAATCTCCGCTCAGAGTTTCCGATGGCAGCCAGACGGCTCACATTTTTCCCAGCGTTCCCCATCACGCCTCGCTCGCGGCCCTGTTGAGCGACCCCGGCCCTCTCAATTACAACGGCGGGCCGGTGATGACCTCGGCCAAGACCTATGCCATCTTCTGGGTCCCGGCCACCCTGCAGACCGGCGCCGCCACCAGCCTGACCGCGCACTACCAGACCGTGCAGAAGAATTTTCTTGGGGATTATGCAGCCCATACCCTGGCCGCCAACGATGCCCAGTACTATCAGACCATCGCCGGCAAAACGACCTACATCAAAGACGTCGGCGCTTTCGGCGGCTTCTATGTCGATACCAATCCGTATCCGGCTTCCGGCTGCAGCGATTCGGTCACGCCGGGCAACTGCATCACCGATGCACAGCTGCAGGCCGAAATTCAGCGGGTGATGACTTTGAAGGGTTGGACCGGCGGGTTGGGCAACATCTTCTTCGTTTACACCTCAACCGGGGAAGGCTCCTGCTTTGACTCGAGCGGCTCGAGTTGCGCTTACACCCAGTACTGCGCCTATCACAGCTACTTCACCAATACGTTGACGAGTCAAGTGGTCGTGTACGGAAATGAACCGTTCGCCAACACGACCTACTGCCAGGTACCGGGAACGCCGTCACCCACCAGCGATCCCACCGCCGACGCGGCGGCCAACGTCACCAGCCATGAACTGACCGAGGCCATCACCGATCCCGAACTCGATGCCTGGTTCACTTCGCAGGGCAACGAAATCGGCGACATCTGCGCCTGGAACTACGGCACCAACACCTGGAAATCGGGTGGTGCGAACCAGATGTGGAACGGCCGCTTCTACGAATTGCAACTGGAATTCGACAACCATGCCGGCGGCTGCGTGCAGGTGGGGCCGTAGCGAAGCCCTTACCCAGCAAGTGCATTCACCGGCAGTTGTTCCAGTTCGCCACCAAAGGCAAAGGGCGCGACCCAGGTCGCGCCCTCTTCATTTCCGAACTCGCAGCTCGAAGCCCGCAGCTCGCCGCTCAAAGCTTCTCGTAAAACTCGCACGCCGAGCACGAAATGTAGATCCCGCCCGGAACCCCGCGCTCGCGATCCTTGGTGCGCTTCACGATGCGCGTGTCCTTGCCGCACTTGGGGCAGGCGGTGGATTTGGTGGTGTCCATGACCTTCTTCCGGTCGGCTGTTTTTGCGATCTTTGCCATGCTTCTCTCCTGACAGGAATGTGCCGCCAGCCCGCGAGCCGGGGTTCTACCTGGTGTTTGTGGGAGTCACTCGGGCGCCGGTCAGAACCGCCAGGCTCTTCCGGCAAAGGGCACGCGCGAACGGCGTGCGCCAGGTACTCGCCATCGCTATTGTACATGACGTCCTGCTCGCGCCATGGTCGCCGGGCGCAAGCTGAGCGACTTCAACTCCCGCCAAGGCTACGTTCGTGATCCACGCGTAGCGACGGCCAGCGGGCGAACATCCCGTTCGATCTCCGCCGACAATTCGTCCTCAGCCCTCTCCAGGTCATACGCCGATTGCAGGTTTAGCCAGAATCGAGGGCTGGTATTGAAATAACGGCCCAAGCGCAAGGCAGTATCCGGTGTAATGGCGCGCCGGCCATGAACTAAATCCGCCACCCGGGTCACCGGAACTCGCAGGTCGAGGGCTAGGCGATTCATGCTCAGATTCATCGGGAGCATGAAATCCTCCCGCAAGATTTCTCCCGGCGGGATGGGCAGAAGCTTTGCTTTACAACCCATCATTACTCTCCTGTTTCGGGCATAAGCCCGTGATCCAACTCGCGTATCAGTGATAATCGACGATCTCTACGTCGCGGGCATCGCCATCTTCCCAACGAAAGCAAATGCGCCAGCGGTCGTTAATCCGAATACTGTGCTGTCCCGCGCGATCGCCTTTGAGCGCCTCCAATCGATTCCCGGGTGGCGCTGCTAAGTCACGCAGTTCCGTCGCTGCATCCAGCTGCCGAAGCTTGCGTTGCGCGACCCGCTCTACTTCCTGAAGCCTTGGCACTCGCTCGCGGCGATAGAGGCGCCCGGCATCGGAGCCTCGGAACGACTTAATCACCAACTCATTCTATACCGCATTGCATTAAATGCGCTACAGAATACAGGAAACCGTCGTACAATCCAGCCGGATGAGGACTTTTCTGGAGACGGTGATTTTCACCATCTTCGTCCCCTGCACCGTTGCCGGCTACATTCCCTGGAGACTCCATGATGGCCGCCCATATGCCAGCTCTGCATGGATTTTGTTGCCCGCCGTCCTGCTCATCATCCTGGGCACGGCCATCTACCTGCACACCGCGTTCTGGGGGTTCGCGCTCCATGGCGGAGGAACCCCCGCCCCGATTGCTCCCACACAAAAGCTCGTAGTCGTCGGACTGCATCGTTACGTGCGCAACCCCATGTACCTGGCGTACTCGGCATCATCCTGGGCCAGGCCCTGCTCTTTGAATCGCGCCACATCGCCGTCTACGCTCTCATCGTCTGGTTGATCGCCCACTTCTTTGTTCTCTTCTACGAGGAACCCACGCTCCACCGCCAGTTCGGCGCCGAATACGACACTTATCGCGATCGCGTCCCGCGCTGGATTCCCAAACTGTGAGTTCGGCTTGAACCTTAGTTTAAGATTCCTCGCACGGACGTGGACTCGAGCCCTCCATCTAAACCATGGAACGTGCCGAAGCCATCTTCCTCGGAGTATGGTTCCCGGGATTGTTTCTGCTGGTGGCCGGCGTGTTTTTGACGCGCCGCTTCTGGCGTTCCGACGTCCTTCCCTACCAGCAGCAGAGCCTTTACGTGCGCGGTCTCGACATCCTCGTGCACCCTGCCCGGTACGTCTACCCGCCGGCAGCCCGGCTCATCCGCATACTCAACCTGGCGGGCGCTTTGCTGCTCGCTATCGGCCTCGCCGCCCTCGTGTATGGCATCGCGCAGTCCATCCGCACGTCCTGACGCTGGCTATTGGCCGCTCTCTATCCGCTCTGCTACCCTAAGAGGTTTGCCTGTCGGCCCAAGATTCTTCTGAGAGTGAGACATCATGCCTGTCACCAAATTCCGCGGGGTGGATTTCATCGACATCGATTCGCTGCTCAACGACGACGAGCGCCTGGTTCGCGACACCGCCCGCAAGTTCATCGAAGACAATCTCATCCCCATCATTGAAGAGTGCAACCGCGCCGGCCGCTTCCCGCGCGAACTGGTCAAGCCCATGGCCGATCTCGGATTCTTCGGCGCCAGCTTGCAAGGCTATGGGTGCGCCGGCATGTCGAACGTCGAATACGGGCTGGTCACCCAGGAGCTGGAGCGCGGCGACTCCGGCGTGCGCAGCTTCGTCAGCGTGCAGTCCGCACTGGTCATGTATCCGATCTACGCATTCGGCTCCGAAGAGCAAAAGCAGACCTGGCTGCCCGCGCTGCAAAAGGGCGATAAGCTGGGTTGCTTCGGCCTTACTGAGCCCGACTTCGGTTCCAATCCCGGTGGTATGCGCACCCGTGCCAAGAAAATCGGTAATGAGTACGTGCTCAACGGCGAGAAGATGTGGATCACCTCCGGCTCCATCGCCGACGTCGCCGTCATCTGGGCAAAAGTCGAAGACGAAGGCGACAAGGTCCGCGGCTTCCTGGTCGAGACCAACCGTCCCGGTTTCAAAGCCCACGACATCCATGGCAAGTGGTCGCTGCGCGCCTCCGTCACCTCCGGCCTTTCGATGCAGGACGTGCATATCCCCGCCTCCAGCCTGCTGCCCGGTTCCGGCGGACTGAAGTCGCCGCTCATGTGCCTGAACCAGGCGCGCTACGGCATCGCCTGGGGCGCGGTCGGCGCGGCCATGGCCTGCTACGACTGCGCGCTGCAATATGCGCTGCTGCGTAAGCAGTTTCACGATCAGCCCATCGCCTCCCATCAACTCGTGCAGGAAAAACTCACTTGGATGATCAGCGAGATCACCAAGGCGCAGTTGCTCGTCCTGCAAGTCGGCCGGTTGAAAGACGCAGGCAAAGTCGAGCATCAACACATCTCGATGGCCAAGCGCAACAACGTCTGGATGGCCCTGGAATGCGCTCGCATGGCGCGCGATATCCTGGGCGCCAACGGCGTTGCCGACGACTACCCCATCATGCGCCACCTGATGAACCTGGAGTCAGTCAAGACCTACGAAGGCACGCACGACATCCACACCCTGATCATCGGCCAGAGCGTCACCGGCATCGAAGCCTTCTAATGTGTGGCGCGGACACTCTTGTCCGCGTGCCCCCGAAACCATGGAGCGACGGGCGTCCTCGCCCGTCCTGCCGCGCACAGTGCTATCCTCAACGGCGCTGCCCCAGGACGAACGCATGATCCCGAAACTGACGTGGTGCGCCCTCATCGTTTTCTCCGCCCTCACCCTCCAAGCCAAAACCGAATTCGGCACCCGCAACGGCGCCCAGTTCCGCATCGACGTCCCTGACATCTGGAACCGGGGCCTGGTTGTCTACTACCACGGCTATGACCTGCACGAGCAAGGCGTGCAGTTCGACCCGCAGAAGCCCCTACAGCCGTTTCTGGAGGTGCTGACCAAAGCCGGGTTCGCCGTCATCCAGTCCGGCTATTCGCGCGGCGGATGGGCGCTCGAGCAGGCGATCCCCGAAACCGAGTCCCTGCGCCGCTACTTCATCGACAAGTACGGCCGCCCTTCGGAGACCTACGCCGCCGGCCAGTCGATGGGCGGCATGCTCACCGTAATGACGATCGAACAGTCGCCGGAAAATTATGTGGGCGGCCTCGACCTGTGCGGCGCGGTTCAGGACGCTCCCACGCTCCTCGCCCACGCCTTCGACGGCCGCATCCTCTTCGACTACTACTTCCCCGGCCTTCTGCCCGACCCCGCCAAGGTTCCAGCCAGCTTTGAAGTCACCGACGAACTCGACAAAAAAGTGTCCCGTCAAGTCCGCGCCAAGCCGCAGGCGGCCGCAACCCTCCGCCACATTCTGGGAATAGAAAATGACAAAGACTTAGTCGGGATCACACTGTTTGGCACCTGGGTTCTGAAGGACATCGAGCAGCGCGCTCACGGCAATCCGTTTGATAATCGCAACACGATCTATTCCGGAATGCCCGGCCAGAACCAGCTCAATGACGGCGTCAAGCGCTACGCCGCCGATCGCGATGCCCTCTTCTACCTGCAGCGCTTCTATACGCCCACCGGCCATTTGACGCGGCCCGTGCTGGCCGTGCACACCACCTACGATCCGCTGGTCTCGCCTGCCACTCCCGGCCAGTACTACCAGTTGACGCGCATCACCGGATCCAGCGACTTCTTCGTCGCCCAATACGTGAAACACGACGGCCACTGCAACTTCACGCCCGAGGAGGTCGATCGCGCCTTCAGCGAATTGCGCCACTGGAAAGACACCGGCGCTCGCCCCGCCTATGGCTGGCTCAACGTGCCGGCCGAACCCAAAAAGAAAGCCGCGCACGCGGGGCAGTAATTTTGATTTCGTCGATGGAGCGACGGGCGTCCTCGCCCGTCATGCATTGACCTGTCCCCACGAGTTGCGGATCGAAGTCGTGATTACCGCGAAATACAGATTTTGCAAAACTGCTTGCCACGACTCTACCCGCCGTAATCCACACCGAGCAGGAGAACGACTGTCTCGCCATCCCAGAAATCTTTTTCTAGCCTAGTTCCCCGCTCCCCCTGCCGGTTTCCCCGGCGCAGGCGGATTTTCCACCCGCGTCGCCAGCGCGATCTCCATCGCCGTGTCTCTCGGAAACACCACGTCGGTTCCGCGCGCGATGAAGTGCGAATACAGGGAGCGCCCCGCGCCGTACGCCCCCATCGTGTATCCGAACGGGCGCGAATGCACCAGTACGCCCATGGCCAATCCCACCAGTTTGAACCCATTCACGCCGCCGGCCGCGCGCGCCCCCGGAGTAGACCCGTCTCCATCGTGATCCACCCGCGTCGAGGCCGCCGCCAGCGCCAGCGAAAGCGCCGTGCTCAGGTAGCGCGACTTCGGATTGGTCGCCTCGGCGCCGCCTTCGGCATCCAGCTTCACGTTTCCGGCCTTGCCCGCCTGCACCCCGGCGAGCGTCGCCTCCACTTTTTGCTGTATGCCTTCCGGGGGCACCAGCTGCCGGAAGGTGATGCGCAGCTGTCCGTTCTTCTTCATCATGCGGGCGGGCTGCACCTGGAGTACGGCTCCTTTCAGCAAGCTGCCTTGAGGAAGGAGCAATTGCTTTCCTTCGAAGAGCGGTTGCGAAACCACCGCCTCGACGGCTTCGCCCTGGCGCGAGGTTGCCGAACTCAGCGGCGTCATCAGCCGCGCATGCACCATCGCCCCCGCCGGCAGCGAGGTTCCGATGGTCTCCGCCATCTGCGGCGTCATGGGCTCGGTGCCGAAGTCCAGCGGCGCCTGCAACTCCGCAAAATACATGGTTCCCGCAGGGATGTACTGCGGGTGAACCGGAAGCTGCGCCTGCACGTAACGCTCGGCCCGGCGCAGTTTGCCCGGCGCCTTCACCTGCTGCAGCGCCTGATCCCAGCGCTGCTTCGCTTGTTCCTTCGCCTGTTCCGTCTTTTGAGCCGCCTCGTCCTTCAGGCCTTTTTTCTTCTTGTCTTCCGGCGACGTCACGAAGCGCAGCACCTGCCCCGAGCCCGGGCCAACACTGGTCTGCATGGGAATGTGCCGTCCATCCGCCAGCACCAGTTCCGTGAATTCCACCTGCACTTTGCGCACGGGCGTAAAGTCGGCGTTCAGCGCCGACATGGTGCGTTCTTTCCCCGAGATCTTTCCAATCTCCGTGACCTTGCCGTCCACCTCCGAGCCGACCGGCACCACGATGTGGTCGAAGGCGAAGACCGGCTCGACGATGCGCGCCCGAATCGGCTGGCCGACTTGCTTCAGGCGCACTTCGTCGGCGAGCACGACCTGCAACGGCGTGCCCTTCGGGACGCGGAGATCAATCATCTGCGGCGCCGTCGGGCCGGCCGCCTGCGCGGGCGGGTGCGGCTTGCGATCCGTGCCCGGGGTCAGTTGCGGAATCGGAGTTTCCTGGGCGCAAACCACGGTCGCGCAGGCCAGCACCGCTGCCGTCAGAAAAAGATTCCTCCGCCAGATCATCATCTTCCCCTTAAGTGTGAGCGCACTCAGCGGCCTTCACAGACCTGCCGAGCTTCAAGAAGTGTTGCGGGACCCGTGCGGACGCACACGACCCCTGTCGACCGGTGATGCATAAATCGATGCAAGCGGGCTTCGTCGTGTTGCACCGGCCCGCATCAGAAATTCGATTCCCCAATTCTGCTCGCTCTCCGCACCCGGCCCACCGTAAAGATTTGTGGACAACTCGCGATTCCGCCTGGGCTATCATCTGGACCGAACTCATGGAACCGCCCACGCTCCAGACCGCTCGCCTCGTACTTCGACCCTATTCGCTGGACGACTCCGCAGACCTGGCGCGCCTGGCCGGCGCTCGCGAGGTCGCGGCCACCACCCTGCGCATTCCACACCCCTATCGCGAACAGGATGCCCTCGACTTCATCGCCTCAAGCCGCGCCGATGCCGAACTCGGGCTGAGTCTGCGGCTGGCCATCACCCTGCGCGCCAGTGGCGCGTTCTGCGGTGGAATCGGTCTGCGTATGAGTCCCGCCCACCATCGCGCTGAGCTTGGCTATTGGCTCGGTCTGCCGTATTGGGGATCCGGTTATGCCACCGAGGCGGCCCAAGCCCTCGTCCGCTATGGCTTCCAGACTCTGGGCCTGCATCGCATCTATGCCTCTCATGTCGTCGGAAACGTGGCTTCCGGCCGCGTTCTCCAGAAAATCGGCATGCATCATGAAGGCTGCCTGCGCAACCATATCTGCAAGTGGGATCAGTTTCTCGATCTCGAGTTTTACGGGATGCTGCGCTCGGAACTGCCCGCGCAATGAGCCGGCTCAATGCGCCGCGAGTTCTGCGTACAACTCGGTGAGCAGTTCGTAGGCTCGCCGCAAATGCGGAATCACGATGCTTCCGCCCACCACCAGCGCCACGTTCAGCGATTCCTGCTGCTCTTCCCGCGTGGCGCCCAGCCGGTAGGACTGGATGATGTGGTAGTTGATGCAATCATCGCAACGCAAGCCCGCCGAAACGACCAGCCCCATCAATTCCTTGTACTTGGCCGGGATCGCGCCTTCCAGATAGGTGTTGTGGTCGATGTTGTAGAAGCGCTTCACCAGGAAGTTGTCGGCTTTATCCACATTTAGGTTCAGCCGCGCGCGCGTCTCGAGGAAGCGCCGCGCGATCTCGCTCTTGTCGGCCACTTGCTTCTCGGTAAATTGATAGGCGGGCTCTCTCCGTTCCGTGCTCATGCCGGAAGATTAGCAGAACCAACCCCAGCGACCGAAGTCCTCATCCAAAGCGCCGGTTTGAGCCGTGGCTCGAACGCAAGCGATGTTGGACGGACTGAGTTTTGAGCACAATTCGGCGGAGCCGCGGGCATCCTCGCCCGCGCACCTGCGGCTTGCGCGGCTAAACTATTCCGCCACCGGCATCGCACTGCCAAATCGATTAGGCAAGTTTCTGGCCCGAATGTGACTCGTTACCTTCCCTGGAGCGGCTCTCAGGCGCTATAGTCTCAACCCGGTTTGATCCCTTGGAGGCCTTTGCATGGTAACCACCCAAGCGCGTCCCGAAGCCAAGAGTTTCGGCGAAAACATCGAGAGCGATCTGGTCCTGGAATTCCTGCGCGTGGTGGAGAACGCCGCCATTGCCTCGGCCCGCACCATGGGCCAGGGCGAGCGCACTCTATCCGACCAGGTGGCCACCGAATCGATGCGCAAGACCATGGACAGCGTGCCCATGCGCGGCACCATCGTGATCGGCGAGGGGGAACGCGACGAAGCGCCCATGCTCTATATCGGCGAGCGCGTCGGCGCCGAGTTTCCCGATGGCCGCCAGGTGCCGGAGGTGGACATCGCGGTCGATCCGCTGGAGGGCACGAACCTCTGCGCCACCGGCGCGGCTGGAGCCATTACCGTGCTGGCTGCCTCGGAGCGAGGTGGCCTGCTCTATGCTCCCGATTGCTACATGGAAAAAATCGTGGTCGGCCCTTCCTGCAAGAACGCCGTCGAACTCGACGCCCCGGTCGCCGATAATCTGAAAAATATCGCCAAGCGACTCGACCGCGACGTTGAGGATCTGGTGGTGATCGTGCTCGACCGTCCGCGCCACGAAAAACTGGTCGCCGATATTCGCCAGGCGGGCGCCCGCATCCGGCTCATCGGCGACGGGGATCTCTCCGCCGGCATCGCCGCCGCCGTCATCGGCACCGGCGTACACGCGGTCATGGGCATCGGCGGCGCGCCCGAGGGCGTCATTACCGCGGCCGCCATTCGCTGTCTTAACGGCTACATGCAAGGGCGCCTGGTCATCGACACGCCGGCCCTGGAGGAACGCATTGCCAGGATGGGCATCAAGGACAAGAAGCGTATCTACGCGGCCGAAGACCTCGCCCCCGGCAAGCAGATGATCTTCGCCGCCACCGGCGTCACCGAGGGCGCGTTAATGCGCGGCGTGCGCTTCTTCGGCGAAGGCACCCGCACCAGTTCCGTCACCTTGACTTTGAAAACGGGCCGGGTCCGCTTCATCGAAAGCATCCATCTGGACAAGAAGCCCGACGTCAAAGTGCGCTTCGCCTGACAATCTCGGGTATGAGCTCAGACCGCGATCGGCCGCCATCAGCATCCCAGCGCTGGAGGGGCGGGCGTCCCCGCCCGCCTCAGCCGGGCTGCCTCGATTCACCGACATAAAGACGCTCCAGTCGAAGAACCTACCGCTCGTTCATCCTGTCCCGCGTAGAGGGACCCGCCGAGCGAATATACTTGAGCCGCCGCATCAAGGCATCGACCGCCTCACCCCATCCGGCTTGCGAGCGTATTGCTGCAGCCACTCGCGGAACGCATCGTCCAGAGTCGTCTTGCGCACCCGGGCCACAAGCTGGGCTTGCTGAATCAGGCTCTCCTCGGCAGTGAAGGTGATTTTTTTCATTGTCTTATTTTGCATCCGCCGGATCCTTCTTCGCTTCCGGCGGCTCTTTCCTCACCTGCTGCATCTTCTTCAGCAATTCTTCCGACATCGGCGGGTATTCCTCCGAGTAGCCTTTGAACAGGCTGGTGGTCACTTCGGCGCGCTTGGCGCCATCGTGTACTGCGATCTTGTGGGGCCTACCCTGCACATACCCCTCCCACAAGCTGACCCCGGCATACGCGCCGTCCTTGCGCAGGATGTAGTAGGTCATATCCACGAAGCGCAGCTTGTTCATGTCGTGGTTGTAATTGCGCGCGATGCGCTTCAGCGCATCCATGCCCGCCTCGCGCGGTTCCATGCCGTGCCGCATATTCTCGACGATAGTATGCGCGCCCGCGACTTTGATGTTCTCCTCCCCGCTGCCGGTCGCGCCTGCCGAGCCTACATCCTGGTCGGTGTAACAACCCGCGCCAATGATGGGCGAGTCGCCCACGCGCCCGGGAAGCTTGAACGCCAATCCGCTGGTGGTAGTGATCCCCGACATTTCCCCTTTTTCATTGAGCACCGAGCAGTGAATCGTGCCGGTGGGCGGGAACAGTACGCGGTGCGCCGCCGCGGCGCAGAACTCCGGATCGATCCCGAGACTGGCCGCGCGTTCTTCCATGCTCCGGAAGCGCTCCTCCCACAACTCCGCTTGCGGTTTCGTATTCGGCAACTGCCAGTGCGGATCGGCCAGGCCGGGTCCCCACCAAGTGCGCGAGTGAAATTCCTTCCATAGCAGCCAGATCTTGCGCGAGCGATCGGTCAGCAGGTCCTGGCGCGGAAAGCCCATCGCGACCGCGAACCGTTCCGCCCCTTCCCCCACCAGCATCACGTGGCCGGTATGCTCCATGACCGCCTTGCCGACCATGGAAACATTCTTGATATTGCGCACCCCGCCCACCGCGCCCGCGCGCCGCGTGGGCCCGTGCATACAGCACGAATCCAGTTCGACGACACCTTCTTCGTTCGGCAAGCCCCCGAAGCCCACGCTGTCATCGTTGGGATCGTCTTCCGGGCCGGTGACGACTTTAATGGCGGCATCCAGCGTGTCCCCTCCCTGCCTCAGAAAATCGTAGGCGCGGTCCAGATAGGCAAAGCCATTGTTCGCACACACAATGATGGGGAGCTTGGCATTCCCCGCCTTCTGCTGAAAAACTTCTCTGTTTGAAGGATTCGAGGTGGAGGCATTCGCCTCCAGGCCGAGGGCAATCGAGCCCAATGTCGTAGTAGTCAGAAAATCGCGGCGCGAAACTGGCATGCTCTTCCTCCCGTGCATGAAGCTGACAGCGTCGGCCAGCATAGCAGTTTCGGAGCATCGAATCGGAATCGAGCGGTCGAGGCGGAACGCGGACGCATCCATTCCCGATCCGGAACCGGCTCGTCTCAAAGTTAGCCACTAGCTATGATTTTCGCTACAATCGCTTATAGGCTTGCCCTGCCCGGCGGACGACCCCGAGGCTCACCCTGGGCGCGGCCAGCGATCCTGGAGCGTTCTAGGCAGGTTTACAGGGCATCCTACGCGACGATCAAGACGTCTCGGAAGGGGCTTTCGACCTTTGAGTCAGGAACAATTGTCTATAACTTATTGATACTTTTTGTAACTTACTGAAAAATCACAAGCCGCTGTGATGCCCGACCATGTTCCGCGTCCACAAAAGCAAAGGGCCCGCCGTGGCGGGCCCTCTGCGAACCACACTGCCGACAATGCGTCAGGAAGCGGCCGCCAGTTGGCTCGCGCGGGTCTGGTCGGCGCGGAAGCGCAGCAGCGCGGCGATGTTGCCCACGTGATCGAACTCCGGATCGCCTTTCACGTAGAACAACTCGATATCGCGCTTGATGGCCACCGGGATCATTGCCTCGCAGACGTTTTCAAGTTCGCGAGTCGCGCGGCCGCAGCCTGCGCAGAACGGCACTACGTGCGAGTCCAGCAGCCCGCAGCCCGTGCATTCCACGGCGTGCGCGGTGTAGTTTTCACCCAGCAGCAGGGTTTGCACTTCGCCCATCTGCAGCGCGCGCAGCACGCGGCGCAAGCCGGTGACGCCGCGACTGTTGCCGCGCGCCAGGTTCAGCGTGTCGCGCACCAGCGAGCGGCAGCGGCCCTCCTGCCAGTCGCGCAACACCCGATCGGCATTCTCGCGAGTCTGCTCGGGAGAAAGCGCGGCCAGGTCGGCGGGAAAGTGCCCCAGCACCCGCTGCTTCACCTGCGGAAGCAGGTGCGCTTCGAATTCGGACCAGTTGGTGTCGTGGCAACCGATCACGAGCCGGTCGTACAAACCGTGCTCCAGTTCCTCTTTGAGGCGTTCGGCGACCGCCTTGTAGTGCTGCATGTACTCGTTGGAGACGCGCCGCTCGGTGTGCCCGGCGTTGTAGCCGGCGTAACCGTCGCTGCGATTGCGCGGCAGGCTGCGGAACATGCCCTCGCGCTCTTTCAGTTCGTCCAGGCGCAGATCGAAGAAGCGCGCCCGCTGGCGATCGACCAGCGCCACTCCCAGTTTCGGATACGCGCCCAGCAGCGTCGCCAGCGGCTTCAGGAAGAAGCGGCGATTCAGCACGATCTGCGTGGCTGGCAATTTGGCGGGCAGGTCGAACTCGCGCCAGAAGTGATTCTTTCCGGAGGCGAACACCGCCTTGGCGCGCGCCTGGTTGCCGCGCAGGTTCTCGGCCAGCGCCAGGATGCGGTCGAGATCCTGCCGCACGCAACCGTTTTTGCCCATCTTCTCGGCTTCGCTGAGGGCGCGTTTGACCAGGTCTTTGGCCAGGATCGACTCCGCCTTGTGCGAGCGGTCCTGGGGCGTGCTGGGTTGGAAGTAGAAGCTGACAGCGCACGCTTCTCCTTCGGCTTGAAAGGAAGCCAATTCACGGATGTCCTCGCGGGTCATCATGTTCAATGTTCTCCTGCTTTTGCGAGTTTTTAGGCCGTGCCTGTGCGAGACGCGACAATCTTGCTACCTGGGTTCGTAAACAGCGGAGACTTGCGGAGGTGTTCGCGGGCAGTCGAGACCGACGCCCGCACCTCATCGGGCTTGCGATCGGTAATGGCGGCGATCTCGTCGGGAGTGAAGCCTTCCAGCGCATGCAGAATGAAGGCTTCGCGGGCGTGACGGTCGGTGCCGCGCAGCGCACTCTCGACCAGGCGCATCATCTCGTCGGAGGAAGCGATCTGTTCGGGCGTGGCAATGCGGCGGTCGGCGATTACGGTTTCTTGCGTAAACGATTCATCGGACTGATGGAACTGGAGTTCGGCCTCATCGCTGGCCCGCACGTTGGGGCGGCGCGCCGAGGCGGCGAGGTTCACGTTCCCGTTGCCTTCCTCTTCGGAGTGGTCCGCAAGATCGTCGAGCGTACCAATCGCCAGCCGGTACAGCCAGGGCTCGAGGGAAAGGCGCTCCGGCTTCTCTCCGCCGTCACCCAGCGCGCGGGCGATCACCTCGTCGACGATTTCCTCTTTGCTGATCGACTCCTCTTCAATCTGGTTGGAAGCCTCGCGAAAAGCCAGTTCGCGTTCCACGAAGCGCTCGAGGCGCCGCAGGTTGACGTTGACGTAGCCCCGAATATCCTCGGGAGAAACCAGCGGCGGCGTCACGGCCGCCAAAGTGTCTTCAAACGGCACCTGCGGTGCGACGCGGGTCGAGGTCGAGCGGCGGCGCGTCCACTTGTGCGAGGAGCGCAGCAAGTCCTTGTGGCGGGTCACCTGCTGCAACAGGTCCTCGAAGGCCGCCTTGATCGCGGCGACCGCCGCCGGCGCCGTCTTTTGCACCGCCATCTGGCCCGAAGGCAGACGCAGGTTCAGCGAGACCACGAATCCTTCGCGGTTCGAGTTCTGCTCCACCAAGCCTTTGAGGTGAACCAGTTCGGGCCGGAAGACTTGCAGGCGCCGGCCCAGCTTATCGACCTGGTGCTGAAGATCTTTTTCGATGTCGGGAGTTTTATGGACCTTATAACTGACATGCACATTCATGAGAGCCTCGGAAACCGGGAGCAGATCCCGTGAAGCTTTCGGTCCCTATCTAATCGGATTCTACACCCGCAGAGAATTGTGCAAGCGCAAATCGAAAAATTTCTATTACGGATGGGCCAGGCATTTGTGACGGTTGTACTTGCGCTCGAAAAATTGGAATCTCAGGGAAAAGACCCAGAGAAGCTCTACTGGGAAAGGAACGGCGGTTCCGGCCTTCGAAAACCGTAGAGACGGGGCTTGCCCCGTCTGACACGCGGCACGCCGCGTCTCTACCGCTGCTACACCGCGACTGTGACCGATGTCTCGGTGCGCGTGACCGGCCGATAGAGCGTGTCGCGCTCGATGGGCTCGCGGCCGGCTTCCCGGATAAGGCGCACAAGTTCCTGGCGGCGCATGCCTTGGGGCGTGGTGGCGCCGGCGTCGTGGTAGATCTTTTCTTCGATCACGGTCCCGTCGAGGTCGTCAGCGCCGAAGCGCAGGGAGATCTGCGCGATCTTCGGCGTCATCATCTGCCAGTAGGCTTTGATATGCGGGAAGTTGTCGAGCACCAGGCGGCCGACCGCGACCTGCTTGATATCGAGCATGCCGGTCGTTTTGGGCAGATGCTGCAGCGGCGTGTTGTCGGGATGGAAGGCCAGCGGGATGAAGGTCTGGAAGCCATGCGTGTCATCCTGCAAGGCGCGCAGCTTGAGCAGGTGATCGACCCGGTCTTCGTCGTTTTCGACGTGGCCGTAAAGCATGGTGGCATTGGACTTGAGCCCAATCTGGTGCGCCAGGCGCGCGGTCTCGAGCCACTGGTCGCCATCGATTTTGTGATCGCAGATGATGTGGCGCACGCGGTCGGCGAAAATTTCCGCGCCGCCGCCCGGCATCGAGTCCACTCCCGAAGCCTTCAACTGCTGCAAAGTCTCTTTGATCGAAAGCTTTGCGCGCCGGGCGAGATACGCGACCTCGACCATGGTGAAGGCTTTCAGGTGCACCTGCGGAAAGCGCTGCTTCAATCCCGAGCACAAATCCAGAAAATACTGAAAGGGCAGGTCGGGATGAAGTCCGCCCACGATGTGGAATTCGGTGACCGCCTCGGAATATCCGGAAGCAGCCGTATCAAAGGCTTCTTCGAGCGCCATGGTGTAGGCGCCGGGCGCGTCTTTCTTGCGGCCAAAAGCGCACAAACGGCAGGCGGCGACGCAGACGTTGGTCGGATTGATGTGGCGGTTCACGTTGAAATACGCGCGGTCGCCATGGAGACGCTCGCGAACCGAGTTCGCCAGCCAGCCCAACGCGAGAATGTCGCCGGTACGGTAGAGTGCCAGGGCATCGTCGGCGTTGAGCCGCTCCCCGGCTAGCACTTTGTCATGAACCGGCTGCAGCCGCGGATCGTCGGTCTGGAAGGCGTGCGCAGTAGCCATCGCTCTTCATGATAGCGCAGGCTGCGACCAGCGTCACCGGGGCTTTGTTGTGCGCGTGCTCACGATCAATCGTGTAGGGGCAAGCGCCCTCGCCTGCCCGCACGCGGCATGACTGTGTCGTCGGATCGGTGGGTCCGCTACGCCTCTGGACGATTCGCGGTGATTTGAGTTCGGGGTTGACGGGCGAGGACGCCCGTCGCTCCATCGCTCGAAGAAATCAGCGACGTATGAGCAGGTCGGCGGCTACGAAGACGAAGAAGACGACTGAGATGACGCCGTTCATGGTGAAGAAGGCAGCGTTGAGCTTCGAGAGGTCACGCGCCGAAACTAACGAGTGCTCGTAGGCGAGGAGCAGGGCTACCGCGATCACCCCTGCGACCGATAGTTTGCCGAGGCCGAAGACGGCGAGCAGCGCGATCAGCAACATCAGCATGAGGAGATGGAAGAGGCGTGCGACCCAGAGCGCACCCGCGATGCCCAGGTAGCGAGGAATCGAATGCAAATCGGCGGAGCGGTCGAACTCATAGTCCTGGCAGGCATAGAGGACATCGAAGCCCCCGACCCAAAACATGACGGCGGCCGTGAGTAACACAATGCGGGGATCGAGCGAGCCGCGCACCGCGATCCAGGCGGCCGAGGGGGCGATCCCCAGCGCCAATCCCAACACCAGGTGGGACCAGCGGGTGAAGCGCTTGGTATAGGAGTAGAGCAGCAGCACGGCGAGCGCAATCGGCGAAAGGATGAGCGCAAGATGATTCAGCTGGGCAGCGGCCAGGACAAAAATCGCGCACGCGATGACTACGAACGTGGTCACGAACGAGGGAGAAAGCGCGCCGGCGGGGAGCGCGCGGGTACGGGTGCGCGGATTGGCGGCGTCGAGGGTGGCATCGGCAAGCCGGTTGAACGCCATGGCGGCCGAGCGGGCCGCGACCATGGCCACGATGATCCAGGCTAGTTGATGGGCGGTGGGCAGGCCCCCGGCGGCCAGCATCGCCCCGCAAAGCGCGAAGGGGAGCGCGAAGATGGAGTGCTCCCACTTGATCATCTCGAGCGTAGTGCGCAGGTTGTGAAGAACGGGCACGAGGAAATTCTAGCTGATCCGCAATTTAGCGCCGGCGAGACAAGCCGGGCAGACTGGCCGCAAATGTGTTTCACAAGTCCGTTCCCTTGAAAATCCCGCGATCGTGGGGTGGCTTGCCGGGCAGAACACTTCCGTAACATTGACCGCGGGGGAGCAGGTTGCGATGCTTGCTCACCATGCCACCGAAGTCTAAGAAAGGCCCCAAGAACCCGCGGCCGCCGCGGATTTGCGTGCCCAACAGCGAACGTGCCCTGTTCATCGTGGAGGAGCAGAAGTTTGTGGGCGTCGTGCAGCGCCTGTCGCTGACCGGCGGGTCGGTGATTCTTTCCAAAGGGCCGATTGCCGAAGGAACCCTGGCCAATATGGGGCTGAAGACGGTGTTTGGGCCGATGCGGGCGCAAATTCAGTTTCTGCAGCGGGGAGCCGATGGGATTCCCCTGGCGCAGGCCTTCCGCTTCCTCGACATGGATGGGCTGAGCCGCAAGCGCTTTGAAGCATCGGTAAAGAAGATGCACGAAGCAGGCTTCAGTGATGCGCCTCCCTCCACTGCGCTTGGCGATCTGGCAGCGCAGAGTCTGACCAAACTCGGGGAAAGCATCCGGCGCCTGTCGGCGCTGGTGGGCACGGGCAAGACGTCGGAGTCCTAGCCCGAGTTTCGAAGTCGTACCCCGAGCAGCCGTATTTCTCCTGGAGTTTTCAGCGTTGATCCCCGTTCAGTTTTGATTCGAGTACACGCATGGATCGAAGACGCGGCAAGCCGCGTCTCTACCGGGCTGGTTCAATCTTCGCTTTCGTAGGCTTTCTGGCCGATGAGGGGAACGAAGCGGCAGCCTACCAGCGTGGTCACGATGGGTTGTCCTGCGGACTGTTCGACCAGTTGCAGATCCTGATCGCCGGGTGGGCCGACGGGGAGGACCATGCGTCCGCCATCGCGGAGTTGCTCGAAGAGCGGGCGCGGGAGGTCGGGCGCGGCAGCCGAGACGACGATGGCGTCGTACGGGGCGGTGGCGGGCAGCCCTTGCGTGCCGTCGCCCAGCAACTGCACGACGTTGACGTAACCGAGTTGGGTGAGCACTTGCCGGGCGCAGCGCGCCAGCGCGGCATGGCGCTCGATGGAGAAGACGCGGGCCACGAGTTCGGCAAGAATCGCTGTCTGGTATCCCGAGCCGGTGCCGATCTCGAGCACCGTGTGGTGGGGCTGAAGCCGCAGCGCGTCGAGCATCAGCGCGACCATGTAGGGCTGGGAGATGGTCTGGCCCTCGCCGATGGGCAGGGGTGCGTCTTCGTAGGCGTGGTCGCGAAACTCGGGAGAAATGAAGTGCTCGCGCGGAACGCGCTCCATGGCGGCCAGTACGCGCGGGTCGCGGATGCCCCGGTCCCGGAGCTGGGATTGGACCATGCGGAGGCGGGAGGGGGAGAAGGAGTTCAAGGTTTCAAGGTTTCAAGGTTTCAAGGTTTCAAGGTTGCAAAGTTTCAAGGTTGCAGCGTCTCAGGGTGCGCTTCGGGAGCAATCTTAATGGGCGGGATGCGTGGAGGAAAGAGATCGCGAGTTGAAATCTTTACCGGGTTGGGATGGGGGTTTGGGCATCGGCTGGTTGGCTGGGGCGCGGTTCGTGGAGGACGGGCGAGGACGCCCGTCTCTCCATTATTAAGTCGGTGCGGACATATTAAGTCGGTGCGGACAGGAGGGTCCGCGCCACCGCTGATCAGAAATGCAGGACCAGGCCGGTGGAGAAGCGGGCGTCGTTTTGGGTGTTGCCGAAGAAGCGGGTTTGCAGGAAGTCGCCCTGGAAGCGCCAGCCCACGACGTGCCAGAGGCGGTAGTCGAGACCTCCACCCAGAGCGTAGGCGAAGCTGGTGTCGGAGGCGGAGTAGTGCACGTTGCGTCCGCTGACACTTTCGTGGGCGGCGCCGATCAGTGCGTGGGCGAAAGGACGAAAGCGGCTGACCGAGAACGAGAGGCGCGGTCCGAACAGGAAGTTGTACTCGCTGGCGGCCACGCTGACCGTGCTCGTGCTGGTGGGAAAGTCGCCCTGGTCTCCGTAGTGACCGCTGATGTCGGCGACGATGCCGAAAAACGGCACAATCTTGCCTTCCAGCGATCCTTCAAAGCCGTTGGTGTTGATGCTGCTGCCGTGATTCAGATTGAGGTGGCCGTAGGAATATCCGAAGAAGATGTTGCCGGAAGAAACCTGAGCCTGCGCGAACGGGGAGAGAGCCAATGCAGCAAAGAAAATCAAGATAAGCGTACGACGCACGATTACAACCTCCTTGGGGTTGGGTCATGAAAAAACGGGTTAGATGCTTTGGAGTTGGAAAGCGATGGCACAGGAGTGCACCGGGCGACACTGCACTCGTTTTAGGGAAAAGCCTTAGGGCCGCGCGCGGCATCGCTCTCGGCGATTGAGGAAAAGCACGTAACCGCCGAGGGCGCAAAGGAATCGCGAAGGGCGCGAAGAGTATTCGGTGTCGCATCGGCTGAATTTTGGGGATGGGATTTGTGTGCGGTGGCCGCGCGCTTGCGGCGCGCTACTTCTTACGCTGGCGGATCTTGATATCCATGCTGACGACGCCGTTCTGGTCGCGCGTGCCAACGACAGAGACGTTGCGGCGAACATAGTATTCGCCCTGAATAATCTGCTGCGAGGCCTGGGAAACGTTCTGGCTGTAGGTCAAAGTAAATTTGTTGGAAATCTGCTGTTCGATGGTGACCTGGGGACCGCGCGTGGGGTTGGTCTCGGTGCTGAGTCCCTGGGGATCGATTTTGATTTTGCTGATGCCGAACAGGCGCTGCGCCCGGTTGCTGACGGTGGCGTTGATCGCTTCACTGAGAATCATGCCCGAGGCGGTCTGGGTAAAGCCGGCCTGGCTCGACTGCGCCAGCTGGGCCGATTCTTCGCGGGTCTGGCCGACGGCGAGCAGGGCGATGATGTCGGCTTCCGGGAGAGGCGGGTCGGAGCGGTATTTTACGTTGAGCAACTTGCTGGCCGCGCCGTTAACGCTGACCGTAATGTCGTAGTCGCGAACCCGGGTGGAAGCCTGCAGGTCGAGGACGGGCTCGATGCTGACCGGGCTGGTAAACAATACTTCGCCGCGCTCCAGGTGGAACTTGACGCCGTTGAAGCTGACTTCGCCTTCGAGCACGTCGATGCGGCCGAGCAGCGCAGGCTTGGCGGCGGTGCCGCGAATGCGGAGGTCCGCAGCGCCGGAGAGGCGCGCCATCGCGGTCTGCATCTGCAGGTCAGGCGCGGTGGTGACGTGCACATCGAGCTTGATGCCATACAGAGGCGAGGTCGCCGGCGGGACGATCACCGACTGGCTGGCCCCGGCGTACGACGAGAAGTCGAAGCCGGGCGTGATGGTCAGCTTGTTGACCATGACATCGCCCGAGACGGTAGAACTCTCCGGGGTGCCGTAAAAGCGGATCTGGGCGCTGGCGGTGGAACTGACGCCGGGCGGATAACGCAAGCGGATGTCCTGCCCGACGGCGTTGAAATCGAAATTCAACTTGCCGGCATAGGCGGTGGCCTGCCCGGTCACGGTCAAGGTGCCGCCGCCGCTGCGCGCCGTGAGATTCTCCACTTGAAGACGATTCTTGTTGAAGATGAGCGAACCGTTCATGTCGCTGAGGCCGCTGGGGATGCCGGAATAGGAAAGGGCTCCATGAACCACATTGACGCGGCCTTGCAGCTGGGGATCCTTCATGGGGCCGGTGACGGCGAGAGTGATATCGACGTTGCCGGAGGAATAAAACTCCGAGTTGAAGGTCTGCAGCAGGTTCAGATCAACGCGCCCTTGCGAGGACAGGTCGAGTTGGCGATCAGCGGTGAGGGCGGCGGTACCGTGGGCGGTAAAGTCGGTGCCATCGCCGACCAGGTGCAATTGTTCGATACGCAGCACCTCCTGCGCGAGGGTGAAGCGGACGGGCCCGTCGTTGTGAATCTTGACATTGCTGATGTCGGTGGAAAGGCCGCTGAGCTCGGCGGTAGCCGTGAGTTGCGGCGGGTCGCGCAGCGGGCCGCGCGCCTGAATCCGTCCCGCGACCGAGGAATGGCCGGTGATACGGCCATGCAAATAGGCGTGCAGGAAAGCGTCGACGTCGAAGTGATCGACGTCGAAGGTGATGTCGGCAGGGTAATCATCGTGCAGGCCGACAGTGCCGTTCAGATCGAAGCGGGCGTGCTCGAAGTTGGAGCGGGCGGTAATGTGCGCATCCCTGCCCTGGGTGACGACATCGACGTTGAGATCGCCGGCGCGTTCGTGGTCGAAGGTGAGATCGCGCAATCGGATATTCGCGTTCACCTCGGGCTGGTCGATGGTGCCGGCCCCCTGCGCGCTCACGTCGGCGCGACCTTCGATGAGAACCCGGCTGCCCTCCAGCGGACGAATGCGCTGGAGATCAAAGTTGGTGGCGGAAAGGTTGAAGCGGAAGGCGCGGGTCGAAGGGTTGTAAGATGCGCCGCCGGTAGCCTTCGCGTCATAGTAAACCAGCTGCAGATTGTTGAGGCTGCCTTCTTGTCCGGCCCAATGCACGTCGGTATCGAGTTGAGCGATGGGCTCGCCGCTGAACACGAGATTTGAAAGATGCAGGTGGCCGTCGGCATGCGGCTCGCCGCGCGTGCCCGCAGCCTGCAAGTGCAGATTGGCGAGCCCGCTTACCGGATACTGGTAGCCGGCAGCGGCGATCCACTCGGCAACGTCGGCCTGCTCCACGTTGAGCTGGGCGGTGAACGGGTCGCTCTCCAGGAAATTCCAGCGACTGAGCGTGGCGCTGACGTCCCCGCGAATGGAGGTGGCATCGTGCGCCAGGGAGAGGCGCCGCAGGGCAAAGCCTGAAGGCGAGAGCTGCAAATCGCCGGCAAACGAATCCCAGTGAAGCGATTGCCGCGGGGTTCGACTGGTAGCCGGGATATCGGTGGTAAAGTCGTCGACCTGCACCCTTCCGGCAAGCGCGGGAGCCGAGAACTTGCCGCTTGCCGTGCCGTTGAAGCTGGCATTTCCCTTGACCGAGATGGGCAGATGCGCAGGCCCGCCAAGAGCAACGACCAGGGGTTGGAGTTCGGGCAGGTCGGTGGTGGAGGCCGAGATCTGCAGCGCGGAGCGCTCGGCGAGCTTGCCTGAAGCGCGGAGTTGCGTATTGCGCGTGCCGAGATCGAACTGCGCCACCTCCAGCTCATCATGGAGAGCTCGGTAGGTCCCTCGAGCATGGGCGGTGACTGGCAGGTGCTCGGGCCGGCGACGCGCGGGCGGAGCCAGATTCAGGGCGAAGTCGGTTTCCAGGTTATGAAGACTTCCCTTCCACCGCGCTTCGATGGTTCCTTCGGCCACGCCGTCCAGGTTGGCGCGATCCAGGGGCAGGGCGCGGCGTGCGAATGCAGTGGCTATGGCGTCTACCGTCATGCCCGCGACGCGCAGACGGATCAAGCCCCGGGGTTCCTCTCCTTTATTCGGCAGCGCGCCTCGCGGAGGCGGGGACAAGGCAGCGAGCCAATTATCGACCTGCGCGTCTCCGGACAACGATCCCCCGAAAGCGCGCCCCTGGGTGTGCATCAGCTTCAGCGCGCGGTTGTCGAGGGTGAAGTCGGAGGCGAGCGCGGCATCGCGCAGAGAGAGCTGCTGGTCGCGATACTCGAGGTCGCGCAGGTCGAATTTTCCGGATGCCCCGAAGCGCGCACTGGACCACGAGCCCACGCCCTCAAGGCTCACGCTGCCTTTGCGAAGTTCGGGAAGGCGCAGGATGCTGGCGGCTTCGGCGAGATCGAAGGTCGCGGTGTAGTTGCCTTCGATGGTGGGATTGTTGTAATTGCGTACCGCGCCGCGGAACAACACGCGGGAGCGGCCTGAGCTCCAGGTCAGGGACTGGATCTGCGAGGCCCGCTGGCCGAAGCTGAAATCCGTCGCCGCGGTCCAGCTGAAGGGAGCGTAGTTCTGGAACCTGGTGTCGACGCGGCCGAGCACGACGTGACCGCTATAGCGACGGCGGAAGTAGGAGTAGGTCAGGTCGGCGGAGAGGTGGTTGGCGTTGAAATCGAAGGGAATTTTCTGGTCGTTCCAGAGGAACTCGCCGCGGCGGACCGAGAAATCATTGACGTTCAAATCAAAGATCTGCTCGACCGGCGACTTGGCGCTGGCGCGGGGTACCTTGGGAACCGGCTGATTGGTGGAACCGTCGGGGTACACGATGAGATGGATCACCGGGTGCTCGAGCACGACCGACTCGAATCCGAACTGTTTCTGCAGGAGAGAAATGATCTTGATGCGGGCGACTGCGCTATCGACGTGCGCCAGCGGAACCTGGCCGGGCGCTTCGAGGCCGTGCAGGGTCAGATCGCGGACTTCTACCTGCAGGCGCAGCGGAATGGTGTGATAGGCGCCCAGTTCGACGCGCGCGCCGGTAGCGCGTTCCAGGGCGCTGACAATATGGCCGCGAACGTAGAGCTGAAAACTCTCGGTGGTGGTGTACCAAAGGCCGGCCCCGAGCAACAGCACCACGAAAGCCGCGAACAGAAGCAGGTGGAGCTTCCATCGGCTTGGGCGCGGCGGGCTGGGGGCGGGTTCGGTCACTGTGAGCCACCGACCGCATGCGTCTCGCTGGGGATCGGCGCCAGGGTGCGAATCTTGCTCTCGCTGCGCAGCGTCTGCATCCAGGAGGTGAACAGCTCGTTCACTTTCTGCTCGGTGAGAATCTCGCGGATGCGCGAAGACACTTCCGCCAGGGGGACCTCGGCGGCGCCGGTCTTGCGCAGTTGCGGAAGAAAGGTCTGTTGGTAATAAGCCTGAATCGCAGCCGCGTCGACCTGCGCGGTAGGCCGGAGACGGGCTTCGACCTCGTGCATGATGCCGAGATCCTGGGCGAGGCGCGCCTCCAGTTTCTTCTCGTCAAGGCCGTATTGGCTGAGCAGAGAACGCCAGGCGCTGTCGGAAGCGGCATCGGGGTGCTGGCGGCGAATCTGCCGCACTTTTTCCTGCAGTTGCGCCTCGGGGATCGTCTCCAGATCGCCCGCGCGCGCGTGTTCGCGGAGCAGTTCCTGGTCGATCAGGCGCTCGAGCGCGGCGGCGCGGTCCTGGTCCGAAACCTGGGAAACCGGGCGGCCCTCCGCGAACGCTTCGAAGCACACCGCATCGTCCCAGTCGCTTTGCAGAATGACATGGCCGTTCACGATGGCAACCATGCGGTCAATCACGACCCCGGCGCGCGCGTCCAGACCGAACGGCAGGAGACAGCTGAGAGCAAGCGCGAGTCGGAGAAGGGTTTTACGCATTAGAAAGACTGTCCAATACTGAAAAAGAAATTAAAGTGGCCGGCGCGTTGCGGGACAAACTGGTTCGACGTAGTGATGCCGTTGATGTCATTGGTAATGGTCTGAAAGCTGGGAAATACCGGCGGATTTAGATTGTAGCCGACGTCGAAGCGCACGGGGCCGATGGGAGTCTTGTAATGCACCCCCACCCCGATGGCGTGCGAGATGTAGTTGAGATCGCACTGGGTGTAAGTGGCCTGGTTCTGGCAGAGCGCCGGGTCCTTCTGCCGCCAGCGGAAGAAGTGGTCGACCATGTCGGAGGCTTTCGGGAAGACATTGCCCATGTCGTGAAAAATCGCGAAGCTCAAGTTATCGCCGGTGATCGGCAGGTCGATGGGCGGCATGCGGAGCTCGATCTGGTTCAGAAACAAGGCGCTCCCGCCGACCGGGAAGCCGGTATTCAAGTCGCGCGGACCTGCCTGATTTAACCCGAAACCGCGATGAGAGTTGCCGCCGCCGGAGAGAAAACGTTCGGGCAGGGGGATCAGGGTAGCTTCGGCAGGCGGATTCAGGGCATCGATCGGTTCCAACGCCAGGGTCTTGCCAAACGGGACTTGCACCCCAACGCGGGTGGAGCGAGCCAGGACAAACTGGTGCCCGGCGGGCCGGCGCTTGGTGAGTACGTAGTAGGTGGAGTTCTGGAGCAGGGTGCGGCTGAAATCGGCCTCGGATCCGAAATAACTGGAGGCCACGGCCAGGTCGAGCGTGGTGTAGTTCCCGCGGGTGCTGTCGATCGGGTTGTCGCGCTTGTCGTGAATATAGGTAAAGCTTGGGAATCCGACCCGGGTTGGTTGAGACAGCAGCGGGATGAGGCTCGGATTGATCACCAGGTTGCTGGCCTGCACCCGCCGGTAGGTGAAGGCATAGATAAAGGTGTTGGCATGGCGCGTGCCCGGCGGAGCGTCCCGCGGACCCAGAACCTGGGTCAATTGGATCGAACCTTCGAGCCGCTTGGAGGTGAAGGTCGTGACGTCGAGCGTGTTGTCATAGAAGCCGGTGATGGTGAGCAGGAGATTGTTGTTGTTCCACAGGCTGGGCGCGTTGTAACTGACCAGCGCCCGCTGCTGCAGGCGCCCCAGATGTCCCTTGAAAACCACCGTGTGGTTGAGGCCGCGGAAGTTCAGGCGGGTGACCTCGAAGGAGACGCGCGGGCTGGCGCCGGTTTCGCCCTGGGGAACGTTGGCACCGGTGGAAGGCTGGCCGGTCTGGACCTCGAAGCCGAAACCGTAGTTGAAGGTATAGCGCTTAGCCTCATGCAGGTCGACGAGCACGTTCTTGGTCGGATCGGTGCCGTCGGGGTTTTGTACCGCGGTATCGACCTGGTTGAAGATGCCCAGATCGTAGAGCGCGGTCTGGGTGCTGAGCAGGTCTTCCTGGCTGAGGGAAGAGCCCGGCTTGACTCGCAGCTTGCGCTGCACCACGTGCGGACGGGTGTGGACCAGGCCTGAGACCAGTACCTGGTTGACGAAGAATTGTTCGCCTTCATGGATCGTCATGGTGACATCCATGCGCTCGTCCTTGCCCGGCACCGGGTTGGTGCTGACCTCCATGGAGGCATTGGGGAATCCGTTGTTGAAGTAGTAGTTGAGGATCTGGTCGCGGTCGGAGGCCAGGTTGAAGTCGGAATAAGGCTGATTTGGAGCGGTGGTGATCAGGCCGGTCAGCGTGTCGGTGGAGACCTTCTGGTTGCCCATGATCTTCAGGTTGGCGACCAGGGTTTGCGGACCTTCCTTGACGTCGAGCAGCACCGCCAGGGCTTGCTGCTTGCCTTGATAGTTTTCTTCCACGGAGCTGGAGATCGAGATGTGAGGAAAGCCGTTGGCGCGATAGAGATCCTCCAGGCCGCGGATGTCGCTGGCCAATAAAGACTGGCTGAAGCGCCCGTTGGAGAAGATCCGGGTGGCAGGCTGGACCTGCATGCGACTGCGCAAGGCATCCTGGTCGAAGTACTTGTTGCCGCGAATGATCAGCCGGGCCAGCTTGTAGCGGACGCCAGGATCGATCACATAGATAGCCCGGACCTGGTTGTGCTCGGGATCATTCTCTTTCTTAATGCCCACCTTGGCATCGAAATAGCCTCGCGATTGCATGAAGTCGAGCAGGTTGCGGCGGCCCTCGTTGAGCAGGTCGTCGTCAAACGCGTTCTCCTCGTAGACGGGAACGCGCTTCTGCAAGGTGCTCTTGCGGATCTTGTACCCCTCGGCCAGGATCTGCACCTGAGGTCCGGGATCGATGGTGAAGGTGTAGTCCACGACGTTCTTTTCGGGGAGGTACGTCTTGCTGGAGATCAGGACTTGGACCAGCAGGCGGTTTTGCTTGACGTAGGCCTTGCGAATTCGCTGCAACCCATTGCTGACCCGGTCGGCGGTGACGATGTTGCCGGGATGCATCTTGGCCATGTCTTCAATCTGGCCTTTGGAAAAGCCCGGCTTCCCCTCCAACTGGATCTGGCCGACGCGCGCGGGCGGACCGGGGCTGAGATGAAACGTGATGTCGCTCTGATGGGTTTCCGGCCGCCGATGCTCTTCGGCAGTGACGCTGGCGCGGTAATAGCCATTGTCCAACATCATCTGGAGGATGCTTTTTTCGGCGCGATCCAGCTTCTCCTGGGTATAGATTTCGCCCAATTGGAGCTTGGTGGCGCTGATGATCTGGTTCGCGCTGGGACGCGCGGTTTCGCCGGTGACGTCGATGGTGCCGATGAAGGAATTGTTGACCAGCACAAACGTGAGGATGACCGAGTCGTCGGGAGCCTTCTCGGCTTGCACTTCAATGTCGGAGAAGAGGCCGCTGGCGTAGAGGTTCTCGATGGAACGGCGGATCTGGTCGCGATCGAGCGGCTGACCGATTTTCTGGGAAACAAACTCGAGCAAATGCTCGCGCTCGCGATCAGGCACGCCCTTGAAGTTGATTTCCCGCACCGGCGAGCCCGCGTAGGCAGCGATGGCGCTGAGCGGCGGAACCGGCCCGGAGGGAGCCTGATCCCCGGAGGGTGGTGCAAGCGGGGGCTGGGCCTGCTGTGGAACAGGGGCGGCGGGGAGCTCGGATTGCGGCGGTTTGGCCTGCGACGGCGGCGCAGAGGATGGTGCGGGCGAGGGACTTTGGGGCGGCGAGGACTGCGGTTTCGGCCAAGCCTGAACCGGCGCGGCCAGAGCAAGGCAAATCATCCAGATTGGATAGAGACGCGCCCTTCCTCGCAAAACCGCTCCTAAACCAGCCCGTACCCGACCACTGTTTTCGATGAACCGCGGCGAAGCTGTGTTGTCTATGGCGCCGGCCCGCGCGCCGGCCCCCGGCGTCGCGGAATGCACCTCTGAAAAATTTTGGCGGAAGCGGAGGAGAGCGATCGAAAAGAGATGAAGAGTCCTGCGCGCGGTGCCCGCCTCGTGTCTCCGGCCAAAATAGCGCCGGGCCCTATAATAACGGGTTGGCGGGGTTGAATTGGTTAATGTCTTTGGAACTCCAGGAACGTTATTCGCGGCAAATGCTGTTTGCCGGGATCGGCGCCGCGGGCCAGAAGAAGCTGCAGGCGGCGCGCGTGGCCATGGTTGGCTGCGGGGCGACTGGCTCGGCGCTGGCGTCGCTGCTGGCGCGGTCGGGCGTGGGCAGCCTGCGGATCATCGACCGCGATTACGTGGAGCCGAGCAACCTGCAACGACAGAGCCTGTTCGATGAGGCCGATGCGGCCGAATCACTTCCCAAGGCGTTGGCCGCCGCGCGGCGGATCGCAACCTTCAATTCGGAGATCGTGGTGGAGCCGCGGGTCGCAGACCTGACTCCAGAAAACATCGAGACGTTGCTGGCAGGGGCGCAGCTGGTGCTCGATGGCACCGACAACTTTGAGACCCGCTACCTGCTCAACGACTACGCGGTCCGGCAGAACCTGCCCTGGATCTATTCCGCGGCGGTGGGCAGTTACGGAGTCACGCTGAATGTCGTGCCGGGAAAAACCGCGTGCCTGGCCTGCGTGTTCCCCGAGTCTCCGCGGGGCATGGTGGAAACTTGCGAGACCTCGGGGATCCTGAATTCGGCGGTCAACACGGTGGCCTCGATCGCGGCGACCGAGGCACTCAAGCTGCTGGTTGGAGCCGAAGGGCAGGTGCGGCGAACCTTGCTCTCCCATGACGTGTGGACGAACGAGCGCGCCGAGATTGCCGCCGACAAACCCCGCGCGGGTTGCCGCACCTGCGGGGAACGGGATTTCGTGCACCTGGCGGGAACGGGCCGTCCGCACATCACGCTGTGCGGGCGAAACTCGGTGCAGATCCACGAGCGGCACCGGCCGGTGGATTTTGTCGAGTTGCAGGAGCGGCTCCGGCCCCATGGCACGGTGCGCCACAACGACTTCGTGCTGAAGTTCTGGCATGAGCCGTATGAAATGACCTTGTTCCCCGACGGGCGCGCGATCATCAAGGGGACTACCGATACGGGCGTGGCGCGAAGCTTGTACGCGCGGTATGTGGGGAGCTGAGGGGAGCTGTCAGCTATCAGCTATCAGCTATCAGCTGTCAGCTATCAGCTATCAGCTATCAGCTATCAGCTATCAGCTATCAGCTATCAGCTGTCAGCTGTCGAGCGCGCCCGAATGGTTCAACTGAGAGCTGAAAGCTGACAGCTGAGAGCCGGTGATCACTTCTTCCTGCCCTTGCCATCTGCTATCTTTCTCGCTTCGCCGAGTCGTACTTGAATCTGCGTGACCGAGTGTTCCTACATGCCTGAACTTGCGCGTCCGGAGCCGTCGCGGCTGTACCGCTGGGTGGTGCTGATCGTGATCAGCGTCGCGATGGGCGGGAACTATTACATCTACGACAGCATCAACGCGCTGGAGCGAATCTTCATCGATCAGCTGGGATTCTCCGCGACGCAATTCGGCTTGCTCAATTCGTCGTACAGCGTCGCCGCGCTCGTCACCCTGCTGATCGGCGGCATCATCATCGACCGGCTGGGGGCCAGGAAAGCCCTTCTGCTGTTTGCCCTGATCTGCCTGCTCGGAGCGCTGGTGACGGCGGCCGAAGGACGGCCCTGGAGCATGATCGCGGGCCGGACGGTGCTGGGGCTGGGAGCGGAATCGCTGATCGTCGCCGTGACCACCGCGCTGGCGAAGTGGTTTAAGGGAAAAGAGCTCAGCTTCGCGTTTGGAATAAATCTCACCATCGCCCGGTTAGCCTCGGTAGCCGCCGACAACTCGCCGACCTGGGCCCGGCCCGTGTTCTTTCCCCACGGGTTGAATGCTCCGGCAAGCTGGCGGGGACCGCTGCTGATCGCCGTGGGGGCGGCCATGGTCAGCGTGGTGACCGCCCTGATCTACTGGCAGATGGAGAGCAATGCCGAGCGGAATTACCGCCTCGGACAGGCGGGCTCGGTGGACAAGCTGGAGGTCCGCGGGATTTTCCGCTTCAACACCTCCTACTGGTTCGTGGTTGGACTGTGCGTGACGTTCTACTCAGCCATCTTCCCGTTTCGAACTTTCGCGATGGATCTGCTCAGCAACAAGATTGTGGCGACGGTAGGGGGAGCGGCGGCCTCGGAGTCGCTGCGCAGCGCCGCCCTGAGCCAGGCCGGCTTCCTGAACAGCCTGCTCCCGTTCACGGCCATGATCGCGACGCCCCTATTCGGGCTCTGGGTCGATCGCGTGGGAAAGCGGGCCTTATTTATGATGCTCGGCTCGCTGCTCCTCATGCCGGTTTACCTGATGCTGGCTTACCTGCCGTTCACCCGGACGGTAGCGCTACACCTGCCCTATCTGGGGCCATGGTCGGTACCGGTTTATCCGCTGTTGGCAACTTCGATGATGGGAATCGCCTTCTCGCTCATTCCGGCGGTCATGTGGCCGTCGGTGGCCTACATCGTAAAGGAATCGAGACTGGGAACCGCCTATGCACTGATGACCTTCGTGCAGCAGATCGGGTTTGGCGTCCTGAACTTGGTGATTGGCAAAGCCAACGACTATTCCGGGGCGGGGCCGGCGAATCCGGGCGGGTATGCACTAGGCATGTGGATCTTTTCAGTCTTGGGCTTTGTGGGCCTAGCCTTCGCCATCCTGTTGCGAATTCGCGAAACCGGCCCGCACGGCCACGGGCTGGAAACCATCACCACCAAGACTGGGGCTCCGGTGGCTGAGGGGGCCTGAAAGGGCAAATCCGCTGACCAGGCACCCCACTCTTGCGTCCATAAGGAGTGGGGCCTCATCAGAACAGCCAGAACTGTGCTTCTGTGAGTGAAACCCACGGCGTTGGGGTTCACGGTACTAGAGTAATGGCTGTTTTTGGAGGCGACGTAAATCCAAGGAATGGAATCAGTTTGTTATTCTGGATACAGAAAATGGGATTCCCGGGGAGGATTGAAACTCCCGCAACCAGTACAACGAGCAGATACTTAGCCGCATCTCAATGATTGCGGCCGGAAAAGGCAACTTGACCGACCGAAAGCACCGACAGAGCGACGGTCTTAGCGAAGCGGAGGCCATCGAGCGGGCCAAGCAGGGCGACGCGGAAGCTTTCGAAACGCTCTATAACCTGCATAAACGCCGCGTTTACTCTCTTTGCCTGCGCATGACCGCCAATACCGCGGAGGCCGAGGATCTGACGCAGGAAGCCTTCCTCCAGTTGTTCCGGAAGGTGGGCACATTCCGCGGTGAATCGGCGTTTTCCACGTGGCTGCATCGTATGGCGGTCAATGTCGTGCTGATGCATCTACGGAAGAAGGGCCTCCCGGTGGTTTCGCTGGAGGACACCACGGAAGGCGAAGAGGACGCGCCGAAGAAGGATTTTGGAGCTGAGGACGTAAACCTGGCAGGTTCGATCGACCGGCTGCAGCTGCAGAATGCGGTCGACCGATTACCCCCGGGGTATCGGGCGATCTTTGTGCTACACGATGTGGAAGGATACGAGCACAATGAGATTGCCACCATGGTGGGTTGTTCGATCGGGAACAGTAAGTCACAGTTGCACAAAGCACGGATGAAACTGCGCGAGTTCCTCAAGACCAGCAGAGCCGAAAAGGCCGGAAAGCGTTGAGGACGAGGCGATAGCGGGGCGGCGCACGCAAGGGTGCGGTGTCGGGGGAGAGAGGTAGTATGACCTGTGCAGAATTTGAGAACGCGTTGCCGGACTTCCTGGACGGCGGCGGCGGCACCGACCTGCGGTCGCATGCCGCAAGCTGCGACGCCTGCTCGGAGCTGGTAAGCAGCCTGCAGGCGATCATGACCGGGGCCAAGACTCTGCAGGGCGCGGAGGAACCCAGTCCGCGCGTGTGGAATTCCATTGAGAGCGCACTTCGGCGGGAGGGGCTGATCCATGAGCCCCGGCCTGCCCGCAGTTGGCATCTTCCGTCCTTCTCCCGGCGATGGGGCGCATGGGCTTGGGCGGTTCCGGTGCTGGGAGCATTGTTGCTGGCGGGCTTGTGGCTTAACAACCCACGCCCGGCTGGCGATCGGGTCGCGGCCGTGCCGGCGCAGGCCGTTCCGGTGAAGGCAACGGCTCCTGTGAAAGCAGTGGTTGCGGTGAGCCCCGACGACCAGCAGATGATGCAGGAGGTTGCGGTACGGGCCCCCATGATGACGGCCATCTACCAGACCAACCTGGCGCGGGTGAATCAGTACATCCAGGATGCCCAGGCGGTGGTGGACGCCAACCCTACCGACGACGAGGCGCAACGGTCCTTAATGGAAGCCTATGAGCAGAAGTCATTGCTGAATGAGATCGCTTTGGACCGTTCTCTGCCATAATGGGGAGCATCGTGAGCCGGCAACCGTACGCGGTGGCATGGAGAGGAGTCATGCAGAGCAGTCAGCAGGCCGCAAAAGTCACGCTGGTGGGATTGGTAGTGCTGGCGGCGGTCGCGTCAGCTGAGACCAAGAAGGAACTCCGCTTCACGCTCGGCCCAAAAGCTACGGTCGCCATCGTGAATCAGTACGGCGGCATCTCGGTGAAGCCCTCGGCGACTGGCAACATGGTAGTTGTGACCGCGACCCTTGCCTCTGACAAGGTGGACGTGCAAAGCAGCCAGGGCCCGAATCGAGTGGATCTGGCGTCGCACCTGCTAGCAGGAGCGACCGACGTCACCGGACGGGTGGACTACGAAGTCACGGTTCCGGTCGATACCAGCGTGATCCTGCAATCCGCCACCGGCCCGCTGCACGCCGAGAAGCTCCACGGAGACATTGAACTCGAAGGTGTGGCGGCTCCGGTTGACGTGCGCGATATCTGGGACTCGCATGTCCACATCAAGACGATGAACGGCCCGGTCACGGTGACCAATGTTCGCGACGGTCACGTGGAAATCGACTCGGTCAGCGGCAACATTACGCTGAACTCGGTCTCAGGACCGGAAGTGCGGGTAAGCTCGACCAGCGGGCAAATCATCTATGACGGAGATTTCGGCTATCCCGGCGAATATCGCTTGACCAGCCACTCGGGCAACATCGAAGCCACGTTCCCGCAAACCACCGTGGCCGAGATCCGTGCGCAATCCTACCAGGGCAAGGTACAGGACGATGCCCACCTGCAGCCGAAGAAGCATCCCAATTTCTCGGTGGCGGAAGGAAAGTCGTTTGTGGGCACCACGTTGAACACCATCAACCAGGCAGCGGCTTCGGTTTGGCTGCGAACCTTCAGTGGTAGAATCCACCTCAAGAAACGCCAATAAGCAAACTGAACCGTTCCAACAGAAGCGTTCGGGAATCCGCGAGGATGAATGAGCATCGAGGTTCCCGCCCGGGTACGGGCGCAGGTGTGCGTAAGCCAGTGGTGCGCGCGGTGTTCCTGGTGGGTTTCATGGGCGCGGGCAAGAGCTCGGTGGGACGCGTCTTGAGCCAGCGGCTCGGCTGGCGTTTTGAGGATCTGGATACGCGCATCGAGACCCGCCAACAGAAAACGGTGGCGGAGATTTTCCGGAATGCGGGCGAAGCCGGCTTCCGCAGAGCCGAGCATGAGGCCCTGCGAGAACTGCTGTTGGAGTTGGCCTCGGGCACACCGGTGGTTGCGGCGTTGGGAGGAGGCGCATTCGTCCAGGAGAAGAATGCGGCCCTGCTCGCATCCGAAGAAACGCCGACTGTATTTCTGGATACGCCGGTGGAAGAGTTGTGGGAGCGATGCGCGGCGCCGGGCGAGGCAGAGCGGCCGCTGCGCAGCGACCTGCCGCGATTTCAGGAACTGTTTCGCGCGCGGCTGCCCCACTACCGGCAGGCGCAGCTTCGGGTGGAAACCCGCGGCAAAAGCGTGGAGCAGGTTGCCGAGGAAGTGCTTGGCCGCCTGGGACTGGGAGAGAGGGTCCCGGGCAAGGAGACATGACGTGAGGTTTTGGCGGCAAACCATCCTGGGCGTGGCGGTGGGTCTATCCCTGAGCCTGCTGGCAACGGGCAGCGACAAAAGCAAACCCAAAGAAGGCATGAAGGTCGTCGACTCCGGATCCTTTGGGGTCTTCGTCAACGGACGCCGGGTCGCCACCGAGACCTTCGATATTGAGCAAGGGCCCACCGGGAGCGTCGCTAAATCGGAGTTCAAGACCGATGCCGGAGATCCGTCGGTGCAATCGTCTGAGCTGCAACTTTCGCCGGGCGGCGAGATCATCAAATACCAGTTCAACGAACAAAGTCCCGGCAAGGCGGAGGCGACGGTGGTGCCCGCCAATGAGTTCCTGACCGAGCGCATCAAGAAATCTCCCACCGACAAACCGGAGGAGCAGCCTTTCCTGCTGCCCGCCTCGACCAGCATCCTCGATGATTATTTCTTCAGCCATCGGGAGATCCTGCTCTGGCGCTTCCTGGCCACCGCCTGCAAGAAGGACAACAACGAGTTGAAGTGCCCGGCGAACCAGCGGACTCAGTTTGGAACGCTGAATCCGCGCCAGCGTTCATCTCAACCCGTCAGCCTCGAATTGACCGGCAAGGAGAAAGTGAACCTTCACGGCACGGAGCAGGAACTGGACAAGTTCGTGCTGCACAGCGAAGGCGGCGACTGGATGCTCTGGGTGGATGGGAGTTTCAAGGTGCAACGCATCCTGATTTCCAGCGACAACACCGAAGTCCTGCGCGATTAGCCTCTTGTGCGACGGACAAAGAGGCTCCCCCATCGGTAACTAGCTGCCCGGACGGGGCTGGCATATTCTAGGGCTTACCCTCGGGAAAACCATGGCATTGCTGGACACACGCACGGCGCGGATTTTGCTTACCGCATGCCTGTTTGCGTTCGGGCTGTGGTTTCTCTACCTGGCGCGGCAGACGCTTTTTGCCTTTCTGTTCGCGATTTTCTTCGCCTACCTGATGGAGCCGGCGGTGTCGCGGTTGGAGAGATTGCTGCGAGGGCGGGGACGGGCGATCGCCGTGATTTACGCGCTGCTGGTCCTTGGGCTGGGCATGTTTGGGTCGTTTGTCGGGCCGCGCATTGCGCGCGAGGCTGGGCGACTGGGTGACTCGCTGCCGGTACTGCTGGAAAGAATCAGTTCCGGCGACATTGCGCAACAGTTGGCACAAGAGCATGGGCTGAGTTCCACCACCCAGACCCTGCTCAAAAAGTTCCTGGTTCAGCATAAGGAAGACATCACGCGACTGGCGCAGCGCGAGGGCCTGCGGGCTGCCGGCGTCGCCAAGAAGGCATGGATCGTGTTGCTGGTGCCGTTGCTGGCAATTTTCTTCCTGAAGGACGGAGGCGCCTTCGGCCGAGTGGTGCTTTCGGTTGTGCAATCGCGGCCGCAGAAGGAGTTTCTGCAAGGCGTGCTGGCGGATATGAACCAGATGCTGGCGCACTTTATCCGGGCACAACTCACGCTCGCGGGCCTATCGCTGGTGGTCTACCTCTCATTCCTGGGGGCGGCGCGCGTCCCCTACGCGCTGGTTCTGGGGACGGCAGGGGGCGTGCTGGAATTCATTCCCGTGGTCGGGCCGCTGGTTGCAGCACTGATCATTCTCAGCGTGGCGGTGCTGATGAGCTATCCGCACTGGGCTTTGCTGCTGCTGTTTCTGGCAGCGTGGCGCGTGGTTCAGGACTACGTGGTATCGCCGCGCGTGATGGGCAAGAGCATGGAACTGCATCCGCTGGCAGCGATCTTCGGCGTAATGGCGGGGGGCGAGATTGGCGGGGTACTGGGCGTGTATCTTTCCATCCCGGTGATGGCCACATTGCGCATCGTGTGGCGGCGCGGGCGGCTGTACGTGGAGAAGAAGCGTTTTGGCCCGCTGAACGAGTACGCGTTTCCGGGAGAGATTCATCCACGGCGGTAGGGGCGGGATAGGCTTCGGGCTTTGGGCTTTGGGCTTCGGGCGTCAGGCTTCATGCTTTGGGCCGCGGTTTGGTACAGCTTGCGGTAGGTGGCTCCGACTCGGAAAATCCATTGTTGTAAAATTTCAAGCACATCATGCAAAGCAAAATTCCTGTTGGCATCCTGGGGGCCACCGGCATTGTCGGGCAACGATTCGTGCAGATGCTGGAGCACCATCCCTGGTTTGAAGTCGCGTGGCTGGCGGCTTCGGATCGGTCCGAGGGGCGCAGCTACGCGGACGCGGTGCGCTGGCGGTTGCGGACCCCCATCCCCGAGCGGGTCGCGAAGATGATGGTCTCGCCGGCCAAGCCGGAAGGGGCTCCGAAGGTGATTTTCGCGGCGCTGGACGCTTCGATCGCTGCGGAACTGGAGCCTCGCTTTGCCGAGGCCGGGTGCGCGGTGGTTTCCAATTCGAGCGCTCTCCGGATGGCGCAGGACGTCCCGCTGGTCATTCCCGAAGTGAATGCCGGACACGTGAAGCTGGTCGAGACGCAGGCATGGCGCAAGAAGAGCGGCGGCTTCGTGGTGACGAATCCCAACTGCTCGGCGATCGGTTTAGTCATAGCGCTGGCTCCCCTGGAGCATCAGTTCGGGCTGGAAACGGTCATGGCGGTCACGATGCAGGCGGTCAGCGGCGCGGGATACCCCGGCGTCGCCTCGCTCGACATTCTGGGCAATGTGATTCCTTACATCGCCAAAGAAGAAGAAAAGATGGAGGAGGAGACGCTCAAGCTGCTCGGCAAGTTGAACGGGGCGGGCGTTGTTCCAGGAAACTTTTCGGTGAGTGCGCAGTGCAACCGCGTCGCGGTGGAAGATGGGCACACGGAATCGATCTCGGTGCGGCTGCGCAAGCGGGCGAAGCCGGAAGAGATCGTAGCGGCATGGCGGGGCTTCACCGCCGAACCGCAGAAGCTGCGGCTGCCCAGCGCGCCCGAACAACCGATCATGTACGTGGAAGCCGCCGATCGTCCGCAACCGCGCTTTGATTCCGAGCGCGGCGCCGGCATGACCACCACGGTCGGACGCCTGCGGCCCTGCAAGGTGCTCGACTGGAAGTTCACCGTACTGTCGCACAACACGATTCGGGGGGCAGCGGGCGCGGCGCTTTTGAATGCGGAATTGCTGAAGGCGCAGGGATACCTCGGATGACGCGCCGATCAGACGGGCTCCCCAAGCCGTCTGCGTGGGGCGCGGAACCACCCTCCAGCCACGCCTTCCCTTCCCCGACGTTTTGTTGGATCTGGCGCGGAGCGCTCCTCCCATGATCGTTATGAAATTTGGCGGCACCTCGGTGGAGGATGCCAAGGCGATCGACCGCACCGCGGGCATCGTACGTTCCAAGCTGAAGCTGAAGCCGGTGGTGGTGGTCAGCGCCATGGCCAAGGTCACCGACACGCTGCTGAAGATGGCGAAGGCGGCGGGCGACGGGGAGCGCGACGCCGCTCTGGAACTGTCGCGCGGCCTGCGCGAGCGTCACTACAATACGGCCGG
>Ga0126373_10000166_pt1 | contig 44542 bp, 23 predicted proteins | sample PanSoiMetPlot_11_FD_92545 | JGI IMG/M metagenome (GOLD analysis project Ga0126373, IMG submission 92545) | Tropical forest soil microbial communities from Panama - MetaG Plot_11 | ecosystem: Environmental > Terrestrial > Soil > Tropical forest > Bulk soil | place: Panama | collected 2016-02-17 | reverse complement strand
TCCGCCCTCAAGAACGTCTCGAAGAGATCGAGCTTGAGCGGCACATCATGGAATTCTTGTTCGCCGCTGGAGGCAAATGCACGTTCATGAATCCTGAGACCTTCGAGCAAGTTGAAATCCCTAGTGCCATTTTGGGGCCCGCGGAGAAATTCTTGCAACCAGGTATGCGGATGCCGGTAGAGTTTTTCGAAGACAGACCAAGCAGTGTTGCTTTCCCTGAAGTGGCGGAAGCCCGAGTGGTCGAGACAGCGCCGCCCGTGCACTCGCAACAGGAAGGCGCCTGGAAAGAAGCGACGCTCGAGAATGGCCTCTCCATTCAGGTACCTTTGTTTATTGCAGCAGGCGAAGTCGTGCGAGTTGACGTACGCACGGCCCGTTACATCGACCGAGTGAGGGCCGAACGTAAGCGAGGCGCATAAGGGTTATCCTTCACATCGAAGTGGGGGGCTACTCTGCTTGACATCAAAGCGGTCCGCATGGAATTTCCTGCCGATGCCAACACCATTGTGGGTCAATCGCATTTCATCAAAACGGTTGAAGATTTATATGAAGCAGTAAGCAAAACCGTGCCGCAAGCCAAGTTCGGATTGGCTTTCAACGATGAAGAGCCGGGGCCGTTACCAGGAGAGCTGCCTAAGATCTGGGGTGCCGTGGAGAGGCCACATTAACAGACCGTACAATGAGCCGGTGCGAACCTTAATTGAGACTCGTCGACTCATCCTGCGTCCGTTTGAGCCGGACGACATTGAGGCGGCGTTCGCATGGTTCGGGGACCCGATCGTGATGCACTTCACTCCTAGTGGTCCAGATACTTCCGTCGAGCAGACGAAAGCCCGGCTAGCCAACTATCAGGAGCACCAGACAGAACATGGCTTCAGCAAGTGGATCGTCTTGGATCGTCACTTGAGCCGTCCCATTGGGGATTCGGGACTGCTCGTGCTGCAGGAATACGGTTGGATCGATTTGGGCTTCCGGCTGGCCCAACCCTATTGGGGCCAGGGGCTCGCGACGGAGGCAGCACTTGCTTGGGTTCGCGCCGCGTTCGATGATTTTCACATCGGCCAACTTACCGCAATTGTTCATGCTGAAAACTTTGCTTCGATTCGGGTCCTGGAAAAGCTTGGGTTCCTTACCGAGCGGCGTGACACGATAATGGGGATGAATTCAATTGTGTTCTCTCTCAACGCGAACGACAGCGTAACAGATTCATGTTTCCGTCACCGCATGTCACTCGATTGGACCCGAGGGGACTTACACGAAGGCTTGCGCTGCTTCCATTCCGGCGCCTTCTTCGAGGCCCACGAACACTGGGAATCCGTGTGGCTCACGGCGCAAGAGCCGGAAAAGACGTTTTTGCAAGCGCTGATTCAGGTTGCTGCTGCTTTCCACCATTTTCAGCGCGGCAACTACGCAGGGACCATTTCGCTGCTGCAATCAGCGCTGCGCCGCCTCGACGCATACCCAGAAGCCTTTGCCCGAGTCGCGGTCGCCCCGCTTCGAGCGACGATCCGCCTGTGGCTTGGCGCCCTCGAAACGCCATCACGCTCTCCCCTGCCGCTCCTTCCGCGGCTCGAAATCGGCAGCACAGAGTAATCATCCTCGAACCCCGTTTCTGGATAGTTTCCGGTTGGCCGACTATCCGTCCGCTAGCGTTCGTGGCACACACCGATGATTAGTTTGGATGGCTACCTAGTGCTGGTGTTCGTTTTTGTGGTGCCCGATTCTGTCGGTGTCCTTGGATTTAGAGAAGATATCAGAACGTTGAGGGGCGCTCCTAATAGTGCTAGTTTCTACCGGTATGAGAGTGGCCACAGGATCGTTCCTCGACGATGTCAGGTACTCCTTGCGAATGCTGCGGCGATCACCGGGACTGAGTCTCGTTGCCATTGTGGTGATCGGTCTCGGTATCGGGGCGAATACTGCCGTCTACAGCATCGTTCACGCGCTGGCCGATAGACCGCTGCCGTTTCGACACGCTGCGCGAACCGTCATGATCTGGCAGACAGACCGGACGAAGGGTATCGACCACGGCATTGTCTCCCCGGCCGATTTTCTCGATTGGCGAGAGCGTAGCCATACGTTCGACGAGATGGCCGCATGGCGCACCTGGTTCTACAATGTTGGAGCCGGTGACCATACCGAACAGGTATGGGGCGTTCGTACCTCAGCCAACTTCTTCGACCTGCTCGGAGTTGACACCGCACTCGGGCGTTCCTTCCTTCCGGAAGAGGAAGAGTCGGGGCATGAGCAGGTCTGCATTCTCAGCAACAACTTCTGGCAACAAAGCTTCGGTGGCGACACGGCTGTGATTGGCAGAATGCTCGCTGTTGATGGGAAGCCGTTTCGGATTGTCGGAGTGCTGCCGGCGGAGTTCAACTTGTTTGGCACCTCACGGTCTTACGATCTGTGGATGCCGTTCGTTTTGGATCGTGGCCGCGTGTCGCGCGATGATCACTCGGCAATCGTATTTGCCCGACGAAGGCAAGGCGTCAGTTTGCAGGCTGCACAAGGCGACATGGACGCGATTGCGAACCAACTGGCTGCCGAATATCCCGACGCGGAAAAAGGCAGCGGGGTCCGCGTGGTAGACATGCATGACGATCAAATCTCGGGCATACGGCCTGCTCTGACGGTTCTGATGGCAGCCGTTTCCTTCGTGCTCCTGATCGGCTGTGCGAATGTTGCCAACCTGTTTCTGACGAAGGCAATGGCACGGCGCAGCGAGGTCGCCATCCGTCTGGCGCTCGGCTCTGGCAGATGGCGTATTGTGCGCCAATGGTTTACCGAGAGCTTCGTGATCGGGCTTTTCGGCGGCGCCTTCGGCGTGGCGTTGGGCTCGGTCGGAACACGAGCATTGCGAGCCTGGTTGCCGACCAGCGGTGTAGATGCTGTTCCACGAATTGAATCCATTGGCGTTGACGGCGCAGTGCTGTTCTTCGGGCTCGTTCTCTCTGCTTGCGCCTCATGCCTGTTCGGTATCCTGCCGGCCCTGCAAGCGTCGAACGTTGATGTCTACGAATCGCTCAAATTGAAGCAGTTTGCGGGCAGCGTGTCTGGTCGCCGGATACGGCACAGCTTGGTGATAACCGAAGTCGCTCTCTCTGTCGTGTTGCTAATCTGCGCGGGCGTTATGATGCGAAGTTTTCTGTCGCTCATGAGCATCAATCCCGGCTTCGATCCCGCCAACGTTCTCACCTTGCAGGTGTGGCTGCCGGAGTCACGCTATCCAACGGCGCAGAGCGTGATGGCTTTCTATGACCGCACACTTGCAGGTTTGCGCTCTCTGCCCCAGGTACGTTTGGCGAGCGCGGTTAATTTTTTGCCATTGAGCGGGTGGGGCGATTTCGTTAACTTTTCGATTGCCGGGCACCCGACCAAGCCGGCAAACGAGCCGGCGGCGCAATATCGTGTAGTCGATCCACAGTATTTTCGCACCATGGGCATTCCACTGCTTCGCGGCCGGGACCTTGACGAAGCCGACGACCCGAGCGCCCTGCCTGTCGCCGTTATCAGCGAAACCGTCGAGCGTCGGTTCTGGGGAACGGAAGATGCAGTGGGACAAAGGATCACCATGCGATTCCCCGGTGCTAAGGCTCCTTGGCGTCCGGAGCAGCCTACATTGGCCGTGAGCGTGGTGGGCATCGTTGGTGATTTGCGCGAGTGGCAGTGGAACGACCCACATTTTGGGGAACTCTATGTCTCTTACCGGCAGAACCCGTCGCGACTGATGCGGCTAGCCATCAAGTCGTCGGGCGACCCGCTGCGACTCATATCGAGTATCACTCATGAAATCGACCGGATTGGCTCGACTCAGCCTGTAATGGAAGTCAAAACCATGGATGCCATCGTCTCGGAAGCGCTGCGCCGACGCCGACTGATGGGCGCGTTACTCGGTATCTTTGCGTCCTTCGCGCTTATGCTCTCAGCAATAGGTATTTATGGGGCGATCTCCTACTCAGTCGCCCAGCGGACACACGAGATCGGCCTGCGGATGGCTCTCGGGGCGAGCCGCCAAAGGATCATCCGGCTAGTACTCAGCGAGGGCTTGCTGCTCGCACTCGCCGGAACCGTGCTGGGTGCGTTCGCGACCTTTGGGGCGCTGCGCGTGCTCGCAAACGCATTCTTCGGGATCGCTGGTACCCATCTTGTCGAGGTCACGGCCGTCACGACGATACTCGGGACGACGGCCGTGCTCGCAACTGGGGTTCCGGCGTTGCGAGCCTCGCGGCTCAACCCTGCGGTCGCGTTGCGTGAAGAATAGGGGGCTCTCTTTGAGATGAGCAGCGCCATCGAGCGACGGCTTGCACGGCCCAGATAGGGCAACCCAAGAATCCTCTCGGCGACTTCCACTCCTGAAATCGATAGATGCATCAGGCACTTCACTGCAAGAGCGTTTCGTCCACCAATCTTGGGCAATGGTTCAGAGGAGTACAGGCATAGGATGTTCCCACTCTGCAATTTTTCCCAGACGATGCGAATCCTGAACTATTCTCTTGCAACGCGGGAATTGCCGTAATTGCGGGCGGATGACGGGCAATCCTGAAGTTATCGATTCTCAGTTTCTCGTTTGCCGACCCTCCAGATGTCATGACGTCTCGGTTGGCGGTGGATAACTGTTGAAAGATCGACTTTTTCGAGGAAGTTTCAAATTCAAATGGTCACATCCATTTTATCCATTCTTGGTTTCAAGGCCAATAAGCGATTGCTTCACTCGTTTCACTACCGGGACAGTGGATTTCTGATTCGCAGAATACATTAAGCCAAATCATCATCGATCAATACTTTGCACCACGCTCGATGCCTTCAAGCGTTCGGTCCCGGACCGAATGCTCTCCTTAGCAGGCACGAGGCAAGAATCGAGCCAACAAAATTAAGAATTTGCGGCAGGTGGTTTCAAACCTCTTGAGCAAATTGCAGCAAATTCTCCGCGGAACGCGTGACATTCTCGTGACACCTGGGTGAAGATCGAAACGAGAACGAGGCGGAGTAGGGCGACAGAGTTCGCTAGCGAGAAGTGTCTTAATCGGCCGCGGCAACGATTCTGCAGTTCGCGAGTCTGACGAGCTATTACGTTTTTATGACAGTTGGCGTTCACTTGAGACGGCTAACGGAAAAAGAATGCTAGCTCAACAACTTCCAGGACAACGATGGACAACGCATGCTCAAGCATTCGGTTCCGAGCCGAATGCTCTAGTGGATCCTATATGTCCTTGATGCAAAGAGGGTTGGCTCCCCGGGCTAGATTCGAACTAGCAACCCTTCGGTTAACAGCCATCTGAGTTACTTAATCATGATTTGCCGGAGCGGGGGTTTTCCGAGGAGAATCAGCAAGTTCCAATGAGCTGCGACGAGTCAACCTCTCTTTAATATTCAGTTTTTGTTCGCACTTTGCTTCCATTTTCCACCGTTACCGTGACATTCTGGTGACAGTCAATCGAGAGAGGTTGTTTGCGGCAGCGCTGCGGGCTGACCAGGACGAACCTATGGGGCGGTTTGCTAAACCAACTTGCCCGTTTCGCGCTGACCGATTTTCACGTATTTTGTTTGCATTACGCACGTCCCAGTTGCAGCCGCACAGCATCATTTGCAACCTAAAGTTCGGCAAATGTTCAACAGGACTCCGTAGCAGTTTCGCCGTGTCATTACGACTTCGAGGGCACAACCGGCTTGTCCTGGACAAATTCTGACTCGTCAGCTAAGACTGCTTTGGCTTGTTCCAAAACCTTTTGAGGAAGGTTCGTCGAGCGAGTACAAGATGAGCCCTGAAGACGTCCGCCAACAACTCGCGTTCGAAGCAACTCCGTCTCGAAGCTCAGACGTTGACGGCTTTAGAGAGATTGTCCCTCGACGCATTGCCATCCGGCTGTTGCCTTTTCTCTTCCTGCTCTATGTGATTGCATTCCTTGACCGCATGAACGTCGGAGCGGCAGCACTGCAGATGCCCCGCGACCTAGGGTTCAGCGACCAAGTCCTCGGCCTTGGGGCGGGGATTTTTTTTCTTGGATATTTTTTGTTGCAAATTCCAGGCGCACTGGCAGCGGAGCATTGGAGTGCGCGAAGGTGGATATCGGCGGTCATGTTCGTCTGGGGCATTCTGACGGTGCTCATGGCTTTCGTCCACACGGAGCGGGAATTCTATGCCGTGCGTTTCCTCGTGGGCGCTGCCGAGGCAGGTTTTTTTCCCGCAGTGGTTGTTTACCTGACGCATTGGTTCTTAGCCGCGGACCGCGCGAAGGCGCTGGCGGGTTTCTACGCGGCCATGCCACTCTCTTACGTCATTGGCTCACCACTCGCTGGCTTGTTGTTTGGTTTGTCGTGGCTCGGCTGGAAAGGCTGGAGGTGGCTGTTCATTATCGAGGGAGTGCCAGCAGTCGTGATGAGCCTTGTCACGCTGTTTTATCTTACGGACTGGCCGCTACAGGCGAGCTGGCTGGCCTTGAAAGAACGCCAGTGGATCGCCGGCCAACTCGAAGGAGAAAAAAAGGCAAAGCAGGAGGTGCATGCCTACAAAATCTCGGAGGCGTTCCTCAACCGCAACATTCTTCTGCTGACGCTTTGCTATTTTTTTGCGGTCACCGGAAATTACGGAATCGCTTTCTGGCTTCCCACCATGCTGAAACGCTTGTCTAGCCAGAGCGACCTGATAGTGACGTTGCTTGCTTCCCTACCCTACATTGCGGGCTTTTTGACCCTGCAGATCAATGCGTGGCATTCCGATCGAAATCAAGAGCGGCGCTGGCATGCCACCCTTCCGGTACTGCTCAGCGGAGTATCGATTTTCCTCGCAATCAAATTTGGATCGAGCGTGTTGCTCTCCGTGACTTTCTTCACGATGGCCGGTGGTGCGTATTACGCCTACCTTCCCCCTTTCTGGGCTGTGCCGACTGAATTTCTTAGTGAGTCGGCAGCGGCGGCATCGATCGGCCTGATCAACTCCGTCGGAAATCTTGGGGGTTTTGTGGGGCCGCTGATCATGGGTTATTTGGCTACGCGGACACGGTCGTTCAATGTCGGTCTTTGGTATCTAGTAGGCAGCTTTTCTTTCTCGGGGCTATTCATGCTTGCCGTCCGAGCAGGCCCGCGACGACCGCGCGCACAGGGTTAGAGGGTAGCAGCAAAAAAATCCGTGAATTTCGGGTTCAGGAATAGGAGCGGTTCCCTCCAAAAAATCGAAATCGTAACCCTCGTCTGCTTGTTTGATGTGCTGTATGAACCGCGCGGTCTCCCGGTTCTCAAAGGAGAAGGACGCTCGGGATGAAGTCGGGCGCCAATAGCTTCAGCCAGATTCCGTCCAGAATAGAGGTCGACATTTCTAGGGCTTATGTGCTCCTACATATCCCGTGCTGCGCCGCTCGTGGCGAACGGTCTCGGCCCTGCTCTTTTCCCGACTTTGGACGCGCGAGGACGCACGATTCACGATGGAAATTCCGGGTGCGCGGTTTGTTTCCGCCATTTGAAGGCTTTGCATGCGCCTACGCTGATAATGCAAATCGGGCAACCGGGCAAGTCGGGATGCAACAATGAGAGCCATTCGAGGGCCGCCTGCAAGTCGCTGCCAATCCTGCTAAGATTTCTTGTAGATCGTTCGAATCCCGCCCGTTTTTGCACTCCAAGGTGAAGAGGAACGATATGCACCGACGAGATTTCCTAATAACAACCGGGACCGTGGTGGCTGGCGCGACACTGACGCACGGGGCCGTGAAAGGAAATCCGGCGCACTCCAGCGCTTCGACGGCGAGCGGCCGAATCATTCTGCCGATCAACCGCAAGTGGCGCTACAACCGTTCGGTCATCGCGGCAGCGCATGAAAAGAACTTCGACGATTCCACTCTTCAAAGCGTGGTCCTGCCACACACGAACGTGGCTTTACCATGGCACAGTTTTGACGACAAGTCATACGAATTTGTATCCATGTATCGCCGTCGATTCAAACTCCCCCCTGAGGCGCGCGGGCGCCACGTTTTCGCCGATTTTGAGGGTGCCATGCTTGCATCCACGGTATGGGTCAACGGCGTTCGTCTTGGTGAATACAAGGGCGGTTATACACCGTTCTCCTTTGACTTGACGCCCCACGTCGATTTTGACGGCGAGAACGTGCTGGTGGTTGACCTGGACTCCACGGAGCGGCCGGACATTCCACCGTTCGGTCACCAGGTCGACTACCTGACCTTCGGAGGGATATACCGCGAAGTCTCTCTGCGCATCGTGCCCGGTACTTTCATTTCCAATCTTTTTGCGCGGCCGAGGGATGGCATGACCTCGCATCCTCGCGTGGAGGTGGACACTCACGTGCAGCACCTCGAGGAGTTGCGCGATCCGCTGACCCTCGAAGTGCAACTGCGCAGTGGCGAGCAGGTGCTTGCCAAGGCCTCCCGGCAAGTTGCTCCGTCCGTTGGGGCGAAAGAACCGATCGTTTATTCCGCTGCCTTGGACAATTTAGGTAATGTCAAGGTCTGGGACCTCCAGAGCCCGCATCTCTATACTGTCCAAGTCCGCCTGCTGCGCGGGTCGGAAGTTGCGGACGGGGATTCACGGAGGATCGGATTTCGTGAGGCGTCCTTTACCGACCACGGTTTCGAACTGAACGGAAAAGTCATCAAGCTCCGTGGTCTCGATCGTCATCAAACGTTTCCGTTCGTCGGACAAGCCATGCCCGAACGCGCGCAGCGGGCCGACGCGGCGATCCTGCGAAAAAAACTTAAGTGCAACATCGTGCGCACCTCGCATTATCCGCAGTCACGGCATTTTCTGGATGCCTGTGACGAAATGGGCCTTCTGGTGCTCGAGGAAATTCCGGGTTGGCAACACATCGGAGATGAGGACTGGAAGCAGATCTCAATCGATAACGTGAAACGGATGATCGAACGCGACTGGAACCATCCGAGCATCGTACTCTGGGGCGTGCGCATCAACGAATCCAAGGACGATCACGGTTTCTATGTCCGCACCAATGCTCTGGCGCACAAGCTCGACCCCACGCGGCAGACCGGAGGGATTCGCAATTTTCTGGAATCCGAGTTTCTCGAAGATGTTTTCACCATGAACGATTTCGGTTTCCCATTAAAACCGCCCGACCATCCCCGTTATCTGAACACCGAATTTGTTGGTCACACCTATCCGACGAAAACGATTGATGGCAAAGAACGCGTGATGGAGCATACCATTCGACACGCGCGGGTGCACGACCAACTGGCCTCCAATCCGCAGTATGCGGGCGGCATCGGCTGGTGCGCTTTCGATTACAATACGCACTTCGATTTCGGTTCCGGGGACCGCATCTGCTACCACGGGGTCATGGACATCTTCCGGGAACCAAAACCCGCCGCCGGTTTCTACAAGTCGCAATGCGACCCGGAGGAGGAAATCGTGCTCGAACCGGCGTTCTCGTGGGCGCGCGGGGACGAGTCGGTCGGCTTTACCAAGGCCTTGGTCTGTTCGAATTGCGACCAGCTCAAATTTTATATTGGCGGCCTGCTGGTCGCTGAAGCCAGTCGAGACAGAGCGCAATTCCCGCACCTGCGCTATGCTCCGTTTACCGTGGACCTGGAGAAAGCGGTATCCAAGTGGGGGGATTTGCGCATTGAAGGATACCTGGAGGGCAAGCAGGTGATCGCGAAAACCCTCTCCGGCAAAGGCATTGATCAGAAATTTGCTTTGCTGCCGGACGACACGCAATTGAACGCCGATGGAGCAGATACGACGCGCGTCGTGCTGCGCGTGGCCGATGAGTTCGGAGCCATTCGACCGTTCTCGAACGACGCCGTCCAGTTGCAACTCGAAGGTCCCGCCGTGCTCATCGGCGATAACCCCTTTGCGCTGATTGGCGGTACCGGGGCGGTCTGGATTCGCGCAAAGGAACAGCCGGGGACGGTCCGCCTGACGGCGACTCATCCGGTCCTTGGAACCCAGCAAGTCCAGGTTGAACTCACAGCCGTTGCTCCGGAAAAAGCTTGAACCGATTTGTGTGAGCTGCCTTGTGGGTTCGAGTTACCCAAATGCCGAAGAAAGAGCACGCAATGAAATCCATATTAGGAAATTCCATGGCAGCAATGTTTCTTCTGTTCGGCTTGGCACAAGGTGCCAACAGCCAGGCAAGCTACGACCTGCGCTCGCCGGACCGGCGCATTGAAGTCAGAATCCGCACCGCCGAAGGAATTCGCTACGACGTGGTTCTTAAGGAAAGAGCAGTGCTAGAAGGCTGTTCGCTCACGATGGATGTGGACCACAGGGTTCTCGGACGTGAAGTCAAGGTTGCGGGGTCCAAGGAGAGCCAGGTGGACCGGGTTCTGGAGCCCGCGGTGCGCCAGAAGTCCGCCAGGATTCGCGAACACTACAATGAGCTGCGAATTGATTTGGACGGCGGATATGCGGTGGTATTTCGTGCGTACAACGAAGGGGTGGCCTACCGGTTCGCAACCTCTTTTTCTGCGCAGAAAGTGAAGATCTATGGCGAGGAGGCCAACTTTCGCTTCACCTCGAACTTTCCGGTTTATTACCCTCAAGAAGACAGTTTTTTCTCGCATAACGAACGCAAATACTCACCGCAACGCCTGTTTGAAATCATTTCCTCGTTTCTCGCAAGCTTGCCTGCCGTTGTAGACGTGGGTGGTGGCGCAAAAGTGGCCATCGCGGAATCCGACGTTGAGGAATATCCGGGCCTATGGCTGCGCGGCACAGGCGGGAGCGCACTTGCGGCCACTTTTCCGCCCTATCCGCTCAGGGAACAACTGACAGGCGATCGCGATTTGCGGGTCGTCGAGAGCGCCAATTATATCGCGGCGACCACAGGAACTCGCACATTCCCCTGGCGTGTGTTGGGAATTGTCGACCGCGACACTGATCTGCTTACCAATCCGCTTGTTTGGCTACTCGCGAAGCCCTCAGAGATCCAAGACACCAGCTGGATCAAGCCGGGCAAGGTCGCCTGGGACTGGTGGAACGACAACAATGTTTACGGCGTGGACTTCAAGGCCGGCATCAACACGGCGACCTACAAGTACTACATTGACTTCGCCGCAAAGTACGGGATTCCTTACATCATCCTGGACGAAGGTTGGTACAAGCTTGGCAACGTCCTGGAGGTGGTGCCGGAAATCAACATGGAAGAATTGACCGGCTACGCGAAGCAGAGAAATGTGGGAGTGATCTTATGGGTGATTTGGAAAACGCTTGACGACCAACTGATTCCTGCACTCGATCAATTCGAGAAGTGGGGCATCAAGGGCATCAAAGTGGACTTCATGCAGCGCAGCGACCAGCTCATGGTGGAGTACTTTCAACGCGTAAGCCGGGAAGCGGCAAAGCGGAAGATGCTGGTGGATTTCCATGGCGATCAGAAGCCGGCCACCATGACACGGACCTGGCCCAACCTGATCAGTACGGAAGGTGTGCGCGGGCTCGAGTGGAGCAAGTGGAGCACAGACCCGGATCCTGAGCATAATGTCACGCTGCCGTTCACCCGCCTGTTCCTCGGACCCATGGATTTCACTCCCGGTGCGATGCTGAACGCGCCGAAGGCGAGTTTTTCACCGATAACACACCGCCCGATGAGTCTGGGCACTCGCTGCCATCAGCTGGCCATGTACGTGGTCTACGAAAGCCCGCTGCAGATGCTCGCGGACAGTCCATCGAATTACATGCGTGAGCCGGAAACCATGGAATTTCTCGCTGCCGTACCCACAGAATGGGACGAATCGATAGCGCTCGACGGACGAATCCGGGAGTACGTTTCGATCGCCCGGCGAAACGGACACGACTGGTATGTCGGTGCGATGACCAACTGGACCGGGCGCGAGATGGAAATCGATTTCTCCTTCCTGCCCGACGGGAATTTCCATATGGAAGCCTATCAGGACGGCGTGAATGCCGACCGCTATGGCAGCGACTATCGACTGGTAAGGATGGATGTTAACCGAACCACCCAATTGAAAGTGAAGCTTGCGCCCGGCGGTGGATGGGCCGCGCGCATTCACGAGTGACCTAGAGCTGCTACTTCGTTTGAGGTCTGACGGATGCGACGATGCCCTTTTCCTCACAGATGGTCAGGATCTGGTTCGCTTTCACCTGCGTAAAGCGTTCCATTTTCTGAGTCGTAGGCCACTTGACCTCGACAACGTCGGCCACCTGCGCCTTGCCCAATCCGAAATGAAGCCGCAGGTCGGACTGCGACATGACGCTGCCTCCGCTGTGTACTTCGTCGATCTGCGAGTGGCTGCCCGTGACTACGCGCACACGAGCCCCGATCGCGGTGCGGTTGCATTGCGTGCCGATTAATTTGATCTTGATCCAGTTTTGCGAATTGCCGCCGTCATTGCGGAGAAGCGACGGAACGTCATTCATATTCAAAATCAAAGCGTCGATGTCGCCGTCGTTGTCGTAATCGCCGAACGCAGCGCCGCGGCTCGAGAAACGCTCGCTGATGCCCGGGCCGAGCGCCGCGGAGACGTCCTTGAAGCGACCGCCGCCTAGATTCCTATACACTAGCCGGGGATTTTTGAAGGTCTGGTTCATGTTGTGGGACTCGATTTCCGGGTAGACGTGCCCGTTCACCTGCAGGATGTCGGGCCAACCGTCGTTGTCGTAGTCGATAAAACCGCAGCCCCAGGCAACGTACTGGTTGTTGATCCCTACTCCCGAGGAAAAAGCCTCGTCGGTGAACGTGCCGTCACCGTTGTTGTGATAGAGATTGCAGGTGTCGTCGGCAAAGTTGGTCTTGAAGATGTCCAGCCACCCGTCGCAGTCGTAGTCGCCGACGGCGATACCCATGCCGGCCTGCTCATGGCCGTTTTCGTTGTAGGCACAACCGGCCGCCACGGCCACATTGGTGAATGTGCCGTCGTGATTGTTGCGAAACAGGATGCTGGGCTCGGAATCGACGGCCACATAGATGTCGGGCCAACCATCATTGTCGAAATCGTAGGAGACGGCGGTGATGGAGTAGCGCGGTCCGGGCCTCAGGATGCCGGCCTTTTCGGAGACGTCGGTAAACGAGCCGTCGCCGTTGTTGTGGAAGAGCGCGTTCGTGTCACCGGCAAGTCCACGCGGCCCGCACATTACGGGGACGCCTTTCCATTGGCACGTGGCGGCATCACCCGGATGGCGGGTGTTCTCCGGATCGAGCTTGATGTAATTGCAGATGAAAAGGTCCAGACGGCCGTCGCGGTCATAATCGAGCCAGGTACAGCCCGCTCCCCAGCACACATTCTCGTTGTAGAGCCCGGCCTTACGGGTTACGTCCGTGAAGGTGCCGTCCCCGTTGTTGTGGAACAAGACATTGTGGCCCCAGAAGCAGCAAAAGAGGTCGTCCCAGCCGTCGTTGTCGTAGTCTCCCACGCAGACGCCCGTCTGCCACCCCGTGCGTCCCAGGCCTGATTTCTCGGTGACGTCAGTGAAAGTACCGTCCCGATTGTTTTTGTAGAGATGCGACGTTGGGGCGCGTCCTTCCGGCCACTGGGTATCAAGCCGCGATCCATTGGTCAAATAAATGTCCAGCCAGCCGTCGTTGTCGTAGTCAAAGAAGGCCAGCCCACTGCCCTTGGCTTCAACGATAAGCCGCTTGTGATCCAAGCCGCCCCACACATTAGGGGTGGTGAGGCCGGCCTCGCGGGCCACATCCACAAATTTTACGAAACCGGCGGGAGCGGAACCGGGAAGGCCCTTGGCGTCGAGCGCGGTCGAGCCCTTCCATTTCCACCGAGGGGTGGTAATCGTCTCGAGCAAGGACGCGCCGAGAGCCACGAGGGAGGAGCCGAGGAAACGTCGTCGTCGAATAAGCATGATTACCGGATGGGCGCTTTCGGAAAGCTCCGCGGCACGATTCCCGTACCCTCTTTCACGGCAATGATCCTGTCGACGGGCAGATCCGTCAATTTATCCACTTGCCCGCTGGGCCAGGTGATCACGAGCGATTCGATCCGGGAACGCCTGCCAAGGCCAAAGTGAATACGCGGATCGCTCGCGGACATGTAGCCCATGCCGCCCTTCGCCTGTTCCACTTCCACAAATCCCTCCGAGGTCAACTTTAGAGATGCCCCGATCCCGTCTCGGTTGGAGCGCGTGCCAATCAGGAAAACCTCCAGCCAGTGGTTGGCGTTGCCGCCGTCATTCCGCAGGATGGCCGGATAATCGCCACGCACGTTCACGGCAATATCCACATCCCCGTCGTTGTCGAAATCGGCGGTGGCTAGTCCGCGGCCGACGATAGGATGGACGAAATCCGGCCCCAGTGAATCCGAGACCTTATCGAACTGGCCCTTTCCGAGATTGCGGAACATCAGCAGAGGTTCCTTATACGATACTTCACTATGGTAGAGATGAACATTATCGAGCATAGCCCCGTTGGCTTGCAGGATGTCGGGCCAACCGTCGTTGTCGTAGTCCATAAACTTCATGGAAACGCCACTCAGGCCCATGGCCTTGTTGCCAATGCCGGAAGGGAATGTGTAATCGTCGAAACTCCCGTTGTGGTTGTTGTGGTAGAGGCGGTTTAATTCGAAATCGAGGTGCGTGATGTAGATATCCATCCAGCCGTCACGGTCCACGTCTGCTGCGTCGATGCCCATGCCCGCTTCGTAGCGTCCGTCTTCGCTCGCGGCCATTCCTGAAACAAAGGACGCGTCTAGGAAGGTGCCGTCGTGCTTGTTGAAGAAGAGAAAATTGGGCCACGAGTCGTTGGCGATGGCAATGTCCGTCCAGCCGTCGTTATTCAAATCGGCTAGCACTACGCCCATACCTTTCGATTCGGGTTTGCCAACGCCAGATGCGTCACTGACATCGCTGAAAGTACCGTCGCGGTTGCTGTGAAAGAGTTTCGTTTTTTGACCCCGGTAATTGCCGGGATGGCAGTAGGAACGGTAACCGGGCCGGTGCTCGCCGCACCAGATATTGTTCTTGGGGCTCCACTCGATGTAGTTGGTGACCAGGAGGTCCGGCCAACCGTCCTTGTCGTAGTCGAACCACCCGGCGCTGGTGGACCACTGCCCCAGATCCCCGACACCAGCCTTGCGGGTTACGTCTGTGAATGTCCCGTCACCATTGTTGTGGTAAAGGATGGCACTGCCGTAGCCGGTAACATAGAGATCGGGGTAACCGTCATTGTCGAAGTCGCCCACCGCAACCCCCTGGCCGTAATGGCCCTCTCCTCCCACGCCGGCCTTCTCCGTAACGTCGGTAAACGTGCCATCGCCGTTGTTGTGATACAGCGCGCATCGTAAAGGATGCGCAGGGGTGTAAGCGTCGGTAGCGGCAGACTGCACAAAGAACAGATCCATCAGACCGTCCTGATCGTAGTCGATCCAGGCGACGCCGGTACCCATCGTTTCGAGATAATACTTTTCTTCGCTTTGCGTGGAATCTTGAATGAAGGTGATGCCGGCAGACGCGCGGATATCGGTGAAACGGACTGGGATGGAGGAATTCTTTTGCGTCGTCTGGCCCGCAGCCTGCCCGGCTTGCGTCCTGACCCGAGCGGCGGACCCCAGGAAAGCTACCAATAAAGCCATCGCGGTGAACAGGGTGCTCAAAGCGGACGATTTTCCCGTCTTCCTTGTGTTGTTCACCATCCGTGACCAGATCTCTTCCGCGATGCAAGAATGAACGCCGCTTGATTCTAGCGCCTGAACCGAAGCCTCTCAACCGGCGCTTGCCTTTAGGCTAAAATCAAAGCGTGCGGTCGGCGACGGAAAGCGCGAATTCGAGCAGCTGCTGTCGGCTCGCCATCGGCATAGGCTCGTTGACAATGAGCGGCATCGCGGGAGCCTTTTGAAGGGCCTCCTCGATACGACTGACATCCAACCCTCCGCCTGCGCCGCTGCCCTGGAAGCGGTTCAGCACTTCCTTGGCCTTGTCGATGCGTCCCGTCTGGTAATAAAAAACCCCGAGTGTCGAGTAGCTGCCCGACCATTCGGGCAGCAGATCCACGGCCTGTTCGAGGCGCTCGGCAGCCTGTGAGGTGTTCCCTTCGAGAGCCGAGACAAGACCTTGCCCCCACAAGAGTTTCCCCGATGCCGGAATGCGAGCGAGGCCTTGCCGTAACGTCCGTTCGGCGCTTTCGAGGTCGTTCTCGCGAAGTTCGAGCAGGGCGAGAGACAGATAGTATTGGTCGTTGTCCGGATTTCGCTCGATCGCGTTCTTGTAAATCTCCCCCGCTTGGGAGGTCTGTCCGAGGTGCGCCCTGATATCGCCGAGCAAAGCAAGATAAGCGTCGTCCCGCCGGCCATTGGCGGACGTCTGCTGGGCGATGTCCAGTGCCTGCTCGTACAAGCCTTTGCGGAAGTAGGCGTCGGCAAGGTCGAATTTTACGTCATCGGAATCAGGATCGATCCGCAAAGCGTTTTGAAAATGCCGGATGGCGTCGTCATAGAGATGGTACCGCGCGAGCAGAACCCCCACCCCGGTCTCTGTCCGGTAGTCTCCCGCACTCAGCTGATCCAGCTGCTCGATGGCCTTCCGGGCCTCTTCCATTTTGCCGAGTTTCAGATAGCCCTCCGCGAGCAAATAGAGGTCTTGCGGCTGATCGGGGTGTTTCTCGATCTGTTCTGACAGGTCGGCCAGATCGAGCGCCGTCTTTTCTTGGCGGGAAAGGCTCGAGCGGTTGTCCAGGTAATCGAACAGATGTTCATAAGGAAGCGGACCGGTGGAGGTGTTTTTGGAGAGCGTCTGAAACACTGTCAGATCCCGATCGGCCGCCTCGGTCTGATGCAAGCTTCTCTCGACCATCGCCAGTTTGTAGTATCCCGGTGCGGGCATGGGACTTACCCGGACGAATTTGCGGAGCAGTTCCGCGGCCTCCGGGAACTTCTTGCCTTTGATGCGCAGGTTCGCGAGTCCTAGCAACGCTTCGGGGTTTTCCGGATTCGAACGCAGGGTCTCCTGGAAGAAATGTTCCGCCGCTGGGTAATTCCCCTGGTGCTCCTCGATATAACCGAGGTTGTACAGGCACGAAGGATTTTTCGGATCCTTCTTGAGCCCCTGCTCGAAATATTTCCTGGCTTCATCAAAGCGTCCGAGACGCCGGTAGCAGAGCCCCAGAAGGGCATAGGAGCGCGCCGACGGGTCCAAGCGGACGAGTGTCTGGAACTCCTCAATCGATTTTTCTATCTTGCCGGCCATGAAATAACATTCGCCCAAGGCGGCGTGCAGGTCGATGCGGTCGGGGGCAATTTTCAATCCGGCTTCGAGCAGCGGGATGGCATCCTCGTAGTAGTTCTGAGACATGCTGACGCGCGCCAGCAGAAAAATGATGTCGGCATTTTCTGGTGCGAGCTTGTGCGCACGCACCAGGGCATCCAAGGCGTCGATGGGCTTGTGTTCATCCGAATAGACCTGTCCCAGTAAGTAGAGTGTATCGGTCGAATCGGGTTTGCGTTTCAACGCGCGATTCAGGGTGACTTCGGCCTTCCCGTACTCGGAATTTCTCAGATACACCTCGCCGAGATTGCGAAGGATCTCGAACGTCTGCGGCTCTAAGGCATTGGCCCGCTCCAATTCGAATTGCGCGGCACGATACTGTTTTTCTGAGGTGAGCAGCACGCCCAGGGTGAAATGCACCTGCAGGTTGTCCTTGTTTTTTGCGGAGAGTTCTCGGGCGGTTTTCAACCCCTCCGCGGTTCGTCCGGCCGCCAGGTAAGCTCTCGTCAGATTGAACTCGGAAGCAATGTCCGGCGGATGGACGCGCTCGAGGTACGCGATGGCTTCGGGCGGTTTCTTTTCCGCGAGAAGCACCAGTCCCAGGTTGTAGTTTCCGTCGCGGTCCGCGGGATTGAGGCGCAGAACCTCCCGGAACTCCTTCTCGGCGAGATCAATCCTTCCCTCGGCGGCGTACAGATTGCCCATGTCGTTTCGGGCTCGCGTCGATTTCGGGTCCAATTTCACCGCCTCCTCGAAGGCCGAGAGGGCCCGACTGGTATTCTTTTGTTCCGAATAGACAAGTCCCAGGAGCGTATAGCCTTCGGCACTCGAGGGATGCTCTCTCAGCTCCTCTTTGAGCCGGCGCTCGGCTTCCTCGAGACGACCGTCGGCAAGCAGCGCCTTGGCATCTGCAAAGGGTGAAGGTTTTTTCGGGGCGGCTTGGGTGCCAGGTTTGCTCGAAGAAGACGTTTGTGCCGAAACTGTACCGCAAGTGAGAAGGAGCGCGAGCGGCAGAAAGATCCTTCCGAGCCCAGTTAACCAGCGCCAGTTTCTGCCCGCGAGCCTGACAAAACGGCGGATGAACATGAAACGGTGCTCCTCGCGCACTCTTTGCAGTGGATGTTGTCAAAAGTTCAATTTAGCATTTCTAGCTCTTGCCGGGCCAATTTGTGGTCCGGCTGCCGGCGCAGCAATTCCTCGAGGGCTTGTCTCGCTTTTTCCTTTTCCTTCAGAAGGACGTAAAGCTTGGCTAAATTAAGATAGGCCTGATCGGAGTTCGGAGCGACGCGAATCGAGGTTACAAACTTTTCCTCGGCCTCGGGGTATTGCCCCTGACGCACGAGAAGAACACCCAGGTTATTCAGAACTTCGGGAGAATCTGGGCGCAGTTCCGCGGCACGCTCCAGATATTTCGCCGCCTGCGGCAGTTGATTCTGCCGGGCATAGAACATGCCCATGCTGTAGTTCGCGTCGGGGCTGTTCGGCACGGCTTCGAGCGCTCGCTCCAAAAGCTTCTGCGCTTCGTCGAAGGCCCCTTTGTGGCGCAGCAGGTTTCCGAGGTTTACGAGGGCCGTCGCGTAGGTTGGCCTCAGAGCGAGAGACTGCTTGAAATCCTCGCTGGCCTCATCCTCGCGGCCCTCTTCGGCCGATACCATGCCCAAATTGTTCCAGGCCTCGGCGTATCCGGGACGGAGTTTCACAGCCTGCTCAAGATAGGGACGCGCCCGCGCCGGCTCCCTTCTCTCGAGATACAGCGTTCCGAGGTTGTAGTAAGCGACCGGATCGTTCGGCGTGGCGGCAGTCATCTGCTCGAAGACGGCCGCCGCTTCCTCCAAGAAGCCATGCTGAAACAGTGCCACGCCATAGGTGAGGAGGTTGCGCTGAAATTCCGCGCGGAAAACCCTGCCCGCGAAGGGTAACGCCTTCTCTCGGAACCCTGCCGGGGTGTCCGGAATCGTCTGGGTGTCCTCGAGGAGAGTGAGTGGATCGAGCTCCCCCTGGTACACCTTGACGATGCGGTTCTCACGGCTCAAGAGCAAGGACGTAGGAATCGCGAGATCCCTGCGGCGGTCGAACAGGAAACGGTAGGTGATGTTATAGATGCCGGCCACCTGTTCGGTTGCCAGCAGAATGGGCAGGGAGAGGCCCTGACGGGACGCAAAGGCCTTCAACCGTTCCTGATCCTCCGGACTGTCGACATTGATGCACAGCAGGTGAAGGTCACGGGCGGCGAAATTGGCCCCATTTTTCTCGAGAAGCTCCAGTTGCTCGTGACAGCCAGGTGCAGCCATGGTCCAGAAATGTAGTACTACCAAGCGCCCGCGAAAGGAGGAGAGTTGTTTGCTCGTGCCTGCGAGATCCGGCAACGAAAAGTCCGGTGCGGGTAGGGGTTCGAGGAGCCAGGTCGCGAAGGAAAGCGGCGGCTGGTCGATCGTTTTAGGTTCGCTCTTGTGGGCGTAGGAGGGCGGCGAGGTCCCGAAGGGTTTTGTGCGAAAGTTTTGGGAACCCTCTTCGAGTTCGATGTGGTGGTTGGCCGGCAATGGTTCGAAAACCTGTGTGAGTCCGCTGGGCCAGCGGATTGTGGCTCGCACGGTGCCGTCCGTTTTCCCAACCCCGAAATGGAGTACCTTGCTGTGCTGGGACAAAAAGCCGGATCCCGCCTGGAGATACCTGGTCTGGCGATGACCGTCACATTCGACGGTCACGGCAGATCCGATGGCGTCGCGATTGCTCTTCGTACCGTGCAGACGGAAGGCGATCGACGACCCGAGATCGCTCATGGCATTGTGGAGGATCCGGACCTGCGGGGCGGTGCGGTTCTTCAGTACGATTTCGAGGCGACCATCGAGGTCCAGATCGGCCAGGGCAAAAGAACGGCTGTCATCGGGAAAGTCCAGACCGACGATTCCTGAGACATCTGAAAACGTGCCGTCCCGATTGTTCGCGAAGACAATGTTTCGCTCGCGACCGTTCCAGGTCGCGTCGGACCGGATGAGTTCATTAATGGCGTTCCAGCCGCGCTCGTAGCTTTCAGACGGAATGGCCGTTTGCGGCGATTTCGAAACGACCTGCCGCCAGAAAAAGCTCGAAACGTCGCGGTCACGCGAACCTGTGATGTAGCCATTCGCGACGTAAAGGTCCGGAAAACCATCGTGGTCAAAGTCCCAGGAATCGGTGGACCAGGCCCAGCGGCCCATTTCAACCCCTGCCTCGATGGCCGCATTGCGGAACCTGCCCTCTCCCAGGTTTCGATACAGCGAATTGCCGAGCATATGCCTTTGGTAGAGTGCACGAGTCTCGACCGACTCCTTGCCGTGAAAGACCGATTGACCGAAAATACGCAGCCCCGCAGCCACCCACATGCCGGCGGCGTAGATATCCTGATGCCCGTCGTTGTCGTAATCGAGCCAGCAGGCGCTCATGCCGGCGCCCACATCATCGACACGGGCTTCCGCGGAAATGACGGTGAAAGTTCCGTCTCCATTATTTCGGTACAGATTGTTTCGGCCAAAATCATTCACGGCGTACAGGTCTGGAGAACCGCTTGACGAAGAATGCCCCCAGACGCAGGCGAACGTGTAGCGGTCGTTGTCGACATTGAGGCCGGCAGCCTCCGTGCGATCCTCGAAGACGCCATCGCCTTCGTTGTGCAGAAGAAAGTTTGGAGGGCCATTGCGGGCGTCGAAATACGGAACCGGGTAGTGATATTGATCGAGGCCCGGGTAGTAGCTGTACAGGCAGAAATAGACGTCGAGGCGTCCATCCCCGTCGTAGTCGGCGGTGGCGGCGTGCGTGAACGTTCCCGTCGGAGGATTGGCAAACCGGAAAGCATCCGGTTTGAGCAAGAATCTTCCGTTTCCCTGGTTCCGGAAGAGAAGCGGGCCGCTGCCACAGACGACCAGGAGATCCTGGTGTCCCCGGTTCTCGAAATCCGCAAACAGGGCGCAAGCGCTGCCGTCGAGTAGACCGACTCCAGCAGCGTCTGTAACGTCCTCGAAGGTGCCGTCGCCACAGTTTCGGTAAAGACGGTTCGGCAGCCCGGGAGGTTGGCAGACATAAAGATCGTCGCGACCGTCGCCGTCGAAATCGCCCGCCGCGATCCCGGTATTGCCGTATACGTCGATTCCGCATGCTCCATCCAAAACCGTGCGCCAGTAGTCGGTTCCGCGAAGTAACTGGTTCCGGTAGGACTCCGTTCGGCCGAGAGCTTCAGCCGTTACCTCGTGGAACACCGGCAGTCGAGCACGGCTGAGTGTCTCCGCGGTCGCCGTCCACCGAAAGGCTTGCCAGGCGCCCGTCTGATCGACGAGCCATTCGGTGACCCAGCGCCCGATCCGCTGCTCCCGCCCTTGATTTCGCCGGGTGCCAACCAGTTCATAGCGAATCTCGATGTGGGCCGACAGCGGGGAGCTGGCCGTTTGTTTGATCGCCGTGATCTCGAATTCGGCTGTCACGACCGCTTCGAACGCCGCTAAGTAGGTCCGGACCTCATCGAGGAAGCGCTCGCGGCCCAGTGCCGGTTCCCCAGGGAATTCCCTGCGGACGACTTCGACTCCATAACCCGAACGAAGAGTTTTCTCCGCTTGAGGAACCAAGGAGGCGGCACGAAGTGACGGGGCCAGGATGCTTTTCAGTTCATTTGAGGCGCGAGCATCCGCCTTGAGTCCGAGTGCCCATTGCTCAAGCCGTTGCGCGATCTCGGCGGCATATTTCTCCGCCACATATTCGTCCGAGCCGGGGGGCACGTAGCGGAGTACATCGTCGAGTGGCCATTTGGCTGGATAGTGCGGCGTCAGCCGTTGCTCCGAGAAAGGGAATGTGGGGGCATGCGCTCGAACAACGCTTGGAGCAACAGATCGAAGCAATGTTGGGTCGATTGGCGAGGGAAGAAAAAAGAGCGGCGCGTAGCCGAGCCCACCCAGGAAAGCGCGGCGTGATACCTTTCCGTTTTTCTTGTCCTGGCGCGCCATCTCCGGGTGCTCACGGAAACTTCACGCAACCTTCGGATACTAACACCCGGATAGAACCGGGCCAAATGGCGCGGCCCGTCGGCGCGGTTCGAAGCTGGAAACTCCCGATCAACTTCGGTCGTTGGCAGGGAAGAATGTCCACCAACATCGAAGGACCGGTCGAAGAGAGTTCAGGAATTGGCCCTTCCCGAGGATTGGCCGACGACCAATTCCGCCGAGATTTCGTATTCCCGGCCGTGGGGAGCCGGGGAACTGCAGAGTGCGTGCAACGCGTCGGTCGCGATCTGTCCTAGCAAATTGCGGTGCACATCCACGGTCGTGATCGAGGGTACGTTGTACTCGGCGAGTCGTATTTTGTCGAAACCGGTGACCGAAATATCCTCCGGAATGCGGAAACCGGCAGAGGTTAGGCCCTTGATCACTCCGACGGCCGTCAAATCGTTTACGGCCATTACGGCACTCGGCAAGGGAGACATCTTTGCGATGGCAAGTCCGGCTGTCCGTCCGCCTTCGAATCGCAGGTCACCGGGAAGCACAGGACCGGGTTTGAGGCCGAGGGCCAGCATGGACTTTTCATAGGCTTCGAGTCGCGCTACGTTGGACTTGAGCTTTGGCCTGCCTGCGACAAAAGCAATTCTCCGGTGCCCTTGCTGATAAAGGTATCGGACCACTTGCTCGATTCCCGATGCATAGTCGATCCGCAGGGTGCTCACGTAGTCCCTTGCCCGACCGCGATCCAGAAAAGTGACCGCAATTTTCCTGCGGGCAAACTCGGTGATCAGGTGAGCGCTGAATTCCGAAGTCATGATGGCGACGCCAGAGACGTTGTGAGTAATCATTCGGCTGGCGGCCTCTTGCGTGCGACGTGGATCATAGTTGGTGTCGCCGAGAATCGCGTCGTAGTCCAATTGCCGGGAGCGATCGAGAAAACCCTTGATGACTTCGGGGAAAAAAGGATTTTCGATGTCCGAGACGATGATTCCGAGCGTGCGCGTATCACGCGAGGCCAGCCGACGAGCGTGAATATTGGGAAGGTAGCCGAGGCGCTTCACCGTCAAGAGAACCAGGTTCTGGGTACGCCGACCTACCTTCCCAGTCTTGTTCAGCACATTGGAAACCGTGGCGGTCGACACACCAGCCGCGACCGCAACATCCCGGATGGTTACTCCCATAAGTTGTCCGGCCTGTCCTCGAAAAACATCCGCACGCCCAGATGGTTGGGGACGATCGCCAAAATCGAGGGTCAGTATAGAGGAAAAATTCTGCTTGACAAAATTGGAAATCCCATGATTTAGTAACGCGCATTAGGTTAAGCGGTTAAGGTTTGTTGGGGTGCCTGGTCGCCTGAAGTTGAACAACACAACTCTCCCAGGTAGCCGCGGTTTAATTTCCTGAATTCGGGCCGGACATCTTCTGGCGTCTTGTTTCGATTCCGCGGGTCCGGTGCAGACCGCGGCGACACCCTGTGGGTGGTCACCGCCTTGGGGCGAGTCACACCGTGGAGGCCTGTCATGACGCTCAGGTCAATTATAAATTGGAACCGCGTTGTTATCCTGGCTTTTGGCATTGTAGCCGCGTTAGTCAGCGCGACCCCCTCGCGCGCTCAGGTCGATGCGGGCTCTGTTCTCGGGACCGTGTATGACCAGTCCGGCGCGGTGATTGCTGGCGCAAAGGTGACGCTTACGAGCGAAGGGACTGGTGTTAGCCTGGCAACGACGACCAGTGCAGAAGGCGTGTACAAGTTCTCTCCCGTCAGGATCGGCTCGTACCGACTCGATGTCTCCTTCGCCGGGTTCGCGTCCACCACGGCCAAAGGGGTCGTCGTCAATATCGGCGCTGACGTTGTGCAGAATTTTACTCTGAGTGCCGGCAATGTGACCCAATCGATTGAGGTCACGGCGCAAGCTCCGCTGCTTGAATCGCAGAGTTCCTCGGTGGGCCAGGTGATCGACTCGAAGACCGTCAACAACCTTCCCCTGAACGGCCGGAACTTTACCTTTCTGGCTCAGATTTCGGCGGGTGTGAACACGCCGCAGGCTGACACCCGCGGTAACGCTGCCTCGGGCGCCTTCTCAGCGAATGGCTTGCGGCCTGCACAGAACAACTACTTGCTCGACGGAATCGACAACAACTCCGACACCGTCGACTTCCTCAACGGCACGAACTACGTCGTGCTGCCCCCGGTCGACGCGGTCGAAGAGTTCAAGGTGGAAACCTCGAACTTCAGTGCGCAGTTCGGCCGCTCGGGAGCCGCGGTGCTCAATGCCACGATCAAGTCGGGCACCAACGAGTTCCACGGCTCGGCTTGGGAATTCTTCCGCAATGACGTTCTGGACGCCGCCGACTTCTTTGAGAATGCCAACAAAATCAAGAAGGGGGAATTGCGCCAGAACCAGTTTGGCGGCACCCTCGGCGGCCCGATTGTGAAAAACAAGGCCTTTTTCTTCATGGATTACCAGGGGCTTAGGAGGGTTCAGGGATCGGTCCAGACTGGCACGGTTCCGACCACAGCGGAACGCGCCAGCGGCTACACCGACTTTTCTGACCTCATCAGCCTACAATCGGGTACCGTCAAGGATGCCTTGGGCCGCGTCTTCCCGCTCGGCACCGTTTTTGATCCGGCAACCACGCGTGCCATTGGCTCAGGGTTTGTCCGCGACCCGTTCGGATCGTTCGGCTCCGCCAGTTGCCCGGCGAGTACGATGGACTTCACTGTTCTCGTCGCCGCGTGCCAACTGAACCAGATTCCTCTGGGTCGCCTGGATCCGAACGCCATAAAGCTCATGAATCTCTACCCGAATCCGACCACGAATGTTCTGGTTAACAACTTTGCCAATTCGCCCAAACTCACGGAAAGCAGCAACTCCTTTGATGTCCGGGGCGACGTCAATTTCACCCCAAACGACCAGGTGTTCGCCCGCTTCAGCTGGGTGGATGACCCGGAGTTTATTCCGGGACTCTTCGGGGGCGTGGCCGATGGCGGAGCCTTCCAGCAGGGCAATCAGACGGCGAAGTCAGACCAGACGGCCATCGGATGGACACATACGTTCTCCCCAAGGCTCATCAATGAATTCCGTGCCGGTTTCAATTATCTGAAGACCACGCGCAGCGGTCCCGTTGCCAACCAGCTGGGCATCCCGGCGCAATACGGGATTCAGGACGTTCCGCAAACCACCCTGAACGGAGGACTTCCGGCGTTCCAAATTAACGGCCTGTCGACCCTAGGAAGCAACGCGTTCCTGCCCTCCGACGAAGTGACCTCAACCTTCCAACTCACGGACGACCTGACCAAGATTTTCGGAAAGCATACCTTCAAGCTTGGTTTCGAATGGCAGCATGTGAAATTCTCCACGCTTCAGCCACCGTGGTCCCATGGAGAGTACGACTACGGTACCAATTCCGGTGGAGCCTTTGCGGACATTCCCGGGCAGAATAACAGCAATACGGGCCGCGTGGACTTCCTCCTGACGCCAACGCTTTCCACCGTGCCAGGCGGCATCAACTATGTCGGGGGCTCGAACAACGTGTTCCTCTCCAATATCTCTCTCACAGATAACGGTAAGAACTATTACGGCGGATATGCCCAAGACGACTGGAAAATCACAAACAAACTGACACTGAATCTGGGATTGCGCTACGACGTCTTTGGCCTTGTGTTCGAGCACCACTCCGCGCAGGCAAACTTCGTCCCGTTCGGCCCACCGACGGGCCACCCGATGTACATTATTCCGACGGGCAATGCCTTTACGAGCCAACTTTCGCCAAGCTTCCTATCCCTGCTCCAGCAAGATGGGATACAGCTAGCGATCACCAATATTTATGGGAAAGGGCTCGGCAACTCTCAATTTGATAATTTTGCACCGCGTCTGGGCTTTGCATACCAGGTGAATCCGAAACTGGTGGTCCGGGGCGGCTGGGGGATGTTCTTCAACGGATTCGAAAATCGCGGTTTCTCTCCGAACATTGGTGAGAATTACCCCTTCCAGTTCAACTTCAACTTCGTACCCCCCAACTCCTCTGGCGCTGCTCCTATCACCTTCCCGGGATGCCCTACGGCAGGGCCGGGCAACACGGCGACCTTCGAAACGGGCTTCTCCTGCACGCCCCTCGAGCCCTCGATCGTGAATGCCAGCGGTTTGCAATTGCGGGGAATTCAGTTCAACTACAAGACTCCGTACTCTATGGGCATGAACTTGACCGTGGAGTACCTATTGACGCCAACGCTCTCCTTGCAGGCAGCCTACGTTGGCACGCAGGGACGGCATATCGAGATCTTCCCGAACAACAACGAACCCTCGACGGTTTCGTCGGCGAGTCTAAGTACCTTGGTTCCTTTCCCGGACTTTGGGGTCGGTGGCAGTCAGGCTTATACCGAAGGAATCAGCAATTACAATGGCTTGCAAACGCAGATTGAAAAGCGATTCGCGAGCGGCCTGCAGTTCCTTTTCACCTATACTTGGTCGAAGACGCTGACCGACGCCTACGACTTACTGAACCAAGGCAGTGTGGGGCCGAATGGTCACATTGCCGGGGGCTGGAATGGTTACCGCGCCCCTTTCGTTCCGGGCATGGGAGTCGGTGCCGAATACGGCCTTGCTGCGGCCGACATTCGCAACGTCTTTCACTTCAGCGGCAGCTATGACCTGCCCTTCGGGAAGGGTAAGCGTTTCGGGACGGACGCCTCCGGGTTTACGAATCAGGTAATTGGAGGCTGGAGTATCAATTGGAGCATGACCTTCCAAGGTGGCCAGCCGATCCAGATCCCTTGCCCTTCACAGACCGCTTCCGGCCTGGGTTGCGGTGCCCTGCGGGTTCCAGGACAGCCTCTGAAACTCGGGCTCTTTACTAAGCCGAACGGTCAGCTCAGTTGGTTCGGCAATCCCGCCGCCTTCGCGCAGCCTGCGTCTTCAACCAGCATTGCCGCTCTGGGTGCTGTAACGGATGTTCCCGGTCCTCCATTCGACCGAGTGGACTTCTCCGTCTTTAAGAACTTCCCCATCACGGAGACAAAAACCCTACAATTCCGAACCGAAATCTTTAACATCGCCAATCACCCAACATTCAATGCCCCCGGCTTCGGTGGGAACGGCGTGGTTGCGATCGGTGGCTCGCTAAACTTCAACAACCCGGCCTTCGGCGCAATCGGGTCCACGCGCTTGGCGCCTTACGACCCGCGACAAATCCAGTTTGCCCTGAAGTTCCTTTTCTAGCTGATGCTCACATGGGTAGGTACGCTCGAGGCGCCTTCCCCCGCGACCTCTTTTTCAATGGCTCTTTTTCTGTACGGTGTACGATAACAACATCGTGACCGGATGGATTAGGTTTACGGGGTGTGCCCTGTGTGCCTTGCTGATGTGTGCAGGCGAGGCCGCTTTGCGGGGCGCAGCACAGCAGGACCTAGACCGCGAATTCCAGGCTGCCGTTGTGCTCTACGAAGGCGGTAAATACCCGGAAGCAGCCGTCGCCCTCGAAAAGCTCTTGCGACAGGCACCGGGAAGCATCGAAGTGCAGGAATTGCTGGGCATCGTTTATGCCTCCGAGTCTCAATTTGAAAAAGCTAACGCGCATTTGGAAGCAGCTGTTCGTCTCGATCCGACCTCCGCAACCGCCAGAACCAACCTTGGGACGAACCTGGTTCGCTTGGGCAAGACCGAATTAGCGGAACAACAGTTTCAGAAGGCGATCGCTTTGGCCCCCGAGGATTACGAAGCCAACCACAACCTCGGCGAGTTGTATGCCCGCTTGAACAGGCTTCGGGACGCGCTGGCGTATCTCGAGCATGCGCAGCGAATCGACCCCTCGTCCTACGACAACGGATACGATCTGGCCCTGGCCTATCTCCTTTCCGGAAGGCTCGATGATTCCCGGCACTTGATCCAAAGCCTTATCGCCCGAAAAAATACGGCTGAATTGCACAATCTTCTGGGACAACTGGAAGAGAAGGGCGGCAACTTTGTCGCTGCCGCAAACGAATTCGAAGCCGCGGCGCATATGGATCCAAGCGAAGGCAACATCTTCGACTGGGGCAGCGAACTTCTCCTTCACCGAACCTTGGAACCGGCGATCGAAGTTTTCGAGCAAGGCACGAAACTCTATCCGGACTCGCCGAGAATGGCCATCGGGCTGGGCATGGCTTTCTATTCCCTCGGAAAGTACGACGACGCCGTCAAATCGTTGCTGCGAGCGGCCGACCTCAATCCCAGCGACCCACGGGGCTACCCGTTCCTATCCCGGGCATTTGACAGCTCGCCCGGCCAAGCCGAAGAGGTCATCGAGCGGTTCCGGCGCTTTGCGGAAATCGCGCCCAAGAATGCGAGCGCGGTTTATTACTATGCGATGAGCCTGTGGAAGAGCAAGAGGGCGCAGGACCCCAATCAGGATCTCACCCAAGTCGCAACGCTTCTGAAGAAGTCCATCGCGCTTGATCCGAACTTGGCGGAAGCACATCTCCAGTTGGCCAATCTGTATTCCGACCAAAGAAAATATTCCGAGGCCGTGCCGGAGTACCTGCGGGCACGGGAGCTCAATCCGGATTTGGCGGACGTGCACTACCGTCTCGCGCAGGCGTACGTCCGCTTGGAGGAAAAGGACAAAGCGCAGAGCGAATTTGAAGTGTATCGGGGGCTTCGGGCGCAACACCTTTCCGATCTCGACCGGCAGCGGGCGGAAATCCGCCAATTCGTTTATTCGGAGCAGCAGGCCAATGAGGCGAAGCCTTGAGCCTCCTACCTTCGCGTGTTCAGACGGACCACCGATGGACTGGCGAATGAGCGCACGTGGAAATCCTGTATGGTCTTCGAGTCTTGACTTTGCTTTTCCTGTGACCTAATTTTCTACAACGCGGTGGATGGTAATGACCTTTTGCTCTGCAAAGGCTGATGCCTGCGCGCCGGCCCGGTTTTCTGGCATTCGTGCATCGAGCCCGTGCGCCCTCGCCCGCCAATTGGCACTGAGCCGCCGCGAATTCTTGCACTCTGCCGCCGGGCTCGCATTGGGAAGCGCGCTCTTGCGCCCCGTACCGCTCTTCCGAATCACCCCGCAGTCGAAGAGGAAAATAGTGGTGATCACCTTTGGCGGCGGTGCGCGCGATCAGGAAACGTTTGCGCCGGAAGGCCAAGCCAACATTCCCCATCTGATCGGTGAGCTGATTCCCCAGTCGACTTTTTTTGCACAGGTTACGAATCGCGGCATTCTGGGGCACTACGTCGCGACGGCGAGCCTCGCGACCGGCAACTATGAAACGGTCAATAACTTCGCCTCTCTGCCGCCGGAATCACCGACGGTTTTCGAGTATTTCCGCAAGCAATTGAGGAGGCCTGCGTCCGATGCCTGGGTGGTTGCGCCGAGCAACGGATTTAATCGCATCGGGGAGAGCAATCATCGTTCGTTTGGTTTCGGAACAGGCGCGCGGGTAATCCTGCCGAAATATTTGCTGAGCGCCGCAACTTCCGGCAGCGCCGACTACGGGCATTTGCTGCGTGACAGCTACGAGACCCCGCTTTACGCGCCGGAACTCGGTGGCAACACGTTTGAGCTCGATCAGATGGAGGACATCCTCAAGTTGTCCGTGGATGACTTCAGGACGCACGCGCGCAACCTATCGAGCCCCGACGAACTTTCCGTGTATGTTGTTCGGCAGCTGATGCGGCAACTGGCGCCGAGCCTGCTATGGGTTACCATGCACGACATCGACATAGCGCATGCCGGGGCCTATTCCCTCTATATCGAGGGTATCCGGCGAACCGATCGCCTCTCGGCGGAGCTCTGGAATGTCATTCAGAACGAGCCGGAGTACCGTGGCAAAACCACGCTGTTCATTCTTCCTGATTTTGGCCGTGATGCCGACGACGATTCCGGGGGCAATGGATTCCAGCATCATCGCACCGGCGACGCACTTTCGAGGACTACCTGGATGATGGCCCTCGGGGCCGGCATCCGCGAGGGTATCGTTTTCGATCAACCGGTCGAGACCATCGATCTGGTGCCGACGCTAGGCTCGCTGATGGGCTTTTCCGCTACTTTCTCGCGCGGGAAACCCATTTCCGCGCTCCTGTAACGATATGCTTCCGGGCGATCTCAAACCCGAGTTGTTCAGTGGCTATCCCCCTGAGGCACGCCAGCTCGTTCTGGACTTTCTCGGAACCCTGAAGCGCCTGCCGCTTGCGTTCCTCTCCGGTCTTCTGCGGGAAGTAATTGACTACGATTTCCGGTTTCCCGCCGAACGCAAGGCAGTCGAAAAGGAACTCTCCACCCTTAGTTCGCTTTCCGCGGAACAGACCAAGGATTGGTTTCATGGGTTTGCGGAGATTCAGCTGTCCCCGCAGCTCGAACAATTCGACTGGGTGAATCTGCCGGCGCAGTTCGTTGAGCAGCTTTCCGCGCATCTCTGGACCACCCATCAATTGGACGCCTTCCGCAAGACGGCTCTCGCCTACGCTGAACATCTGCGGGAACGACTCCCACCGGATGCGCCCGTGGTGCCGCGGCTCGGTATTGCGGTCATCGGAGAGGGAGTAGAGTCCTCGCCGGAGCCCTTGTTCCGCAAATTGCGGCCTCACGGCGCCTATTTCAGAAACGTGCAACCGGAAAACGGCACGGCGCATTTGCTCGAAGCGGTTGCCGCCCGAGTGAACGCGCATCCCCTCTCCTACGGGCATTGGTACATCGACGGAGGGCAGGAGTTGCCCCATTCGCCGGCCATCACCTGCGTGTCCTACAAAGGCTTGGAGCCAGCTCGAACCACCCTGCTCGGCAAAATCCAGCGCGAAACCAAGAAGGCCGGCATGGGACCGGAAGCGCTGCGGACAATCATGGCCCAGATGCAGCCCGCCGATCTGGGCCTCGTCAGTTCGGGTGATCCCGTACTCGACCGCTTCAAGGCCAAGCTCTTGACGGAAGGTTCTGGAACACAGATTTTTAGCACGAGCTTTGCTCAGTGGGCGACGCGCGAAGCGTTGCGGCGGGCACAGCCCGTGACCCTGCTCGTGCGCTTTGCTCCACGCCAGCGGCAGAAGCCTATGAGTGAACTTCTGTCCCCCAGTCCGCAGGCTCCGGAACTCGATCCCGTCGGGTCATTGATGGACGCGGACATGGCGGCCTATTACAACTGGTTAAACCAGCAACGCTTGCCGGGCTCGGCGCAATCCATGTTTGTAGCTTGGTTTGAGAATCACAACGAGGCTGTGGCGATATCCCCATCGCTCCCCAGGGGAACGGAGTCCAGCGCGGCGGCTACGCTCCCGCAGCTGCTCTCGTGGATGGCCTGAATCGACCGACCGCTGCCTTTCGCCTGGATCGCTGATTCACTGACGAAGAAATGTCGCCGTTCGTGCCCGGAGTCTAGACGTTGCACAGCGCAACGGCCTGGCGCAGCGAAGTCATGGGATCCCGGGTGGGTATGAATTCGTGTCCGACAAACCCCGGAAAACCGGTGCTCGCGATCGCGCGCATGACTCCGGCCCAGTTTACCTCCTGGTTGTCGTCGAGTTCATGACGGCCCGGCACCCCACCGGTGTGGAAATGGCCGATCCATTGGCTGTTCGCAATGATCGTCTGGCTCAGGTCGCCCTCCATGATCTGCATGTGATAAATGTCGTACAGCAACTTTACGTTTGGAGAGTTCACCTCTTGCATCACCCGCACACCCCAAGCGGTGTGGTCGCACATGTAATCCTTGTGATCCACTTTGCTATTGAGCAGCTCGAGGCAAATCGTTACCCCGTGGTCTGCGGCGATCTTCTTGATGCGATTTAAACCCGCGACGGTATTCCTGGCGCCCTCCTCATCGGGCATGCCATTGCGGTTTCCCGAAAATGTGATGAGGTTTGGAACTCCCGCCTTGGCCGCATGGGGAAGCGATTTTCGGAATGCGGCCTCAATTCTTTCATGATTCTCGACGCGGTTCAGGGCATTCGGGATTTCGCCCCCGCCGCCATAACCCATGCTGCAGACCAATCCATATTGTCGGGGGATCTCCCATTCCTCTTCGTTGAGCAGATCGATGCCTTGGAGGCCCATCTCCGCGCCCTTCGCGCAAAGCTCTTCGAGAGGAATCTTCGCGTAACACCAGCGCGAGGCGGATTGCCGGATGCGCGGTTTGCCGGGAACTGGCCCGACACTTTTGGCGCTCGAAAGAGAGGTGAGGGAACCGCTAGCCAGAACCCCGGCTGCCGTGATTGCCGGAACAACGGTCCTCAGGATCGCACGTCTAGCCATTTTCGCCATATTTCTCGTAATCCTTTCAGACGGTGGACCGTATCGAGCGATCCCACGATCAAGCCAGAACCCCCTCCCGCGCAAGGTCCATCTCTAATCGCAAGCTCTCGTCGCTATGCTTTCTCGAGATAGTGTATTTCGGAAAGCTCCCGCAAGCGCGCGCTCGCCGTTTCTGGCGTTATGTCCCGTTGCGGCATGGCCAGCATTTCATAGCCCACCATGAATTTCCTAATGCTCGTGGAACGCAAGAGCGGCGGATAAAAATGTGCGTGAAGGTGGAATTCCGGATAGGCCGCCTCATCGGTCGGGCGCTGATGAAATCCCATGGTGTAGGGGAAGGAGGTACGGAAGAGGTTGTCGTAACGAATGGTAAGCCTTCGCAGGATGTCCGCCAAACCTGCGCGTTCCTCGCTGCGCAGTTCCGGCAGGTTCCCCACCCGTCGCTGGCTGATGAGCAGGGTTTCGAACGGCCAGACGGCCCAAAAGGGCACCACGGCGACGAAGTGCTGGTTCGCGCAGACGATTCGCGCGTTTTGCTCGAGCTCAAGGTGCAGGTAATCCTCGAGCAGGCCGGATTTCTTTCTCTCGGAGTACTCCCTTTGTGAAGCAATCTCACGGGCAAGCTCATCCGGGACCGTTTCATTCGCCCAGATCTGGCCGTGTGGATGCGGGTTGCTGCAACCCATCATGGCGCCCCGATTCTCGAAAATCTGCACGGCCCGCACCCGCGGTTGGCTCCCCAACTGCTGGAACTCTTCCGACCAGGTGTCGACCACACCCTGAATTTCGGCCACACTCATGCGTGCGAGCGTGAGGTCATGGCGGGGCGAGAAGCAGACCACGCGGCACCTTCCGGCCTCGCTCTCCGCCCGCAGTAGGTCGCCCTTCTGAAACTTCCCATCCGCAAAATCCGGCCGCAGTGCGGCAAAATCATTGTCGAAAACAAAGGTCCCTCGATAGACGGGGTTTCTCACTCCGCCTGCCCGTAGGTTTCCCGGGCAAAGATAACAGTCCGGATCGTACTGTGGCAGCTCCTCCCCTTCGGACGCCTCCACCTGTCCTTGCCAAGGACGCTGCGCGCGATGCGGGGAGACCAGTACCCATTCCTTCCGCAAAGGATTAAACCGTCGGTGTGGCTGGCTGTCTAGCTCGAAGGTGCTCATCGGTCCGTTTTTGGCGCTGTCGCAACTGTCAGTGTGCAGCCGAAAAAACAGCGACACCGTAGACCGGTAGACTTACCGAAGTCTTCTCCCCGCCTTCAAGCACATCCTTCATTGGTCCAGAAAGGGGAATGGTCTTTGCCGTTTCTGAGAAATTGATGATCACGAATACGTCGCCGCGCTCCCCTTGGCGTAGAGAGACTTCCACACCTTCGGGGACGGAGGGAAGGGGCGTCTTGACAGCGCTCGAGTCGGTCATCCACTTGGCAGCCCGCCGCATGGTCGCGGGATCGAGCCACGCGCCAACATAGGTGATGCGCCCTTTGCCAACCTGCCTCGTGATCGCTGCGGGTTCTCCGTCCAGCCATCCATTGCTCTTGCCGTAGCGCATCAGCACTTCTGTGGCGACGCTTTTGGTGCTGAGCAATTCGGCCCATAAGGGACTCTCGCCCGATCCCCACTGGCCTTCGACCGGAACTGGAGCCGTCAACGCGTAGTATTGTTCCACGCGGCCGCCAAGAAGTTCCGCCAGCGGCCCCGGCTGCCGTTCTGGTTGAAGACTGTTGTCGTCATCCTTCATGCCCGAGCGCTGACCGAAGACCAGATGTCCGCCGCCCTGCACGTACGCGATCAGATTTTTGGCCGCTCTGTCCGAGAGCACGTTGAGGCCGGGGGCGACGACCAGCTTGTACGAGCTAAGCTTGGCGGTCGGCGGCAGGATGTCGATCGATTGGGAGATCGCCCGCAGTGGCCCATAATAGGAAAGGAACTCCTCGATGGGATCGTAGTTTTTGTTGTGCCGTTGCCACTGAATGGCCCAACGGCTGTCGTAGGAGTGCAGCATGGCGACCTCAGACTTGACGGTTGTCCCTGCCAAGGCCGCACTCGCTTCCTCAAATTCCTTACCGACCTGCGCAACTTCCGGATACAACGGAAGGGGCGTTCCGTCGGCGCCCAGCAGCGTGCCGTGGTACTGCTCCTGGCCATTCATCGCGCTGCGCCACTGCCAGTAACTGACGGTGTCAGCGCCGTGTCCAACGGCGTGCCAGGCCATCGCGCGGACCTCCCCTTTGTTCAGTGAATTATTGATGCCCGCCCAATTGACGTGTCCCGGCTGCGTTTCCATTACCCAGAAATTTTTCTCCTTGAACCCGCGGGTGAGATCGTGGGCCGCCCCGTTCTTGACCGGGTTGACCTGGCCTTCACCGACGTAGTCGTCCCAGGCGGCCAGGTCCAGATCCTGGAGCACGGTGTAGTGATCGAAACCATCGTAGGCGCCCATGGTGTTTGTGGTGATGAACTGCCGGGAGTCGGAATTGGCGCGAATGGCGTCCAACTGATTCTTCTGGTAGCTACGCCAGGTATCGCTGACAAAACGCATCCAGCTGAGCAGCAGCCCTGGATTTCCGTACTTGACCTGAATAGGAATCTGGTCCCAGGCGGTGTAACTCTCACTCCAATAGGCAGTCGTCCAGCGGGCGTTAAGGTTGTCGAGCGTGCCGTAGCGGGTTTTCAGCCACTGCTGAAACTGCGCTTTGGTTTGGGAGTCAAAGGAGATGTCGGAATATTCGTTGTCAATTTGCCAGCCGAGTACGTTTGGGTTGTGCCCGAAACGGCGCGCCATCTGCTCGGCAATCTTGCGCGCGAACTCCCGATACTTGGGGTTGGCCCAGTTGAACTGCTGGCGATTGCCGTGCTGTACCACGCGCCCGTCTTCCGCTGTGCGGAGAGTCTCCGGATATTTTTGCGTAAGCCAGGCGGGCGGGGCGGCCGTGGGGGTGCCAACCACAGTATAGATCTGGTGCTTTGCAGCGGCGCTGATGGCGCGGTCCAGCCAATCGAGGTCGTATTGGCCTTCCTGCGGCTCCATCCGGCTCCAGGCAAACTCACCGACGCGCACCACCTGGATACCCGCTTGCTGCATCAGGGCAAGATCGCTCTCCCAGCGCGCCTCCGGCCACTGCTCGGGATACCAGGCTGTACCGAGGAGAAGCGCGGGGCGGGTGGAAGCGGGTGATGCGGCGAAGCTGTTGGCCCAACGCGCGGGAGCGAAAAGTATGAGCAACGCCGCGAAACAGCACACTGCACGGTTCCTTCTTGATTTTGACACGACGATACTCCCCAGGGGACGTGATCTGCGTGACAGCGAAGACTGGATCCGAGTGTATCTCACGTACCTCAGGATCGCGATCTGGCTAGCCCGCATCTCGGATCATTCCTGCCCCTTCCAAGAATCTGCTGCCTGATTCCCGCCGCGTGATGAAGAACCGACCAGGGCACGCGTGGCACCCGTTGAAATGCCGCCGTCCACAAGTAGGGTTTGTCCCGTGACGTAGCGGCTCGATTCCGAAGCCAAAAACACAACGGCCCCATCGAGATCGTGGGGTTGCCCGGGACGCTTCGCTGGAATACGGTCGCAGAGATACGCGACCCACTCCTTATTCTCGTAGAGGGCTTTGTTCTGCTCCGTGCAAAACCAGCCGGGCGCCAGGCAGTTGACCGTTACTCCATATCGGCCCCAATCGTCTGCGAGGCTCATGGTCAATTGCCGGATGCCGCCGCGGCTTGCGCCGTAGGGACCCAATCCCGCGTAACCGGCGACACTGGTAACCGAGCCAATGTTGATGATGCGGCCGTACTGGCGCTCGATCATGCCGGGGGCCACGGCTTGCGCCACGAAGAAGCTTCCGCGAAGATTCGTCTCGAGAATCAGATTCCAGTCCTCCCAGGTGACCTCGAGGGCCGGTTTGCGCACATTGCAACCCGCGTTGTTGACGAGAATGTCGATGTGACCGAAATGCGCTTGGGCCTTCGCCGCCATTTTTTGGATGCTATGTAGGTCGCGAACATCGAGTTCCAGGCAAAGCGTGCTGCGACCCATGGCCTGAACCTCCGCTTCAAACGCAAGCAGACGAGTACGTTCGCGGCTGGTGAGCACCAGGTCCGCACCTGCCCTCGCCAGGGCACGCGCCATGTACTGGCCGAGCCCGCGACTTGTACCGGTCACGATAGCAACTCGGCCACTTAGGTCGAAAATGGACTCGCTCATGTGAGCTCTCCCGGCGTGAGAATGACTTTCATCAAATGGGGCTCGCGAGCGTACAGGCGCGCGAACCATCGGGGGCCTTGGTCGAGTGGGGCTACGGCCGTAATCAGTGAGCGAACCTCGATTCCGCCGGAGGCCAGAAGCTCAATGGCCTGCGGGTATTCCCCCGCCGAAGCGCATGAGCCTTGGAGACGAATTTGTCGGGCCACCACCTTTTGGAGCGGCAGGGTCACCGCCGGCGTGACGTTCCCGACCAGCACAACCGTCCCGCCTTTGCATACGCTGTCGATCGAAGCTTGGACGGTTTCAGTCCGACCGACCGCCTCCATCGCGACGTCGACTCCCCTTCCTTTGGTGTGTTTCAGAACTGCCTCCACAGGGTCGGTACCGGCAACCAGCACGTCCGTCGCGCCGGCCGCGTGTGCGAGCTCGAGCCGTGATTGATCGAGGTCCGCGACGAAGATTCGCGAACACCCGGCGTTCGACAGCACCTGCACAAGCAGCAGCCCAATCATTCCCGCGCCCACAACCAGGGCCGTCTGGCCGGTTTGAACAGGCGCCAGCCGGACGGCATGGAGGGCCACGGACAAGGCTTCGAGCATGGCCGCTTCTTCAAACGAAAGGTTGTCGGGAAGACGGTGCACGATGCGCGACGGAACGGCGACGTATTCGGCAAATGCTCCGGGACGGTGATACTCGGTACAGGAAACTCCAAGGACCTGGCGATGGTCACAGAGATTCACATCTCCGCGGCGGCAGGGGTGGCAGGAACCACAGGAGACGGTCGAATCAAACGTGAGTCGATCGCCCTTCGCAAATCCGGTCACGCCCTCGCCCCAGGCCGCCACGGTTCCGGCTGCCTCGTGCCCCATGACGATGGGTGGAATGCGTCTGCCCGTCGAGCCATCATACCCGTGGACGTCGCTTCCGCAGATGCCACACGCGGCAACACGCACGAGGACTTCGCCGGAAGCCGGGGCGGGTTCCGGAAGGTCAACAATTTCGAGGTGTTTGTAACGGGAGAGCAAGAGTGCTTTCATACGCTGGTCCATCCCTTTCCAAGGGGTCGGCTAGATGAGCCTCCCTGCACCGTCGGCTGCCGAAGAGACATAAAGCTCGGGAATGCGCCCGGTAACTCGCTGGTATTCCGCGGCAACCGTGGTTTTGAATCGCTCGACCTGATCTGCTTGGACAAGCGCGATGGCGCAGCCGCCGAACCCTCCGCCGGTCATTCTTGCGCCATAGACTCCCTCGCCTTGTTCGGCCAGGCCAACCATAAGGTCGAGCTCCTCACAACTGACTTCAAAATCGTCGCGCAGGCTTGTGTGCGAGCTGGCCATCAGTTTGCCGAACAGGGCAAGATCTTTCCTCTCGAGGGCTTCTGCCGCTTGAAGCACGCGGGCATCTTCGCTGATAACATGGCGGACACGTTTTTGAATCTGCGCCGGCAATTGCCCGCCGAACTGCAGGAAGTTTTCCATTGTGACGTCGCGAAGGGCCCTAACGCCTGGCAGACGCTCGGAAAAATACTGTGCAGCGGCCTCGCATTCTTCGCGCCGCTGATTGTATTCTCCAGCCGCCAGGCTGCGCCGCACCATCGTGTTGCAAATCACTAGGCGAACTTCTGGCGGAAGCGGGAAAAGCCGATATTCGAGCGAGCGGCAATCCAGTTGAAGAGCATGATCTTTTCGCCCGTGCACGCAAACAAATTGATCCATGATTCCGCAGCGTGCGCCTACAAACTCGTTTTCCGCCTGCTGGCAGAGGCGGGCAACCACCGTCCGTTCGAGCCTTTCCTCGGAGATGTCCAAGTAAGCCGAGCAGACTGCGATTTCGAGAGACGCGGAAGAGCTAAGGCCGGCACCATGAGGAACGTCACCATGAATGAGAAGACTTGCTCCGGGAAGGGCGCTAAGCCTCCGCCTAAGTAAGCCAACTACTCCGACGACATAATCGCACCAATGCCCTCGAGGTGAGGCAGGCAGATGGTCGAGGTCAAATTCACAACCCTCCGAGTAGTTCTCAGAGAAGACCACTAGGGATCGGTCATCCCTTTTGACAATCGCAATCTGGGTGTTGAAGGCAATGGCCGCAGGAAAAACAAAACCTTCGTTATAGTCGGTGTGCTCGCCGATTAGATTCACGCGCCCCGGGGCCTGCACGAGACGAGGAGACGCCCCAAATCGTTCCTCGAATCGAGCTGCCAGTCCCAAATTTGGACCACTATGATTCGCTTTGCCGTTCATGGTTTCTAGATCTGTTTTCACCGTCCGTTTTGCGCAGGCAAAACGTTCCGGGCTTTATCGCCGTTCGGGCGACTCTTCGATCGCCGATTTCTACCGTTCGGCGAGCGCGCTCCGCGCAACCGGGTAAGACTCAGCATCCCCACACCGAACAAAAGCATGACGAGTCCCCACCAAAGGTTTACGTTCAAGCCGAGAGAGTGCAACGCGTAAATCGTGCTGTCGCGGGTGAGCGCCCCGTAGATACACAGCAATAGGCCGAGGACACTGAAGAGCGCGCCGATCGGCATCCGTATGTCGAACCCCATAGTTCCTCCTCCTCGGGCCCAAGCGTATCGCTACCAAAAGATGAGGTTCAGAGCCACAGCTAAAACCACAACGACCACGGCCAGCAGCGCAGGCTTCTCGTACCACTGCAGCCCTAACTCTTCTGGCTTGTCGGTTTCGGAATAGACCAGACCACGCAATTCCTCATCCGGGCGAGGTCTGGTCAGTAATGAGATGATTATGGTGACCAAAAAACACGTGCACCATGCGAATATCGCTGTCCAGAAGTTCTGTGCCATTTCGCTCGGATAAACGTGAAGCACGGACCCGAGGTAACCGCCTTTCAGGCCGGGCTGCGACCCTCGGGGAAGGGTCAACCCCTGGTGGATTGCCGCCGCCGCCGTTCCGCTCAGCAATCCACAGAACGCTCCGTGGCCCGTGGCGCGCTTCCAAAACATACCAAGCATGAAGGTGGCAAAAAGGGGAGCATTCACGAAGGCAAATACAAGCTGGAGCACGTCTAGAATATTGTTGAATTCCTTGGCCACATACGCAGCGACGACCGAAACGCCTAGTCCAAAGACCGTGGCGAATCGTCCCATCCACAAATAGTGCTGGTCGCTCGCCGTTTTATTGATGTAACTCTGGTAGATGTCATACGTCCAGACGGTGTTGAACGCAGTCGTGTTTCCGGCCATGCCCGACATGAAGGAAGCAATCAGCGCGCAAAGGCCAACACCGAGCAGGCCGGAAGGAAAAAAGCGCACCAGCATCATGGGGGTCGCAAGATCGTAGTCGAGCACCACTTTGCCGTCGCGCAGGAGGGATTTGCCTTTGGCATCATACTTCGGGGGGATGATCCCCCTTCCGCCCGCGAAGAAAGAGGATTGCGCGGGAGTCACAGCAATCACGCTTTCCTGCGCATTTGCTTGTTGCAGATTTGAACTTGCGACCACGCCGGCGATCATGCCGGGAAGAATCACGAGGAACGGGAAAAACATCTTGGGGAATGCGGCGATCAAAGGAGTGCGACGCGCCGCGGTCATGGAGTTGGCCGCCATGGCGCGCTGGACTACGAGGAAGTCGGTGCACCAATAGCCAAAGGACAATACAAAGCCGAGGCCCATGATCATACCGAACCACTCGATGCCCATGGGGTTGTCGTTGGCGTTAGCCATATATTTCCACGAGTGCACCATGGCTTCGTTGGCCAAGCGGGCTTTCATACCAGGCCACCCTCCCACATCTTTCAAACCCAGAAATACGAGCGGGACGAATCCCATGACAATAAGGAAGAATTGAAGTACCTCGTTATAGATGGCCGAGGTGAGACCTCCGAGGAACGTGTAGGCCAGCACAATCAGCGCTGAGACGAGGATGGCTCCGTTGAAGTTCCATCCCAGCAGTAATTGCAGAAGCTTCCCCATCGCGTACATCGATACGCCGGAGGAAAAGACGGTCATGACAGCGAACGAAATGGCGTTGAAGCCACGCGTCTTTTCGTCAAAGCGGAGTTTGAGATACTCAGGTACGGAACGGGCGCGGGAGCCGTAATAAAACGGCATCATGAAGATGCCCACAAACACCATGGCCGGGATGGCGCCGATCCAGTAGAAGTTCGAGGTCATGATTCCGTATTTCGCTCCGCTGGCGCCCATACCGATGACTTCCTGTGCCCCGAGGTTGGCGGAAAGGAACGCCAATCCGGTAATCCAGGCGGGAATCGAGCGGCCCGAAAGGAAAAAATCCGCGCTGGTTTTCATGTACTTCTTGAGGACGTAGCCAATACTCAGCACGAACGCGAAATAAATCAGAATAACGGCGTAGTCGATCCAATTGGGTTCTGGTCGCACCTGGTTTTCCTCTCGAAGCCCCTTTTCGGAGGGAGAATCCTAGGCTGGCAAGTCGCCCAGCACAGAAGCTTCTCTCCTCCCACTCCCTTCTTATTCAGAACACCCCCAACGTGGCACCGTATTTCCCGCCTTCAGTCAGACAAGATAGCGCTACGTAACATGCAAAATGCCTTAGGTTAAGCGCTCAAGCTAACACGTAATGCCGAAATGTGCCATGCATGGGACAGGGTCTGATTCCCATAGCCAGGGTGGCACAGAAGTGCTCTTTGACCATTCGTCATCAGTCCCAGCCCAATCGAGCAGCCAATCATCGTCCGGAAGAAGCCGCTGTGGCCGCCCTCTTCCTCGCGTCGAACGACAGCCCGGCACAATTTTGTGTTCCGCGAGTCCGATGCCCTATTACATTTCTATGACGTCGCTTGTTAGCACCAGACAGCGCACCGAGAAGGACGGGTCGTTCAACTACTTCCGCAATGTGGATTGACAACCGATGCTCAAGCAGGCGGTCACTAACCGAATGGTCGACACATTTGCAATTATTTCTTCCTCGAAAACGTCGGCTTTTCTCCCAAATGCCTGACGTTGTTCCTGCAAAAATCCGCAGGGAGTTATGACAGTCCTGAGGAGGAGGAAAAGGAGTTGTCCGCAACTAATTGAACGAAAAGAGGGTTGGCTCCCCGGGTCAGACTCGAACTGACAACCCTTCGGTTAACAGCCGAATGCTCTACCATTGAGCTACCGGGGAACATCCCCATTGTGTGATAGTTACGCAGCCTTTTCAAGCGAACGCTTGGGGACATGACTGAACCCAAGTCCAACGCTTTCGACATATTTCCTGCGCACGTCAACACGACTCATTATCCTCACAGATGAAAGAAATCCTGTCGCGATGATAATCTTGTCGAGAACGCTGCTCGAACGTAGCCGCTGGGCGCTTACCTCTCTTGCAGCCGGAATGAGTAGCCACGTCCACTCCCCGTTTGCCGCTGTCTGTTTTTGTTGTAAAAGATTTGTTCAATTTTGGAGGCTGGATATGCGGAGGGTATATCGGTATGGAGTCTTGTTTGCGGCTATCCTCGTCCATCTCGGTGTAATCAAGGCTCGTCCCGACGTCACCAAAACGCCGACGATTACCGAGAAAACTGCAGGTGCAGAAAAACTCTCCGGCTATTTCAATTTGTACTGGGATGCCCAGGAAGGCAAGCTATGGCTGGAGATTGACAAGTGGAGCTCCGAGTTCCTTTACCAAAGCAGCCTTCGGGCCGGCGTCGGTTCAAACGACATCGGCCTTGACCGGGGCCAGCTCGGCAGAACGCGAATCGTCCGTTTCGAACGGAGCGGCCCCAAGATCCTCCTCATCGAGGAGAATCTCGACTATCGCGCCGTCACCGATGACGCAGAAGAACGCCGCGCCGTTCGAGAGTCTTTCGCCGAATCCGCGCTTTGGGGCTTCAAGGTCGCCGCTGAAGAAGAAGGCCACGCGCTCGTCGACGCCACCGACTTTTTCCTGCGCGACGCCCATGACATCCCCGCAAGGCTAAGCCACGAAAAGCAGGGTTCGTTCAAGCTCGATGTCTCCCGCTGCAGTATCTATGTGCCTCAAACGAAGAATTTTCCTCTCAACACCGAGATAGAGGCGACGCTCACATTTGGGGGAGAGGAACCGGGACCCTGGGTGCAACAGGTGACTCCTTCCCCTGAATCCATAACGGTCCGCGAACATCATTCTTTTGTGCGGCTGCCGGATTCGGGATATAAGCCACGCCCGTACGATCCTCGCAGCGGCTTTTTCGCAATCTCTTACATGGACTATGCCACTCCCGTCGCCGAGCCGATCGTCAAGCGCTTCATCGCCCGCCATAGGCTGACGAAGAAAGATCCCGGTGCGGCTGTCAGCGAACCGGTGCAGCCCATCATCTACTACCTCGACCGCGGAACGCCGGAGCCGATTCGTTCCGCGCTTCTTGAGGGTGCCAGCTGGTGGAATCAAGCCTTCGAAGCGGCCGGCTACCGGAACGCTTTTCGGGTTGAGCTCTTGCCCGAGGGTGCCGACCCGATGGATCTGCGCTACAACGTCATTCAGTGGGTGCATCGCTCGACCCGTGGCTGGTCCTATGGTGCAAGTGTTATCGATCCTCGTACCGGGGAAATCATCAAAGGGCATGTGACACTTGGCTCGCTCCGCGTTCGCCAGGACTATCTGATTGCCGAAGGCCTACTCGCCCCCTATGAAACAGGCAAGCCGGTTTCGCCGCAAATGCTGCAAGTTTCGCTTGCCCGGCTACGCCAACTTGCTGCCCACGAAGTGGGCCACACGCTCGGCTTGATGCACAACTATTCCGCCAGCACGGTGAACCGGTCATCGGTCATGGATTACCCGCCGCCCTTCGTGAGACTTGCCCCTAACGGCACGCTCGATCTCTCCGACGCCTATGCCGCCGGAATCGGCGATTGGGATAAAGTCTCGATCGCGTGGGGCTATGGTGATTTTGCTCCAGGGACTGATGAACATGCCGCACTCGACAAAATCCTTTCTGATGCCTATGGCCACGGCCTTCGTTACCTCACGGATCAGGATGCGCGCCCTATTGGATCTTCCAGCAGCCTGGCACATCTTTGGGATACCGGCACGAATGCCGTTGATGAATTGAACCGCATCATGCAGGTTCGCGCCGCAGCCCTGGGCCGATTTGGGGAAAACAATATTCGTGAAGGAGCGCCCCTCGCCACGATTGAGGACGCACTTGTTCCTGTTTATATGTTCCACCGCTACCAGGTGGAAGCTGCAACCAAGCTGGTCGGGGGAATGGACTACACGTTTGCGCTGCGAGGTGATGGAGAAATGCCCACTCAAATCGTCGCCCCGGCGGAGCAGCGACGTGCCCTTGCTGCCGTACTCTCCACGTTGAAGCCGGAAACTCTGGCTCTCCCGGATTCGCTGCTCAAGACAATTCCGCCACGGCCGCCGGAATATCCGCGCGACCGCGAACTCTTCAAGATTCACACGAGTCCGGCGTTCGACGCGCTCGCTCCCGCCGAAGCTGCGGCCCAGCACACCGTGCAATTCCTGTTTAATCCGGAGCGCGCCGCGCGATTGATCGAATTTCACGCTCGCAATGCGGAAAATCCCGGTCTGGAGGAGGTCCTCGATACGGTCCTCAAAGCCACGTGGAAGACTGAGCACGGCAAAGGTTACCTCGCAGAACTCGCCAACACCGTCGACAATGTCGTTCTCTACGACCTTATGATTCTTTCGGCAAACGAGCGCGCTAGCGACGCAGTCCGCGCGGTTGCGTCCTTAAAGCTACACGAGATGAAAGAGTGGCTTGACTCACCTGGTGGAGCAAAGCAAGCGGTCCACGATCCGGCGCACATTTTCTTTGGCAGTCGCCAAATTGAGCTCTTTGAGAAAGACCCGAAGCATATCGGTCTGACTGTACCCGCCGAGCCTCCGGACGGCCCGCCCATCGGGGGTGCGAGCGGGCTGGATTGTGATTGGCAGCCGCGAACCGATTAAATCACGCAGCGATCGCTGCCAATGTTGGGAGCGCAGACTTTGTGGCAGTATCGATTGTGGATATCCTTTTCTGTGCTGTCGCGATCAAGCGGCAGTGGGCCGTCTTCACGACTGACCCTGATTTTTCGAGCTACGCAAAGGTCC
>Ga0126373_10000165_pt1 | contig 44571 bp, 41 predicted proteins | sample PanSoiMetPlot_11_FD_92545 | JGI IMG/M metagenome (GOLD analysis project Ga0126373, IMG submission 92545) | Tropical forest soil microbial communities from Panama - MetaG Plot_11 | ecosystem: Environmental > Terrestrial > Soil > Tropical forest > Bulk soil | place: Panama | collected 2016-02-17 | reverse complement strand
CCCGAATTGGGAATCCCCGCTAAAGCACTGCATGCAAGACGAATTTAGTTCAGCTAATCGATCCAAATGTCTGTATTCCACTTGCTATAATAGTAGTGGAAGCAGATGGTGATGCTTCGCGTGACCCGGGCTTAACCACGCGACATCTGCCGGACACCGGCCCTCGGGAGATCCGTACCGGACATCAAGGCGGCCTTCCCGTTCCTTGGAACGCAGAACCGCAGCGGGAGTGATCACTCCACATCGCTTCAACTGGGCACGAACTAGGATCGGATGAAGCGGAAGACAGACTTTATCGGCAAGAGTAAAAAGTTATTGAAGATAAAAGATGAGAGTCAAACGCTAAAGCAATAGTTTAAGAGCACGACGCGCGGCAGAATTTCCTTCGGCCAATCAATCGGTGCACGCAGCAAATACACGCGCTCCCCTCCTTGCCTGCAACTGGGGAGTGTTGCTTTGCCCGCGAAAGCCTTGCGCGTTCGAAAACCGGATGTAACACTTCTCTCCATTCCTGCATTCGTTCACAATGCAAGAGAGAATGCTCTGGCGATGCCGCGCCGCACTCTCGCTCGCTTGAATAAGAAAAGTGTCGGGCAATAAGATGTGCCCGGCCTGAAGGAGACCCCGGGAATGCCTTTGTACGAGTACCAGTGCCGGCGCTGCGGAGAAACGTTTGAGAGGTTGCGCCGGATCCGCGACGCCGACAGCGAGTTGGAATGCCCGGCCTGTCACTCCAGGAAAGTGGAACGCCAGCTGTCTACCTTCTCCGCTGGCAGATGCGGCTCGGGCAAGCACGGATTGACTTGAGCGCGCTAAAAAGTGGCCGGTCGGCCGCTGTCCCCTGCCACGCTCAAGTGTTGGTTTAAGCTCTGAGTGCCGGGCTCAAAACCAGCGAGCCCGGCGAAACCAGCCGCAGCTGCGAAATGCGGTCACGCGGTTCGGCAGCCGCAAGGACGCACCGCGGCGGGCAGAAATGCGCACACCCGCGCGTACCACTCCGATTCGCGCAACGCGACCCAACCGTTCCGGCACGAAGCAAGAAGTTGTTTTGCCAATGCGCTCCACTTCGAATCCCCGCGCGCTTCCTCCACGACTTCTGCAACCATCGGGCGAAGCCGGGGATGGGCATAACCCATGCGCACTCCCGAGGTCGCCAGCCACAGCAGGGTGCTGCGCCCGGCATCGTCGACTTCGGGCACGTCCCCCAGGTCAAGTATCGCTTTGCGACCTTTCAATCCGCTGCGCGCATCCGCCCAGCGCTGGGCCAGCAGTGGAACGGTCTGCGAAGTGAGCTTCCCTTCCAGGCGAAACTTCACGGAGAACGGCTCTTCAAACACCAGGATCCGAAACATTACGTCCTGCCTCATCTCGATAGATGAAGCGGCAGGGGAATTCGTTTCACCGGTCCACAGGTATTTTTGTAGAGAATCGCATTCCTACAATCACAGCGACAGGGGGATGGTGTTATGCCGACAGCTCGAAGGTGGAAGCGCCGCCACTCTCGGCGGGCACATCCCAGACGCCTTCGAAATCGATCAGGTAGCGTTCGACCTGCACCTCGGGAAACGTGGCCAGCACCAGCTTCGCGGCCCGGCGCAATTCTTCGGCGTGATGCGCGGCCTCGGCGGCGCGGTCTCCGTTGTAGAAGGCAAGCCCGCCATACGTCGCGCAGTCGGAGTGGCAGGTGAGGATCACGCGGGGCGTTTGGTGCAGCCGGATGGACATGCGCACCTGTTCGAGGATGAAGTCCTGCTCGAAGTCGTTGCGCGGCGAAGCCAGCGTCTTGGCGCCGCCCGCCACGATCACCATGTCGGGCCGCTCAATGCCGCGCTTGCGCAGAAGCTTGCGCACCACAGTGGCGATGCGCGCGTCAAAGCAAGACAGGACCACCGCGTCGGCGGTGTAGGGCTCGGAAGGCGAATCGAGGTGGAAGAGCTTGCGCATGACCTGTTCGATCATACCAGCCGTGTGGCGCGGACACTCTTGTCCGCGCATGCCGGACCGATCCACCAGCCCGGGGTTCCGCGATGGAGCTTGTTCCAAGCGGGGGTAGAGACGGGGCTTGCCCCGTCTCCAGACGCGGCAAGCCGCGTCTCTACAGCTTTACCTGATGAGATGGAGCGCCGGGCGTCTCGCCCGGCCGGGCAGGCGGGGGCGCCTGCCCCTACACGTTCGAGGTCGCGCGAGTCCTCCCGCCGATGGGGCAGCCATGCGAGACAACTCACTATGCGCCCCGCTTGGTTTTCAACTCGGCCAGCAACTGCTCGATGCGGTCTTCTTTCTCGAGCGCGGCCAGGCGGCCTTCGACGTCGTCGGCGGCGATCTCGGCCTTGGCCTGGCTGACCGCCTCGGTGTGGGCGACCTTGCGCTTCATGCGATCGAAGGCCGCGGCCTTGGAGCCGTCACCGAGGTTGATGCGCGCGTCGCTGGCTTTGCCCAGCGCGCGGGCACGGCGATGCTGCGCGACCAGTACATCGGCCTTGGCCTGCGCCTCGGCGAGTTTTTGTTCCAGCTGGCGCAGCGCCGCCTTCAGGTTCTCGACCTGCGCTTTCTGGTCGACGACCTGCTGGGCGAAGCTGTCGGTCATCTCGCGATAGCTTTCGACCCGGAGCAGCGCGGCGCGGGCCAGGTCGTCGTGCTTCTTATCGACGGCCAGTTCGGCCTTGCGCATCCACTCGCCGACTTTCTCGTCGTTCTCTTTCTGTTTGTTTTCGAGCAGGTGCTGATCGGCGATGGCAATGGCCACCTGGGTCTTCACCTGCAGCAACTGGTTCTGCATGTCGAGAATGACCTGCTTGATCATTTTTTCCGGGTCCTCGGCCTTGTCGATCAGGTCGTTGAGGTTGGCCCGGACTAAGGTGGATACTCGCTCGAGTAGTGCCATGGTGGACTCCTTGGGGAGCTTCGGGCGGGACAGCTGTCAGCTATCAGCTTTCGGCTCTTCGGCTCCTGGGCTTTCTTTGTTCGTGAGGCTGCATTTTGGTTTCGAATCTTCGATCAAAAAACAATTTGCGATTTCCGATCTCGTTGTTCCTGTTTACGGTCGTGGCTCACGGCTCGTAGCTCGTGGCTCGCAGCTCATCGCTTCCTCACCCGCTCGGCGTTGCGCTCGGACCTCGCGGCCGTGATCGAGATCGCGATGTAGGCAGCGATGCCCACGGCGATCCAGAGGCCGACGTGGCCGGTCGCCGCGCCCAGCGCGGCTCCCATGGCGGCGCCCAGGGCCACGGCCACGCCCAGCGATCGTCCGTAGTGGGTCTCTTCGTACGTCATAAATCCTCCGCGTTCACGTCTGTGCTGTCAGTTGTGGTGCCGTCCGCTAAAGCGGACTCGGGTTTGTTTTCCTCCGCCCACCCAGCGCTGAAGCGCTGGGCTAATTTCTGCCGCCGCTCCGCGGCTGGGGCTCTTGACTCCTGACTTGGAGGTCGTGGCTCATAGTCCTTAACTCGCAGCTCGTGGCTCGTGGCTCGCGGCTCGTGGCTCGTGGCTCGCGGCTCGTGGCTCGTGGCTCGTGGCTCGGAGCTCGGAGCTCGCGGCTCGTGGCTTGGAGCTTTGGGAACGGGCCTTTGCCCGCTCCCGTCTCGTTACTTCTCGCCGTTGCTTGAACCGCCATTGGCGAGCGGTTTCGGCGCCTTGTCGCCGATCTGGCGGACCTTGCCGAGGAGCTCGCGGAGATCCATGCCGGAGAGCGTCTCGAACAAGGCCGGCACCTGCGCTGCCATCTTGGTCAGATCGCCGGTGACCTTGTTCAGGCCGGCCGCGTCGCCGTTGCCGGTGGAGACCACGGTGATCTTATCGACGTTGGCCAGCGGGCTGGCCAGCGCCTTCACCACGTCGGGCAAGCTGGTGAGCAGCTTATCGACGACCGCGGCCTGGTTGTACTCCTGGTAGGCCTCGGCTTTCACGTTCATCGCCTTCGCTTCCGCCTCGCCTTTCTTGAAGATGATTTCGGCTTCGGCTTCGCCCTGCTGGCGAATGGACGATGCGCGGCCCTCGGCTTCCTGCATCAGGCGCTGCTTTTCGGCCTGGGCGAGGGTCTCGATGCGCTGGCGCTCGATCTCGGCCTGCTTGAGCACGGTAGCGATGAGTTCCTTCTCGCGGCGGTTGATCTCGGCCTCCTGCACCTTGACCTGCTGCTCTTTCTCGACCTGCTGGACCTTCACGGCCTCGGCGACGACTTGCTGCTGCATGACGTTCGACTGAATGTCGTAGGCCTTGTCGGCTTGCGCCTGCTGCTTCTTGGTGACTTCCTGGAACTGGGCTTTCTTCACTTCAAGATCGCGCTGCGCCTCGGCCTGCTTAGCCAGCGAAAGCGTTTCAGCGAGCACGCGCTCCTGGTCGGCCTGTGCCTTGGCCACGGCGGCTTCGCGGGTAGCGAGCGCACGCTTGATGGCGGTATCGCGCTCGGCCTCGGCGGTGGCGACATCGGCGTCGCGCTTGATGCGGGCGACGTCGGGCTTGCCCATGTTGGAGATGTACTCGTTCTTGTCGCGCACTTCCTTGATGGTGAACGAAATGACTTCGAGCCCCATCTTGTTCATGTCGTCGGCGCAAGTGGCGCGCATGCGATCGCCCACCATCTCGGGCTGCTTCACGATCTCCTCGACCGTGAGCTGGCCGATGATGCCGCGCAGGTGGCCTTCCATCACCAGCCGGATCAGGCCTTCGCGCTCCTGATCGGTCTTGGTGAGGAACTGTTCGGAGGCGGTCAGAATCGATTCGCGATCGGACTTCACCTTGATCTGCGCGACCGCTTCGACGGTGACCGCGACGCCCTGCTTGGTGTAGAGGTCCTGCTGCGGAGCGACGTCGAACGACATCAGTTCAAGCGAGAGGTCGCGGCAGTTTTCGATCATCGGAAAGATGATGGTGCCCTGCCCTTTGACCACGCGCGTGCCGCGAAAACCGTAGACGACCAGCGCCTCATGCGGGCCCGCCTTGCGATAGAGGCGCGCCAGGAAGCTGAACAGGAACATGGTGGCCAGGATGAGCAGGCCGACGATGATCCATACCGTATTTGCGATGCCCAAAAACATATCCCCTCCTCCAATTCAACCCATCAGACCGTTATGAATGCGGGGGCTCATGATTGCCCGAATCCTTTGATGGCATCCAGATCGCGCGCCAGGCGCGCCGGATCGTCATGCCCTAAGAAAACATTTCCGTTGGCGGTGGTGATGTGCAGGACGCGATTGCCCCACACGTAGGCGCGCGTGTTGCCGACGCCGCGAATGCCGTAGCCGCGGAGCACGTTCCAGCGCTCCACGCTGTAGTGGCGAACCTGGTCGAGCGCGATCGACTGCAGGCGCATGCCGAGGGTGTGCACCTCGATGCCGGCGTGGGTGAAGCGATAGCGGAAGCCGGTCCAGGCCTGCAATGCGATGAGGGCGAACAGCAGGCAGATCAGCGCCATCGCGATCTGCGTGGCAGGGACGCGCACTACGGACAAAATCATCAATTCCGGAACTGCCAGCAGCAGGAAGATGACGGCCCACGGCCGCGAGGCGTGCGTCTCTTCGGCAATGCCCGGAGCAGAGGCCAGCGGCTTGCCACGCTGCCCGGCGACGTAGAGCACGGTCAGCACGACGATGGCAACCGGGACCAGAAGCAGGAGCGGCGGCATCTCCATGGAGCGGCCGCTGAGATTAAAGGCCACCAGGTGGTCGTTCACGTAGAACATGAAACCAACCACTGCCCAGGTGAACGCCAGTTGCGCCGAGGAGAAGGCCAGAGGCACGTTCCGGCTGCGAGTGGCGAAGTACGGGATGACCGTGAACATCACCAGCAGGAATGCGGTGATGCCGAGCGCGAAGGCGAGCGACATTTCGCGCGACATCCAGCCGTTGGGCTGGCCGTTGGCGGCGAAGTGCGTGGCCATGCGGGCGGGCACGCGGTCCCAGGCCGACCAGTAACGGAGCGCGGTCAGGGGCAGCGCCAGCCAGGCGAGCCAGGTTAAGGTCGAGATCCAGGTGCGTTTCATATCGATATCCATCGATCTGGTGGCCTATCACGTCATTCTGCCGCCGCGCTTGCCGCGCGGCGGAGACGGGGCAAGCCCCGTCTCTACCCGGGGGATGCGCCGGCTTGGTCTTCGCCGGCCATTTCCGCCCAGAGGCGGACGTAGGCGATGCCCTTGTCGTAGCGGGTCACGACCACCTCGGCGCCGCGCTCGATGGCCGCGCCGCTTTCGCTGCGGGCGCCGCAAGTGCGGCGCGTGCCCGCCTGCGAGTAAATGATTTCGCCGGTGCCGCCTTGGCGGATGGGCAGCGAGGTGCGGCCCAGCACGCCGACCATTTCGTAGTCGGCCGGATCCATGTCTTCGTTGGGCGAGGTCAATACCCGGCCCAGGAACGCGTAGACCAGGCCCGCGCCAATCAAGCCGCTGAGCAAGGCGAGCGCGAGTCCGGTCAGAAACCAGAGCGTCTCGTAGCGGGTCAGCAGGTAGCCGGTGCCGCCGAACCACGCCAGGAACGCGGTGAGCGTGATGAAGTTGAAGGGCGACACTCCGCCCGGCGCGGCGGCTTTGCCCACGGGGCCTGGCGGATTGGGCGCGGCCGTGTGCGTTCCAATGGGCGCGTGGCCGAAGGCTCCGTGGCTGATCGGGCCGTGGCCGTGGGGCAGATGCGGAATGTGCAGGTGGCCATGCACGCCTCCGGACAGAAAGCCGATGAAGCTGAAGGCGAAGCCCACCACGAAACAGATCAGGTAGAAATTGGCCCAGGTCATAGGCTTCGCCTCCCATCCCCAATGCGGCGCAGGCGCGCCGCGGGCTTGAGTGCTTCCGGACGCAGGGCCTCGAGCAAGCGCTCGGCGAGGCCGGGGGTGTCGAGAATCGCGCCCAGCAGCAGGAAACATGCGCGCGTGTCCTTGTGGCGCGCGACCTTGAGGAGCACATCGCTGACCTCGCGGTCGCCGGCAAAACGCTCGGAGGCTTGCAACAGCCAGACATCGAGGCGGCCTTCGGTGGTGCGCAGATCGGAGACCAGTTCAGTGTGGAAGCCTTCGGGGTCATCGACGAGGAAGCCCGGGTGCACCTTGAAGAAGCGGGCGAGCAAGGTGCGCGAGGACTGGGTCATGTGGCGGCGCGAGCCGCGCTCGATCTGGGAGAGGTAGGACTGGCTGATGCTCTTGGCGAGTTCGCGCTTGACGGCGGCGACGATCTCGAGCTGGGTCATGGGGCGGCCGAGGTCGCGGAGGGAGCCTTCGACCTCGCGGAGGTAGCGGATTTTTTCGCCGAGGGTCATAAAGTCAGATCGCGATATTTATATTGCAATTTGCGATTTCCGTCAAGGACGGGATGTGGCGGGTTTTCAAGGACTTAGTACCGAGTACCTGGTACCTAGTACCTAGATCAAGCGAGTGGTGAAGCAGGGCGGGTGAAGAAACCTCAGCCACGAACAAGCTGCCGGGGCGGGATGAAGAGCGTTTAACCGCTAAGGGCGCTGAGGAAATCCGCAAAGGACGCAAAGAGGATGGGACCACCAAGGGACACGAAGGGCACGAAGGGGAGATTGATGGGGGTCAATGTTTGGGAGGGATAGCGCGTGAATCGAGGACGAGCTTCGGTCGAGCTGGCGCTCGACCGGGCAGGCGAGGGCGCCTGCCCCCACGTGAGCAGGAGAGATGCCGGCCTTTAGGGGCAAGAGTTCGAGCTGGTCAGGAATTCGGGCTGGTCACACAGTCGGACCCGGTCAGGAGTTCGTAGTGGTCGACCTTTGGGCCGCGGTCCAGGAGGAATTGGTCGTCTTCGGGATAGTAGACGGCTTTTTCGTAGTCGGGGCCGGCGAAGGCTTTGATCGCTTCCCAGGAATCCCAGAGGGTGAGGAGGAGAAATTCGCACTTGCCGTCGGCGACGCGGCGCAGGGTGTAGACGCCGCGATTGCCGGGCGTGTCGGCGTATTCTTTCAGGCCGGTTTTGAGGAGGTAGTCGTAGTAGGTGTCTTGGTCGGCTTCGCGGACGGTGCCGCGCCAGATGCGGGCGATCATGGGGGTCGTTGGTCCTTGGTCGTTGGTCGTTGGCTTCGAGCTTCGAGCTTCGAGCTTCGAGCTTCGAGCTTCGAGCTTCGAGCTTCGAGCTTCGAGCTTCGAGCTTCGAGCTTCGAGCTTCGAAAAATTAGACGAGCGGCGCTTGCGATTGGTGGCAAAAAGAAACGCCCTCTTGCCGAGGGCGTTCTGCTTTCACCTTCACCTCTTGGGAGCGAGTTCTTGCGGAGTCGCTTCCCTGCTTCTTTCGTTCTTGCGTTTACTGCTTTGAGCCGAAAGCCTGAGGCACAAAGCCTGAAGCCCGAAGCCTGACGCCTAAAGCCCGAAGCCTGAGGCCTAAAGCCTGAAGCCTGAAGTTTAGTGCGCCTGGCGACGGGCGTTGTGCTTGTCGTTGTAGATCTGCTTGGAGACGCGGTTTTGCTGGCGGTTGACCTGGGCGCGCTCCTGGCTGGTGAGCTTGCCGCCGTTGGCGGCGCGGTCGTTGCGGACTTCGCGGTTGATGCCGGCTTCCTTGTTTTCCAGGTGCGAGGCTTCGCCCGCGGTCAGTTGGCCGCTGTTGACGCCCTGGGCAATGCGGTCCTGCTGGTTTTCGGCGCGCTTGCCGACTTCGCTCTTGGGGTCGGTGTTCTGCGCGGAGGCGTTGTGCTTGTCTTTGTAGATCTGGTTGGAGAGCTGATTCTGCTGCTGGTTGAGGGCCTTGCGGTCGGCGTTGGTGAGCTTGCCATTGTCTTCTTTGCGCATGAGGTTTTCCTCTTTATTGAGGTTGGACTCTTTGCGCTCGAGGTTGCCGGCTTCGCCGGCGGTGAGCTGGCCGCTGCCGATGCCGTTGGCGATGCGGTCTTGCTGGTTTTCTTTGCGTTGCTGAACGGTTTGGGGCTTCTGGTCGGGAGTGGTTTGGGTTTGCGCGGCGGCCGGCAAGAGCATGGCGGCACAGGCAGCGCTCATCAGAGCAATACGTACTGGGTAATTCATGGGGCCTCGCCTCTGTCCCTTCTTCGTGCTTAGGACTTCGTTTTTGGCGGCTTGGTGGCCGCTCATGGATATGGAACACGGGGTGTCAAGATTTGTTGCGCGGGGGGGGAGAGCATTTAACCGCTGAGGGCGCTAAGGGAGCGCGAAGGACGCGAAGGGTTTGGGGGGCAGTCGAGGCGGCGCAAAGTGCCGGGTGGACGGGCGGGACGCCCGTCGCTCCATGGCTGTCCTGCGGATTGAAAGGTCGGGGAGGGGATGGAAAAACAGGTCTTTCGCTTGCACTCAAGATGACAAGCATTTGATAGCGGTGGCATTTCGAGAGATGGCGGTAGGAGAGGGGCTATCGAGAGGGGCTGTCGAGAGGGGTCAAGCGCTATCGAGAAGTGCGGCCGGGGGATGCAATCTCATTGCAGGGGTCTGTCGAGCTGGCGCTCGACTGGGCAGGCGAGGCGCCTGCCCCTACACGGGCGTTGCGCCTGAGTGTAGACGCGCGCTATTCGTGGCGGAGGGCTTCGATGGGGTCGAGGCGGGAGGCGCGGAGGGCGGGGATCATTCCGCTGATCAGGCCTACGGCGGCGAGGATCAGGGTGGAGGCGATGAGGGTGCCGGGAGCGATGATCAGGCGGATGTCGCCGGCTTGGGCGTTTTTGGCGAAGGCGCTGTATAGGGTTAAGCGGCCGACCGAGAGTGCGACTGCGTAGGCGAGGATGACTCCGAGCACGCCGCCCAGGAAGGTGATGGCGAGAGCTTCGGCGAGGAACTGGAACAGGATGTAGCGGCGGGGCGCGCCTAGCGCTTTCTGCACGCCGATTTCACGGGTGCGCTGGGTGACAGAGACCAGCATGATGTTCATGAGGCCGACGCCGCCGATGCCGAGGGTCAGGGTGCCGATGAAGCCCATCAGGACCTTCAGACCGATGGTAATGATCTCGAACTGGTGGACCTGGGTCATGAGGTTGAAGACGCGCACGGCCTGGTGATCGGCCTGACTGAACTTGTGTTCGGTGGCCAGGATGCTGCGGACGGATTGTTCCAGAGACTCGTATTGCGGGGTGAGGTAGGTGAACCAGATCGAATCCAGGTAATGAATGTCCTTGAGGTTGCTCATGCTGCTGAAGGGGATGTAGACGACGCGGTTGATGTCGCTGTTGCCTTCCTGCATTTTGGCGGCGAGGACGCCGATGACTTCAAAGCTGATGCCGTCGATGCGGATGTGCTCGCCGACGGCGTTGCGGCCGGAGAAGAGTTTTTCCCTGGACTCAGAACCGAGCACGGCGACCCGGGCATGCTGCAACTCGTCCTGCTGGTTGTAGGAGCGGCCCTGGGCCAGCTTCAGGGAGCGAACCTCGATCACGTTGGGATAGTTGCCGGTGACGGTCCAGGTGAAGTTGCGGGTGTCGTACTGAACGCCGACGTCTTTGCTGACTTCGGGAGTGATGTGGGTGATCTGCGGGAGGTTGGCGGTCAGGGTGTCGAGATCGTCGAGGGTGAAGCGGACGGGGACTCCGGCCTTCTGGCCGCCGGCCTGCATTTCGGTGCGGCCGGGGACGACGATGACCAGCTTGTCTCCGAAATTGGCGAAGATGTTGGCGCAGGCCTGGCCAAAGCCGTTGCCGTAGGCGAGCAGCATGACGACGGTGGCAATGCCCCAGGCCATGCCCAGCATGGTAAGCGCGGTGCGGCGCCGGTTGTGGCGCATGGCATCGTAGGCTTCCTGGAGGAGATCGTGAAACATGTTACTCCTGGCGAAGGGCCTCGACCGGCTGCAGCAGGGCGGCTTTGCGCGCGGGATAGAGGCCGGCGATCACGCCGGCCAGGGTGAGACTGCCGATGGCGAGCAGGGCGGACATGGGAACGAGTTTGGGGGGATCGAATCCGCCCGGTCCCTGCACGCCGCCGAACATGGCCATCAGACCGACCGCCATGGCCATGCCGATGAGGCCGCTCCCGAGAGTGAGAATCAGGCCTTCCAGGAAAAAGTGAAAGAGGATGCTGCGGTTGGTGGCGCCGAGCGCTTTGCGCAGGCCGATCTCGCGGGTGCGTTCGCTGACCGCAACCAGCATGATGTTGATGACGCCGATGGCGCCCAGAGCGAGCGTGACCATGCCGACGGTGCCGAGGAACATGTTCATGACGTCGAAGATGGTGTTGACCATCTTGGATTCCTGGATGGAATCCCATTCGTCGAAGGCATTGAGGTCGGTGGGGTCGAAGCCGTGATTGCGGCCGATGATGTCGTGAACTTCGCGCTGAGCGATCAGGTGGTCGGCGGTGACCAGGGGCTGATATTCGACGAAGGAGATCGAGTTCTCGTGATTCTCTCCCTTGAGGGGAAAGCTGGTAGCCATCACAGGGAATGGAATGTAGCCGCGCATGTTGAGCCAGTTGTTGTCGCCGCGACCCAGGTGCGGGAGGCTGCCAATGACTTCAAAGCGCATGCCGTTGATGAGGATGAAGGAGCCGACCGAGGGCCGGCCGGGGAAGAGCGATTTGAGCAGCTCGTTCCCAAGGACGATGACGTTGCGACGCTGGTCAAGGTCGAGTTGATTGATCCAGCGGCCTTCCTTGAGCGGGAGGAAGCTGATCTGGTTGAGCTGCGGCTCGACCCCGAGGATTTCGACGCTGGAGGTGGCGAATTCGCTGACCTGGTGCAGGTCGGTGCGCGACAGCATGGGGGCGGCGTTGCGAACGTGGGGAGCTTGCCTGATGTCGAGGTAGTCCTGATAGGTGAGCAGGTAAGGACGGGCGGAGTTCATGCGGCCCTGGATCACGGGCGCGCGGCCGGGGAAGACGAACATGATGTCGCGGCCGAACTCGGCCAGTTCGCGCTTGTTGCCGGAGCGGAAGCCTTCGCCCACGCCGACCAAGAGGAGCAGGGATCCCACGCCCCAGGCGATGCCGAACATGGTGAGGAAGGAACGAAGCTTGTGCGCCCAGAGGTTGCGGAAGATCTGGGCAAAGATGTCGGACACCGACCGCATTATTGAGACATTGTACATTTTGCGGGGGCTGGAGCAGGGGCCGTTGGCTGTCAGATGCGCGGAGTTCGGCCACGGATGCTCGCGGATTCCTGGAAGCCGGGTTGCGGGCCAAGATGCGGTATCGCTTACCGAGGCTGGGGAGGGTCGTCTATTTCGGCGAGGTTGTTCGAAGGAGGTTGGATGACTGCTCGTACAGTTTTGATGGTCGGCATTCTGATGGGGATGGCGGTCGTCGCCGGTGGACCGGCTGCGGCCGTGAGTTCGAATGCGGCCGGGGAATATGCGCGACACTTTGGGGCGCTGAGCAAACTGTCGGTGGCGGTGGCGGAGGCGATGCCGAGCGAGCAGTATGGTTTTCGGCCGCATCCGGATTCGATGGACTTCGGGCAATTGATGTCGCATATCGCCACCACCGACTACCAGTTTTGCGCGGGGCTGAAGGATGCAAAGACACCGGAGTTGCCATCGCCGAAGGATAAGGATGGGATCGTCAAGTTCCTGAGCGACTCGTTTGATTATTGTTCTGGAGTCATCGACGGGATGAGCGAGGCACAGCTGGACGCGATTCACGATTCTCCGGATGGAAGGATGCCGGGGCGGGATGTGATCCTGGCGATGTATGTTCACGTGGCGCATCATCGGTGGCAGGCGGAGATTTATCTGCGGGATAAGGGCATTGTGCCGCCGCGGTACCGGGTGTAGGGGAAGCTCGGGCTGGGAAAAGCTTGTCACCGCCGAGAACGCGAAGGCTTCGCGAAGGGCGCGAAGGGATGGCTTGTGTTCGGAGGCGTCGGCGCGGGGCGTTTGGTGGCCACGGTGGAGCTGGCGAGTTAGGCAGCTAGCTTTTCGTCGCCAAGGACGCGAAGGCTTCGCGCAGGGCGCGAAGGGATGGCTTCTGTTCGGAGGCGTCGGCGTGGGGCGTTTGGTGGCCACGATGGAGCTGGCGAGTTAGGCAGCTAGCTTTTCACCGCCAAGGACGCGAAGGGATGGCTTGTGTTCGGGGGCGTCGGCGCGCGATTCGATCGACATTGTTGTTGAAGAAACGTGATCGGTTATGCCGGTCCGCCGGGCTTGCCCCCGGCTGCGCAGGCGAGGGCGCCTGCGCCTACACTCCTGCGCCTACAAGTGGAACGGAAAAACTAAACCGAATTTACAGGCCGGCTTCAATGCGGGAGCGGGGGTCGAGCAGGTCGCGCAGGGCGTCGCCGATGAAGTTGAAGGAGAGCACGGCGAGCATCACGGCGAACGCGGGAAACAGCACGAGGTGCGGCGAGGAGAACAGGTAGCCGCGGCCATCATTGAGCATGGTGCCCCAGCTGGCGGTGGGCGGAGGCACGCCGAGGCCGAGGAAGCTCATGGTGCCTTCGGCGAGGATGGCGCCGGCCATGCCGATGGCGGCCTGGACGATGATGGGCTGAATGATGTTGGGCAGGATGTGGCGGGTGAGGGCGCGAACATCGTTGGCACCGAGCGCGCGGGCGGCTTCGACGAATTCGCGCTCGCGGGTGGCCAGCACCTGGCCGCGGACCAGGCGCGCGTAGCCCACCCATCCGCCGAGCGAGAGAGCGAAGACCAAGTTCAGGATGCCCGGGCCGCGGAAGGCGACGAAGGCGATGGCCAGCAGGATGCCCGGGAACGACATGAAGGCGTTCATCAGGACGACGTTGATGAAGCGGTCGATACGGCCGCCGTAGTATCCGGCGATGGAGCCGATGATGAGGCCGAGGAAGAGCGAGGCGAGCACGACCGAAGAGCCGACGAACATCGAGATGCGCGAGCCGTAGATGAGGCGGGAGCAGATGTCGCGGCCAAGATCGTCGGTGCCGCACCAGTGGGCGCGGGTCGGGGGCTCGAGGCGGTTGGGGAGGTCGATGGCGGCGGGGTCGTAGGGCGCAAGCAGCGGGGCGAACAGGGCGCAGAGGATGAAGAGAATGACGAGGACGACGCCGATCGCGGCGAGCGGGTTGCGGCGGGCGATGCGCGGGAGCGAGATGGCGGCGGTGGACATTTACTTGGGAAGAACGTTCGCCACGGGGGAGGGGTGGGGATTCTTCGGTTCCTCCAGGCTTGTGAATGAGGCGGCAAAGCCTTTAACCGCAGAGATCGCGGAGAAGGGCCGCAAAGATCGAGAAGAACGGCTTATAGGGATATGAAGCAACGATGCGATCATTCGTCGAGACCTGAAAATTGGTGGCGCCCCGCATGCATCTTCATGAGCGCTTTAAACCGCTTGAGCGCGGCAGCCGCTGCACGTTCATTCTTCTTACGCGTCTTTAAGGATTTCTCCGACGGCTTCACTGTTCGTTCTCCAATCATCCTAGTCATTGTCGAATCCTCGGGTTCACGGCAGAGTACAGCAAGTCGGTCAAGAAGTTTACGGCTACGTAGGTCAGGCCAATCGCGAGGATGCAGCCTTGGACCAGGTAGTAGTCGCGATTGGAGATGGCCTGGATGGTGAGGCGGCCGATGCCGGGCCAGGAAAAGATGGTCTCGGTAACGATGGCGCCGGCAAGCAGCGCGCCGAATTGCAGGCCGAGCACGGTGATCACCGGAATCATCGCGTTGCGCAGGGCGTGACGGTAGACGACCGTGCTTTCGTCGAGGCCCTTGGCGCGAGCGGTGCGCACGTAGTCCTGGTTCAGCTCTTCGAGCATGGAGGTGCGGACCATGCGGGTGAGGATGGCGGCGAGCGCTCCGCCCATGGTGATGGCCGGCAGAATAAGGTTGGCGAAGCTGCCGGCGCCGGAGACGGGCAACCAGCCGACCTGAATCGCGAACGCAAGAATGAGGATGGGGCCGAGGGCGAAGTTCGGAAAGGAGAGGCCGAACAGGCTGATGACGCTGATCCAGCGGTCCTGCCAGTGATTGCGCTGGCGGGCCGAGCGGACGCCGGCGGGGATCGAGAGCAGGATGGCGACGGCCAGCGCGGCCACCGTGAGTTGCAGGGTGTAGGGATAGCGCTGAGCGATCAGTTGGCTGACTCCCGTTCCGTAACGGATGGAAAGGCCGAGGTTGCCGTGCAGCACGCCCTTCCAATAATGGAGATACTGCTGGCCGAGGGGAAGGTCGAGGCCATAGAGGTGGCGCGCGGCCTGCAGGTCGGTAGGGGGCACGCCCTCGCCGAGCATCTGCTGGATGGGGTCGCCGGGGACGAGGTGGATCAGGAGGAAGACCAGGGAGACGACGAGCCAGATCACCGGGAGGGTGTAGAGCACGCGGGTGGCGAGGTAGCGGAGCAAGGTGGTGGTTGGTCGTTGGTCGTCGGCAGACGGCCGATGGGTTTCAAGATAGCCTTCGTGGGCTGTGTTTGGAAGTAACTAGAGGGCAGCGGGAATGGAGACGGTGCGTTCGGGTTACGGGTCGGATCGCGAGGGCTGGGCCTGGCGGGCGGGGACGCCCGCCGCTCCATTGCGGGAGGGTGTAGAGCACGCGGGTGGCGAGGTAGCGGAGCAAGGTGGTGGTTGGTCGTTGGTCGTCGGTCGTTGGTCGTCGGCAGACGGCCGATGGGTTTCAAGATAGCCTTCGTGAGTGCGGAGCGGCACGATTGCGATTCGGAAACGTGGGCTGCATTCTGGTGGGGCGATGCAATCGCTGGGCGGGCGGGGACGCCCGCCGCTCCATCACCCAATTTCTTTTCAGTCGCCGGCGGCTTTTTGGGCTGAGGCGGATTCGACGGTTTCGATCTTCACGCGGCTGATGCGGTTGCCGCTCATCTCTTCGACGGTGTAGCGGTGGCTGTCGTACTCGAACGAGTCGCCGACTTTGGGAATACGCTGCAGGCGCGAGAGGATGAAGCCGGCGAGGGTCTCGAAGCCGGCATCGCGGGGCACGACGACGTGATGCTGCGACTCGAGGTCGAGGATGTTCACCGAGCCATCGAGAACCATGGCGGTGTCTTCGGTGAGGATGGGCTGGTCGGCGGGCGGGATGTCGAATTCGTCTTCGATCTCGCCGACGAGTTGCTCGAGGACGTCTTCGACGGTCACGACGCCGGCGGTTGAACCGAATTCGTCGACGACCACGGCGAGGTGGCGCTTGCGCACTTTGAATTCGGTGAGCAGATCGAGCAGGACCTTGGTCTCAGGCACGACCAGCACGTTGCGCATGATCTGGCTGATCTGCATCCGGGCGATGCGATTCGCGGTGGAGGGATTGGGGCTGAGGCTGAGGCGCAGGCGCATCCAGCGCATGAGGTCCTTGGAATAGAGGACGCCGATGATGTGCTCGGGACCGCGCTGGCGATCGTAAACCGGGATGCGGGAGTGCTGCTCTTCGACCACGCGGGCGAGCGCTTCATCGAGGGTGAGGTCGGCAGGCAGGGAGAAGATGTTGGGCCGGGGGACCATGACTTCGCGGACGGTGACGTTTTCGAGTTCCAGGGCGTTGTGGAGCATTTCTTCCTGGAATTCGGGGATTTGGCCGACCTGGCGGCTGGCGGTCACGATGAGCTTGAGCTCGTCGGGGGAGTGGACGGTGCCGCGGCGAATCTCGCGGGAACCGAAGAGGCGAAGCACATAGCGGCCCGATTTCTGCATCACATAAAGGAAGGGCCGGGTCAGGGTCAGGAACACATCCATGGGAGCGGCGACGGCCAGGGCGACGCGCTCGGCCTGTTGCAGGGCAATCGTCTTGGGAACCAGCTCGCCCAGGATCACGTGCAGGTAGGTGATCAGGGTGAAGGTGAGGACGATGGCAATGGTGTGCGCATAGACGCTGGCGTGGGGCACGTGGCCGAGGACCTGCTCCATGATGCGGGCCAGCACGGGCTCGCCGAGCCAGCCGAGGGAGAGGCTGGTGAGGGTGATGCCGAGCTGAACGCCGTTGACGACCTCGTCGAGGTTGCGATGCAGGCGCTGGACGGTGCGCGCACCAATGCGGCGCGCTTCGATGAGCTGCTGGATGCGGGTGTCGCGCACGCTGACCAGGGCGAATTCCGCGGCAGCGAAAAAGGCGTTGGCCGCCACCAGGAGCAGGATCAAAAACACCCGGAGCAGCACAAAAGCAATCATGGGTTTGGGTAATTCTAACATTTGAAAGGGGCTAGGCTGCAGGGTTCGGGCTTCGGGCTTTGGGCTTCGGGCTTTAGGAGGGGAAAAAGCGGGGATGTTCGCTCTCCTTTTCGGCAAGTTCCTGTCTAACCAACGTGCTTTGTTGTGTATGGGCGAGAAGAAGGCATAACCGCAAAGGGCGCTGAGGCTTCGCGAAGGGCGCAAAGATTTTGCGGGGAAGTTGCGGGAAGGGCCGTCTGGCGGTACCAGACGGGGAAACAGGAGCCCGGCCCTACAGAATTTCCTACGGCTTTCGGAACAAATCTCATAGCGGTTTCGTAAGATGGATTGAAGCGACTAACTCCCGAGCTTTGTGCAGGGCCAGGAGGCAGATGTGAACGGCAACGGTAACGGTAAGAAAAAGCGTCGTAATCGAATCATATTCGGCATTATCGGAGTGGTAGTGGTGCTGGGGGCGGTGCTGGGTCTGATTGCGGCGACCCGTGGCGGCACCAAGATTGACCCATCCAAGCTGTCTAAAGTGGAGCGCGGGGATCTGGCCAAGAGCGTGGTGGCGACCGGGAAGGTCGAGCCCATCACGAAAGTGGAAATCAAGTCCAAGGCCAGCGGCATCGTGAAGAAGCTTTACGTGGATGCAGGCGATCGGGTGAAGAAGGGCCAGGTGCTGGCGGAACTGGATCGGGAGGAGATTTCGGCGCAGGTGTCGCAGGCGCGCGCGCAGTTGGAGGCGTCCGACGCCAGCTTGAAGGGGTCCGAGGCGGACTACGAACGCGCCAAGGTGGATGCCGAAGGGCCGGATGTTCCGATGCTGAAGCGCGCCTATGAGCGGGCGCAGGGCATGGCCAAAGAGGGAGTGATGTCGGCCTCGCAACTGGACGACGCGCAAAAGAACTACGAGCTGGCGCTGAACAAAATGAATGTGGCGAAGGCGCAGTTGCTGGTGTTGAAGGCAAAGATCGGGCAGGCCAATGCGCAGGTGCTTCGCGATAAGGCCAATCTTTTACAGTTGGAAGAGCAGTTGAGCTATACGACGATCGTCTCGCCGATTGACGGCATTATCCTGTCGCGCGATGTGGAGGTAGGCGACGCGGTGAGTTCGATCCTGGTGTTGGGCTCCTCGGCCACGCTGATCATGACCGAGGGCGATACCAGCGAGGTGTACGTCAAGGGCAAGGTTGACGAGAGCGATATCGGGAAGGTGTACCTGGGGCAGCCGGCGCGGATCAAGGTGGAATCGTTCAAGGACAAGACGTTCTATGGCAAGGTGACGAAAATCTCACCGATGGGCGTGGAGAAAGACAACGTCACCACCTTCGAAGTGCGGGTGTCGATCAACAACCCCGGCGGCGAACTGAAGGCAGCGATGACGGCCAATGCAGAGATCATCCTGGAAGAGCATAAGAACGTGCTGCAGATTCCCGAAGGCGCGATTTTGTATGACAAGGACAAAAAAGCCTCGGTGGAAATTCCGGATTTGAAGGCCAAGGAGGGCAAGCGGAAAGTTGCGGTGAACATCGGGATTTCCAATGGCGCCAAGACCGAGGTGTTGGGCGGGCTGAAGGAAGGGGACCAGGTGGTGCTGCAGTAGGTCCAGCGAAAATCCTCCTAAAAAATCGAAGGGCACGAGCCATCGGCTCGTGCCCTTTGCATTCTGGGGGAATGCGCGTGAAAAACCGTTATCCGCGGGGGCGGGAGCGCACAATTAATTCGACGCCATCGGCAAACATGCGCGAGACGAGGGCCTTGGCTGCCTCATCGATGTAGGCCACTTCGCAAAGGTCCAGGTGCAAAGGGACGTCGCTGTGGCGGTTCCGGCGCCAGCAGCGCTCGAGGTTGGCGATCTGATCGTCGGTGAGCTCACCCTGGACGCGAATGGTGGTGGCGTACTCTGCGGTTTGGGTTTCGATGGTGGTCATGCTGGGAGCCCCCACGCTCAGGGCTAGAGTAGCGGGCCGATGGCACATGAGTCGGTGATATGCGAGTGCAGGTTCGGTGACGCAGGTCACAGCATAGGAGCGGGGCAAGGTCTAAAAGGGGACACGGAAACAGCGAAATAGGACCCGGGTGCGAAGAGGCACATTGCTGGGAAGTTTCCCAGAATGGGGGAGTCTCCCCCCGGGTCCTCCATTTTTCCACACCTTTACCGGGCGTCCGGCGCTTTCCTGCGACGGCCTGCGCTAAGATGACATCTGGAGTAGTAACCAGCCGGAAGCTCCGGCGGTTATCGAGCCATGAAAGAGGCCAGCGAAACACGATACGAGCGGGTGATCGAGTTCCCCACCGCGGCCGGCAAAGTGGAGTTGCGGGTACAACAGGGCGGGGCGGGACGGTTCTACATTATCGCGACGCTGCCGGCGACGCCACAGTCCAATGAGATCGTCCTGCCGATTCCGGCCGAACTGGCCGACCAACTGACCCACGCCATCGGGACGGCGGCCGACTACTCGGGCGAGTAACCCGGTTCCGATGGGCGCAAGTCTGGTTGAACCTTTTCGATCCCGCCTGCGTATCTCCTAGTGAAGCACTCACAAAGCCCTGCCTTGCCCGTCTAAGGTAGCGGCGGCCGACGGAATTTCTATGACTCTGCTCGAAATCTTCCGCCAGGCGCTGGCGACGTTCCGGGCGCACAAGATGCGGATTTTCCTGACGATGTTCGGCATCGTGTGGGGAATCGCGTCGGTGATCCTGCTGGTGGGGCTGGGCCGCGGATTCAGCATCGACCAAAAGAAGCGGATGCAGACGCTGGGCAAGGACCTGGTGATCGTGTGGGGCGGGCGCACCAGTTCGCAGATTGGCGGATTGGCGGCGGGGCGGGAGATTTCGCTCACCATCGACGATGCGCGCCTGATCCGGGACGAGTGCTACATGATCAAGAACGTGAGCCCGGAGCTGCGGCGGACGGTGCCGGAAGTGAGTTCGTTCAATTCGGCGAATCGGGGAGTGGTGGGCATCTGGCCGTCGTACCAGGACTTCCGCTCGCTGCTGCTTTCCGAAGGCCGACTGATCACCACCGACGACGAGGACAATGGCAATCGCGTAGTGATACTCGGCTCAGCCGCGCGGCGGCAGCTGTTTCCGGGACAGCCGGCGGTGGGTTCGAGCGTGCTGATCAAGAGCGTGCCCTACACGGTGATCGGGGTGCTGGAAGAGAAGAAGCAGAACTCCAATTACAGCGGCCCGGATAACGACTACCTGTTCGCGCCGTATGCTTCGGTTGCGCGCGACTTCCCTCCCCCGCAGAAAAAAGGAATCGTACGCGGGTTCCTCGAGGACATCGTGTTCGAAGTACGGGACTCGAATGTGCACGAGGCTGCCGTGCGACAGGTGCGGCGGACGCTGGGGCGGGTGCATCACTTCGACGCGGGCGACAAAGACGCGCTCTTTATCTGGGACACGATGGAGGGGGCGCAGCTGGTGGCGAAGATCTTTGACGTGGTGACGCTGTTCTTCGGATGCGTGGCGATCGTGACGCTGGCGCTGGGCGGCATCGGGGTGATGAATATCATGCTGGTTTCGGTGACGGAGCGGACGCGGGAAATCGGGATGCGCAAGGCAATTGGGGCGACGCGCGCCGACATCCTGCGGCAGTTCTTCGCCGAGTCGGCCATGCTGACGGCGGTGAGCGGAGCGCTGGGGCTGACTTTTGGCATGGGCGCGTGCCTGGCGCTGGCCAGCCTGCCCTTGCCCGACTTTGTCCCGCACCCGGTGATTTCGGCGATCTCGGTGGTGGTATCGCTGGTGACGCTTTCCTTGATTACGTTGACGGCCGGGATGTACCCCGCGCAGCGGGCCGCTGACATGACCCCGGTAGATTCGCTGCGTTACGAATAGTGGAAGGAGAATCCGATGCACGCGAAACATTTCATCCTGGTGGTTGCCTTAGCGGTAGCAGTGATAGCCGCACCCGCGCTGGCCGCGTCGTACCAGGGCCAATTCGATCGAACCTACACGGTGAGCGGGGCAGCGAGCCTGGAAGTGCTGACCCGATCGGGCGACGTTACGGTGCACGCGGGGCCGGCGGGAAAGATCTCGGTGACGGGCAGGATACACGTGGAGGATCGGTGGTTTACGGGAGGGCGCAAGACCGACGTAGCGGACATCGAGAAGAATCCGCCGATCCGGCAGGACGGCTCCAGCGTGCGGGTGGACTATGTGTCCTACCGGGAGATTTCCATCGACTATGAAATCAGCGTACCGGCCGACACGACGGTGCGCCTGGATACGGGCTCGGGCAACCAAACGGCGGACGGGCTGAAGGCCGGCCTGCACGCGCACAGCGGCTCGGGCGACCTTCGGCTCGACGATGTAGCCGGGGAAGTTCACGTGGAAACCGGCTCGGGCAACATCACCGGGCGCGGGCTGGCGGGGTCGCTGGATGCGCATACCGGGAGCGGCAACATCCACGTCGAAGAGAGCGGCACGGGCGATGTGCGGGCGGACGCGGGCTCGGGCAACGTGGAAGTGCGCGGGGTGAATGGCGGAGCGCGCGCGGAGACGGGCAGCGGCAATGTGAAGCTGGAAGGGACGCCGACGGGAAGCTGGTATGTGAAGAGCAGCTCAGGCAACGCCGAAGTGCGGCTGCCGAGCAATGCGGCATTCGATCTGGACGCGTCGACCGGATCGGGCAACATCAACATCGATCATCCGGTGACCACCACGATCCAGGGGCGGGTGCAGGCGCCGAACCAGCACATCAGCGGCAAGGTACGGGGCGGCGGACCGATGGTTACGGTTCACACCGGCTCGGGAGACATCCGGATTCAATAAGGCCGGCGGGTGGTGAGATCGGGGCACTGGATAAACCGTCATGTTCATGAAGGAACTGATCACGCAAGGCTGGCAGGCTTTGATGCGCAATCGGCTGCGCTCGGTGCTGACCATGCTGGGCATCGTGTGGGGGCTGGCTTCGGTGGTGATCCTGCTGGCCTACGGGCAAGGGCTGGGCGGGAGCGTGCTGCATGCGTTCATGAACATGGGCAACAACGTGATGGTGCTGTGGCCCGGCCAGACCAGCATGCAGGCCGGGGGACAGCGGGCGGGGAAGAAGGTCACCTATGAGTACGAGGACGTGGAAGCGCTGCGGGACGATGTGCCGCTACTGCGCGCGGTGAGCGCCGAGTCGGATAGCGACTTCGGCTTCAAGATGGGGACGCGGGTGGTCTCGATGAACGTGCGCGGGGTGGAACTTCCCTACGGGCAGATGCGCAAGATCGACGTGGAGGAAGGGCGCTACTTCAACGAAGGCGATTTCGTGGATCACCGGCGGGTAGTGATTTTCGGCTTCAACGCGGCGAAGAAAGTTTTTCAAGGGGCGCCTGCGGTGGGCCAGCCGGTGATCCTGGCGGGGCAGCAGTTCGATGTGATCGGGGTGATGCGGAACAAGATCCAGGATTCGATGTACATGGGTCCGGACAACGAGAATGCGTTTATACCGTTCCAGGTTTTTCAGGAACTGAAGCAGGTGCGCGATCCGGACATGATCATCATTCAGCCGCAGGCGCCGGAACTGAACAAGAAGGCGCTGGCGGCGGCGCGCGAGGTCATTGCGCGGCGGCATCACTTCGATCCCAAGGATGAGAAGGCGACTCCGACCTGGGACACGATCGAAGACCGGGCCATGCTGAATGCGTTCTCACTGGGATTGCAGGCGGTGCTCGGATTGATCGGGGCGGTCACGCTCGCGGTGGGCGGCGTGGGCGTGATGAACATCATGCTGGTGTCGGTAACCGAGCGCACGAAGGAGATCGGGTTGCGCAAGGCACTGGGCGCGCGGCGCGGGCATATCCTGGTGCAGTTTTTGCTGGAGGCGCTGGTGCTGACATTTGCCGGCGGATTGATTGGCATGGGAGTGGCGGTGTTGCTCACGTGGGTGATCCCGCCCATGCCGCTGTATAGCGAGTTCTACAAGACGTCGAACCACGAAGGCGATATCTTCCTGCACGCATCGTCGACGGTGATGCTGGCGTCGTTCATCATCCTGACGCTGGTGGGGGTGATCTCGGGATTCTTCCCGGCGGTCAAGGCATCGCGGATGGATCCGGTAGAGGCGTTGCGGTACGACTGAGCCGGCTTAAAGTGTAACGGCGGGAAAGTTCCGCTGGGCTTGCGCCCAGCCGCGCAGGCGAGGGCGCCTGTGCCTACCGGCAACGCATCATGCATTGGGAGAGGGGAGGCCCTTCGCGTCCAGGGACTCGCGGCCACCATCTGACAGTGGAGTCAGGGATTCCGCGAAGGATCAAGCTTGAGGAGGCCGCCTCCGTAATTCCCTACGAAAAAGAAAGCGGACGCCGGGCCCACATCGGGGACCGGCGCCCGCTTATTTTGAGACTCTACTCAGTGCCGGCTTTCGCCATCTTCTTGGTGGCGCCCGGCTTCCAGAATGTCGGATCGCCATTGGCAAACTCATCCGACACGTAGCTTTCGCGGGGGTTGATGATGAACAGGTTGGACTGGACGTGGTCGATGGAGGCGGCCGAGAGTTCGCTCAGCTTCTTGGAGGTGTCTTCGCCCATCGATTGCTCCACCTGTTTGCCGGTGGTCATCTCCTGGTCGACCTCGGACGCAGATTTCATGGGCGTAAAGACGAGATAGACGTTTCCCGACTGGCCGTACATCGACTGGAAGGTGGCCCAGTGGGTATTGGGAATCTTCTGGTAGGCATTGACGTAGGCTTTGCCGAGGTCCTCGAAGTCTTTTTCGTGGCCGGGGCGCACGGTAAAGGCGGTGATTTCGAAGTACCGCATCTGGGGCAACGCGACCGGGCTGCCTACGCTGAGATCTTCACGGTAGACGAACACCCCGGAATCGGAGTCGCTTTGCACATCGCCATCGAGCACGCCGGCGCGGTCGAGAGCGGCGGCAAGGGTGGCATTTTTCTGAACGGCCTGTGCGTCCTTCTCCCACGCTTCAAAAGAGTCGTAGCCCACCAGGAAGAGGGAGCGCGGTTTGCCGGAAAGCGAGTCGACCGCCAGGTAGGTGGTCGGCCACTTGGCGGAGCGGAAGGCCTGGACAAAGGCAGTCTCGGTCTTCTCGTGAGTGGAGCCGGCTTTGCCCGGCTTGATAAATTCGCGCTGAATGACCAGTACTTTGGGCGGAGGCATGTTGGCAGCAGATTTGTCTTGCGCGATCCCAAGTCCCGAGCATCCAGCCAGCACACCCAACAGGAGCCCCAAGCTCGCAGGTTTCCTCATGGAGAACCTCCTCGATGAATGAAATAGACAACTCCGCAATGAGATTCGCGTTCCGGAGAACGGACGGGAGCCCGACTACGCAATTTCGGGGAAGAAGTGATGTTCTCGAGTTAGGGCGGAGAGTAGCCGAGCAGGCGACTGAAGTCAAGTTCAGCGGTGGCGCCGTGGGGCGGACTAACCCAAGGGGGCAGCCATTACCTCAGTGCCTTGACGCTCGATTAGTGGGGGCGTAGGTTCGGGTTTTGTATTGGATTTTGCCGGCGGCTACGTGTCTCTGGCAGATGAGGTGCCTGTGGCAAGAAAGCCGATCATCACGCTGACCACCGATTTCGGGCTCAACGACCACTTTGTGGGAACCATGAAGGGCGTGATCCTGTCCATTGAGCCGGAGGCGCAGATTGTAGATATTTCCCATGCCGTGCAGGCCTTCGATGTGCTGGATGCCGCGCTGACGATTTCGCAGGCCTACGACTACTTCCCGACCGGCACGGTACACATGGTGATTGTCGATCCGGGCGTGGGCACCGCGCGCCGCCCGATTATTGTCACGACCGAGCGGCATAACTTTGTGGCACCGGATAACGGCGTGTTGTCGCTGGTCTATCAGAAAGAGCAGCGGATTCATGCGCGGCAGGTCACCGCCGAGCACTACGCGCTGCAGCCTATCAGCAATACGTTTCACGGGCGCGACTTGTTTTCCCCGGTGGCGGCGTACCTGGCTAAAGGGGTGGATCCGGCGAAGTTCGGGGAAGAGGTTTCCGACTTCGTGCGCTTCAATGCGCCCAAGCCCAAGCCGGCTAACGAGTCCACGTTGCGCGGCGTGGTGCTGAAAGTGGACCGCTTCGGAAACCTGATCACCAACATCACCCCGGAAGATGTTCCGATGCTGTTTGCCGAGCCGCCGGCTCCGTTCAAGATCGTGGTGGGCAAGCGCGAGATTATGGAGATCAAGACGGCGTACGCACAGGGGGCGCCGGGGGAAATTTTCGGGATCCTGGGCAGCATGGGATTTCTGGAGATTGCGGCTAACCGTTCGTCGGCGGCGCAAGCCCTAGGCGTGGGCAAAGGCACAGACGTGAATATCGTGCTGGGCCAGGCGGCGTCGGCGGGCAACGGGGCGTAGCGCGGCGCGAATCGCTGGATACGTTCCGCTCGCATCGTTCTTTCTTTCTATCTGCGCTGGTGATTATTCCCGAGCGTGGCGGCTGGGCTTTTCGAGGACCTAGCTGCGTTTCGCCTTGGGGTGGACGTAGCGCTCCATTTCGGAGGTCCATTTGAGGAAGCGCCACAGGTTGCTGCGCTCGCGCCAGGTGAATTCCCAGAATTCCAGGAAGCCGATCTGGGTCATCTTGACGCCGGTGTAGGTCTCGATGCGCCACAACAGGTAGGGGCTGCGCCAGGGCGTGAGGTGATGGCCGCGGGTGGCGTTCCATAGGAATCGCAGAATCTGGGGCATGGTTGCGCCGCTAGTATAGCCCGGAGGGGCGGGAGAACCGCGCAAGCTGCGTGCTAAAATCGGCTCTGGAATCACCCGCATGTCGCACGAAACGGCGCGCCAGACCGCCGAACATCATTACTACGCCGCGCTTGACCTGGTGGCCGAAGGCCACCATGAGATGGCCCTGACCGAATACCAGAAGTCGCTGGAAGCCGACCCGGTCTTCACCGAGGCGATGCACGGGATGGCGCGGGCGCTGCAGGACCTGAACCGCCTGGATGAGGCGATCGCGGTGGCCAAGCGCATCTCGGAAATCGATCCCGACGACGTGCTTGCGCATACCAGCCTGTCGGTGCTGTATCAGAAGAAGGGCCTGATTCCGGAGGCTGAAGCCGAGGGCAATAAGGCGCGCGTGCTGGGCTGGAAGCAGCAGTTGAAGGGGAAGTAGGCTTTGGGCTTTGGGCTTTGGGGTTTGGGGTTTGGGGTTTGGGCTTGGCCGTCTGGAGGGTTCCTTTCCGTCTGCTGAAGTGAGCGGGAGTTCGTCATGCGGCTGAGTTTCTTTTGCGCCTTCTGTGCGCAATCCATCGGTCGCGCTTTTCCCAAAGATTTAGAAGTGCCGGCTGAACGCACGAATCGTGGGTTGGCTGCGTGGAAAGCCAGAGGTGCGCTGCCCTGCGCCAAAAGCCCAAAGCCTAAGGCCTCACCCCGAAGTCCAAACCCACGCCTAAGGCTTGGAGCACAGAGCCTGAAGCCCAAGGCCTGAAACCCGAAGCCTGAAACCTGAAGTCCAAAGCCTGAGCCTAGTTCCCTGCCTACAAATCGTATTTCTTCATCAAGTGGCGGAAGGAGCGGTAGGAGATTCCGAGCACGTCGGCGGCCTTGGTTTGCACGCCGTTGGATTGATTGAGCGCGGCCTGGAGCAGGTTGCGCTCGATTTGCGCGACGTATTTCTCCATGTCGATGCCGTCGGGCAAGACTGCGCCGGCGGAGACTTCCGGCATGCCGGCGAAGCCGACGCCGGCGGCCGCGGCTTTTGCCTTGGGGCGCTCGGCCGGCAACTCGACGTGGAGTTCGTCGCTCATTTCCAGCGCCACCGCCCGCTCGACCGTATTTTCGAGCTGGCGCACGTTGCCCGGCCACTCGTAGTCGCAGAGGCCCTCCAGTGACGCGTTCTGCACGCGGATGATGCTCTTGCCCGCCGCCGGAGCATACTTCTTCAGGAAATGGTTTACCAGCAAAGGAATGTCTTCCTTGCGCTCGCGCAACGCGGGGACGCGGATCGGAATCACGCTGAGGCGGTAGTAGAGATCTTCGCGGAAAGTATTTTCGGTCACCTGCTTGTCGAGGTCGCGATTGGTGGCGGCGATGACACGGACGTCGATGGGAATTTCGCTGGTAGCGCCGACTGGGCGCACAGTGCGCTCCTGGAGGACACGCAGCAGCTTGACCTGCATGGGCAGGGTCATCTCGCCGATCTCGTCGAGAAAGATGGTGCCGCCATCGGCAACTTCGAACAGCCCGCGCTTGTTCTGGTTGGCGCCGGTGAATGCGCCCTTCACGTAGCCGAAGAGCTCGCTCTCGAGCAGGGTTTCGGGAAACGCGCCGCAGTTGACCGACACGAAAGGCTCGGTGGCGCGCGGGGAGCAGACGTGGACGGCGCGGGCTACGAGTTCTTTGCCGGTGCCGCTTTCGCCGTAGATCAGGATGGTGCTGTTGGTCGAGGCCACGGTGCGAGTGGTCTGCTTCAACTTTTCCATGGCGGCGCTGGAGCCGATGATGTTGTCGAGCGAATTGCGCGCGGCGGCGTCGCGGCGCAGCGCGAAGTTCTGCTTGCTGAGCGAGGCTTTTTCGAGCGCGCGGTTGATGGCCAGCTTGATTTCGTCGACCAGCCCCGGGCTCTTGCGGATGTAGTCGGCGGCGCCGCCGGCTTTGACTGCCTGGACGGCAGCTTCGTAGTCGTCGACCGCGGTGATCAGGATGACAGCCGACTCCGGCGAAGTGGCGTGCGCGTAGCGCAACACTTCGATGCCGTCGGTCTTGGGCATCTTGATGTCGGTGACGATCACGTCGTAGAGCGCGCCATCGATTTTGCGCTTGCCGGCCTCGCCCGAATTGACGGTTTCGACCTTGTGGCCCTCGCGCCGTAGAGCGATATCGAGCATTTCGCAGATCGAGCGCTCGTCGTCGCAAACCAGGATGTTACCCACGAGCCCTCCCTCCGGCAGCCGCCGCAGTTCCCGCGGCCGCCAGGGGCGCAGCCAGGCGGGCGGAGGACTTTCGAGCCGCCGCGTCTTCGACCGCGGGCGCGGGCAGGGCAACACCCAGGCGCCGCAGGCGCAGTACGAAGGTCGTCCCCTCGCCCAACCGCGATCGGGCCCAGACCTTGCCTTCGTGTGCCTGCACGATCTGGTACACGATCGCCAAGCCCAGCCCGGTGCCGCCTTCGAATCCGGACTGGAAGGGCTCAAAGATCTTCTCGGTTTGTTGCGGGCTCATTCCCTGGCCGGTATCACTGAAGCTGACCTGCCAATCCTCGCCGATGGTCTCAAAGGAAACCGTGAGCTGGCCGCCGTCTTTCATGGCGCGCACCGCATTCTGGCAAAAATTCCAGAACACCTGCTTGATCTTGTCGCCATCGGCCAGGGTCCAGGCCTCGCGCACGTTAAAGCTGCGCTGGATCGAAATGCCGGCGCTCTCGGCCCGCAGCCGGTTCTCCAGCAGGGTGAGGGTATCGTCGACCAGGGGAATCAGATCCACGCGGTCGAAGCGGTACTGCTTGCCGCGGGAGTAGGCGAGGAAGTCGGTAATGATGTTGTTGAGCCGTTCGGATTCGCGGGTGATGATCTGCAGCAGCTGGCGTTGCTCGTCGGTAACTTCGGTCGCGCTGGAGAGCATGCTGGCCGAGCCGGCAATCGAGGTCAGCGGGTTGCGGATTTCGTGGGCGATGGCGGCGGCCAGGCGGCCGACGGCAGCCAGGCGATCCTGCATACGCACTTCCCGCTCCAGGCGGCGGATCTCGGTGAGATCCTCAAAGGTGTAAACGTGCCCCAGAACGCCGCGCCCTTCGATGGTGAGCGCCGATCCGATCACTCGAAAGGTCTTGCGATAGCCCGCGGTGGGCTGGAAGCGCACTTCACCGTGAGCGCGCTCGGAGCCGACCTGGGGCAAGGGATCGACAAACATATCGTTTACCGCAAGCCCGATCAGGCTGCGCTCGTCGCAACCCAGCAACCGGCCCGCGGCGGCATTGGCCAGGCGCACTCTTCCGTCCAGCCCGGTGGTGATCAGCCCGGCACTGATGGACTGGATGATGTTCTCGTGCAGGGCCTGCAGGCTCTCGAGCGCGCCGCTGGCGTCCTTCAACTGCACATCCACCTGGCGCAACTTGTTCGATAACAGTCCCGCCAAATAGGCGACCGCAAAGAAGCCGAACAGGTTCAGGGCGATGATGGCTTGCAGCGAAAGCAGATCGGGCTGGGTGGTCGTAAAAGAACGGGCCACACCGTAGTAGCTCAATTCCAGGATCGCGCCGTACAGGATGAAAGCCAGCGCCGCGCTCAGGTAGGCCCACGCCCGGGGCAGCAGGATGCAGGCCACGCTGATGACAAGCGGATAAAGAAAGTTCAGCGAGCTGTCCCAACTGCCGGTGGCCTGCACGGTCAGGGTCACCATGAACAGGTCGGTCACGACTTGCAGGGCCGCCTGAAAGCGGGATTCGCGCCAGCGCGCCAGCAACAGGATGTAAAAGACGGCCAAGCCCAGCCAGAACAGGATCACACTGAGGAAGAAACGCAGGGGCAGGGCGGTCTCGGCCACCCGGCTGAGCACCAGTTCAATGCTCAGGAGCGAGGTGAGAAGCAGGATACGGACCTTCACCAGCCATTTCAGCCAGGTCCGCTCGTCGAACATCGATTGCATGTGCCAGCCCTGTTCTGTGTCCGTCCGGCTCCTGGCGCCCGAGAAGGGGACGGGCGCGAAGTGGCGTGCCGCAAGACGGAGAGTCGTTCAGTTTTGCAGGCCGGGATGCGTGAGCTCCCGGCCCATTCATGGGTGGCCTAGCCGGCCAGTTTTGCGATCATCGAGAACAGCGGCATGTACAGCGAAATCACGATGCCGCCGATGGTGATGCCCAGGACGCCGATGATGATCGGTTCGAGCATGGCCAACATGTCGCGGGTCGCGGCATCGACTTCTTCCTCGTAGAAGTCGGCGATCTTCTGCAACATGCTATCCATCGCGCCGGTGGCTTCACCGACGCCGATCATCTGGGTAACCATGTTCGGGAACACACCGGATTCCTTCAGCGGGTCGACAATGGTGCGGCCTTCCTCGATGGCCTTGCGCACCTTCATGAGGGCTTCTTCCAGCACGGCATTGCCCGAGGTGCGGGCGGTGATGGCCAGGCCTTCAAGAATCGGGACGCCGGAGGTGATCAGGGTACCCAGCGTACGGGTGAAGCGTGCCACCGCAATTTTGCGGAGCAGCATGCCGATGACTGGAACGTTGAGCAGAATCTTGTCGGTGTAGTAGAGGCCCTGCGGATGCTTGCGGGCCTGACGGATGCCGAACACCAGGCCTACCGCACCCACGATAAAGAACCACCAGAAATGCCCGACAAATCCGCTCAGGCCAATGACCATACGGGTCGGCAGCGGAAGCGCGACCCCCAACCCAAGGAACAAGTTGGCGAAGATGGGCACGACCCACTTCAACAGGGCGCCGACGATCAGCACCGCGATCGAGACGACGGCCACGGGGTAAATCAGGGCGGACTTAATCGCCGATCGCAACCGCACTGCCTTTTCGACGTAGGCGGCGAGGCGCTGCAGGATGACGTCGAGAATGCCGCCGGTTTCGCCCGCCTCCATCATGTTGGTGGTGAGGTCGTCGAAGACGTTGGGATACTGGCGCATGGCATTGGCCAGGGTAGCGCCGCCTTCCACCGTGGTCCGGACGCCGGTGAGCGTCTTCTGGAAGGTCTGGTTCTCCTGGTTGGCGGCCAGAATTTCCAGGCACTGCACCAGCGGCAGGCCGGCATCGATCATGACGGAGAACTGCCGGAAGAAGACGGCGATTTCTTTCGTCTTGACCTTGCCGGAGCCGAAGGTGGGCAGAGAAAATTCCTTGCCCTTTTCGCGGACCGCGCCAGGGGTAATGCGCTCGCGGCGCAGTTGCTGCAGGACCGTCTCCTTGTTGGCTGCCGAGCGTTCGCCGGAAACTTTTTCGCCGGTAGCGCTCTTTCCTGAATATGTAAAGACTGGCATGGTGACCCTTCTCCTCGCCGGTTGCGTCCCTCGAAAACCTTTGCTTCGTGCTTACCTCTAAAATTTGTCCGGGCCAGGGCTTAGCGCTTGGTGGGCGCCGCTCCCTTGGCCATGGCGGCGCCCGCCGACCGATTCAACAAGCCGGCGCCGCGGTTGATCATCTCCTGCAGTTCGTCCTGGTTGCTGGAGCGCAGCAACGCGGTTTCCAGCGAGATCTGCTTCTGGAAGTACGCGCTGGCCAGCGCCTGGTTGAAGGTCTGCATACCGAATTTTTCCTGGCCCGACTGCATGGCCGAATAGATCTGGTGGATCTTGTCTTCACGGATCAGGTTGCGGATGGCCGCGTTGGGCACCATGATCTCCATGATCATCGCGCGCCCCTTGCCGTCGCCCTTGGGCAGCAGGCTTTGGCACATGATGCCTTCCAGCACGAGCGAGAGCTGGGCCCGAATCTGGGGCTGCTGGTGGGCGGGGAACACGTCGATGATGCGGTTGATGGTCGAAGATGCCGAGTTGGTGTGCAACGTTCCGAAAGTGAGGTGGCCGGTTTCAGCGATGCGCAGCGCCGACTCGATGGTTTCCAGGTCGCGCATTTCGCCGATGAGGACCACGTCGGGGTCTTCGCGGAGCGCGGCGCGGAGCGCGTCGGAGAAACTCTTGGTATCGGCGTGCAACTCGCGCTGGTTGACCAGGCAATTCTTGTTCATGTGCACGAATTCGATCGGGTCCTCGATGGTGAGGATGTGATCGTGGCGCTCGCTGTTGATCTTGTCGATCATGGCGGCCAGGGTGGTCGACTTGCCCGAGCCGGTGGGCCCGGTCACCAGCACCAGCCCGCGCGGCTTATCGCAGAGCTTGCTCACCACCGCGGGCAGGCCGAGCTGGTTGAACGATTTGATCTCGAATGGAATGACGCGGAAGACGGCCGCGGTTGCACCGCGCTGGTTGAACAGGTTGGAACGGAAGCGCGCCAGGCCCTTCAGGCCGAAGGAGAAGTCGAGCTCCAGGTTCTCCTCGAAGCGGTGCTTTTGGGAATCGGTCATCACGCTGTAGGCGAGCTGCTTGGTCTCGGCCGGGGTCAACTGCGGCAAATCCAGCGGGACCAGGTGACCGTGCACGCGCACCTGCGGCGGCGAATTGGTCGTAATGTGGAGGTCGCTGCCTCCCATCTCCAGCATGCGTTTGAGCAGATCGCTTAACGACAGACCCATAGTTGTTTCTTCCCCTCTTAGTGAATCGTTTCGCGGGCCACTTCCTCGAGCGTGGTCATTCCCAGGCTCACCTTGATCAGTCCACTGCGGCGCAGGGTGAGCATGCCGCGCTCAATGGCTTTCTTCTTGAGCTCGAGTGCGGAGGCGCCCACCAGCACCAGTTCCTTGATGTCGTCGTCGACTTCCATGACTTCGTACAATCCGGTACGACCCTTGTACCCGGTGTTGTTGCAAACTCCGCAGCCCTTGCCTTTCTGAATCTTCACCGTCTTGGCTTCTTCCGGTGAGTAGCCTTCCTCGATCAGGGTCTGCACCGGAACGTCCACTACCTCAGCACACTCTTTGCAGATACGGCGCACCAGGCGCTGGGCGCAGATCAGGTGCACGGAAGTCGCCACCAGGAATGGTTCGATACCCATGTTCATGAGGCGGGTGATGGTCTCAGGCGCGCCGTTGGTGTGCAGCGTGGAGAGCACCAGGTGGCCGGTGAGCGCGGCCTTGATGGCGATTTCGGCGGTTTCGAAGTCGCGGATCTCGCCCACCAGGATGATGTTCGGGTCCTGCCGGAGGAAGGCGCGCAGCGCGGCGGCAAAGTTGAGGCCGATCTGCTCCTTCATCTGCACCTGGTTCACACCCTGCAACTGGAACTCGACCGGATCCTCGGCGGTCATGATGTTGGTGTCGGGCTGGTTCAAGCGGGCGATGGAGGAATAGAGGGTGTTGGTTTTGCCCGATCCGGTGGGCCCCGTAACCAGCACCATGCCGTACGGCTTCAAGATCGCCTTCTCAAACTTGACGAGGGATTCGGGCTCGAAGCCGAGCTTGGTCATGTCGAGGCGTAAATTTTCTTTGTCGAGCAGCCGGAGCACGATCTTTTCGCCCCAGAGGGTGGGCAGGGTGCTGACGCGGAAGTCGAGCTGCTTCTTCTTGCCGCCGACCGCCATCTTCAGCATGATGCGGCCATCTTGCGGCAGCCGCTTCTCGCTGATATCGAGCTTGGCCATGATCTTCAGGCGGGAGGTGATGGCGTCCTTCAACTTCAGGGGCGGCGACATGATGCTCTGCAGAATTCCGTCGATGCGGAAGCGCACGCGGAACTCTTTCTCGTAGGGCTCCATGTGAATGTCGCTGGCTCCGCGCTTGACGGCGTCAGTCAGCACCAGGTTCACCAGCTTGACGATGGGAGCCTCGTCGGCGGCTTTTTCGAGCTCGCCGAGGTCCATCTCCTGCTCTTCGGCCTGCAGTTCGACGTCGGCTTCGCCGAGCTCGGTCATCGACTGCATGACCTGCTCGAGGTCTTCCTCCTTGCTGGTGCCGTAGGCTTTTTCGATGCCGTCGGCGATGGAGCTCTCGGAGGCGACGACCGGCTCGATATTGAAGCCGGTCATGAACTTGATATCGTCCATCGCGAACACGTTGGTGGGGTCGACCATGGCGATGGTCAGCGAGGCACCCACCCGGCTCAGCGGGAGGATCTGGTAGCGCTTGGCAGTCTCGTAAGGAATCAGCTTGACCACGGCCGGATCGATTTCGAAATAGGAGAGATTGATCGCGGGCACGCCGTATTGCCGGGAGAGGAAGTTGGTGACGTCCTCATCGGTAAGAAAGCCCAGCTTGACCAAGGCCGAACCCAGGCGGCAATTCGAATCCTTCTGGAGCTTGGTGGCCTTATCCAACTGCTCTGGGGTAATTACCTTCTCTTTGACGAGAAGATCACCCAGCCGTTGTGACATACGTTCGATCTCCTATCTGATCGATAGAGAAATAGCGTCAAACCGCATGGTTTGTGCGCGCGAAACCGCCTGTTTTCAGGGGAGAAGCTGCAGCGCTTTCGCGTTGACACAAATTGTCAACGCAAGTGGAATTCCGCACCAGTAACTTAAGTACCATGAACCCGCGTTGAATCTGCGCAACTTGTTGACTTGGCAATAGGCAAGAACGGCAGGACAAGCACCATCGGCGCATCAGTAGCACAAACTAGCACAATGGGAAAAGGGACCAGTCAGGTTTGGTATCAGACGGTCTATGCCGCTTGCGGCTCAATTTTCTTTAAGATCCTGTGCGCCCCTCCACCGCCGCAATCGCGGTCATCGTCGCGGGCACCCGACCAGCGGCCGGGTTGAACTGGCAGAGCTTGTGCGCGGGGCTAGCGGTGCGGTGTCCACGATGGGAGCTGAACGAACAGGGGTTGCGCCTACAGCAAAACTTCTACGATACGTGGCCGATTGTGTGGGGGCGATGAAGGCGTAGCCTGAACCCGGAGGAACTCGGATGCCTGATGATCAAACGCTTGCGACAATCCTCGCGATGTGCGATCTGCTAGGACACACCAGAGTCGACGTGCGTGATGCAGTCGCGGCATATAAGACTGCCCTGGATGAGGTACTACGCTATCGCCGAGCTAACGGACAAACTGAGCTGGGTGGCGTTCCCCGGGAGGTAGAAATCACGAAGTAAAACAGGGCGTGCAGCTTCGTACGACAGCGGCCTCGGCTAACCCTGTGGTTGGTTGGCCGCAGCGCCGCGGTTCGTTGTCCTGCAGGTACGGCGCACTGGGTTACACTCGAAGTTGTTGAAGCCCGTCTCGCAACCAACCCGGATTCGCGGCATTTATGCCGAACTTTCCCGCCTCTGGGGACCGCAGCACTGGTGGCCGGCGCACACGACGTTCGAAGTGATTCTGGGGGCGTACCTCACGCAGAACACGGCATGGGTCAACGTAGAACAGGCGCTCCGCAATCTGCGGGCGGCCGGAAGGCTCAGCCTGGCCGGGGTGCGGGATGCTTCCCTTGCGGAGCTGGAGTCCCTGATCCGGCCCTCCGGGTACTTTCGCCAGAAAGCTCGGCGCCTGAAAACGTTCGTGGCTTACCTGGATGAGCGCTACCAGGGGTCGCTCGATCGCATGTTTGCGCAGCCCACCGAAAAACTTCGCGGCGAGTTGCTGGGGTTGAACGGAGTCGGACCGGAGACGGCCGACTCCATCCTGCTCTATGCGGGGAACCATCCGGTGTTCGTGATTGATGCGTACACGCGCCGCATTCTCGAGCGGCACGAGATCCTTTCCAGCGGGTCGGACTATGAAGAATTGCGCAGCCTCTTCGAGGGGGCGCTGGCGGTGATTCCTGCCAAGCGGCCCGCGGGGTCTGCCCGACCAGAGATCCGGCCTGCGGATTATCTGGGCGCGGTCCACTCGCCTTCGCCGATGAGCACTGCGCGTCGCACACCCCTGGTGCAGGTCTTCAATGAAATGCACGGACTGCTGGTGGGTGTTGGCAAGCACTACTGTTTGAAATCACAACCGCGGTGTGACGAGTGCCCTTTGCGCAAGTTCCTTCCGGCTGGACGCTAGTCCCGAGCCGGAATCCATGCGCCCTACTTTCAGGAGATCTATCGCGGTTTTAATGGTTGTTGCCGCAGTGGCTGCGTGCTCTGCCGCTCAAACCCTGCGCGAAGAGGCCGATCGCCGAGAAGTGCTGGTGGGCACGGCGGCAAGAGCTTATCTGCTAACCGAAGGCCGCTACGTGACCACGCTCGCCCGCGACTACAACCTGCTCGAGCCGGAGAATGAATTGAAGTGGGAAGCGATCCACCCGGCACCACAGGTCTTTGACTTCCTGCCCGGGGACCAACTGGTTGAGTTCGGGCGGCTGCACAGAATGAAAGTGCGCGGCCACTGCCTGGTCTGGGGCCGATACGTTCCTCGCTGGCTTTCGGACGGACACTATTCTGCCGATCAGCTTCGGCAATTGCTGCACGAGCACATCAGCCAAGTTGTGTCGCATTACAAGGGAAAGCTATTTGCGTGGGACGTCATCAACGAAGCGATGGACGAGAATGGGCGGCTGCGTTCCTCGCTCTGGTACGACCAACCCGGAATCGGCGAGGCCGGCCGCGGCACCGCGTACATTGAACAGGCATTCCGCTGGGCGCACGAGGCGGATCCCGAGGCGCTGCTCTTTTATAACGAGGCGGAGGGCGAAGCACTGAATGTGAAGTCGGATGCCCTCTATGCAATGGTGCGCGATTTCAAGCGTCGCGGCGTGCCGATCCACGGGGTGGGGCTGCAGATGCACATCCTCGACCTCAAACCGGATATCGCCGGGATCACTGCCAACATCCGCCGGCTGACCGGGCTGGGCCTGCAGGTGCACATCACCGAGCTTGATGTTGCGCTACCGGTCGACGGGGAGGGGCGGCCGCGCAACGCGGCCGACTGGCAGCGGCAGGCGGAGATCTACCGCAGCGTGGCGCTCGCCTGCTTCTCCCAGCCGGGCTGCACGGCAATCCAGACCTGGGGTTTCACCGACAAGTACTCCTGGATCCGCAACTGGACCAAAGGCAACAAGGGCAGCCCTTTGCTGTTCGACCGGGAGTATGTCCCCAAGCCCGCCTATTTCGCCTTCCGCGACGCGCTGCGGTCGCTGCCTCTACGCATGCGCGCACCGCTTCAGTAAGTCCGGAGAGACGGGTGTCTCGCGCGTCCACCGGGCGAGGACGCCCGGCGCTCCATCGTCTAAACCAGGTTTGTTTTGGGAGTAGCCTGAGCGTACCTTGAGCACATCTGCGGGGCTGGCACCGGGCTGCGCCAGCGAGGTCTCCTCCAGCAGATATAATGTGGCTCAGCGCGTCTACATATCTCCCTGAGGTAGCGGATGGCATCGAGCCCAGGCCCCGAGAACCCGACGAAGCGCGGCAAGATGATCGGCTTCCTGGCCGCGGGGATCGCCATCCTGTTCGGGATCCTGCTCTCGCAATCCTCGTTCGACCTGCCGCCGTTTTTGAATCCCGACACCAACCAGCAACTGCTGTTTTTTGCCGCCATCACCCTCATTATTTCTGTGCTGTTCGTGGTGATGACGTTTGTGCTGGTTCGCAACCTGCTGAAGCTGTTCGCCGAGCGGCGGCTGGGCGTACCGGGATCCAAGTTTCGCACGCGGGTGGTGGTCACCGGGCTGCTGTTGTCGTTCCTGCCAGTGATCGTGATGTTCTGGTTCGCCTACGGCTTCATGAATCGCTCCATCGACAAGTGGTTCTCCCGTCCGGTGGAAGAGGTTCGCGAGGACACGGCCGCAATGGCGTCGCTGATCCAGGCCTACGCGCAGCAGAATGCCATCTCGGAAGCGCGCTCGCTGGCCGCGTCCGCCGAGGCCCAGCACGCGTTTGCCACCAGCAGCTTCACGCAGCTGGACCGCGAATTCGAGCGGCATGAGCCGACGCTGCAGGGCGGCTTTGTGATCGCTCTGCAGCACGGCGAGGCGCAGACCAGCTTCCGCGCGCCGGCCGACTGGGCGAGCCTCAAGCCGGGAGTGCCGCTGGACCGGTTGGCAGGTTCGACGCCGACGACCTTCACGTGGAACCAGGTGGAATACATTCTGGGCAGCGCGTCGGTGGACAACGACGGGATGATCCTGGTGGCGATGCCGCTTCCGCAGAAGTTTTCGCAGACGTTGAAGGCGCTGGAGACCAGCCAGAAGCGCTACTTCGACTTGTATCGCCAGCGCCGCCTGGTGCGCCGCACCTACATGAGCCTGCTCCTGCTGCTTACGGTGCTGGTGCTGTTTGCGACGACCTGGCTTGCGCTGTTTCTTGCCAAGCTGGTGACGCGCCCGGTGGTTGCGCTGGCCGAGGCCACTGATGAGATATCTCGCGGACGCCTCGACTACCGGGTTGAGGTGCGGGCCGCCGACGAAATCGGCGACCTGGTGATTTCGTTCAACCGCATGGCGGAGGAGCTGGAGTCGAGCCGGCGGCAACTGGAGGCGTCCAGCCGCGATCTGAGCGCGGCGAACGTCGCGCTGGAACAGCGCCGCCGCCACATCGAAACGATCCTGGAGAGTATTCCCACGGGCGTGCTGTCGCTGGATGCGGATCGGCGAATCACGCACGCGAACCAGGCGCTGTTGCGCATGTTTTATCCCAATGGTCCAGACGGCGACTCGGGGATCATCGTGGGAGCGCGCTTGCCGGAGGTCTTCTCTCCGGAAGTGCTCGAAGACATCAACGTGCTGCTGCGGCGGGCCGAGCGCATGGGCATGACGACCAGCCAGTTGGAGATGAATTTCGGACGGGCACGGCTCAATGTCGCGCTCACGGTGGCACCGCTCGAACACCGGCACGAGGGCATGGGATACGTGCTTATCTTCGAGGATCTTTCGGACCTGTTGCGGGCGCAGAAGCAGGCCGCGTGGCGCGAGGTGGCTCGGCGGGTCGCCCATGAGATCAAGAATCCGCTCACGCCCATTGCGCTGTCGGCGGAGCGCATTCGCCGCCATCTGGAGCGGGGCTCTCAACCCGATGCGGCATCGCTGAACGTGATCAGCACTTGCGCCGAGACCATCGCGCGCTCGGTCGAAACGGTTCGCACGCTGGTGGATGAATTTTCGACCCTGGCGCGCTTCCCCGCGTCGCAGCCGCATCCCGCCGATATCAACACCATCGTGCGGAGCGCGCTCACCATGTTCGATGGCCGCCTGCAGGACATCCGCCTGCGCACGAATCTCACCGCCAGCCTGCCCAAAGTACTGGCCGACACCGAGGCGATCCAGCGCGCGCTGGCGAATCTGGTGGATAACGCAGCCGACGCCATGGAAGGCTCGCTGGTTCGCGAGATTCAAGTCTCGACCGGGCTGGTCACGAGCCACGATGCGGTGGAGATCGTGGTGGCCGACACCGGGCACGGCGTTACCCGGGAACTGAAGGAAAAGCTCTTCCTGCCATACTTCAGCACGAAAAATCGTGGAACGGGGCTCGGACTGGCCATCGTGGCGCGCATTGTCGAAGACCATCATGGCTCGATCCGCGTAGAGGAGAACCAGCCAGTGGGGGCGCGCTTCATCGTCGAACTGCCGCTGGCACCCGAGGCCAGCCCGGCTCCGGCGGTTCCCCAGCATGCATAAGATCCTCATTGTCGACGATGAATCGGGGGTGCGCGATTCGCTGCGCGGGGTGCTGGAGGACGAAGGCTACACGACGGCCGAAGCGGACAGCGGCGAGGCTTGCCTCGAGTGCCTGGAAAAGGAAAGGCCTGACCTAATTCTGCTTGACGTCTGGCTGCCGGGAATCGACGGCCTGGAAACCTTGCAACGAGTGCGTGCGATGGAGAACCCACCCGAGGTGCTCATGGTGTCGGGCCACGGGACGATCGAGACCGCGGTCCGCGCCACGAAGCTTGGGGCCTATGACTTCCTGGAAAAGCCGCTCTCCATCGACCGCACGCTGATCCTGGTCAAGAATGCCATCGACAGCCGGCGCTTGCGGGTGGAGAACCGGGAGTTGAAGAAACAGCTGCAATCGAAGAGCGTGATTGTGGGCGACAGCGTCCCGATGAAGGCTCTGCGGCAGCAGATCTCGATCATGGCTCCCACCAACGGGCGGGTGCTGATTTACGGCGAATCCGGGGTTGGGAAAGAACTGGTCGCACACGCGATCCACGCGCAGAGCCTGCGCCGGGAGGAAACGTTTGTCGAAGTCAACTGCGCCGCCATCCCGGAGGACCTGATCGAGAGCGAGCTTTTCGGACACAACAAGGGCGCCTTCCCGGGCGCCACATCGGGCAAGGAAGGCAAGTTTCAAAAGGCACACGGAGGCACGCTGTTTCTCGACGAAGTAGGCGACATGAGCCTGAAAACCCAGGCCAAGGTCCTGCGCACGCTCGATGAGCAGCGCTTTGCGCCGGTAGGAAGCGACGATCCGATCACGGTAGACGCGCGCGTGATCGCCTCGACCAACAAGGACCTGGAAGAAGAGATTTCGAAGGGCAACTTTCGCGAGGACTTGTTCTACCGGCTGAACGTGATCCCGTTCTTCGTACCGCCTCTGCGCGAGCGCAAGGAAGACATTCCGCAACTGGGCCGGCATTTCCTGAAGGAATTCGCGGCGGCCTATGGACGGCGCCCGCGAGAAGTGACCGACGATGGCGTCGATGTGCTGATGCGCTACGCCTGGCCGGGCAATGTGCGCGAGTTACGCAACGTGATCGAGCGCATCGTGATCATGAATCCCACCACGACCCGCTTCGAGCGCAAGCACCTGCCGCCGCTGGTCTATCGGGACGGCCACCGCCGGACGGCGAGCACCGAATTCTCGACCCTTCACCAGGCGCGCGATGCGTACGAGCGCGACTACATTCTGAAGAAGCTCGACGAGAATCACGGCAATGTCACCCGCACCGCCGAGATGCTCGGCCTGGAGCGCAGCCACCTTTACCGGAAGATGAAAACCCTGGGAATCGCGGTCAAGGATTAACGGCGTTTGGGAAGGATGTTTGCAGGGAGAGCCGGCAGGCTGCCTTCGTCCAACCTTTTCAGCATGTGGATCTCTTTGCCGTTGTTTTTGAATTCCACGGCATCCATCAGCTGGTTGATGAGGAAAATGCCGCGCCCGTGGTTGGAGTAGATGTTCTCGCCGCGGAGCGGATCGGGAATGATCTTGGGATCGAAGCCCGGCCCCGGATCGCGCACGACGATCAGCATGCCGCACTTCTCGTCGCAGGCCACGTCACACTGGACCAGTTTCTTGGGATCACCTTTGGCGCCGTGGACCACGGCATTGGCCAGGGCCTCGCTGAGCGCGAGCTCAATCGCATCCTCTTTACCGGTTGCGCATTGGGTGTTGCGCACGACTTCCATAATGCTCTGCACGACCGGATCAATTGCATTGCGGTCTGCCGCCAGCGTCACCCTGAGTTGAAGAACCAGTTTCTCCGGCTCGAAATTGCACCCTTGGGTGAAATCTACTGCCATAGAGTTTGCTTTCCTTACCCCGTTGCTTTAGATGCAGTGTGCAGCGCAGTGATTCTATCTATACTTGATTGCGGCGGCAATGCTCGAGTTACATACGTGCTAGGACCCCTCGGCCCGATGGGTACCGGTAAGGCGCTCGAGCTGGCGGCGCCAGTCCAATTCATCGACGAATTCTCGCGAGTCCCGCCAGCCCGGCTGGACCTTCACAAACAACTCCAGAAACAGCCTGGTGCCCAACATTTTCTCGATCCGGAGACGGGCCCCGGTTCCAACCTTCTTCAGCATCTGGCCGCCGCGGCCTACCAGGATCGCCTTTTGCCCATCGCGCTCGCAATAGATGGTGGCCGCGATCCGGGTCAGTTTTTCGCCTTCGTCGAACTGGTCGACGATGACCGTGGTGGCATGGGGCACTTCCTCGCGGGTGGCGTTGAGGATTTGCTCGCGGATGACCTCGGCCACCATGAAGCGCGCCGGCTGGTCGGTTACCTGGTCCTCGGGAAAATACTTCGGGCCCTTGGGCAGCGCTTCGATCAATTTTTCTACCAGGACCTCTACCCCCTGCTTTTTCAGCGCCGAGAGCGGGAGGACCTGCTTGAATTCGTGCAGCCGGCGGTACTCGTCAATGATGGGGAGCAGCTTCGCTTTCTCCTTGACCAGGTCGATCTTGTTCAGCAGAAGGAACACGGGGGTTCCCGCCTGCCTGGCCATGTCGAGGACGAACTGGTCGGCGGGACTGAAGCGCTGGGTCACGTCGGCAATCAGCAGGACAAGGTCACAGCCGTCCAGCGCTTCCTTCACCTCGATCATCATTTTGCGGCCCAGGGAGCTGTCGGGCTTGTGTACCCCCGGGGTGTCGATGAGCACAATCTGGCCGCCATCCCGCTTGCCCCGAGAAGGTAGATGAACAATGCCCAGGATTCGGTTGCGAGTAGTTTGGGGCTTGGCGCTGATAATCGCCAGTTTCTCGCCGACCAGGGCATTGAGCAGCGTCGACTTGCCGGCATTGGGCCGGCCCAGAATGCATGCGAAACCGGAATGAAATGCCATCTCATTGCGCTCCGGAGGAGGGATGATTGCCAACCCTCATTAAAACATCGGCCACTTTCACGGCCTGGCGTTGGGCGGTTACTTCATCGTCCCCAGTAATCGCATACCAGCGGTCCACCCATAGGACGTATTGCGCAGGCTCGAGTTGCAGGGCGGTGGACTTTTTCTTCGAGTCATTGATGCAGGAGGTGTATCCCTCGACGAAGCCGAGGCGCTCGGCCGGGTTTGAACCTTTCCACCAGGCGCCGTCGAAGAACCCGTGGCGATCGCGCCAGCCTTCCCCCAGCTGCGCCTTCTCCTCACCACGGACGGGAAGATGACCGCCCCAGATGTCTTTCAGCACTTCCGCCACCGGGCGGGTTCGCCGTGCTTCGTGACTCTGGAAATAGTCGCTAACGGCAATGCGCAGAGTGGCATCGTCGGTCAGCATGCGGACGCGGAGGGCGCTGGGATCGGCATAGCAGTCGCCATAGCCCAGGGTAAAGCCTTCCTGCTCCGCGGCGGTGCCGGCCAACCACCAGATTCCGTCGAACGATTTGGCTTGTGCAGGAAGCCGATAGCAGGCGCCGGTGATGAGGAGGGTCAGGAAGAAGGCGCGCTTGCCGAGGCCAGAACAGGACACCATCGTGCCGCCGATGTTATTCAACTCGGCCCGCGGACGCAACTACTCGATGAGTTTCATCTGCTGGGGCTCGCTGGTGCTGATGCGCACTCGTTCCACCCGGCGATCGGTAGACTCGAGCACCTCAAAGCGGAGACCGTCGTCCTGGATGACCTCTCCTTTTTGCGGGATCCGGCCGGCCAGTTCGCTCACCAGGCCGGCGACGGTCGCGGCTTCCTTCCCTTCCGGGCGGATGCCGAAGAGTTCATCCAGATGATCGACATCCATGTTGCCGGGGACGATGTAGGAGTGGTCGTTCTCCTTGACCACCTGCTTTTCGTGCTCGTCGCTGATCTCGCCCACGATCTCTTCCACCAGGTCTTCGATAGTGACCAGGCCGGCGACGCCGCCGTATTCGTCGACGACGATGGCCATCCGGATATTGTTCTTGCGCATCTCGCGCAGCAGGTGGCTGCCCAGCTTGCTTTCGGGGACGAAGTACACATCCTTGCGCATCAAGGATTCAACGGTGCGCGAGTGGGCCTCGGTATCGGGCACCTGCAATACGTCCTGAGCGTGCAGAATGCCCACGATGTTATGGATCGTCTCGCGATATACCGGCACGCGCGAGAAGGGCTTGGCGCGCAGCAAGTCGACGAACTGTTCCACGGTCATGGCAGCGGGAACGGCGGTCATATCGGGCCGCGGTTTCATGGCCTCGCGCACGGTCTTGCCGCTGAACTCGACCACGGACTGGATCAGGTCGCGATCGCTGGCCTGGATGATGCCCTCTTCCTGTCCCGCCTCGATCAGGGCGTCGACCGCCTCGGCCGGGCTCTCGGGCTGGCTGTCGGTTTGTTGCCGGGTAAGCGTGGTGACCGACTGCAGGAAGCCCAGGACGAGCGTGACCGGCAGGACGAGGTAGATCAACATGCGCAGCAACAAAGTCCAGCGGACGAGCCAGGTCCCGTTGGTGCGGGCAAAGAACACGAAGGGGAGGAACCGGTTGGCGAGAATTACGATGAGAATCAGGCTGAGCGTCGCCTGCAGAATTTCCTGCACGCTCCAGGCGAGGTCGGCAAAGACGGTGAAGCCGACCAGCATGGCGATAGCGGCCATCAGGACCTGGACCAGGATGGCCATCGAGAGCGACGCCCGGGTCCGGCTCACCTTCAACCGCGGTTCGACCAACTTTTCGAAGGAGTCGATGTTGTCCTGAAACTCGCGCGAGAGAAACTTGCCGATTTCGGTATACAAGCGGTCCACGTAGGAGACCAGGATCAGCAGACCCACGAGCAGCAAGAGCGCCAATCCAACCGCAATGTTCATTGCGTGCGCCTCCGCGGGGCGGGTGCCGGCTTGCGCGCACGCTGGGCGCCCTTCGCGCTCGCGACTTCGGCGCGCTCAATTAACGCGACGGGCAGCTTGAGTTTCTTGCGGAGCCGCGTCTCCAATCGGGCCATCTCGCCGTGATCGGATTCATGATCGTGTCCCGCCAAATGCAAAACGCCATGCAGCACCAGGATCTTCAATTCGTCGGCCACGCTATGACCGAGCCGGCGGGCATTCTGGCGCGCGATCTCGAGGGAAATCGCGACATCGCCAGCAAAGTCTCCCCCGCCGAACTCGGGCGGGAACGACAGCACATCGGTCGGCTGGTCCTTGCCCCGGAAGCGGCGGTTCAGAGAGCGCAGTTCCGGGCTGCTAGTGACCAGGACATTGACCAGCCCGCGGACGCGGGCGGCATCTTTCGCACGCGCCAGAAACCGCGCGAGCGCTGCCTCGCTCAATGCCGGGCTGACCTTGTGCAAGATGATCATGGTTGCCAGCGCGGCCGCCAAGCCCGCGCCAAAAAGAAACAGGAGGGCGTTATACACTGCCCTCCCGTGATCGTTACCAGTTTATTCTTCGCTCGCGCCAGCCGAAAACGACTCCCCTTTGGGGGCCGGAGCGGCGCTTCCAACTTCTGGAACGGCCGCCGGCGGGGTATCCGCCACCCGCGCCTCCGCGGCCCGGGCTTCGGCTGCCTTGCCCTCCAGCGTCAGTAGCATTTGCTGCTCGGCCAGGCGGTTCTTGTGGTCGTCGTACGCCCGAATGATGCGCTGCACCAGGTGGTGGCGCACCACGTCGCTCT
>Ga0126373_10000163_pt1 | contig 45334 bp, 41 predicted proteins | sample PanSoiMetPlot_11_FD_92545 | JGI IMG/M metagenome (GOLD analysis project Ga0126373, IMG submission 92545) | Tropical forest soil microbial communities from Panama - MetaG Plot_11 | ecosystem: Environmental > Terrestrial > Soil > Tropical forest > Bulk soil | place: Panama | collected 2016-02-17 | reverse complement strand
CGCAGATCGCCGACGAACATCGCTGGGGGTTTGTGAACGTTAATCTTCGTCCGTATTACGCGGAGGGATCGAAGACTGTCGGATTCGAAATTGCCGAGCAACTCGGATGGCGTCTGCCCGACAACATCGTCTGTCCGATGGCTGGTGGATCGCTGATCACGAAGATCAAGAAGGCATTCGATGAGTTGATCAAACTCGGTCTGGTCGAGCCTAAGGAAGTGAAATTCTTTGGCGCGCAAGCGACCGGGTGCTCGCCGATCTCGACGGCCGTGAAGACCGGCAGTTCGGAGATTGAGCCGCAGAAGCCGAACACGATCGCGCGCTCGCTCGCGATCGGCAATCCCGCCGACGGACATTATGCGATCAGGACCATCAAGAACAGTGGAGGCTGGAGCGAAGATGTCAGCGATCCTGAGGTCGTCGACTCGATCCGGCTGCTGGCGGAATCGGAAGGCATCTTCACCGAAACCGCAGGCGGGGTCACGGTGGGATGCGCGGGGAAACTCTACCGCCAGGATCGAATCCTTCCAGCGGAAACGACGGTCTTGTGTGTCACGGGCAATGGCCTCAAAACTACAGACGTACTCGCTGGTGCGTACAAGGCCGAGCGTCCGATTGCGCCCAAATTGGTCGAGTTTGAGGCGTACTTGCAGCAGACGCTCGATGTCGCGGAAATTCCCGGTGTTCTTGCCGCGGCCGAAGAGGCCGAGGCGATCGGAGCGTAGCCATGCCGATCACCGTCAACATCCCCACCGCCCTGCGACGCCACACCGACGGCGTCGCTTCGATCACCTGCGCCGCGACCAATCTTGGGGAACTCTTCTCTGTGCTCGACGAGAAGTTCCCCGAACTCAAGCCGCACCTTCGCGACGACAAAGGCCAGGTCCGCCGCTTCCTGAATATCTACGTCAACGAAGAGGACATCCGCTTTCTCGGCGGACCGGCGTATTCGTTTCAGGAAGGCGATGAAGTTCTGCTGGTGCCTTCGATTGCTGGAGGCACCGAGTAGTTCTTCTGCTCGCGCAGGATTAGATCTGGTGTGCGTTTCCTGATTGTCTCTGCTGTTTCGCCTCACTGAACACACCGCAACACGGTTCCAGTACGACTCCTTGTGTTCCGGTGTTTCCTTGTACTTTCTTCCGGAGCACAGCGCGAGTGCACTGTGTGCGGATTGCTACAAGACGCATACACACACTCGCGCGCACAAGTTGCGTTTCGCATGTGACGTTTTAATGAAGATCGATGTCGATAAATTTACGATTTGATGACAACAATTCCCGCTATCGCTTTGCTCGGTGCCGCGTCTGATCTCGCAATCGTCGTCGCGCATGGGGCAGCGTTCGATGTCTAAAGCGCCACGAACAAGGATGCGCGGCAGCGATTCGGGAGCTGTCTATGACCGGTCGCCTGGTTGCGGTACTGCTACTTCTTATCGGCGCGGCGTGCGCGCAAATCCAGATTGGTTCCAACGATGTGGTGCGACGTCTCCGGGTGCAACTTGCATTCAGCGATTCCGGCTGCGATTTCTCCACTCGGGTCGTGCTCAATAACGACATGGGCGCTGAACGTGCTGAAGGTTCGGTAGACGGAGAGTGCAGAGCAGAGTTCTTCGATGTTCCTTCAGGGAGATATCGAGTCACCTTGCGCGGAAACGATGCGACCAACGCAGACGGAGGGGATGTCCAAGTCAACCCGGTCGTCACGCAGGACGTAGAGGTTCGGGCAAAACACACGAAATCGGATCCTGCGAACTGGGCCGCGCACTCTTCGTTCATCTCCGTCGATGAACTGCGAGTGCCGTCGAATGCGGCCAAAGAGTTCGAGAAAGCGAATCGCTCGATTGCGAAGCAGGACTGGGCCAAGGCGAGTGCGAGTCTCCGCAAGGGACTCGCAGTCTATCCGAACTATGCTGCGGCCTACAACAACCTGGGCGCCGTGTACTCGCGTATGGGGAACAGCCCGGAGGCCCGCCAGGCGCTGCAACACGCGATTGCGCTCGATGATCATCTGGCTGCAGCCTATGTCAATCTTGGCCGCATCAGTTTTCTCGACAAAGACTATCCCGATGCTGAATCTCTTTTGACGAAGGCCGTGGCTCTTGAACCGGCCGCAAATGCAGACGAACTTTTTCTGCTGGCTTACGCCCAACTGAACGATCACCATCTGGATCAGGCACTGCAGACGAGCCAACAGGGGCATGACGCAGGTTTAAGCCAGCACGGCTTTCTGCATCTCGTGGCGGCCAATGCATTAGAGCAGCAAAACAAGGTTGCGGAATGCATGACGGAACTGGAGGCCTACATCCGGGAGGAGCCGAACGGACCTCAAGCAGAGAAGACCAAGAAAGCACTGTCAATCTTGCAATCACGAACTACGAACATGACTTCCGCCGGCAGTCATTAGTTGGATGTCTCTGCCGAAACCTGACCGGTGGATAGCTGCAGCTGCCTCGAGCGGTCGATCACCCACTGCGGAAACGCCGGCGCACCCTGGAGCACTTTGCCCTGGGTGATCGCCCAGTGATCGATCCATCCCGTGCCCTCTTCTCCGACGTACGTGTCGGGCAGACTGTAGACGGGATCGCTCAGCGCGTCCTGTAAGGTGATGAAGCGATAGCCTCGCTTGCGCAGAAGATCGAGCAGTTCGCCGATGTGATCGGCTTCCAGATTACTGGCGTGCAACAAAAGGATCTGCTTGGGTTCGTAGCCCACGACCTTCACCGATTGCTGCTCGGAGTATGCGAACGATGCCTCGTGATGCGCCAGGTAGTTTTTCACGATCTTCTGCTGCATCTCGGTGTCGTTGCGTTTCCGCGCGTCTTCGTAGATGCCTGCGAAGGCCCAATCCCAGCCGTCCAGAGTGATGGGAGCGATGCGATACCCGCGTTGAATCAGGAATTCCTCGGCCTTGCGGCGGGTCTCGAGATCGCGGCCGGTGTCGAGGTAAGGATGGCGGAAGTAGCGCAGCCTCATCTTGCGCTGCGCCAGCAACATCCGCGTGACGCTTTCACCCTGAATCACATCGTCTTCCCAATCTTTGAGCTCGCGCTGATTGAGGGACATGTGGCTGAAGGTGTGATTGCCGAGTTCGAAGCCGTAATCGAGCCACATCTGCAGCGCCTTGATGCGCTCGTCGACCTCGCCGGGCTTATAGAGCTTCTTCTCGTTGACAAAACCGACCACCGGAATTTTCTGGTCGCGGAGCGCTGTCAGGAGCTTGGTGGTCATGGCCGTGATGTCGGCGGCGGGCAGACGATCCGCCATTCCTGCAGGCAGATCGTCGATGGTAACCGCAACCTGGCGATCGAGTTTCGGGGCCTGGCAGAATGCTGTCAGATCGAACACAACAAGGACGAGAAGAAGCCGTTTGATCATACGAGTCCTCCGGTGCACTGAGCGGAACGCCTATTAGAACACGACCAGATGTTCTGAAAAGTGGCAATTCCACCCGCCACTACAACCAGCCAAATGTGCTTTTGCGTCTTCCGCCGGCGATGTATAATCTAACTAACTGGTTAATTAATAATATGCCTCGAATGCTGCAGCGTCGCAATACCTGGCAAGGCCGCATGGGGTCCCGCGGCAAGCCGGAGGAGAGCCGTGCCGCCATTCTGCGGGCGGCTGCGTATGAGTTTGCCGAGCATGGGATCGCCGGAGCCCGGACCGATAGCATTGCCCGTGAGGCAGGTGTCAATAAGGCGCTTTTGTATTACTACTTCAAGGACAAAGAGACCCTGTACAGCGCAGTCCTTGATGAAGCGTTTGCAGGGCTGAAGAAGTCCGTTTTCGAAGTTCTCAACAGTGACTTGCCTCCTCGCCAGAAGATTCTGGCTTATGCCGGCGCATATTTTGATTTCATCGCATCGAACCAGATCTACCCGCGGCTGATGCAGCGGGAGATGATGCGCGCAAAGGAAGGACAGTCGTCGCATGTTGACAAGATCATCAAAGTCTACATTCAGCCGATCTTTCTCCGAGTCAGCGAAGTCCTGCGACAAGGAATCACGCAAGGACACTTTCGTCCGGTGAACCCTGCACACTTCGTGCAATCGATCGTGGCCATGATCGTCTTCTATTTCAGCAGCGCCCCAATGATGCAAAAGATCGTAGGTTTCAACCCGTTGACGGCCGAGCGCATTGCCGAGCGGCGGGCATCGGTACTGGATTTCATTTCGGCTGCGTTGTTCCTTCCCAAATCCACCGCCCCACAAGGAGCACGCTCATGAGCGCGCGCAATCGATTCTTCGTACTTTTAGGAATTATTTTTGTCATTGCCGCGAGCTACTACTTTTTTTCTACCGATCACTCGCGGGATATGGTCCTGATTGGCACCGTGGATGCCAACCAGGTAATCGTCAGCGCGCAAGTAGAAGGACGCATTCAGAAGCTGCTCGTCGACGAAGGCACGCCGGTCAAAGGGGGAGACCTGATCGCTGTGCTCGATCCATCCGAGCTGCAGGCCCAAGAGGCAGCAGCCGCCGCGACGATCGCCAGCTTGGAGCATAAAGTCAACGAGATGCAGCACACGGAGGCATCGACCAGCGGCTCGACGACGAGCGACGTTGCCAACGCGGAAGCGAAGGTTTCATCGGCCAAGGCCCAGTTGCTGCAAGCGAAAGCAACCCGCGATCGCACCGAAAGCGACAGCCGACGCATAGTCGCTCTGGCCAAGGCGGGCGTTGCCTCCGACATGGAGCGCGTGCAGGCAGAGACAAACCTGCAAGCGGCGCAGGCCACGGTTCAGGCACAGCAGGATTTGGTCACGGCGGCAGAGGCGGATCTGAAAGCGGCGATCGCCAGAACGCACCAAGCCAACGCGGCCAAAAGCACAGTCGCTGCAACTGAGGCTGATCTTAACAATGCCATCGCGCTGAAGAATCAGACGGCGGTGCGGCTGGGATATACAAATGTCTACGCGCCGGTAACCGGAACGGTCTCTGTGCGCGCTGCGCGCCAAGGCGAAGTCGTAAACATCGGTGCGCCGATCGTCACAATCGTCGATCTCAGCGATACCTGGGCGCGAGCGGCGATTCCCGAGACCTATGCAGACCACATCGGCTACGGCGACGTGCTTCGTGTTCGCCTTCCGGGCGGAACGGTTACCAGCGGGAAGGTGTTCTTCAAGGGAGTTGAAGGAGATTACGCGACCCAACGCGACGTCAGCCGGCGTAAGCGCGACATCAAGACGATTGTCCTCAAAATTCGGCTCGATAATCCCAAGGGCGCTTACGTTCCCGGAATGACGGCTGAAGTTCTGGTTGCACCGGAACAGCTCCAGAGCAGCTCAACCCCCCAGAGCGCCAAGGCCGCGGAGTGAACATGGCTGAGTCGAACGGAAAATCGGTCAATGGCGCTGCCAACCATATCCTCGAAAGGCCGCTCTACGATCCGAACGCTGCTTCGGCGATTGAAGTCGAGCACATCGTGAAGAAATATGGCGACTTCACCGCAGTGGATGACGTTTCCTTCAGCGTGAAAGAGGGAGAGATATTCGGGCTGCTAGGGCCCAATGGGGCAGGGAAGTCGACGCTCATCCGCATGATGACCACGCTGATCCCGATTACATCGGGCAAAGCGCGGATCGCCGGCCATGACGTGGCGAAGGAAGCCAACGCGGCGCGGCGCATGATCGGTGTGATTCCGCAGGCTCTGACCAGCGATCTCGACCTCACGGTCGAAGAGAACATGAATATCTACGCCAAGCTCTACGACGTTCCAGCGAAGGAGCGCAAGGTGTCGATTGACGAACTGCTGCAGTTGGTGGACCTGACCAAGTGGCGCGACGCACAGACCAAAACACTGTCCGGGGGAATGCGACGACGGCTGGAGATTGCGCGGGGGCTGGTGCATCATCCCAGGATTTTCTTTCTTGACGAGCCAACGACAGGTCTGGATCCGGTTTCGCGTGTCGCGGTGTGGGAAATGCTCGGCAACATCAAGGAACACCGGAAGCTCACGATCCTGATCACGACGCATTACATGGATGAGGCAGACCGGCTCTGCGACCGCATCGCGATCGTGGACCACGGAAAACTCGTCGCACTCGACACGCCCATGGCGTTGAAGGCGAGCGTGCCGGGATCGAATGTGATCGAGGCGCAGTTCGAGAATCCCCCCGCGGACTGGGAGCAGAAGTTGCATGGCCTCGACGACGTGACGTCGGTACAGCACGAAGGCGCGGGGATGTTTCGCGTGCTGACCGGGAACGGTTCTCGAACCACGACCGCGCTGGTGGAAATGGCAGTGCAGAACGGCGTCGCAGTGAAAGCCCTGAGTGTGCAGAACACGACTCTAGATGATGTCTTTGTGCACTATACGGGTCGGCAGCTTCGCGACGAGTTGCAGAAAGCTTATGCCTTTGTCATGCCGCAAAGGCCGGGATTACAACCGTGATTGATCCTGAGTCGCGAGTCCTGAGTCCCGAGGAATATGCATCAGCTGAGTGCCACTACCTGGGTCAGGGCGTTTACAAAGACTTGATTGCAGGGCAGAAAGGAATGGAGCTGGTGACGGCCATCTACGACGCCACTGAAGGATTTCCGTCACGAGAGCAGTTTGGTCTCGTCAGCCAACTCCGTCGTGCCGCCGTGTCCGTTCCCAGCAACAGCGCTGAAGGCAAGGCGCACTCCTCGAATCGTGATTTTGTGAGATTTCTTCGCCGCCCTCGTGGGGCGCTTGCCGAAATCGAAACTCAGGTGCTGATGGCTCAACCGCGCAAATACCTGGACGCGGAAACCGCGACGAAGTTGACTCAGAAGATCGATGAACTGGGCCGCATCTTGAGCGGACTAATCAACTCTCTGAAAAATACCGAGCCAGTTCGGGACTCACGACTCGGGACTCAGGACTAATTTATGAATCGAATGATGGCTATAGTCGAACGCGAGATGCGGAAATTCTTCCGCTCGCCGGCTTTGATGCTGGCGTCGATGATCTTCCCCCTGGTACAGCTCATCATTCTGGGGAATGCGTTCGGGGGGAAGATTCACGATGCCCAGATCGCGATCGTCGATCAGGACGGCGGTCCGCAGGCGCTGAGAATTCGCCAGGCGTTCGATTCCGTGCGCGCCAACATTCGCACGTTCACGCCAATCCCCTATGACAACGACAAGCAGGCGGCCGAGGATGTCCGCAATGGAAAGCTCCAAGGGGCGGTGATCATCCCGCCGCAATATTCGCGGCGCGTGTATGAGCAGAATCATCCGCAGATCGTGCTGGTCGTCGATAACAGCGACAACTTCATGAGTGGGGCGGTCGAAAATGAACTGGCCGACCTGACGAATGCGCTGAACCAGCCCACGGCCTCACCTCGGATTCTGCAGCAGACTGCCCTGAGCATTGTCGAACTCTATCCGTATATCGAGTACATGAAGTATCTGCTGCCGGGGTCGCTAGTGCTGGCAATGTTCGTATCGGTGATGATCGGCGGCGGCATGCTCTATATCGACGACAAGGCGCGCGGCGTGCACGAAGGCTATCTGGTTACACCGATTACGAAGCTGGAACTCGTTTTGGGATTGAATCTCGCCGGCGCCATCAAGGCGGTCATGACTGGCGCAATCATTGTCGGGATCGGATCCATGCTCGCGGGTGTCGGAACCATCTTCGTTCCATCAACCATCGTCGGCCTCGTGCTGATGATCGTGCTCACTTCACTCGCCCTGAACACCATGATGTTCTTGCTGATGGTGCGTATCGAAGATCCACTGGTGCCGCGGGCGATGTTTGGAATTCTCAATACGCTGTTGTTCTTCCCCAGCGGATCGGTGTATCCCATCCAGGCGTTTCCGCCCTGGTTGCGCGCGATCGCGAGATGCGATCCGTTTACTTATGCCGTGGATGGGTTTAAATGTCTGCTGCTGAAGGAGACTACACTGGCGGCGGTGTGGGGAGATATGTTGTTTCTAGGCTTATTTGCTGCGGTCACGTTGGGGATCGCGATTCCGCTGTTCAAGCGGACGTTGTAGCTGAGGTCTCGAACACGCTTTACATTTGGCTTCTGGGAAGACCCACTTCTGGCAAAGGCGGCCAGAAGTGGGGCACCCCGGTTTATGGAGCTTTCCTGCTGCGCTACTTTGCTGCGATGTCCACTGACGCTTTTGTGGTCTCCCACTCAAGGTTCATCGTGCAGCCACCGCCGGATTTCCCATAGGAAATCGTGAAGTTCTCGACCGGGGAGGGAAGCTTGGATACCTTCATGTCAATACGTGCCAGTTCGTCGCTTTCGTACTTGTACGGAATTCCCCACTCTCCGGTCTTCTTGTTAATGATCAGGGTCCATTTATCGGCGGTGGGTACGGTGAAAATCGTGTAGCTGCCGGCTGGCACGGCTTTGCCACCGACCGTAATGTCGCTGCTAGCGACGAAAGTGGTTGCCTCGTTGGCACCTGTGCGCCACACCTGGCCAAAAGGAACCAGCTCGCCGTAAATCTTGCGGCCCTTCATCCGGGGACTGGAATAATTCGTTTTGACACTCTTGCCTCCGCCCAATTCGCACGTGGCCGACTCCGGCGGGCTAGGCTTTTGCGCAAAACTGGCGATGGTGGCTACAAATCCGAAAAGCGCGAGGAGGGCGATTCGTTTCTGCATGAGTTCTCTCCTTGGAGTTGCTAAACAGCAAAGATACTTTGACGGCTGAAGCTTGATTTTGTCAGCCGGCCATTATCCTCCATGCTGCAGCGCAGTTACAATCACTGCATGCCGATATTCGACGAGAAGCAGGAAGAGCTGGAGCACTACGAGACCATGATGGGAGTTCCGCGAGGGAGGCTCGCCGTCACCATGGATAGCATTACGGATGCCATGGCGCTGGTGGGTCAGCACGGCGTCTATTGCCAGAGCCAGCGGTGGCCCGGCAAGCCGGTCATGGACATCCAGATCATCATGAAGAATTTGACCGATGCGAAAGAACTCATCCAGAGCGTTATGGAGGAGCTGAAGAAAGCGCGTGAATGATCGGCATCGCGATCGAAGGCAAGCCTGTAAGCGGCATCCCAGCGTTTTCCTTCGTATGGTCGCTTGGATTCCCAACCCCCGGACCAATGTGTAAAATAGAGATTTAGCCCCTGTGGCGGCGGAACTTGGCTTGCCCGTCTTCCGCCGGCTTCACCGCAATCGTACAAGGAGAGTTTTGAGCGATGTCGATCCCTGCAACACAGCTTCGTCCCGGCATGATCATCAAGCACAACAATGATCTGCACTCCGTTTTCAGCGTCGAGCACCGCACGCCTGGCAACCTGCGCGCCTTCATCCAGGCCAAGCTGCGCAACCTGCGCACCGGCGCCATGTTCGAACACCGCTTCCGCTCGCCCGATCCCATCGAGAAGATCAACGTCGACGAAATCGAGATGGAGTATCTCTACAACGACGGTGACAGCTATTACTTCATGGACACGTCGAACTACGAGCAGACCCATCTTACGAAAGACACCCTGGGTGACGCCGTCGACTACCTGATTCCGAACTTGCAGATCAAGGTGGAATTCTTCGATGGCAAGGCCGTCGGCATCGAGCTTCCGCAAACGGTTGAACTCACGGTGATCGAGACCGAGCCCGGTTTGAAGAGCGCGACCGCTTCCAGCGTCACAAAGCCCGCCAAGACTGAGACCGGCCTGATTGTGCAAGTGCCGCCATTCATCAACGAAGGCGAGAAGATCAAGGTCGACACGTCAGAAGGCGCATATTTATCTCGGGCGTAGGTCTTGTCTGTCATCCTGAGCGGAGCGAGAACGGAGCAGAGCGAAGTTCTCGCGGAGTCGAAGGATCGCTACCTTCTTTGCGTGTCGTCAGGGCCACCACAGAGTATTCTCGTTCCCATGGGTGATTCGGAAAAGCCAGTACAGGCCCGCCGCTTCCTCGTTCGCGGACGCGTCCAGGGCGTCGGCTTCCGCTGGTTCGTCGAACGGGAGGCGCACATCCTGGGCATCGGTGGGTGGGTTCGTAACAATCATGACGGCAGCGTAGAAGTGTTGGCGCAGGGGACGCGCGATCAATTGTCAGGTCTTCATTCGCGTCTGCGCGCAGGGCCGCGGGCTGCTCGCGTCGATTCCGTGGAAGTCTCAGACGAGAATCCTGTTGCTGATCTCAGTTCATTCCGCATTGAAGGAGCGTGGTAGATGTCGCCGAGTTCATCCACCCCGGTCACAGCCGTGGAAGTCGATCGTCTCAAGAAGTTGATTCGCGAGGTGCCAGACTTTCCGAAAAAGGGCATCCTCTTTTATGACATCACCACACTGCTGAAAGATAAGACCGGTCTGGCTACCCTCATCGACAAGCTTTCGGAGCACTACATTTCCCAGGACATTGATCTCGTGCTGGGGATGGAAGCACGCGGATTCATCTTCGCGCCGGCTTTGGCGTATCGCCTCAACGCCGGATTCGTTCCGGTGCGTAAGCCCGGCAAACTGCCGGCCGAGTGCGTCAGGTACGATTACACGCTCGAGTACGGCACCAATACTCTGGAAGTCCACAAGGATGCCATTCAGAAGGGCCAGCGCGTGCTGATCGTCGATGACCTGCTGGCTACAGGTGGGACGGCCGAAGCCACCGCGAAGCTGGCGGAGTCGCTCGGCGCGAAGATCGCGGGTCTGGGCTTCGTCGTGGAGCTGACTTTCCTGAATGGTCGCGACAAACTGAAGAACTACGACGTGATGTCCCTGCTGCGCTACGACGAATAGAGTGGGAGGTTCGGCTTTGAATCGATCTCTTGGGCCGATAGCGGCTGCTCTCTTACTGTCTTGCCTGTGCCTGGGTGATGATTCTAAGGTCCAATCTGAGGCAGCGGACCTATTTACGCGCGCTGCAAGTCGGCTCCGGCGAAAAGCCTTTTTAACCTAAGAGTCCACTTTGGAGCCGAACCTATTGTTCCCAAGTCTATGGAGGGCAGTATCAGGAGGTTTGGATTTCTCCCGACAAATGGAGGAGGGAGTTTGTTCTTGCGGATTTCCCGCAGGTGGAGGTCGGATCCTCTGATTGGAAGTGGGTCAGCCGCAATCTTGAATTCAATCCGGGACCTCGTACTTGCTGGCGATCCCTTAATGCCTTCGCCGAGCCCAAGATCGAAAAGAAAACCGAAGGCCTAGAGTGGCGCTGCGTCGGGCTCCCTGCTGTCCATAGGCCCAAACGTGAGCTCTGTTTTGAGGACTCCGGGCTCTCGTTCAGGAAGAAACTCTTGGGGAGAGTTTCGAGCACGGGAATTTTGCAACCTACGGAGAAAAGATGTATCCGAGGACCATCCGTGTTTTCGCGGACGATGGAGCGGTACGCGACATAAGTGCAGATGAGGTTTCTCCGATAAACGCGAAATGGGAACGATTCCAGCCCGCCCCTCGTGCTGACCGGTTTGCGGCGTGCGCAAGATGGCCGGCTACTCCGTCGCAGGAGGTACCACCAAGTTATCGGCAGGCCGCAAGGTAGGCACATCAGCAGGGCACGGTCACTCTCTATGCCATTATTGGCCGAGATGGACACATTGAGAAGACTCGAGTTCTTGAGAGCGGCGGCCAGTCGCTTGATCAAGCGGCCGTAGATGCGGTTCAGCAATGGATCTATCCACCCCTAACCTGCGGGACTCAGCCCGCTTGCTACCGAGGTTGAAGTCCGCGTGAACTATTGGCTGAGCCCCCTAGTAGAAGGGCCGGACGTTTCTTAAGAACCAGTTTTCACCCTCAAAAACCAAAACGGGGCTGGCGCTGGTTGACGCTTGGCCCCGTTCTGTATTCGATCGAGGAAAACTCGTTTTATCTCACGGCTCGGGCCAGCAGTACTCCAATTCCTGCCCAAAACCCTCCGCCGATAACGAATGAAATTGCCATGCCGGCCAGTGCGCCCCAATTAAGGCGTCGCCGTGGTTGCTCCGAATCGTGGTCGTCGCCGAGCCATGAACTCAGAAATTCATTTGCCCCCATGCATCCATCCAGTTCCATCCAGCGCAGGGGGACGCGCATCGAACGGGTGCTCGCTTGAGGGGGGAATTGCAGCAGTCTGAAGCTCATCAAGCACCTCCTGGTATCGGATTGCAACTCGTCTGCCACTTCGAAATCTGCCCAACTGTCTGAATGTAAGAGGAGCATTCCATAGCGCGGGTTGCCAGGTGTCACACCCACGTCAAAAGTCCCACCCTGCGTGCAAATTTCGCTCAGGTCGACTACCTGCGGCCCATGGCAACACCTCACCGTTCCCGTACTGTTAGGTGAGAGTCCTTAGGTATGTATCCCTTTCGCTGAAACCAATCCTCCATGGAACGCTTGAGTTCCTCGAGTGGAACGGCCGAGCCGATCTCCATCTCTCCGTCGGCGACCGGAAGCGTGTCATCGAAAACGCTGAAGTTCGTGAAGCTGCGCATGGAGAATGAATCCAACCACTTCAGGGGGCAGGGAAGCGGGCGGCCATCTTCCTGGTACTCCACGAGAATTTTGCGGGCGAACATCGATGATCGAATAGCGCATGATAGCGGCGCTGCGAGAATTGTTGATGATTGACCTTTGATTGCTGATCAAAAGGCAACGAGTTTCAGCTGCTTGCATTCGTCGATCAAAATCAACGATAGCCTTTATCGTTGTGCCTTTGGTCCTGCCGCTTTGACTTCCGGGGGAGCGTCGAAGTTCTCGAAGTTCCTTTCGAAGCGATTGCGCAAATCTTCGGCGGCCCGGTCATAAGCAGCCTTATCTTGCCACGCATTGCGCGGATTCAGTACCTGCGGCGGCACACCGTGACAGAACTTTGGGATGCTGAATCCAAACGTGGGCTCGATTTCAAAATCCTGACGGATGAGCTCGCCTTCAACCGCGGCATCCACCATTGCCCGCGTGTAGGGAATGCTCATCCTTCGGCCTACGCCGTAAGGCCCGCCTTGCCATCCGGTATTCACCAGCCAGCATTGCGCATGATGTTCGCGCAACCGGCGGCCCAGCATCTCTGCGTAGGTTTTCGGGGGTAGCGGAAGAAATGGAGATCCGAAGCAGGTAGAGAAAGTGGCGGTTGGCTCCTTCACGCCCGCTTCCGTTCCTGCGACTTTGGCCGTGTAGCCGGACATGAAGTGATACATCGCCTGTTCCGGCGTCAGCTTCGAGATCGGTGGCAGCACACCGAATGCGTCGGCTGTTAAGAACACAACGTTCTTTGGATGTCCACCAATGCCCGGAATGACCGCGTTCTCGATGAAGTCTACGGGATACGCTGCACGCGTGTTCTCGGTTTTGCTGTCGTCGTTATAGTCCGGAATGCGTGTTTGCGAGTCGAGGGTAACGTTCTCGAGCACGCAGCCGAAACGCAGCGCATTCCAGATCTGCGGCTCGTTGTGCTTCGAGAGCTTGATGCACTTGGCGTAGCATCCGCCTTCGAAGTTGAATACGCCGTCAGCGCTCCATCCATGCTCGTCGTCGCCGATCAGATCGCGCGACGGATCCGCCGAAAGCGTGGTCTTCCCCGTGCCTGATAGCCCAAAAAATAACGCGCTCACTCCATTGTGTCCTACGTTTGCGGAGCAGTGCATGGGGAACACGTTGCGCGGGGGCAGCAGGAAATTCATCACGCTAAAAATGCATTTTTTCATCTCCCCGGCGTAGGAAGTTCCCCCAATCAGAACCGTTCGCCGCATGAAGTTCAAGAGAATGAAAACCTCGGAATTGACACCATCGCGCCTCGGGTCGGCTTTGAACTCCGGCGCCGCAATGACGGTGAACTCCGGATTGTGATTTCTCAATTCGCCAGCAGTCGGGCGAATGAACAGCTGCCGCACAAAAAGGTTGTGCCAGGCATATTCGTTCACGATGCGTACGGGCAGTCGGTAGGCCGGGTCGGCTCCGCAAAAAAGATCCTGCACGTAGAGTTCTCGTCCCCGTAAATGCTCCATCACGCGCGCGTAAAGCGCATCAAACTTTTCAGGCTCAAACGGAACATTGACCGATCCCCACGCGACAGTGTGTGCGGTCATCTCGTCTTTGACGATGAACTTGTCTTTCGGAGAACGTCCCGTGCGATTGGTATACCCCACCAGAGACCCGTTGGACGCAACCTTGGCCTCGTTGCGCCGGATCGAGTGCTCCACCAACAGTGCTGGGGAAAGGTTGAAGTGCGTTCGACCTTCGCTCAGCAACTCGGCTACGTCGCTGACGTGCATGGTAGTAGCCATGGGGGAAGTCTCCTGAAAAAACCAAAATAAAGCAAAAACGCTTTATTCTGCCCTAAAAACGTTGAGGTTGCCAAGGAACCGGATCACAATCTGAATGTTTTCAATAAGAAGAACGATATTGCGAATCGACGTCGACGCCGACGCCCTCATGTAGGACAGATGAATTCTGTGGAAGAAGAGTTGTCGCTGCTCGCATGCAATGCTTGCGCGACCAACAAGAGCGCGGATGCAAAATGGGGGCCAAATCCTCGCAGCTAGTCGGCAGTTTTGTAATCACATGCCGTGCGGCATGGTTCACAATACATCAGTCCATCAGAGCACAGGCGGACATCGATGACGGACTGACACAGACAGCAATACTTTTCACAGAAGCAGCTGGATTCAGGTTGCTCGCACTGCATGCAACGGATTTTGGCAGGACCGGTTCCGGTACTCATGCCAGTAATGTATCGCTGAGTTTGGCATCATGGAACGTGACATCGGTAACGCAAAAGTGGGCAGTGGGCAGTGGTCCGTGATCGGTGCTGAGCTACGATCTGTGCGGCTGAACTAATTACTGAACATGAGCCACTGACCACTGATTACCGACTCTCCCCTATAATTCAGAGCAATGACTTTCCAACATCTTCTGGATGGCGCCGAGTTCCTCAGCCAAAGCGGGAACCCGGAAGTCACCAGTGTGGAATATGATTCGCGCCGGGTGAAGCCCGGATCGTTGTTCCTTGCCATGCGGGGCGAAAGCTCTGATGGAAACCGCTATATCGATCAGGCAATCCAGGCCGGAGCGGTTGCAATCGTCACCGATTCACCGGGCGAGAATCCGCGAGAAGGCGTCGCGTGGGCGCTGGTTCCGCATGGACGACGCGCGTTGGCGCGTATCAGCGAAAACTTTTACAAGCGTCCGGCCGAGCGAATCGCGATCACAGGTATTACAGGAACCAACGGGAAAAGCACGACCGCCTTCCTGATGGAATCCATTCTGACCGCAGCCGGCTGTAAGAGTGCGCTTGTCGGAACGATTGAATATCACGTTGCCGGCAGGGTGTATCCGGCGCCTCACACAACGCCCGAGGCGCTCGAACTAGCGCGCCTTTTCAACGAGGCCCTGAGTCAGGGTGCCACTGAAGCCGTGATGGAAGTTTCTTCCCACGCGCTTGCGCAGCAACGCGTTTTCGGCGTTCCCTTCGATGTCGCGGTCTTCACCAACCTGACACGGGACCACCTGGACTATCACAAGACGATGGAAGAGTACTTCCGCTCCAAGCGCGCACTCTTTGAAGGCTGCGGCACCGATCCGCCGCGCGCGGTTGTGGCAAATCTCGATGATGAATACGGCGCGCAACTGGCCCGCTTTAGCCGGAAGCGCAGCAGTACGGTGCTGACCTACGGTTGGGACCGCGGAGATTTCCACGCCGAGAAGGCAGACGTGACGGCGCGCGGGACGCGCTTCGACATGATCACTCCTGCGGAGCGGTTGGCGATCTTTTCGCCGCTCATTGGGCGCGTGAACGTGTACAACATTCTGGCGGCCGCGGCCGCGGCTTTCGCGCGCGGTTGCCCAAGCGATGTCATCGCCCGAGGCGTGGATTCTCTTACGCATGTCCCCGGGCGCTTTCAGCGCGTCGATTGCAGCCAACCCTTCACCGTCGTTGTGGACTATGCACATACCGATGACGCCCTCCGCAACCTTACCGCGCTGGCGCGCGAGTTTGTTTCGCGGAATGGATCAGGCGCGAAAGTCATCACGTTGTTCGGCTGTGGTGGCGACAGGGATCGTGCGAAGCGGCCCATGATGGGCGAGGCCGCCGGACGTGGCAGTGATCTCGTCGTCCTCACCTCCGACAATCCGCGCAGTGAGGATTCGCGAACGATTATCAACGATGCTCTCGTAGGTCTACAGAAGAGTGGGGTGAAGTACGCGGTAGAAGTCGATCGCCGCAAGGCGATTGCACTGGCCATTACGCAAGCTCGACCAGGGGACATAGTTTTACTGGCTGGGAAGGGTCATGAGAAAGTGCAGGTCACGCGCGAAGGCTCGCAGCCTTTTGACGATATCGAAGTTGCGCGCGAAATCCTGCAAGCGGCAGGATTCGACTGTCCGAAGTAGCAGCGGCCTCGGCCGCCTGTCGCACGGATATTTTTTAAGCGCTCTCGGACCAGATCGTCACAGGAAATTGGAATGAGACTCCCGCTTTCGAAAATTGCCGAATTTATCGCCGCTTCGGGCGATGCCCCCCGTGAGGAAGTCGCTCAGGGATACTCGATCGATTCGCGCACCATCGCTCCGGGAGAACTTTTCTTCGCCGTCAAAGGAGAGCGTCTGGATGGCCATGATTTCGTCGATGCGGCGCTGGAAAGAGGCGCAGCGGCCGCGGTCGTGCACAACGATCAACTCGCCCGCTTTTCGGGTAATGCGAAACTGCTTGGTGTAGGCGACACTCTGATCGCTCTGCAAACCCTCGCTACTGCGGTGCGCAAAGTTTGGGGAAAACCGCTAGTCGGGGTCACCGGTTCAGCCGGTAAGACCACAACAAAAGAAGCCATCGCTCACGTGCTGTCTTCGAGATTTCGTGTGCTCAAGTCCGAAGGAAATTTCAACAATCACTTCGGACTCCCTCTCATGTTGTTGAGGCTCGAGCCGGAGCATGACGAGGCCGTGATCGAGATGGGAATGTCACACGCGGGAGAGATCCGCGCGCTAGCCAAAATCGCGCAACCGGATGTCGGGGTGGTCACGAATGTAGCTCCTGTGCATCTGGAATTTTTCGATTCCCTTGCCGGAATTGCACGCGCCAAGTACGAACTCGTTGAATCGCTGCCTTCCAGCGGAACGGCGGTGCTCAATGCCGACGACGAGTACGTTTCTCAATTCGGCCGCAATTTCAAAGGCAAGGTCATCCGCTACGGGACCGCCATCGGTGCCGATGTTTGTGCTGAGAACGTGCAAACCCACGGTGCCGAAGGTTCCGAGTTCGACCTTGTTATCGCCGGTTATCGCGAGCGTGCCACTCTGCCGCTCGTGGGCGAGCACAATATCCGGAATGCACTCGCCGCCGTTTCTGTAGCGATCGCGCAAGGCATGAAGGTCTCCGAATCCATAGCCGCGCTAGCCACGCTCAAGCCCGCCGACAAGCGTGGGCAGGTTCTCCAGTTGGGTAACATCACGGTCATCAACGATTGTTACAATTCCAATCCGAAGGCGCTCGGGGCAATGGTTGACGCTCTCTCCGGAATGAATGCAAAGCGCCGCATCATTGTTGCCGGGGAGATGCTCGAACTCGGTCCCGCGGGGGATGAATTGCACCGCGAGTCGGGCCGCCATATCGCGGGGAAGAAGATCGACGTCCTGATAGGAGTCCGCGGGCTTGCGCAAGGGATGGTTGACGCCGCAAGGCAGGCAGGAATCCGAGCCGAGTTCGTCGCAACAGCGGAAGAAGCCGGCGACTGGCTGGCGCGTGAGACAAGGGAAGGAGACGTAGTGCTGCTGAAAGCGTCACGTGGTGTGAAACTCGAAAAGGCGTTAGAAGCGTGGAAGGCAAAGCGCGAGGGGCGCTGACGAGTGCTCTTGGCGCGAATAGCTGAAGGCTGACAGCTGAAAGCTGACGGCTGCATTCGGAGGCTGATTGCTCTATTGGCTGTTGTTCCTGAAACTGCAACACTACGTCGCGCCCTTCCGCATCTTCCGTTATGTCACGTTCCGTACGGCCTTTGCCAGCCTGACGGCTCTTTTCACGGCGCTCATTGTGGGCCCGCTAGTGATCGGCCGCCTGCGCGACTTTCAAATTGGCCAGTACATTCGCGAGGAAGGGCCCAAAGCTCATCAGAAAAAAGCGGGCACGCCCACGATGGGGGGCCTGCTGATCGTCATCGCCATCATCGTTCCGACTTTGCTGTGGGCCGACCTGAGCAACCGCTTCATCTGGATCGCCGTATTTTCCACCTGCGCGTATGCGGCGATCGGATTTACCGACGATTACACGAAGGTGACCCACCGCAGGAATCTCGGCCTGACCAGCCGCGCAAAATTCGGCCTGCAAGTCGCCGCCAGCATCATCATTGCCTCGATACTGATTGCGATGCAGACCTACGGAATGTATTCGACGAAGCTTATTGTTCCGTTCTTCAAACAATTTCGGCCGGACCTTGTGGTGGGAGCCTGGGAGCATCTTCCACATCTCTGGCCCCTGGCCTTTGTGTTCTTCATGGGGTTTGTCGCACTCGTGATCGTAGGATCGAGCAACGCCGTAAATTTGACGGACGGTCTTGACGGACTGGCAATAGGCTGCACGGTGATTGCAGCCGGAGCTCTCACGGTACTGACCTACGTGAGCGGTCACGCTACTTTTGCCACGTACCTTGAGCTGCAGCGCATGCCGCAAGTGGCGGAGCTTACAATTTTTTGCGGGGCGATGGTCGGTGCCTCCATCGGATTTCTTTGGTATAACGCGCACCCGGCGGAAGTATTTATGGGGGACGTGGGCTCGCTGGCGCTGGGCGGTGCGATCGGCACCGTTGCCGTCATGATCAAGCAGGAGTTGTTGCTCCCGTTTATCGGCGGAGTCTTTGTAATCGAGGCACTGTCCGTGATCCTGCAAGTCGGCTCCTACAAACTCAGGAAGAAACGCATCTTCAAGATGGCTCCGTTGCATCACCACTTCGAACTGATGGGCTGGTCGGAATCGAAAATCATCGTGCGTTTCTGGATCGCATCGTTGATCTTCGCACTCTTCGCGCTGACGACGTTGAAACTAAGATAGGATTTTCACCACGGAGACGCGGAGCCGCTAAAAAAACCTGTATTTGTTTTATCCGCGACTGCACGACTCCGTGGTGAAATACAAGCAATGGAACTCAACGGAAAGCGGGCACTCGTAGTTGGCCTGGGAAAGTCCGGCGTCGCGTCGGCGCTCTTCATGAAAGCGCATGGGGCGCGCGTCACCGTTTCTGACACCAAGAGCGGCGACGAACTCCGCAATGAAATCCCGGTACTCCTCGATCACGGCATTACCGTTGAAACCGGTGGTCATGGCGAGCGAACCTTTCGCGGGCAGGACCTCATCGTGGTCAGCCCAGGGGTCCCCGTCGATGCTCCACCTCTCGTGCAGGCTCGATCCCTCGGCGAAACGGTGATCGGAGAAGTAGAGTTAGCCGCACAGTTTCTGCCCGGTCCGATCGTCGCAATTACCGGATCCAATGGCAAAACGACAACCACCACGTTGACGGGTGAAATTATCGCGGCCGCAGATTTCCCGGTATTGGTGGGCGGCAACATCGGGACTCCGGCTATCTCGCTTGCCGAACGCGCGAAAGCTGAGACGGTGGTCGTGCTCGAAATCTCCAGCTTTCAGCTGGAAACGATTCAAACCTTCCGGCCGAAAATTGCGGTGGTGCTGAACGTCACGCCCGATCACCTGGATCGCCACCGTACGTTTGAGATCTATACCGACGCCAAGGCACGAATCTTCGAGAATCAGCAAGGAAGCGATTTCGCTGTCCTGAATGCGGACGATCCGACCTGTGTGGCCATGGGCAGCCGTACCCACGCTCAAGTCTTCTGGTTCAGCCGCCACAAAGAAGTCCAGCAAGGCGCTTGCGTTCGCCAGGGCAACATTGTCTTGCGCGATGGCAGCGGCCAGCGTGAGATTCTACAAGTTTCCGACATCCCGCTTAAAGGCGCTCACAACCTGGAGAATGTGCTTGCGGCAGTCTGTGCCGCAGCACTCATGGGCTGTGCGCCCGAGAAGATCCGCCAGGCGGTTCACGATTTCAAAGCCGTCGAGCACCGACTGGAATTCGTCGCCACGGTGAATGGGGTTGACTACTACAACGATTCCAAAGCTACGAACGTCGATGCCACCATCAAAGCGCTCGAGTCCTTTCCTGCGAATATCCACCTCATTCTAGGCGGCAAAGACAAAGGCAGCGATTACACGGTGCTGAATGATCTGATCCGTCAGCGGGTAAAGCGTATTTACACGATCGGTGCCGCCGCGGCGAAGATCGAGTCCCAGGTAAAAGGCGCGGAAGTCGTTCACGCCGAGACGGTCGAGAATGCAGTTCGGAAGGCAAGCGCTGCCGCCAAGCCGGGAGACGTGGTGCTGCTAGCTCCGGCCTGTGCCAGCTTCGACCAGTTCAAGAGCTACGAGCACCGGGGGAAGATGTTCAAAGAGATCGTGGGCGGATTAGCGGCAGCGAAAACGTAATCCTAAGAAATCCTCCGCGTCTCCGTGATTCCGTGGTGAACTGCTCGGCGGAACCAAAACAATCAACAATCAAAATTCAACAATCAACCATCTCACTGCTCGCTTCCGTGCTGAAATAAGTGTCCCATGGCGAAGCGCGTGAGTGTCGACCGCTGGCTGTTCACTGTCACGATGCTGCTGGTGTTTCTCGGGCTGGTGATGGTTTTCTCGGCTTCCGCCGTCATGGCGCGCGAGCGTTTCGGCTCGCCTTATTCGTTCCTGTCCAAGCAGCTGATGTGCGCCATAGCCGGGCTCGTGGCCATGGTTGTCACCATGCAGCTGGACTACCGGCGTTACAAGCACCCGGCCATCGTCTTTTCGTTCATGGGCGTGACCACACTGTTGTTAATCTCGGTCTTCTTCCTGGATCGCTCCCACAACACGCACCGCTGGATCCACGCCGGAGGCTTCTCCTTCCAGCCCTCAGAGCTGGCCAAGCCAGTCTTAATTCTGTTTCTCGCTTACTTCCTCGAGGGGAAAGCTAAGACCATCGACGACGTGCGCAATACCTTGCTGCCGGCGGCGGCCCCAGTCCTGGTTTTCCTGGGCTTGATCGTTCTGCAGCCCGACCTGGGCACCGCCATTGCATGCGCTGGGATTGCCGCCTGCGTCTTCTATGTCGCTGGAATGCGGATGCGCTACTTCGGCTACGCCTTCGCCGCGTCGCTCGTGCCGCTTTACTTCCTGATCTTTCACGTCAGCTTCCGCCGGGACCGCATTCTTGCGTTTTTGAATCCTTATGCTGACCGTCAAAGGGCCGGATTCCACATCATCCAGTCGCTCATTGCGGTCGGGACCGGAGGCATCACCGGCACAGGCCTGATGGAGGGCAAACAAAAGCTCTTCTATCTGCCCGAGCCGCACACCGATTTCATTTTTGCCGTGACCGCCGAAGAACTCGGCCTGGTCGGCGCCCTGTGCGTTGTGACGTTATTCGGAATCTTTCTGTGGCGCGGGATGCGAGCCTCGTCCCGCACGGAAGACCTTTTCGGCCGATATCTGGCAGTCGGCATTACCAGCATGGTCGTTCTTCAGGCACTGATCAATATCAGCGTCGTCTTAGGCATGATGCCGACTAAAGGCATCCCGCTCCCGCTGGTCTCCTACGGCGGTTCGTCGCTCTTCGTAACGCTCGCATGTGTGGGAGTGCTGCTGAACATCACCAAGCAGGCGGAATGAAATTTGTTTTTCGAACGCAGGGTCGTAAGGACTGATGCGATAGCCGTCGGGAGACTCAGTCAAAAATACCACGTCACCCTTCTCGACCTTGAGGCGCGACGCAGCCTCCTTGGGAAGGACAAAACCGACCGAGTTGCCGATCTGCATGAGCTTCAGAGAATCATCACGAGTTCCAGTAATAACATATGTTATTACGTCGGCGGTTTGAGGTCAATGGTTCGACGCCAGAACACCAGCGGCAGAACCGAAAAGAGGTCATTTATAGTCAGGATATGCGCGCTATTCTCGCGGGCGGTGGTACGGGCGGCCACGTCATCCCGGCCCTCGCGATCGCCAACCAACTCAAAACAGATTACGCGGGCGAGATTCTTTTCATCGGCACGGCGCGCGGAATCGAGAACCGCCTGGTGCCTGCCGCCGGATATCCCCTTCAACTAATTCGCGTGGGCGCGCTCAAGAATGTCAGCCTTGTCACCCGTCTGAAGACCTCGTTCGACCTACCCCGCGCCATTTGGGACGCGGGCCGCATGCTGAATGAATTTGCTCCTGACGTCGTCATCGGCGTTGGAGGATACGCTTCTGGACCAGCCATGCTGTCTGCGGTCGTCAAGCACATTCCTACGCTCGCCTTCGAGCCAAACGTGGTCCCGGGATTCGCCAATCGCATGGTCGCGCGCTTCGTCTCCGGGGCTGCGCTGCATTTCGAAGAAACGGCGAAGTATTTTCGCCATGCTGAGGTAACGGGCGTGCCGGTTCGTCGCGCATTCTTCGAGAGCCCGCCTAAGCGCGGCGGAACTCCCACCGTGTTGGTCTTCGGCGGCAGCCAGGGAGCACACGCCATCAACGAAGCGATGATCCGGTGCCTGCCTGTCTTGCAGCGTGAGGCTCCGGGCATTCATATCATCCATCAGACCGGCGAACGTGACTATAATGACGCGCTGGCGGCTTACAAATCGCACCAGGAATCCTCAGAGGTTTTCAAATTTATTGACGATATGCCAACGGCTTTTGCGCGCGCCGATCTGCTCGTCTGCCGATCGGGCGCGAGCACGGTGGCAGAGGTTACGGCAGCAGGGAAGCCCGCTGTTTTTGTTCCGTTCCCTCGCGCCGCAGACGATCACCAGCGCGTAAACGCCGAGGAGTTGGCCAAGCACGGCGCCGCCGTTGTCGTCGAAGAATCGAGATTGGAAGGACTTTGGCTCGCAGAAACCATCGCCGCCTTACTGCAGGATTCGCAACGCCTGCACAGAATGAGCCAGGCAGCGCGCGAGCTGTCGCATCCAAATGCCGCGCGTGAGATCGCTGCCATGGCCGCACGTGTTGCTGGAATTGAAGAGCAAGCCGCCACCGATCAACACCGATTCCACGGATAGGTCTTGTCGATTCTTGGTGCGTCCGTTTGAATCCGGGTAAATCCGTGGCCAAGAAGTTGATTTTATGTTTGCGAAAATCCAACGCATCCATTTTGTAGGCATTGGAGGCATCGGCATGAGCGGCATCGCCGAGGTACTCCTGAACCTGGGCTACAAGATCTCAGGATCCGATCTGAAAACTTCGCCTGCGACCCAGCGGCTCGCCAGCCTCGGTGCCACGACCTTTGAAGGACATCGTGCGGAAAACGTCATTGGTGCTGAAGTTGTCGTCACCAGTTCCGCCATTGTGCCCGACAACCCCGAAGTGACCGAAGCTCACAACCTGCATATCCCAGTGATCCAGCGCGCCGAGATGCTGGCCGAATTGATGCGCCTGAAGTACGGGATTGCCATTGCTGGCATGCATGGCAAGACCACAACAACGTCGATGGTCGCGGCTGTTCTGGCGGCCGGTGGCCTGGACCCAACCGTCGTGGTCGGCGGCCGCGTCGATGCCATGGGCTCCAATGCTCGCCTCGGGAAATCGCAATACCTCGTCGCCGAAGCGGATGAGAGTGACCGCTCTTTCCTCAAGCTCTCGCCCATCCTGTCGGTCGTGACCAACATCGATCGCGAGCACATGGACTGCTATCGCAACATGCGCGACGTGAAGAAGACCTTCCTTGAATTCATCGACCGCGTGCCGTTCTACGGCATGATCGTGGCCTGCAATGACGATCCGGCGCTGCGAAGGCTCCTGCCCGAAGTCCAGCGCCGCACCGTCACCTATGGGACCAAGCGAGGCTCCGACTTCCTGATCAAGTCGGAAGAGACGAAGAGAGAAGGCAGCGGAGACTCGCGGCCGTACAGCCGCTTTCATGTGACGTACCAGAAGAAGGATCTCGGCGAATTTACCCTTCATGTGCCGGGCGCCCACAACGTGCTGAACGCCACGGCGGCAATTGCGGTCGGGCTCGGTCTAGACGTTCCCATCGACTACATTCGTGTGGCGCTCGATCAGTTCCGTGGCGTCGACCGCCGCTTTCAGTTGCGCGGCCGCGTTGCCGGCATCAGCATCATTGATGACTATGGGCATCATCCCACCGAAATCAAGGCCACGCTTGCCGCTGCACGGCAGTGCGGATTCCGCAAAATCCACGTGATCTTTCAGCCGCATCGTTACACCCGTACCCGCGACCTCATGGAAGAATTTACGACGGCATTCGCCGATGCCGACTCCGTGTTCGTGCTCGATATCTACGCCGCCAGCGAAAAGCCGATGGAAGGGGTCACCGGCGAAGTGCTAGCGCAGCGGATTCGTGAAAAGAGTGGCAAACCCGTGGAGTACGCGAAGTCCGCGACTGGCGCGATTGAGGCGGCAATTTCCGCCGCGCAGGAAGGCGACATGATTCTCACCCTTGGCGCCGGCAGCGTCTCGCAGTTGGGAACCATTCTTGTAGAAGGCTTAAAACAGCGAGAAATGGCCCACTAGCCGGATCTGTTGGCGAGTTCAACCCGGAGTGCAGGGCAGCGGATTCCGAAAGACTTCTCCAACCCGCGTTCTCCGGCATGAGTCACTCGCACGGCTCGGGTTCTACGTACTCGCGCCAACCAATTCATCTCCAGAAAACGCGAGAGCAGCGCCGCTCCCAGGGCTCCTGCGACATGGTGGTAGCGTTCTGTCCAGTCAAGACAAGCAGGAGCGAACTTCCGCCTCAATGCATACAGTTGGTCGACGTCAATGTCGAATCCGCGCAGAACCTGCGTGCCCTTCGCGGTCAAGAGGAATACGTCCGGCTGTATACGAATGATCTCCTGGTTCAGAAACTCATCTCGCAACGCAATGGCGAGCACGCCGGCGAGGTGGTCATAACACGTGCGCGCAAAGCGTATTTCGGGGACGGGCGGATTGCCTGGATCTCGGGCGAGCGCTCCCAAAGCCTCGACCGCGGCTGCAACGTCAGCATTCCTCAGCCGGAAGAGTCTTTGCCGCCCCTCTCGTTCGCAGGCAATCAGTCCACCGCTAAGAAGCTTCGAGAGATGCGAACTGGCGGTCTGGGAAGAAACGTCGGCCGCGATCGCCAGCTCGGATGCTGAATGGCGATGTCCGTCGAGCAACGTGGTCAGCATCTGGATGCGGCTGGATTCCCCGATCAGTGCAGCGATTTTCTGGATGGAGGTAACATTCATAGTTCGATATCCATTGAAACATGGATGATGTGAAAGACGCTGGTCTTTTTCCAGAATTGATGAGGAGGAAGGATGAGGATGACCACACTGTTTGCCGTCGTACTTCTGGCGTCCATCGCGTCCGCACAGGCGCCGAAGGATGCCGGGGTCAGCACGATTGTCGGATACGTCCGTGACAGCGCCTGCGTGCATCGCTTCCATGAAGTCGTCAAGCCGCTTCCCAATGGGTGCGTCCAGGCCTGCGTGCGAGCAGGATCGCCCCTGGTGGTTCTGACGCGTGATGAGAAGATCTACCACCCCATTTCCGCCGAGATGCCCGACCTTGACGTACGCGGCAAGCTGCTGCCGTTTGTCGGAAAGTACGTGAAGATCACCGGGCATGCCTATAACCGGAGTGGATCTGAGGCAGTTTCGGTCGAAAACGTCGAGGAGATCCGCGAGTAATTCGGTTCACAAGAACTGCAGGAGGGACGAGCATGAAAGATCTAGCCATTGAGTTGCAGAACCGTCCCGGCGCTCTGGCCGAAATGGGCGAAGCGCTGGGACGCGCCGGAGTGAGCATCGAAGGAGGAGGAGCATGGGTTGCCGATGGACAGGGCATCGCCCACTTTCTTTTTACAGATGGAGAGGCAGCGCGCCGAGCCCTTGAAGCTGCGAACATTCGCGTACTGGCGGTTCGAGATGTCCTGGTTCAGAGCCTCGACCAGTCGCGGCCAGGCCAGCTCGGCGAGATCTCCCGACAAATGGCAGATGCGGGAGTCAACATTGAAGTCCTGTACAGCGATCACGACCATCAACTCCTTCTGGTTGTGGACGACGTTGTCAAAGGACGCGCCATCTCTGAGGCGTGGATGCAGATGCAATCCATCACCCGGGTCAAGGAGCACATCTATAGCGTCGAGATTTGCTGGACGGGAAACGATGGCAAAGGAACAGAGTCGTACAAGAGCTACCGGCGCGATCATGTGATCCAGTCCGAAGGCAGACCGGAGATCCCTGGTTCGAGTGACCCAGCTTTCCGCGGAGATCCTGCGCGCTATAACCCCGAAGAACTGATGGTTGCGAGTCTCTCGGCGTGTCACATGCTGTGGTATCTGCACCTGTGTGCCGTCAATCACATCAGCGTCCTCGAGTACCGTGATACACCATCCGGTGTGCTGCGAGAGAATGCTGACGGCTCAGGAGATTTCGTCAGGGTACTGCTGAACCCGGAAGTGAAGTTGTCAGGTGATAGCAATCGATCGAAAGCGCTCGCTCTGCACAGCGCAGCGCATCCGTTCTGCTTTATCGCCAGGTCAGTGAAGTTTCCGGTGGAAGTTGCGCCGCGACTCATTACCGAGGAGAATTAGCACTCTTCAAATCTTGCCTTTGAGGAGCGGCCATGATCCCTCGCCTGTTTTTTTTTATCCTGATACCCGGGCTCACCGCCTCGGCGCAATCGCGATCAGCCACCAGGCCCACCCCCACGGAAGCTGACTACATCGCCCATCAGTTCCATTTCAAATCCGGCGAGACGCTCCCCGAACTGCGCCTGCACTACACGACTTTCGGGAAGCCCGAGCTTGATAGCGGCGGCAGAGTGACCAATGCCGTCCTCATCCTCCATGGCACCGGAGGAACTGGACATCAATTCCTTGCCCCGCAATTCGCGGACGTCCTCTTCGGTCCCGGGCAACTCCTCGACGCGACGCGTTACTTCATCATCCTTCCCGACAACGTCGGCCACGGAAAATCCAGCAAGCCGAGCGACGGACTGCACGCGCACTTCCCGCAATACGGCTACGACGACATGGTCGCCGGGCAGCACGAGTTGCTCGAGAAGGGGCTCGGCGTAAACCACCTCCGCCTCATACTGGGCACGTCCATGGGATGCATGCACTCGTGGGTTTGGGGCGAGACCTATCCCGACTTCATGGATGCCCTCATGCCTCTGGCCTGCCTTCCGATCCAGATCGCTGGACGCAACCGGCTCTGGCGCAAGATGGTGATCGACGGCATCCGCCACGACCCGGACTGGAAAAACGGCGACTACACGACGGAACCGCGGGCAGCACTCGAAATCGCGGCTGATTTTCTGCTGATTGCCGGCAGCGCACCCATTCCTATGCAGAAGGCTCTGGCGACCCGCGACGCCGCCGACAAGTACCTCGATGATTCCATGAAGCGCATCACGGCGACCCTCGATGCCAACGACATGCTCTATGCCGTAAACGCGTCGCGCAACTACGATCCGTCGCCGAAGCTGGAGACAATCCAGGTGCCGGTCATGTTCGTGAACTCCGCCGACGATTTCATCAACCCGCCCGAGTTGGGCATAGCCGAGCGCGAAATTAAGCGGCTGAACAAAGGGAAGTTCGTGCTGATCCCGGCCTCAGAGCAGACGCATGGCCACGGCACGCACACCTGGGCAGCGAGTTGGCAGGAGTATTTGAAGGAATTGCTGGACAAGACGTCGAAATAGCCCAGAGGATCTGGCGCCTGTGCGCGGCCGGGGTTCGGCGAGTGCTAAGGCCGGCTCGAGACGGTTCTGCGATCAATCGGATCAATCGGTGACGCCGACCTGGTCAAGCTTCGTGGGCCGCCGCTTCGGTCTCATAAAAGCGGAAAAATTGTTCGACACGAGTGACTTGCATCGCATCTCGAACTCTCTTGGTTACCCCGACCAAAGCCAGAGTGCGTCCATCCTTCTGATGATTGACGTACGCACCGACGAGGGCTCCAATGCCGGCGGAGTCGATATAGGGCACGCCGGAGAGATCCAGAATGAGCTTGCGCGAGGTATTGCCTCGTACCAAGGACTGAAATTGAAAGAAGTTAGAGATCGTGACCGGCCCACTGAGGCGCATCACGCGACATTCGTCCGGCGTCCCAGTAATGTCTTCAATGTGCAAAGGCTCCTGCGGCATCAGTAAATAATATTGCGGGCATGTGAACACCACGTTAATACAAGGTAAAGTTTTTGACGCCGCACTCATTAACCGCGAGCAGATTCTGATTGCCAAATGGGGTTGAGACGTCGCGATGTCAGTCATTGATCCCCCGCCGGCCTGAATTCTCCCGAAACGTTTCGTTTTGAAGGGTGTCAGCGATTGAGTATGAATAAACTTTACTCGTGCTCTACTTTCGGCGTGGCCGCGGCAGTACTCATTGGAGTGTTCCTCGAGAGTCATGGGGACCGGCCCTGGTTCCTTCGAGCGCTCCCTCGCCAAAGGCAGACAGTTGACCGCAGTCGCTGGCTGGAATTGCCGACTCGCGGGCCGTCGAAGCATAGGTAGATTCCAACGGGCGGGTACAGGACTATAGGGTTCTGTCGGACACGAAGCATGTGCCGGGTCAGGGCAAGCACGCGCTCATTTTTACGACATGCCAGCCGGCAACCTTCATGGGCAAGCCGAAAAGTGGAACCGCTACGATTATCTTCTCGCACATGAACGACTCTGCCCCCTCCCCTCGCCAGAAACTATAAAATTGGCTCCGCATCGTGGCGTGGGTCGAGCGCGGATTTACGCTCGGCCAATCCAATCCCCGGGAACTTTTCTCCCACCCCTTCCGTATCCCTTGCTAACGCTTTGTTATGTCCTTCGTCTATTCAGCCGTAAGAGGTTAAGGCAATGAAAACACAGGCATGGGGATGGCTGGGGGCGGCGGTTCTGGCAGCTGGATTGAATTCCAGCTACCACAACGGCGGCCTGCAGTGGGCCCACGAAATCGCAGACCGCGTGCAACATAACACTGGCGCGGTGTTGGCTTTGGCCACCGGCCGCGCCGAAGAGTTCCTGGCTGAAGCCCGCATGCTGAAGCTCGACCGCGACGCCGATGTTGCCGGCAATCACGAAGAGTCGCAGTGTCCCTTCGCCTCGGCCTGGGCGCATGCCCAGAATTCCTTCGATCAGTCGCAAGCCGAATTCGACCGTTTCCAGGCGTTGTCCGATCGCGAGCAGGCTAAGCTAGCCCGTCTCGAAGCCAATCGCGCCCGGATTGAAGCTCAGGTACAGGCCAAGCTCGCCCGCGTGCACCTGGCCGATAACACCTTCCGGTTTGCCGACGGAGATTTCAGCTTTGCCAGTGACACCGTGGCTCCGGTTGTGGTTCAGGTCCCGAGAATCGACTGCCCGCGCGTACGCGTAGCCACGCCGCACATCCGCGTCCCGCGAGTTCACGTACGGATTCCGCGGATCGAAGCTCCTGTCGTGCACGTTGACGACGGCAACGACGGCCCAATCTAACCTGCAGCAGAGTCTTACCCTCCTAGTCTGGAAGTCCGGGCGCGGAAAGCCTCCGCGCCCTCTTTTTATCTGCCAACCTCCAAATGGGAAACCTTCAATGAATGGGGTCCCCGACTTCTCGCCGCATTCGCGAGAAGCGGGGATTCGGGACAGCGTGTTCCCAGTGTCTGCGCCGGTTCTGGCGAAGCGTAAATCCTGTTAGGCCAGATTCGTCCGCAGAGGCGATTCCCGCAGAGACAACTGACAACAGCCCGGGTGAGTACGCAAAACCGGACTGTCGTCCCGGACGGGACGCTTGAACTCGCGGCACCTGATGGCGGTTCGTTTCCACCATTGGAAACTTGGCGCTAGATCAGGTGCCCCTACGGGACACGCTTCGTATGATCGCCGAGAACCCGCCAGTGAACTGGCGGGCTACTGTCCGAGGTCCGTCCGGGACCTGCGCGTTTTCTGCGGCAGTTCTCGGCGAACTCGGCGCTTCAAGCTTTGAAGCAGCACCAACTACCACTGATCACTGATCAGCGATCCCTGCCCACTGGCCGACTGCCTTCTGGCACTGTCGTGCCCTTACCCACCTCGGTTCCCGCCTGTGCAAATCCCTGGATTTTTCCCGTATCTCATTTCGAGATTTGCGGCTATAGTGAAGAGGCTCAGCGATTCCTGGCGACAACTGACCTGAACTGATGGCGCGGAAGTCCAGTTCCACCATCTTGCAGGAAGAGTTGTACCCGCCCTACGCCGGGAATGCCCCTTCCGACACGCGCGAGACGCTCGACGACGCTCGCCTGGTCGACCTCGATGTAGACCAACAATCACCTTTTCTGCGGGCGCAAAAACGCGTGCCCGCCCGCCGCAGTTCGCTTCCCAAGAAAACAGCCCATCGCTTGCTCTGGGCTTTGGTCGCCGTTGGGTTCTTAGGTGTCGCTGCTATCTGCGCCCTTGCGCTGTATCACTACGGCGAGCACTCGTGGCGTTTTCGCATCGAGTCGAGCGACAACATCGCAGTCATGGGGAATGCGAATGTGACGAAGGCCCAGATCATGGAGATCATGGGCGCGGATATTGGGCGCAACATCTTCTTCATTCCGCTCTCGCAGCAGAAAACGCAACTGGAACAGATACCCTGGGTCGATTCCGCCAGTGTCATGCGCTTCGTTCCCAATCGTCTGCAAGTGGAAATTCACGAACGCACCCCGGTCGCATTCGCGCGCGTGGGACCGCGAATTTTTCTGATCGACGCCGGCGGCACCCTGATGGAGCTTCCGCCCAAGCACAGATTTTCTTTCCCTGTCATTCTGGGGATGAATCCGGGCGAGCCGCTCTCCACGCGTGTTCCGCGGATGCGGGCCTACAACAGCCTCGTGCACGATCTGGATTCGGGTGGCGCCAGCTACTCGAAAGATCTGAGCGAGGTGGACGTCTCCGATCTCGAAAATTTGAAAGTCCGCGTGAATGATCCGCAGGGCGATGTCCTCGTTGAACTCGGCGCCTCTGACTATTTGAAGCGCTACCAGACGTACGTCAGCCACGTGCAAGAGTGGCGCCAGCAGTTCCAGAAGCTCGAATCGGTGAACCTGCGTTACGACAACCAAGTAATCGTCAATCCCGATATGGAAGGGAAGCCAAGACAGGCCGGGCTTTCGGTGGCGGCAGTGAAAGCAGCAGCCTCAGCCGGAGTGAAGCCAGCAGCGCTGATCACGCACATCAATCCGCATGATCACTCGATTCCCAAGCCCGCGTTCGAATTGAGCGAGAAGAAGCTCGATCCGAAGGCAGGCACGGCGAAGAGAACGGCTGCCAAACCCAAGCCGAGGAAAGTCGTCGCGAAAGCGAGCAACCCTGTAGCTAAGAAGCCAGTGGCCAAGCATGCAGCGGCACCGAAACCAACCGCGGCGCATGCGGCCACAAACCGCACGGCACCGAAGCCGGTCCATGCTGCCCCGGTTGCGGCGAATGCAGTGGCAAAGCCGAGCCCGGCAGTGGCAAAACCCTCGGCGGGGTCAAATTAATGGAGAAGTGTGCCGTAAACACGATGTGATGGTTGTGCGAACGAATTCATAAAACATGCCAAATCAGCAGGGAAGCTTTCTCACGGCAATTGATGTCGGCAGCGCCAAGACATGCGCGTTAATGGCCGAATTGACGGATACGGGCCTGCGCTATCGCGGACACGGTATGGCCGAATCCCGCGGCTCGCGCAAGGGAGTGATCGTCGAACTCGACAAAGCGGTCGGCTCAATTCAAAAGGCCGTCGAGGCCGCCGAGGACGTCGCCAGCGCCCCTGTCGAACATGCCATCATCGGCATCGGCGGAGCCCACGTCCGGGGCATGAACACGCATGGCGGCATCAGCCTCGGCACGCGCCCGCGCGAGATCGGACGCGATGAGATCAAGCTGGCCGTTGAGCGCGCCCGCGCCATCCCGCTCCCCGCAGACCGCGAAATCCTGCACCTTCTTCCGCAGGAATTCATTCTCGACGATCAGGCCGGGATCCACGACCCGCTCGGCATGATGGCGGCGCGCATTGAAGTGCGCGTGCACATGGTTACGGCGGCGACCAGCGCCACGCAAAACGTGATCACCGCGGTCAATAAAGCGGGAGTTCACGTCGATGACACCGTCTTCGAGCCACTCGCGGCGGCCGATTCTGTCCTGCGCTCCGATGAGCGAGAACTCGGCGTCTGCCTCGCCGATATCGGCGCTGGGTCCACCGAACTGATTGTCTTTCTGCAGGGCGCCGTTGCCTGGACTGGTGTTGTCCCGGTCGGAGGCGATCACTTCACGAGCGACCTTTCGGTTGGCCTGTGCACGCCGCTCGCTGAAGCCGAGAAGATCAAAAAGAACTTCGGCAGTGCCGTAGTCACGCTGATTCCCGAAGGCAACGAGGTGGAGGTACCCCAAGTCGGGGACCGCCCATCCCGCCTGATGCCACAGCGCCTAGTCGCTGAAATTCTCGAACCGCGCGCCCGCGAACTCTTCGAAATGATGCGCGACGCGCTACGCCAGTCCGGCATGTTCGAAATGTGCATCGCAGGTATAGTCCTCACGGGAGGCGCCTCCCGTCTGCCGGGAATTTTTGACGTGGCCGAATCCGCATTGCGCCGCTCTGTACGCCTGTCGTGGCCCATGCCGTTAGGGAAGATGCCATCGACATTATCGGAGCCAGAATTCGCGACGGTTCTCGGCATGGTGAACTACGGTCACCGTGCCCGCATCGCACGCGGCTTTCAGGAGGGTGGCTTAGGTTCAAGATTGAAAGCGATGTTGGTAGGAACGGGAGCGTAAAAAGCAAGTTTCAAGGTTTCAACATTTCAAAGATAAAAAACTCGTGCATGAAAGCAGCTTTGAAACGTTGAAACTTTGAAACCTAGGCACCAAAGCATTAACCCAAGGAGCAGTGGACATATGAGCAACGACATTCGCATCAGCTTTAATGAGGAAGCCCGGAACGACGCCAAAATCAAAGTCATCGGCGTAGGCGGAGGCGGCGGCAATGCCGTCAACCGTATGATTGACGCCGGCGTGGAGGGCATCGAATTCATCGTGGCCAACACCGACCTGCAGGCCCTTCGCATGTCGCATGCGCCCGTGAAACTGCAACTCGGAGTGAAACTGACCAACGGCCTCGGCGCCGGCGCGAATCCCGAAGTCGGACGCAAAGCCGCCCTCGAAGATTCCGACAAGATCATCGAAGCCCTCGAAGGCGCGGACATGGTGTTTGTCACCACCGGCCTGGGCGGGGGGACCGGCACTGGATCCGCCCCCATCATCGCCTCGCTTGCGAGCGAAATGGGGGCTCTCACGGTTGCGGTAGTCACGAAGCCGTTTTCATTCGAAGGAAAACGCCGCATGCAGCAAGCCGAGCGCGGCATCTCCGAGTTGATGGAATCGGTCGATACCACGATCGTCATCCCCAACGAAAAGCTGCTGGCAGTGGCCGAAGACGCGGGTTTCTTCGAGTCGTTCCGCATCGCAGATGACATCCTGCGTCAGGGCGTGCAGGGCATCTCCGACATCATCACGATCCCCGGCATTATCAACCGCGATTTCGCCGACGTGAAGACGATCATGTCGCGTATGGGATACGCGGTGATGGGTACGGCAAATGCCTGCGGCGCCAAGCGCACCATCGAAGCCGCACAGCGCGCGATTGCCTCGCCGCTGCTCGAAGCCGGAGCCATCGACGGCGCCCGCGGCATCCTGATCAACATCACCGGTTCAACCTCCCTGAAACTCGCCGAAGTTCAGCAGGCCTGCTCCATCATCCAGGGCGCTGCCCATGAAGACGCCAACATCATCTTCGGCGCCGTGCTCGATGAGAAGATGAAAGACGCCGTCAAGATTACGGTGATCGCCACCGGATTCCGCGAGGCCCCGACCGGACGTCAACGCCACGCCGAAGTCCGTACCTCGTTCGCCGCCGCACACGACGAAGCCATGGATTTCCCCGAGTCCATCGGCCCGCGTGATTTTCCGGAACCGCCCAAGCACATCATGTCGGAACCAGACCTCGCGCGCGAGACGATCAGAGACGAGCGCCCGTTCGCGGAAGGGTCGCCAGGCTCGATGACCGCAGCCACGGAGCAGGTCGCTGAAGTGGGGTCCCTCGATACAATGCGGAGCAGCGTGTTGCCAAATTTGGCGGCGAACTTCGAACAAGACGATCTTGACGTGCCGGCATTCCTGCGCAAAAGGAATGACGTGATGTGAGGGGAAAGTTCAAAGTTTCAAGGTTTTAAAGTTTCAAAGACAGAAGAAGATGTTCAGGCGCCCGCCGTTAGGCAGTCGCACTGCGCAAACCATTGCACATCACTTCCAGTGCCTTTCTAGTAACGACGTAACCCATTACCGAAAGGTGCGAACCCAGGTAATCTCGCCCTATGTTGCTGTTCTGGAGTAACTTAGATCAGAAAAACGATTTTTACCGATGTAAACTTTAACAGTTGCCACGCGATGGTAAGTACCGTAGTATCAGCGCAGATGTATGTTGCAGTGAGGTTACTCTCTCGCTGGCATGCTGCGTGCATCACCGTACCTAGAATCCTGGGAGTGAAATCAACCGCGATGTTCAGGGGAAGCCTACTTCGTCTCGTTTTGGCCCATGTCGCATCTCTGTCCTTTATTGGAATCAGTTGGGCCGCGAATATCAATACCCATACCGCCACGAAAGCAAATTCCAAAAAAGTCAGTGAAGGGCCACGCACGCGCCGCCGCATGCATCATCTTGCGAAGAGCCGCAGCGCGACGGTCACACGTGTTTCCGCGACGACCACGCATCGCCGCCGCCATTATTATGAGCGCTTTCATATGAGTTCGTTTGCTGAGGACATCACCAACGGCGACATCACGACTGGCGAAGATCCCGTCGTTCGTCAGGCAGCTATCGACGCCCTCGGCAACATGAACGGCACAGTCGTTGCGATCGAGCCCACCAGCGGCCGCGTTCTCGCCATGGTGAATCAGAAGCTTGCACTGTCCAGCGGCGCGCAGCCTTGCTCAACCATCAAGCTCTCGGTCGCGCTGGCGGCCCTCACTGAAGGCCTCGTCTCGAAAGAGACTCCCGTCTCCCTCGGTGGGCATTACAAGATGAACCTGACCACCGCGTTGGCGAAATCGAACAACGCTTACTTCGAAGCCCTAGGCCGCAAGCTCGGTTTCGAGAAGGTCGCCTACTACGCGCACGAATACGGCCTCGGCGAACTTGCCGGATATGACATCGCCGGCGAAAAGCCCGGCGACTATCCCGACGCGGTCATTCCCGAAAAGCTCGGCGGCGTCGGCAAAATGTGTTCTTTCGGCGAGGGTGTCACCATGACCCCGCTGCAGCTTGGAGCCCTGGTGTCAGCAATCGCCAACGGCGGCACGCTGTATTACCTGCAACACCCGACCACTGCGGAAGAAGTCGCCGGATTCCAGCCGCGCGTAAAGCGTCAGCTCGATATCGCTCCGCTCATTCCCGAACTTTCGGACGGCATGGCCGGTGCTGTTCAGTACGGTACTGCTCGCAGCCTGCGCTTGAACTTCAACGAAGAAGAGATCCTGGGCAAGACCGGAACCTGTTCCCACGAAGGAACCCGCTTCGGCTGGTTCGCCTCCTACGCCAACACCAGCGTGGGCCGGGTTGTGGTTGTCGTGTTTTTGCAGGGCGGACGTCCAACGTTCGGCCCCAAAGCCGCCGAGATCGCCGGGCGCATCTACCGCAACCTGTACGATCACAATTTCTTTGTGGCCGGTCGCGGCCTCCCAGCCGACGAGGCGATCATGAAAAAGGTCAGCACCAACCCGTAGTTCCGCCTTATTCCGCGATCAAGACCAGCTCAGGCTGCGCCTTGCTGTTTAGAGGCTAACCTATCCCTCTCAGAAGTAACTTCTTCTGCCGCACGCTATCAATTAAGAATTACTTCGATTCTGCCGATAATTCATGCGGAACACTCGCGACGGAAGCCCATCCGACGCGCCATCCGCGCAGGGCAGGGCCTTGGAGTCCTGATGCTTGATCTGGATCACTTCAAGCATTTCAATGACACCTGCCGGCCATGAAGCGGGCGACGCCGTTTTAAGCGAAGCTGCCTCGTTTCTTGTGCGCAGCTTTCGTGCCGAGGATTTTGTCTGCCGCTATGGGGGCGAAGAATTCGTCGTTGTCTTGCCGACTGCGGATCTGATTGCTGCCGAAGCCCGCGCCGAGCGCATTCGTACGAAACCTCGGGAACTGATCGTCATGTACAACGGACGCTCGCTTGGCCTTATCAGCGCTTCTATCCGATGCCGCCCTGTATGGCGCCAAACGGGGAGGTCGGGACCGCGTCTCTACAGCTGATCCCCTGCTGACGCATTAGTCCGAGTCTCTCGCCGGCGACTGCCGGCCAGGAAAATGACCGCCGATTACTTCCGTTATCCTCCGAAAGCCAAGGTGTCGGCCTATCATTTCCTCAAAGGGAATTTGATGCCCACTGTGAACAACTCGCGTTTCCTGCTCTCGGTAATGAACGAAGACAACGATTTTCAAATCGAGCAGGTCAATGGTGCACGCCGGGCGGCCGCACGCTGCGGGGCCGATCTTGAAATTGTCAGTGCGCAGGATGATGGGATCCTCCAGAGCCAACAACTTCTGCACCGCATTCAAGGCGCGGTTGAAGGTCGCCCCAGCGCCATCATCTTTGAGCCTGCCGGATCTACGACGCTTCCTCATGTGGCTCGGGCTGCGGGAGCCGCCGGCATTGGATGGGTCGTTCTCAGCCGCGACGCGGACTACATCGCGGACCTGCGCTCGGCGTTTCGCATTCCTGCCTGTGTGATCACTCCGGACCACTTGGAGATGGGCCGCATTCAGGGACGCCAACTGGCCGCTCTACGGCCGCGCGGCGGCATCATCCTCTACATTCAAGGTCCCAGTCACAGCAAGGCAGCGACCCTCCGCTACGAAGGCCTACTGGAAACCATGCCCGGGAATATTCAACTGCGCGTGGTCAAGGGACATTGGACCGAGTCCAGCGCCGAGAAAGCGGTTCACTCCTGGCTGGGCCTTTCGACCTCGCGCAACACGGAAATCGTGGCGGTTTGCGCGCAGGATGATTCGATGGCCATCGGCGCGCGCAAGGCAATCGAGCAGTCCACTCACGCGCTCCAACAGTCCTGGCGCCAGATTCCGTTCCTCGGCTGCGATGGCATGCCTCAGACCGGCCAGGAATGGGTGCGCCAGGGTCGGTTAGCGGCTACCATCTATAATCCTCCGACCGCACCCGTCGCAATCGACCTGCTCGCCGGTTTCCTTCGCGATGGAACGATGCCTCCCCCCAAAACACTGACGCAATCTCGGTCGATCCCCGAGCTTGCCATGCTGGTCAAGGCAAAGGGCGTCGGCGCCATCTAGTCGTCCTCAATGCACGTTTCAAGAACCACGACATGCCAGTCGGCAAACAAATTCCCCAATTGCGGCATACCGCAGATGTCCCGCTTTGAGGAAGTTTCTGGGGAGCGACTCCTCAGTCCTTTGAGATTATGAAGTTGGTCAGATCCCAAGGATTCTGAAAAGTCTCGATCTCAACCTGTTTGTTCTTCTTTATTCACTGTCAGTCGGCAGGCCGGAAGTACAGTGCCGGAACCTTTCCCATCGGGAGTAAGGTTGAGCTCGATCGCACCAACGTTGTAGTCGGCGATACGATTGGAGTTATAGAGTTCCGTGAAAGAAAGCCAGCGGTCAGTGATGAGACGAAACCTACGCCCTTCCTTGGACGGCAATTCGATGATGTACTTAACGTCGTTACCCACACCGCCGCTGGAGTACCTGACCCGCCCCTTGCTCTTCATGTCCTGCAGGGCGTCCACAAGGCCAGCTTGTCCTCGACGCTTAAAAGCGTCAATTAGCGTTTGTTTATCGTCGGGCGTGGAATATGCCTCGATGTGAATGTTGACATCGACCATTCTACCGAGTTGGGTACTGGTCCCCTTCGCGGTGGCCTGAATTGTCATGCGTCCTTGACTGTGAGCGAGAGTCGCAGATCCAGCTACTAATAATATGAGCGAACCGATCAGACCTTTATGAACAAGTCTGCTGATGTAGCACATAGTTCTCCTCACTCTCGCGGTCATCGTACGCAGGAATGACCGCGTCGAAGCAGGCGAGCAGTGACCTGCCCACTCCTGGTTCGACCCTAGGGAGCAACTATGGAGATGTGAACTGGCACTTAAGACAGTGGACCGAAGATGGCGTCAGTTAAGCGCCGAATAAAGCGTTCTTGGTAGTCAGAGGCGATAGCAAACGAATTCCTATTTGGTTGTCCGCGAGGTTAGGGGGAGGTGTCGGCCGAGGCATGTTGATCAGTGATTACTCGTATCGCAGCGCCACCATGGGATCGACCTTGGTCGCACGACGCGCCGGCAGTAGACTCGCAAACAGCGCGAAAACGATTAGCACAACGGCGGCAGCGACGAACGTGGCTGGATCAGCCGGAGAGATGCCAAACACAAGTTCGGCAACGGTTTTTCGTAGAACCCACGCACTCGCCAGGCCGACAGCAGTACCCACCGCCGCCATTCCCAGCCCTTGCTTTAGAACCAACCAGAGGATTTCCGGGCGCCGCGCTCCCAAAGCCACGCGCAGACCAATCTCGCTCGTGCGTTGGAGCACTACATACGAGACAACGCCATAGACTCCCATCGCTGCCAGCCCAACTCCGAAAACCGTAAACAGAATCAGCAGGGCGGTGGTGTAACGCCGGTCGGACGTCTGCTGCTGCATGATCTCATCCATGCTCGAAACTTCCGCCAATGGTAAATTGGCGTCCAGCAGGTGCAGTTGTTGGCGGATCGAAGGCACCAGTTGCACCGGATCAAGCGCGGTACGCACCATAAGGTTCTTGAAGCCGTAGTTTAAGTCCGGAGTCTGGCGGAACAACGCCGTAAGTTGAGGCAAGGGTGGAAGGGCCAAGCCCCGGTTCATCGTATCGCCAATCACGCCAATAACAGTGAGTCGCAGGTTTGGTGCGGTCGACGAAACCATCGGTTGGGGTAATCCCAGCTGAATCTGCTTGCCGAGCGGATCTTCGCCCGGGAAGTAAGTATTCGCGAATGTTCGGTTAATCAGGCCGACGGGTTGACTGCTCTCGGTATCCGTATCGGAAAAGTCTCGGCCCTTCAGCAATGGAATCGCCAGGGTATGCAGATAGTGTGAGTCGGTCACGTTAAATGTCGCCGAGGGCGGATCTTCGAGGCGCGATACAGGCCGGCCTGCAATGGTGAATGGCTGCATCCACTCATCGTCGGGCGGATAGGCTGCGCTGATCACTGCGTCGGTCACACCAGGTAACTGGCGCACCCGTGCTGCATATTCATCACAAAAGCGCGTGATCGCCGCTGGCTGCGGATAGCGGACTGAGGGCAGAAAAAGATGCGTTCGCATCAGATGGTCGACGCGGAAGCCCGGCTGCTGGTCCTGCAAGCGCAATAAGCTTCGAGTTAAAAGTCCGGTACCGACCAATAGCATTACGGCGAGGGCCATCTCGCTGGCCACAAACAACCGACCAAACCTTTGGCTGGTCGACGTGGTTGTGCGTCCACCCTCTTTAAAAGCGTCGGACGGATTTACGTGCAGGCCAAGCCATGCGGGAAGCGTGCCAAAAACCAGGCTGCTGAGAACGGAGATGGCGAATCCAAATACCAACACGGCCAGATCGATGTTAACGGTGGCGAGTTGTGGTAGCTGGCGGGGATGGAATCGCACGATGAGGGCACAGCCGCCATCCGCCAATGCGCAGCCCAACGTTCCTCCCAGCAACCCAAGGGTCAGATTTTCGATCACAAACTCGCGAACGAGCACCCACTTCGCGGCTCCAATGGCCACTCGCACCGCGATCTCGCGCGTGCGCCGGGAATTTCTTGCCAGCAGTAGATTCGCAATGTTCGAACAAGCAATGAGGAGGATAAGAATCACCGCGCCCATCAAAAGCAGCACGGTCGGACGCAAGCCGCCTTCCTGATCTTCTTGCAACCGACGCAGAAGGACGCCTACGGCATGATCGGCCGGATAGCGAGCCGCAAGGTTAGCCGCAATTCTTTCCAGATCGGCCTGCGCTTGCGCAACAGTCACGCCTTCCTTGAGCCGGCCGATCGAGCTAAAATCTCGGTTCCCCCGCGACGTTTCATCCCAAAGCGTGGGGTACGGCGTGAAGGGAGCCCACAATTCGATTTCACCGTGCGGCCCCTTGAACCACCAAGCGGGAAGATGCGGTGGCATCACGGCAATGATCGTGTACGGCTCGTCGTTAATCCGAACGGACTTGCCCAGAACAGATGGATCGCCATGAAATTTCCCCTGCCAGAACCCGTAGCTGATGATCACCTCGAACTGGTTTCCCCAGTGCTGCTCCTCCTCGGTGAAAAGGCGGCCGAACAATGGCTTGATGTCCAGGACTTCGAAATAGGCAGCGGGAACCAGCCCGACAGGGCGCTGTTCTGGCTCCGTCGATCCGTTCGAGATGCTAACGTTCTTTCGCCAGACATCAAATGCGACGATCTTTTCGAATGTATGATTGGCGGCAGCGAAGTCCCGCACGTCCAACGGGGAAGGCCCTCCCACTCTTCCATTCTGCGCTGATAAAACTCGAACCAGCCGATCGGGTTCTCGGAACGGCAGCGGCCGCAGGAGAATTGCGTTCAGCACGCCAAACATCGCAGTGCTCGCGCCGATGCCAAGCGCCAGCGTCCCAAGCACCAAGATCGTGAACCCTGGACTCTTGCGTAGCTGCCGAATCGCATAACGAAGATCTACTGCCAGTAGGCTCATCTCCGCTTCCTTCTCCTACGCACACAGCCGTGCTGCAGTTTGCGAACCGATACAACCGCGAAACAATCACGCCCCGCCATCGGATCAGTTCGTCTGTGGCAACATTGTTGCCAATCCTAGAAAGCCGTAAGCCCTTGATGGCAAAGGATAGGAGATGCGCGCTATGCAGCCGAAGTATTCAAATGTGTTCGCAAAGGCAGTTCGATGTTCGGAACCGAACAGGTACCCTGACACTGTTGGTTTTATGCGACCACTCGCGGTGGGTGCCCCGCCTGTTTTGTGCAAGGGGAGGTACGATGCCGCTGACAGCATGAGCTTATGCCGATCGCTAGGCGCCTGCGTCAATCGAAAACCTTCGATTCCGATAGCGCAGATTCTGTAACTATTCCAGATTCTCCCCTGAAAGCATGCAAGCCGTACCAGTTGCCGGGGAGATGCCTTAGACTCCCAGCTATCGATGTGCTCAACCGACCCCGGTTGCGAGAAACAGCCAGCGGGGATTAACAACAGTCTTGGCCACGGTCCTGAAGGGGGAATGTTCTTTAAGTCCTCGAGTTGAACGACGCCCCTGTTTCCCAGCCCCGGTAATGGCAAGGTTGTTCGGCATGATCGGGACGACGATTACTACAATCGCCACCGGACTCACCGTGCCTGCCCGGCATGACGCTCGGACCCGACGGTAACCTCTACGTTTCTAACTTCGGCGCGCTCCCTGCGCCTGCAGCGGGTCAGGGCTTGGTCCAGGTCGTCAAGATCACATTGCCCTAGCTGGTTAGGAACCAATCACGCGCGACACCTTGCGCGTGATTGGTTCAACCCTTTGGATGCCGCGAGGCCAACAAAGACCTCACACGGATCACACAGCGCTCTTTACGAAACTTTGCTGGTAGCGATCGAAAATTCGACGGCGCCCACTCTGATCAGAACTGGTTTTTCAATTTCGTGCTGGATGAGGGCTAGTGGGCGTCGCTATAGCCCGTCAACGGGCGATGTTGGGTCCAAGTACTTGACGAGCAGGACTTCGTTACCGATTTCGTTGTAGATCAGCTCATCCACCGTGCCGCCAGCGAGAAGAAGACCGTATCCGCCGGGACGCATCCCAGCTGCTTCACGCTGCGAGATGTGGGCCACTGGGTCGTCATTCGGACTTGCAATAGCCGCGTGCGTTAGTGATTCGCGGCGGAAGCCAGCCCCCGGGTCACGCACATAGAACACCATTGCTCTGCCAGTGCGAACCGCGGTGACCTCAACCACTTGTTCGGGATTAAAGGCCGCTCCGTGCTCCATGGCATTCATCAAAATCTCACGAAATGCCTGCATCATCTGCTCTCGTGAGTCTTCGGGCAGTTGAGCACTCAGCTCTTTTGCAAAAGTCATGAGGCGCTCAGCCGTGATGGGGCGACAATTCACCCGGACTGACACCCAGCCGGGCCTGGCCGACAGCACTTGTATATCTTCTCGCCATTGGCTGTCAGACGCTGCGCTACGGGCTAGATCTGCGATCTCGCCTGGGTTGAACGGAGGTGTAAAGCAGGCAAACACTCGGGCACGCAGGGCAGCGATAACTTCGTCCGGAGTGCTGTGACGAGCAAGGACAATGCTCTTTACACCAGGCCTGATGACACGCATCTCTTCCAGCAGCGCCAAATCCTCCTCGACACTGCTGTCAGGACTGGTGATTACGACCCCAAAAGAGAGCATGCGCAACCGCCGTAGCGCATCAGCGTGCCCTGCCGAGAACTCCATGGGGAAATTAGCAGCAGCGAGAGCATCGCCAATCTCGTGGCTCACTTGCGCCTGACTTCCAACGATTAGGACCCGACTCATGTTACCTCCGCCCCCAAAAAATTGAGCTGGAATCGGCCTTGTACACCCTAATGATAGATGAAGGACTCCGATAGGGCTGTCCAAGGCGGAGTGCCTTGGCCACGGGACGAAAACTTGAGGACGACACTCGTCTTCCCAAGGGCAGGGGTTCGTGAGTGAAATGGGGAGTAGCTGATGTCATAACGACGTCGGCCTCACAGCGGACCGAGTAGATTTTTCGGTATCCAACCAAAAGGCTCGGGACGAAGGAGGCCGAGATGAAAATTGTAGGCTGCGATCTCCATGCAGGGCAACAAAGTATAGCCATGATGGACAGCGAAACCGGCGAGTTAACCGAGAAGGTTTTGAAGCATGAAGGAAATGCCGTACGGGAGTTCTACGGCTCGCTGGAAGGTCCGGTGGTGGTGGGCATCGAAGCCACCGGCGCGATGCAGTGGTTTTTGGAATTGCTGGGAGAGTTAGGCATTGAGTGTCGGGTGGGTCATCCTGCCAAGATCCGTGCGGCCGAGACCCGCCAGCAGAAACACGATTGTCGAGATGCAGAAGTGATTTTGGAACTACTGCTGATGAAGGATCGTTTTCCCGACATTTGGATGCCGTTGACCGAACAACGGGACCTACGCAGCTTGTTACGCGACCGACACCAATGGGGGAAGATGCGAGCACGATTGCAGCACACCCTACAGGCCATCGCACTGAATCATGCCCTGCGGAAAGGCAAGGCATTGTGGACGGCGACGGGGCGACAAGCCCTGCAGGATTTGGCGCTGCCCGACTACGACGCGCAAAGACGGGATGAACGGCTGCGGCTATACACGCATTTAGAACAGCGGATTCAGCAACTGGACAAGCAAGTGGAGAAAGAGACGCGAGGAAGGCCACAGGCACGCCGGCTTGTTGAAAAACTCAATTCGCCGAAAGTGCTAGAAAAACTCGTGCGCTTGCATGTCTATAAACGACTTTCTCAATCTCTAGATATCTCCCTTCCCCAGATGTTGAGTGTTTAACGCAAAACCGGACTTCTTCAACAGCCACGGGGCTTTACGCCATCTAACTCGCCGCAGCCATTGTGCAGGCTGCTCATTTCCTTTGTCCGAGCGCGGTTTCTAGGATCTGTAAGCCTTCATCAGTTCATTCCATGGCTCTTTCTTGAGGACAATCCTCTCCCTACGCGAGCGGCTTCGCACACCAACGCCATGAGCAGGGAGTGTGCCGCGGAACTACATCTTGTTGTAGACGACAGTCTGGGCGTTTGCCTGGCCGGTTCCGTGAACCGTGAGCGTCAACGTCTTGCCATCAGGTGAGACTTCAAATTTCGTGTGGTCCATTACCTCGCCCTTCACCTTGTCGGTGACTTCGAGCGTGTGTGCGTTTACACGCTTGCCTGACGACACTGAGCCGGGCGCGACATTCGGACCGTTCTCTTCGTAATCCTTGCCGTCGAATTTCATGCTGAGGGTATCTTTGTAAGCGGGCGTATTGAAACTCAGGCCGTCGCCTTCGTAGGCCTGAATCTCCCACACATCGGGAGAGTTGAATTTCACGTCGGTATCCTCCCATGTTCCTCCCCAACCCGAGCCGCCGCTTACTTTTTTCATCACAACCGTGAAGTCGTCGGTTGTGCCGTCGGGCTTGTTGCTCGTTCCCTTAATCGTCTGCGTCTTTCCCTCTGCAGAAAGCGTGTGAGTCATGGAACTGAGAACCCTGCCATCCTTCTTGATCACCATCTTCCAGTTGTTGGCATCTACGGGAGTGATCGCCACCGTGTTTCCGAACTGGGTCGGCTGATCGGTGCCGTCGGCTGTATATGTGTTCGTCACGTTGCCGGACGTCCATTTGTATTTGCTGCCGCCGAGATCCTCGATTTTGGTTTGCTCGCCTGTGAACGTGCTTTTCTCCATGTTCAGCTTCCATTTCCCGAGAAAAGGATCGTCCGCGGCCCACAGTGTGCTCGCGAGCAAGCACGCAAGCACTAGCGACGAATAGAAGTGTTTCATGGTTCCCTCCGGCCGCGGATTATAGACCTCAGCCCGACAAACGCAAGCGGGAAGGGTACCGGGAACGTTAAAGTTTATCGCAAGAAATTCGTTGGGATAGAAAAGTGGGTTCTGGACACAGGTAGGATGACAATGACGTTCTACGATAAGGCCGGCACAGAGTTGCTGTCGAGCAGATCGGCTAATTCAGTTTCACCATGGCTGCTGACTTTGGGATTGATTGCGGCGTTTCGCCTCCCCCCTACGCCGCCATGGTGAGCGATCCAATGCAGATCGTCGGGCCAGGTTTTGTACAGCGTGCAATTGAGGGTTCTAGTTCCGCACCGACATTCAGTAGCAAAGCGTGGGGTTCCCCTGGTCTCCAGTGTGAGAACCAGCCCTCTGGACGTTCAATCTCTGCGATCAGGATCAAGCGCCAGTCGATCGGCAGAGGCCCTTTAAGATTCACCACCAAATCGGGATCATTCAGTTTTTGTTTGAACTCGCGCATTTCCTGCGCGTAGATTTCACTGGCATTCGGCTGTCCTGGGCAAGGTTTGTGCAAATAGACAGCCGGGAATTGCAACCCACATACCAGCGATCGGAGGGAGATAGAAACTCGTCTCTGTCTCTCGGCCTACCGCTTTCCAACTGAGTGTGCCGGACGTATACAGAATTAGAAGAACGATGATGGCAACGGGGATTGCCGCGACGAACCCCGGAGTGAACAGCAACCCCAAAACGCAATCAGCAAAGAACTGCCCCAGAACATACATCAATAGAACACAGCCGCCGAAGCTAGACAGAGTTGCTAAAAATAACCGGTCCAAATCTGTTTGCACCTTATTTCAGCGCAAGCACCTTAATAATCAAACAGTTTGGCCGGTTATTTTCGGCTTAACTGGTCCAATCTGTGCACGCGCCCTTAAAT
>Ga0126373_10000162_pt1 | contig 45451 bp, 40 predicted proteins | sample PanSoiMetPlot_11_FD_92545 | JGI IMG/M metagenome (GOLD analysis project Ga0126373, IMG submission 92545) | Tropical forest soil microbial communities from Panama - MetaG Plot_11 | ecosystem: Environmental > Terrestrial > Soil > Tropical forest > Bulk soil | place: Panama | collected 2016-02-17 | reverse complement strand
GTACTGAGAAACTCAAATAGATTTACCCGACTGGGTTCAAGGATTCAGCACCAGCTTCGATTTTGCGCGAAACAGGCGATAGATGGAGTACCTGTGAGTGTCTGTGAGTTGTTGCGGACACTGAAACCGGCAATGTCCCAATCGACGACGACCTCTCTCGGCAGCCACAATGGGGAGGAAATTCCAAAGAGGCGAGCCTCAGCGAAATGAACGTCGGTACTGAACTGGCGAAGGGGTAAGCCCGGCGGAGGAGAAAGACGCCCCGTCCATAGCGTGTGGCGTCCTTTCATTTTTTGCTCGCCCGGATATCGAAAGTCCGCCTGAGTTGTGGCATTTGTCACAGAAACCTGCCTTGTTCCCATCCCGGCAAACCCATTTCTTTCCTTCGTAACCTACCTGAAATCCCTTATCGATTCGACGTATCGGCACTACTACGCTGACTTTAACCGTGACCTGGGAGTGGAGTATGCGGTCGGCGAACGGCGAACTTTATGAGAACGGCAGGAGAGTGGCGGGGATCCTGACTGAGATGAAGTTAGAATTCGCGGAGTTCGTGCAAACACCAACCAACATGCTCAGGACGGAGTTGCTCGAGAAATGGAAGACACTCCAAGTTGCGATCCCGTTGGTTGGCGTTGCGGCCGCGCTTCTGAGCACTGCGTTCCTGCTGCTCACGGGGTGCACTGGTCGGCCTGGTAGTGGCTGCCTGCCGAATAGCATGTACCTCTGTTTTTTTTGCGTGCCTGATCGCGCGGGTGTGTTCTGGGGGAATCTTTGGTGCCGCAGCGGGTTATTTCGCGATCTGGGAGTTCCATGTGAGGGACATCATTCCGCAGGCGGATAAGTTGTGGATCGAAACCGAGGTGAGGAACCGGGCAGGAAGGCGAAGGCGATACCGATCGAGCAGCTCGAACTACGGGCCATTGAGGAGCGCCGGGAAATTCATGCAAGGGCGGAAGAACTGAAAGAGAAAACTTCTGAAGCAAAGGAAAAACTCGATCCGGCACGACAGCTGCGTGAACATCGGTTCGCGGTGGCGATGAGCGTCGGCACAGCTAGCCTGCTGATCGAATCAATGATGTGCGCCCAGATTCGAGCGGTAATCCTATTCCGGGAAGGAGCCTCATGACGATGTTCAATCGGGTTGCAAAGATCGCTGTGAAGGCGATGCCTGACGTGGTCACGCCGCGAGGGCATGCGGTTATCGATTACATGATTGCCGGTGCGTTCTTGGCGACGGCGGGATTGTTCTGGAGAAGGAACAAGCGCGCGGCAGTAGCGTCACTGTTGTGCGGGGGCGCACAGCTCGGGGTCAGCATGCTGACAGACTATCCCGGAGGCGTGCTTGGAGCGATCCGGTTCCCGACGCGGCGCAAACTCGATCTCGGACTAGCGGCAATGACGGCGGCGATGCCTGAGTGCTTCAACTTCGAAGACGAGCCACTGCGGAAATTCTTCACGACGCAAGGCGTGCTGATGACTGTGGCCAACGAATTGACCCGATTTCCAGAGACGAGCGCTTCCGAATTGAGGGGGCGGCGCAGAGTCGCCTAGGTTCGATCGGCGCGGGTTCACATCATGCACCGCATTGTTTCCCGGCGTTGAAACGACGGGCTAATGATCGACGACCCCTCCCCGAGCGGATTCGCGTCGTTTTCAGCGCTGTGTGAGCCCACAATATGGAACGCAACCCATCCCCTTCGAGTTGGTCCGATCCTTTGGGACGGGGTGCGCAGTTATCTGAAACTTCGTCCTAACCTCGGAATGTGAAATGCTCGCTGCGCTCGCCGGCGGACAAATGCATCCGCCGCTACCCGGGTTTACAATCGAGGCGTCATGGAAACTTTGACGCAGACTCCTCCTCCTACTCTTGAGAATATTGCCGCTTTGGAACGGCAATATCTACTTCCGACCTATAGCCGATATCCCGTGGTATTGCATCGCGGGAAAGGTGTTTTTCTCTTCGATATCGAGGGGAAGAAATATCTGGATTTTGTTGCTGGCATTGGGGTGAATGCACTGGGGCATGCGCATCCGCGGATTGTGAAGGCGATTCGCGATCAGGCGGCGAAGCTGATTCACGTTTCGAATCTCTATTACCACGAGTATCAGGGGCCGCTCGCCGAACGGCTGTGCAAGCTCTCGGGGTTGAACCGGGCTTTTTTTTCAAACAGCGGGACTGAGGCGATCGAGGGATCGATCAAGCTGGCGAGGCTGGCGGGACATCGCGCAGGCGGGGATGCGAAGAGCAGGCTGGTGGCGCTCGACGGTTCCTATCACGGGCGGACGTTTGGGGCGCTTTCGCTCACAGGGCAGGACAAACATCGCAAGGGATTCGAGCCGCTGCTGGAAGATGTCACGTTCGTGAAGCAGAACGATGTTGATGGACTGCGCGCCGCGGTGAACGACAACACGTGCGCAATCGTGCTGGAACCGATCTTTGGCGAAGGCGGCATTTATGAATGTTCGGTGGAGTTCCTGCAGGAGTGCCGGGCGCTGGCGGACCGGCATCGGGCAGCGCTGATCTTTGACGAGATTCAGTGTGGGCTCGGGCGGACGGGAACGATCTTTGCGTTTCAGGCTTTTGGAGTGACGCCGGATATTGTAGCGATCGCAAAACCGATTGCGGCGGGACTACCACTGGGGGCGTTCATCGCGAAAGAGGAATTTGCAACGGCGATTTCGCCGGGGCAGCATGGGACGACATTTGGAGGCGGTCCGCTGGCGTGCCGCATCGCGCTGGAGTTTTTCTCAATCGTGGAGGAAGAGAAGTTGCTGGAGAATGTGAATCGTGTGGGAGCATATTTGCAGGAAAAGTTGAAGGAACTGGTGACGAAACGATCTGTTGCCGTGGGAGTGCGCGGACGCGGGTTTATTCAGGGAATTCAGTTGGAGATTCCGGCGCGTCCGATCGTCGATGAGGGGCTGGCGGAGGGAGTCTTGTTTAATGTCACGCACGATACTGTGGTGCGGTTTCTGCCGCCCTATATGCTCGAGGAGAAGCACGTGGATAAGGGAATTCGCGTGCTGAAGAAATTATTGGGGAAGAAGAGGCAGGCGGCCGCGTAGGTCAAAGTCCGATCCCAGGAGACTCAAAAACAACTCCTTTCGGCTTTGGATTCGGTTCAGGGGTAGGGATCCTTCGGCGCGCAAAAATGCGCGCAATCTGGATGAAAATGCTGTCTCATCTGGCTGCTGAAACCCAGGACGGCAACTGCCCTTGTCGCAATAAAAAGCGGGGAGCCTTCGGCTCCCCAAAGTGAAGCGACAGAGGCGTTGTTTCACCTAGATAGAAGCCGGGAGTGGGGAAAAGAGTTGTCCTTGAATGAAGAATTTGGTAGGTGAGATTTGGGGGATAGCGCGGTTGGCGAGCCGGTAATGGAGGGGACGTCAGCACAATACAGGGGTCCCGCGGCGAGCAAAACGCTTTCGCCTCAGGATGACAACGGCTCTAGCAGATTTGTGGGGGACCGCACTGAAGAGTGCTGGATGGACTTTGACGGGGCGCGGATGCGGTATCTGCGCGCGGGGTCGGGGCCTCCGTTGATTCTGCTGCACGGGTTGATGGGGTATTCGTTTTCGTGGCGCTTGGCCATGCCTGCGCTGGCGCCGTTTCGCACCTGCTACGCGCCGGACATGCTAGGAGCGGGTTTTTCCGACCGGCCAACGATTGATCACTCGATGCGCGCGACGGCGTTGCGCGTGGTGAAGTTTGCTGAAAATCTTGGGCTCGAATCCTTCGATCTGCTGGGGACATCGCGAGGCGGGGCGGTGGCGATGTGTGTGGCGGCAGAGTGCATGCAGAAGGGGCATACCTCGATTCGAAGTTTGATTCTTGTCGCGCCGGTGAATCCGTTCTCGAAGCACGGCCGCCGGTTGGCTCCATTCTGTGGAAGCCGTTACGGGTCGAGCCTCGCGCGTGCGGTTCTTGAGCGAATGCCATTTCTGTATCCATACGTTCACGGCCGGCTCTATGGAGACCGGGAGAAGATTCCTCTTGACGCTTTGGAAGGTTATAAGGCGCCCCTGTGCATTCCCGGATTGTTTGAGCATGCGTTGAGCATTGTGAGCACATGGACGGCTGACTTGCGGGAATTAGAAATGCTGCTGCCGAAATTGTCGTCGATCCCGACACTGCTGATGTGGGGAACGAGAGATCCAGCAGTTTACTTTTCTTCCATGGAGAAACTGGCGCGACACTTTCCTGGAGCGGGGAAAATTGCGTTTGAAGGGGTCGGCCACTTGCCTTACGAAGAGTGTGCGGATGAGTTTAATCGGGCGTTGATTGCGTTCTTGAAAAAGGGACTAGGGGTTAAGGAATAGGGATAGTTGTACGGCTTCCACTTATTTTCAACTCTTAGTCCCTGGCCCCGATTCCCTAGTCCCTAACGAATGACTCAATCCATTCTCGACTTTCTGCGCGGCGCGGTGGTGACGTACGGATATTGGGCCGTGGGCGCGGCTTTGCTGCTCGAGAATGCCGGGATTCCAGTCCCAGGGGAAACGATTCTTCTGCTGGCCAGCTTTCTTGCGTACTCGGAGCACGATCTGCGGCTTCCCTGGATCATGATCGTCGGGGCGATCGCTGCGACGCTGGGCGATAATCTGGGATTTGTCCTGGGGCAGCGTGGGGGGCGTCCGCTGCTGGCGCGGTATCAATCGATCTTTCGCATTCAAATATCGACGATTGAACGTGGAGAGCGGTTGTTTGCGCGTTATGGAGCACTGACGATTTTCTTTGCGCGATTTGTCTTTGGCATGCGGATCATCGCGGGACCGCTGGCGGGCGTACTGCGCATGCCGTGGAAGAGATTCGCCCTTTTCAATTTCCTGGGCGCGGCTTTATGGGTGAGCGTCATCTCGTGCGTGGGATATTTCTTTGGGCGGCATTGGGACAAGCTCGAACGCGGGATGAAGCGATTTGATGTGATGGTGGCGGTTGTAGTCGTGGGGATCGCGTTGTTTTTATGGTGGCGGGGGCGGCGTGCGAAGCGCTTCGGGTGAGTCTGTCGCTCCTTCGGGGCTCGGTCAATTCACCTTTATCCACCGACGCCTCGCCCTGGTCTGTATTTTTCTGCTGCTTTGCGGCTCGAGCATTCATCCTGCTTGTACAACGCTCATCCTGCAGCGATCACATTGCGCCTGAGCATTCAGCGTTGTGAGGAGGTTCTGGTTTGTGGTTCATGCGTGCCCAGGACGATAGGGCATCTGGCGAGTAACCCCTCCGTACCGGCGCTGTCGTTTCGTCATCGGGCTATACTTGGCGCAGTTGCGGTCGGGGTCTCCTTGAGAATTGGGGCGCGCACATCCGTAGCATTAGAGACAATTCAGAACGGTTGCGTCCGAGCCTCAATTCGGACGAGGAGGAACTATGAAGAAGATTGCGTTCATGAGTGTGCTCATCACGGCGACCCTTGTGTTGACGCTCGCCTTTTCCGCTGCGGCCGCGGGTCCCAAAGCGCCGGCAGCGCCGGTGGCATCTGCGCCGGCGGCTCCCACCCCAGCGGCAACACCGGAGCGGCATCCGCATATCGACGAAGCTTTGGAGCACATGCGTGCCGCGAAGCATGAGCTTGAGGTCGCCGAGCATGATTTCCAGGGGCACCGCGTAAAGTCGATGGAGCACCTCGATCAGGCGATGCATGAAGCAGAAATTTGCATGAGCATGAAGTAGGCAGGCGGCACTTCGCTGGACTGAGAGGCAGCCCTCTAACGGCGCTGCTTTTTTGGCGGTGAGTTCGTGGCATGCCCGTCCCAGGAACAGAAACAGCTCGTGAGAGAAGTCAAAATCCCCGCTCTAAAATCGCAAAAGGCGCGATCTCGGAATGTGGCACCGTCTGGATTTCCTTTACTTGGAGCCGAAGGTGTGGCCGATGGAGCCTCCGAGGCGGAAGACGTGGTCGGAGTGAAATTCGAAATTGTTGGGAATGAAATAGTAGTGGGCTTCGGGGCGGAGAAAGAATGTTCGCCAGAAGTAGTAGCGGATGCCAATTCCCGCATGCACCAGGAAATGGGTACTGTCGACGTAGGTACGGCAACCGGCCGCGAAGGTGCAAACGGTAGTGTTGTAGAATAGGACCGTCTGTCCACCAATCCCTGCCATGAAGTCGGCGCGGGTCTTTGCCGCCAGGCGATAGGGGTAGACAATATTCGCGTCATACAAGATCGGACGATAGTGCTGGTATCCGTTGTAGAGACCCTCTTTGGCGCGGAATGCGCCTTCGATATTGAGTCCCCAGCGACGCTCGCCGAAGTACTGCAGGCTGGCGCCGGCGTAGGTGCCACCGGATTCCGCAGGAGGAACATAGGCCTGGGAAGACGTCAGCGGTTTGGGCGACCACAAAGTGCTGCCGCTGAGACCGAAGTCGACTTGCTGGGCCTGGGCGAAGGTCGCCAGTGCGGATAGTACTAATGCCAGCCGCAGAACGCTACTCGACCACGGCTGAACCTGCTCCCCGAGCGGAGCTTCGCTCCGCGGCGGGCCGACGCGGCTGTCCCTACATTGCCTTGTGGGAACTGAGAACTGGAAACTGAGAACTTTTAGCATTAGCCCGGGTCGTCTACTCTGGACCAATGGTGTACCCGATCGAAGCTCCGACATGAATGACATGGTTGGAGGTGAAGACATCCGTGTTGTTTACGATCTGGTAATAGCGGAGCTCGGGACGCAGAAACACATGTCCCCAAACGTAGTAGCGAAGGCCTCCGCCGACGTCGACCACGAAATGGTTGGAACTGGTGTAGCAGGCGCCAAAGTACACGCAGTTGGTGGTCGGCTGATAGCTGTAGAAACGAGTGCTCTGCCATCCGATTCCGCCGAACAGATCGAGGCCGGCTTTCTTACTGAGGCGGGGCTGGTAGACGCCATTGAAGGTGAAGATCAAAGGCCGATATGGCTGACCGCCGGGCCCGCCAAAGTTCCCATCGCTTGCCCTCCAGTGGATGTCGAAGGCCGCGCCGATACGCTTCTTGAAAATGACATCTCCGCCGAGATTCAAATAAAAGCCGCCCTTCTCAGGGCAAACCACATTGCCGCTAGAATTCAGGGTGCAGTTACTTCCCCCTAAGCTCTCACTGGACGAAGGAGAGGAGGAGAGCAAAGTTCCACCGCCGATGTAGGCGTCGCCCTGTTGGGCGGAGGCGAAGCTGCAAAGGACGACGATTGCAAACAGGGTTGCAAGGCAGGCGGGCGTTCTCAAGAGGAACCTCCTAATTTGTGACTCGTGGCGGTTAGGATGCGACCGCCAAAGCGTTTGGATGCAAGCGCCTAGGTGAGTTCCCATCATATATTGCGACGCGAGCAAGATTCAAATGCCGGACAGTAGCAAGCGGGGCACGCAGCTTTGGAAGTGGATTAAACCCTGTTAGGCGTGGGAAGTTTCGATATTGGGGCAATGATGGCGAAGCTTCCGATGGGACATGCCGAAATTAAAATTCATTCACACCAGCGGAGTGAATGGGGGTAGGGATACTTCGACTACGCTGGAGTTACGCTTCGATCCACTCCGGCCCCGCTCAGGATGAGAGGGAAGAAGTGATGGGTGGGTAGCAAGTCATGCAGCATCGCTTCTCAACGGGAGAATCCGCTACCGCCACGGAGGACGTGGTCGAGGGCGATCGGGCCGGCGCCAAAGAAGATCAGGGCAAACGCGATGGCGGCGGCGGCCATTGGGAACTCGTACCCAGGACGATCGGCCGACCCCAGAAGTCCGTTGTGGAGATGCACTTTCCAGATGGCGACGCAGAGATTGACGCAGATGGCGAAGGCAGCGGGGCGAGTGAAGAGTCCGATCATGAGCAGCAAGCCGCCGAGGAACTCTGTGAAGGCCGAGACATAGCCCAGCCAATAGGGAAGTCCCATGCCGCCGACGGCATGCGCGAACCCATGTAACCCACCGAACACCTTGTGATAGCCATGAGCGGTCATGATGGCCCCGAGGGCGATACGCATCGCGAAAAGAGCCAGAGGTTGCAAGCGATCGAGGTAGCGCAAATTGTCCTCCTGCTGAAACGGAATAGGTTAGCGTACGCGTTGGCGGCAAGAAGGTCGAGAGTGATTGGTTCGAGCCTGCTGCGGTCGTTGGTCGTTCGTGGTCGACCTTTACCGGAAACAATGGTGTGGTGTAGGGACCTCTTCTGCCAGAACAGCAAATGCAAAGAATGCAATGGGTTTAATCATGTGACGGTCTAGTTGTTAGAAAACGATTGCACCTCCGCACGGGTTTTGATAACGTATTTGGCCGCAAGAAGCACTCCGGGCAAATGCGGATGCCCGGGGAACCCGATCTTGCGATCTTTCCTTTGGGCCCCTAGAAATTCGAAACCAGTGTGTGCGTCCCTCCCTCCGCGCTCACCGATTCGACGACCCGCGAATTCTGAACTGGAGGAGTGTGTGATGCCGTGGAGTACCCTGGCTCATTCTGCGTTCGGCGCGCGTAAGTTTCTTTGCGCAGTATTGTTGGCTGCGTTTCCCGTCCTCGCCTTAGCCCAGCACAAGAATAGTTCACCCCCCGCCAAGCCAGCACCGGCGCCGCATGCGAGCGCACCGGTACATCCATCATCGCCAGCACCACAGCCGCATTCGAACCCGGCGGGACACGGTCCCACGACGTCTACCGCTCACACGGGTGGGCCGGGATCGATGGGGTCTCACGGCCCGACCAATATGTCGAATGCGCACGGCAATACCAATTCCAATATGCGTGGCGCGACGAACGCCAACATGCATGGCGGCATGAGTGCGAATACTCATGCCGCTGGAAGTATGACGGGGGGGCACAACGCGAATGCCCCGGCTGGGCACCCGGGCCCTGCCGCGCACAATGGGCTCAATGGTCATGGGGCGCCGAATCGAACGCCTCCGGGACACCAGGTGGCGTTGAGGGGCGGAGGCACGGCGCACATTCGTCCCAATGGCCAAATCCGATCCATCAACCGAAACGGCATGCAGATCCAGCACGGCGTGCATGGGGGCAGGACCATCGTCAGCACGCATAACGGAGCGCGCGTGGTGACCACGGGGCACAATGGCGGGTATGTCCAGCGCAATTACGTGGTCAGGAATGGGCACACCTATGTGTCGCGCACGTATGTTGTGAACAACGTTACGTACACCAGCGTGTACCGGTCCTATTCGTATGGCGGCCATTGCTGCTACTACGGATATGCTCCGGCGTATTACTACCATCCCGTCTACTACGGTTGGGCATACAATCCGTGGCCGGCGCCGGTGTACTACGGGTGGGGATGGAACGCCGCCCCGTGGTATGGATATTACGGGCCGTACTACTACCAGCCGTATCCCGTGTATCCGTCGGCGGCGTTTTGGATTACGGACTGGATGATCGCAGCCAGCTTGCAGACGGCCTACGAGGCTTCGGTGCAGGCGGATACGCTGGATCCACTGGGGCCGGATTTCCCGCTGGTGGCGGGCCTGGGAAGAATTTCGGTTGCTCCTCAGGCCAGCAAAAATGTGGTGCTCAGCAAAGAAGTGAAGGATCAACTGGCAGAAGAAATCAAGACGCAGTTGGCGGCGGACCAGGCTGACGCGAGCAAAGGCAAGGCGTCAGGTGGAGACTACGGAAACGGGGAGGCATCGGGTGGTGGCGCACCTCCAGCACTCGATCCGAAGTGGCGCGTGTTCGTCGTGCATAACGAACTTTCGGTCGTGGCAGACGGCGATGAGTGCGCGCTCACGGAAGGCGATGTGATCAAGCGCATTTCCGATTCGCCGGATGAAGACAACAACCTCGATGTAAAAGTGCTGGCCAGCAAGAAGGATGATTGCGCGGTCGGGAAAGAGGTTGCGGTCGCGCTCGACGATCTGCAGGAGATGCACAACCATTTCCGCGAGCAGATCACAGGCGGCATGCAGGAATTGGCAAAAAAGAATGGAACCGGCGGGCTGCCAAAGGCTCCCGATACCGGAACCCAGGATGGGGAAGTGGCAGCTCCCGCGCCGGACTCCAACGCCGCGAAGGCTCTGAAGGATCAGCAATCCGAGGCAGACAAGACGGAAGCTGACGTCAAACAGGAGGCGGCTTCGTCGGGCGGAGGGGCGCAGTAAAGAAGCTGTACCGCCTGAGTTTGGATAGCTGTACTGAAGCGTTGCGCCAGCTGAATGCACTATGCAGTTAAGAGCTGCCATCCGAACTGCACAACGGCACTAGCTGGCAACATTTTGTGTTCTGGCTACGAAACTCAAAATCCCCACCCTAAAATCGCAAAAAAAAGCGATCTTAGGATGGGGCACCCTCGAGAGCAGCACGGGTATGAAAAGGAGAATTCGGGTTATGTGGGAGAAGTGGGAAAGGACGATTCCAGTTGTCGTGTTCTGCGCTACCGCGCTGGTGGTGACTTCGGCGGTGGGGCAGAGCGGAGCGCCTACGCTGCAGGAGCAACTTGCGGCACAGTACAAGTTGGTGAAGATGGGATCGGATACTGGCGGGTATTCCGTCGTGGAAGAAGGGACACTGCTGGCGATTCAAAAAGGCGGAGTGATGGGTGTACCGTATTCGGACAAAACGATTCTCACGTCGAAATATGAAAATGGGACCGTGCACAGTCCGAATGCGGCGATGGCAGAAGCGCGAAAGAAGCTTTTTGGCCACTTCTCGCAGACCGCCACGGAAGGGCAGACGACTCATCTCTTCAAGAAGGGCGACAAGGTGTATCCCACGAAGATTGATGTGAAGGTCGACAAGGATCTAGTGGTGATGGGCATTGTCGCATGCGATACGTGCAACAACACCGATCCGCCGACGTGGAATAAGGCGAACGTGGAGTTCCAATTCCCAAAAGGCTCTCTTGCCAAGGCGAGCGCTGGTGATGTGGAGGACACGATTGGCCAGTTGCTGGCGATCAGCGATGATTCGCAGCAGCCGGGTGGCCAGCAACAGGGACAGCAGCAGGGCGGTGGACAGGATCAGGGCGGCCAGCAGCAAGGCGGCCAACCACAGCAGGCGCAGGCCGAGCCGCAGACGATCCAGATGGGGATGACCATCGATCAGGTGCAGGGGGCGCTGGGACAGCCAGCGAAGGTTGTGAACCTGGGGCCGAAGCAGATCTATGTCTACAAAGATCTGAAAGTCACTTTCCTCAACGGCAGAGTTGTCGACGTGCAGTAAGGCGATTGATTGTGTAGCCCCGGACGCCTTCGTCCGGGGTTGCGCGAGTCGCGCAAGGAAGCGACACGAAGAAACGTGAGGCCGGGCGGTCAACCCGGACGATTGTCGCGTACACTTCCTGCTCTACAACAATCAAGAGCCCATGATCCAACCCATTCTCATCCGCCGGTATGGGGCCGCTTTCCAACTGCCTTCCCGGATGTAGATGAATACGATTTCGCGAGGAACTTCGAACACCCGGTGTCATCGTGTATAGGTTTAGTAATTCGCGAGGAAGGCTCTGCATTTACAACACTTTGGACTGGCGACGTAGTACCTCCGTACCGTGCCTAGTACTTCAGTTACCGGTAAGAGGATGACCTAAAACCCTCGTGAGCCTCCCCGCAATATCTAGTATTTCAATAATCCAAAACCACAACATATAGAATTAGACTCACTTCCCTCGATCTCCCCATTCCAGGAAACCGGCAAAAAAGCCGGAGAAACGCGGGGATTCGCGACGTGGAGGGGTTTTTCGGGGCTGATATATGCTCGGGACACCGATAGCCCTCTGAGCCGATAGACAGGGTGAGGAAGTCTCCCGAAGGAATCCCGTGGGGGCCGAGAAATCGGGCGGGAAAGGCAGGCGGGAGAGAGCAAAGGAACTATGGCCGACTCGCGAGAAGTGATGAACATTCGCCAAGCGTCGCAATATCTGGGCGTGAGTCCGGACACTTTGTACAAGTACGTCGGCGAGCAGAAGATTCCCGCGTTCAAGTTGGGGAATCGCTGGCGGTTCAAGAAATCGCGGCTGGATCAATGGATGGAAGAGAAGTCGAGCGAGATGGAACCGCAGACCAAGCGCAAGCCTAAGGCCGCGATCAAGGCTGCGGGACAAATTTAGTTAAACGAACGCGGGCAGGGCGCCCGCGCCACACAGAAGGTGGACACATGTTTGGAATCGGATCGAAATCGATTGTTGGTCTGGATGTGGGATCGTCGAGCATCAAGGCAGTCGAGTTGAAAAAGAAGGGCGGGCAGATCGAAGTCGCGCACCTCGGTCTCGAGCCGCTTTCGTCAGACATCGTGGTCGACTCCATGATCGTGGACTCGGGCACGGTGTCGAGCGCGATCTCGAAACTGTTCCTCGATAACCAGATCAAGACGAAAGCTGTGGCCACCGCGGTGAGCGGACACTCCGTCATCGTGAAGAAGATCTCGCTGCCTTCAATGAGCGATCAGGAACTGGCAGAGACGATCGAGAAGGAAGCGGCGCAGCACATTCCCTTCGATCTCGCCGACGTCAGCCTGGATTATCAGATTCTGTCCGATGAAGTGGGCTCGCCCCAGATGGATGTTTTGCTGGTGGCGGTCAAGAAGGACAAGATTTTGAACTACACCAACGTACTCTCGATGGCGGGTCGGACCCCGGCTATTGTCGACATCGACGCGTTGGCTTTGCAGAACTGCTACGAGTACAACTACCAGCCCGCCCCTGGGCAGGTGGTGGCGCTACTGAACCTCGGCGCCAGCGTGATGAACATCAACATCGTGAAGGGCACGACGCCGTTGTTTCCGCGCGACGTCAGCGTGGGCGGGCATCAGTACACCGACTCGCTGCAGAAGGAACTGGATCTGAGCTTTGAAGATGCAGAATCGCTGAAGCTCGGTCGGAAAGTCGGGACGGTCAGTGAAGATGCCAAGCAGCCGATCCTGCAGCAGGTGACTGAAATCATCGTCCTGGAAATCCAGAAGACGTTTGACTTCTTCCGCGCCAGCGCGGCGGGCGAGCATATCGAGAAGATCTACCTGGCGGGCGGTTCCTCGAAAGTGCCGGGCCTGGTGGAAGCGTTGCGTCAGGAGTTCTCGATGCCGGTGGAGTTGTTGAATCCGTTTCAGCGGGTTGTGCCGCCGACGGAAGGAATGGGAGCGGAACTGGTGGAACAGAATCCCGGGCAGATGGCAGTGGCAGTGGGCTTGGCCCTGAGGAGCTTTGAATCCTTATGATCAAAATCAATCTTCTCGAAACCGCCAAAGGAAAGGGCAAGCGCGCGGGCAGCGGTCCGTCGATGCCCGCGATCGAAATGGGCGATATGGGATCGCCCAAGCTGAAGATCCTGGTGATCGTAGTAATTGTCGGCTTAGCGAACCTGATGTACTGGTACCGGCTTGACCACCAAGGGAAAGCGATCGCCGCCAAGATGGAAGACGCCCAGAGGAAGAACCGGGAACTGGCGGATGTGAAGGCCAAGTTCATGGAACGTCAAAACCAGGCGAACATTTATCAGCGCCGGGTCGACGTGATCAAGCAGTTGCACGACGGTCAGACGGGGCCGGTGAACCTGATGGCCATGATGGGCGAGACTATCAACAACACCGAGGCCGTGTGGCTGAGCAAGATGGATGATCAGGGCACGAGCGTGAGCCTGGAAGGGACCGCTCTGAGCACCGATGCGGTGGCCAACCTGATCGCCAATCTGCAGAAGACGGGATTCTTCAAGAACGTCGAGATCAAGGAAACCTACCAGGACGAGCAGATCAAGGAAATGCAGGCGTTTCAGTTCACCCTGAGCTGCGACAAGGCTGCGGCAGAAATGCAGACCGGGAAGGGGAAGTCGTAGAGGCGGACCTATGGCGAACTTTAGCGAATTGTCGGGGATCAAGCAGTGGGGGGTAGTGGTTCTGGGCGGAGCCGTGGTGACGGCGGGGTTGTACTTCACCCTGTTCAAGAGCCAGAACGAGAAGAATGCTTCCGCGCAGCATGCCCTGGAAGAGAAGATCCGGGAGAACAACGAACTGGAGTCGTACCGGCCGAAGCTGAAGCAGATCGAGCAGCAGCTGGCGGAGCTCAAGCAGCAGCTCGAAATCGAGCAACGCATCGTCCCCGACCAGAAAGAAGTGGACGGGTTCATCACGATGATGGATGCGGAAGCGATCAAGGCGGGCGTCGAACTCCGGCGGTACACGGCGAAGGACACAAAGCAGCAGCAGTATTACACCGAAGTTCCGTTTGATATGGAACTGGACGGGCCCTACTACTCGGTGCTGAATTTCTTCGACCGGGTGAGCAAGCTGGAGCGCATTGTCAACGTCGGTGGGCTAATCGTGGGGACCACGAAGAGTCCGACTACCGCGAAGGCCAAACATACGTATCAGTACGCGCCCAACGAGAGCATCGTAGCGACATTCACGGCCACGACCTATTTCAGTCGTGACCTGCAACCTCCTGCTGCAGGCGCCGGAGCAAAGCCGGTAACTACGGCAGCAGCGAGATAGGGACAACCATGAAGACGGCGATGAAGCTGACACTAGGAACTTTGGCGATCGCACTAATGACGAGCGCGGGCTGGGGGCAGAACCCGGACGCGATCGATAACGCGCGCAGCGTGGCGAAGTCGCTGCAGCAGAAGCAGGCGAACGATTCCAACGCCGCGTTGAACGCGGCCGGAGTTCCGGCCACGTCGAAACCGGCGGCGGGAGCGCCGGCAGCGGCGGTGAAACCGGCAGCGGTGCCGCAACCAACGCCGGTCGCACAGGCACCTGCCAAGCCAGCAGCAGCCCCCACGGCCAAGGCTGCAGCGCCGAAAGCGGAATCGACGTCCGGCTCGGGTAACCGGCTGCAGAAGGTGAATGTGGTTCCTGGCAGCGAGGACATTCAGATTGAGATCAGCTCCAGCCATGCGGTGACGCCGAACGTAAGCAAGCTGAGTTCGCCGGCACGGATCTTAGTGGAGTTGCCGGAAACGTCCGTGGCCACACAGCAGAACAAGATTCCGGTGGGCAGCGGTGGAGTGAAAGGCGTCCGCATTGGCATGGACGGAAAGAATCCGCCGACGACCAGCGTAGTGATCGATCTGGAGAAGGCGATTGCCTATGACGTGGCTCCGGGCCCAGCAGGAAAAGTGACATTGATTTTGCACACGGAAGGTGGCGCGACGGCAGTCGGGAAGAGCGCTCCGGCTCCTGCACCTGCGAAAGCTGCACCCGCGAAGGTTGCGGTTGCGAAGGCGGCGACTGAAGCGAAAGTTCCGGCGGCGAAGGCTCTGGAGACCCAGGGTGTGATCGCAAAGGCTGCGGCGAAGAATGCGGCTCCCAAGACAGAAGCCAAGCAGGAAGCGAAACCGGCAGCACCTGCTGCTGCCAAGACTTTGTCGGCGTCGGCGTACGCTCCGGTTCCAGCGAAAGCCGCTGAAGCCACCAAGCCCAGAGAAGAGAAGCATTGGGCGATGAATGGCAAGCGCGATCCATTTTTCAGCCCGGTTGTACAGGAGCACGGCTCGGGTTGCTCGACGGGAAAGAAGTGCCTGGAGATCGGCAACATCAATCTGCGGGGCGTGGTGAAGTCCGACAACGGTTTCATCGCCGTGGTCACGAACAACATCGGCAAGGCGTACTTCCTGCGGGAAAACGATCCGGTGTTCAACGGGTATGTCGTACGGATCACGGGCGACTCGGTGGTATTCGAAGAGACGGTGCAGGACAAGCTGGGCAAGACAACGACGCATGAAGTGGTGAAGAAGATCTTTACACCGGCGGTTTAATTCGAGTGGCGAGAAGGACATGCGGGCCAGGCCCGCAGGTGGGGAGAGGCGAAATGCGAAAGCAACAGGCAATCATCTTCGTATCGTTGCTGCTGATGGGAGTGGTGGCCGCGGCCGCCCAGGCGCCCAGCCAGCTTGATCGAGTCAACGTAATCCGCGACGCGGAGAATGTCCGCATTGAGATGACAACGAGCGGCGCACTCACGCCGAAGGTGAGCAAGATGGACTCACCCGCGCGCGTGGTCGTCGATTTGCCGGAAACCGTGATGGCGACTGGCCAGAGTCATATCCCCGTCGACACCGCCGGGATCAAGGACGTGCGCATTGGCATGAACGGCCAGGCGCATCCGACCACCCGGGTTGTGGTCGATCTGGAAAAGGCGTGCGCGTATGACTTGACGCCGGGGCCGGCTGGAAAGCTGGTGCTGACGCTGCATGGACATTCTGCCGCGCAGCCGAAGACCGTGGCGGTGGAGTCGACTCCGGTGACGCATCCGGTGTCGCCGTTCTCGCCGCGCGTAATGGATCTGCGCACGGCTCCGAAGACCGCCACCCCCGCGACGAAGCCTACTGAGAAGAGCTCGGCCAATGATTATGTATTCGTCGAGCCGACCTACCAGGCAAAAAATGATGCCCGACCGGAGTTGAAGAGCGCCGTCCTGAGCACGGCCGATGAGCCAAACGTTCGCGCCCAGGAAGCGGCCGCCCGCTTCTCCGACAAAACTGCCGCGGAGCTCTTGCCGGCCAGCCTGCACGCTGCGCAAGCGCAGAGCTCGAGCGGAGCGGTGCAGAGTTCGACTGGCGTTACTCCGGCTGTGAATCTGGCGGCCGAGCAGAAGCAGCAGATGGCGCAACAGGGAGCTGCCGCTGCCGGCCCGCGTTACACCGGCGAGCCGATCTCGGTCAACCTGAAAGACGTCGACCTGAAAGACTTCTTCCGCCTGATCCACGAAATCAGCGGCCTGAACGTGGTGCTCGATCCCAATGTGCATGGCACGCTGACGATCGTGCTCGATGACGTGCCGTGGGACCAGGCGCTCGACATCGTGCTAAAGAACAACGATCTGGCCCGCGAGCTGGAAGGCAACGTTCTGCGCATCGCGACGGTCGATACGCTGAAGAAGGAAGCGGACGCACGGCGCGCCCAGATCGAATCGGAAGCGCTGGCGGTGGAGAAAGTTTCCGTGACTCGCTTCCTGAGCTATGCCAAGGCGAAGGACGTGATCGGTACGGTGAAAAAATTCCTCTCGCAGCGTGGTGATGTGGTGGCTGATGAGCGCACCAACGCTGTCATCATCAACGATATTCCGAAGGTCATTCCTGTAATTGACCGGATGCTCACGCAGTTGGACCGCAAGACGCAGGAAGTGGAAATCGAAGCGCGCGTGGTGGCCGCGACACGGCAGTTTGCGCGTGACATCGGCACGCAGTTGGGCTTCGGTTGGGGCAATGCCGGCGCATCCTTGGGTGGCGCCACTTCGGTGGGAACTTCGCCGATCGGCGTTTTCGGCGGCCAGCCGCCGTTCTATCCCGTTGTCGGTACCTCCGCGCCTTCGGGCACAACGCTTAACCAGATCCCGTTGTTCTCGAACCTGGGCGTGACGCAGCCTTCGAGCGGCATCAGTTTCCAGACGTCGAGTGCCACGGTTCGAATTGATGCGATTTTGACAATGGCTGAATCGCGGGGATTGCTGAAAGTGTTGTCTCGCCCGCGCGTGGTCACGCAGAACAATATTCAAGCTCTGGTTAAGCAGGGCGTGCGTGTACCCATCGTGACCCAAGCGCAGTTGGGCGGTCCTCCGACCGTCACCTACGTGGACGCGTTCCTGCGGTTGACGGTGACTCCGCAGATCACGTCAGAGAACACGATCTTCCTGAACGTCGACGTGGAGAACACAACTCCGAACTTCGGTCAGGAAGTGCAGGGCAACCCCGAACTGATCACCCAGCAAGCGACTACTCAGGTGCTGGTGACCGATGGAGGCACGGTGGTGATCGGCGGCGTGATCCAGACGCAGAACTCGATCAACATCTCGCAGGTGCCGCTGTTGGGCAGCCTGCCGGTGCTGGGCAATCTGTTCAAACATACGCAGGTGAACACGGAGAACCAGGAGTTGATCTTCTTCATTACTCCGCGAATCATTCAGACATAGCGAGTCGGTTCTTCCGAGTCGCGAGTCCCGAGTACAAACTGCCGCCGGTCTGGAGAAACTGCCAGGCTGGCGGTTTTGTTTTAGCGATGAGCAATGAGCAGGGAGCAAATATGCACCAGATGCTCACCGGTTTAGCTCACCGCTCATCGCTCACTGCTCACCTGTTACACTCCGTGCAATGGACTTCCGTGCACGCCAGCAGAAGCTTCGGGAACATCTTGCTACCACCCGGTTCGATGCACTTCTGGTTAGCCATCTTCCTAACATTCGGTATCTGTCTGGATTTACGGGGAGTGCGGGGTTGCTGCTTGTCGCCGAAGAGCGCAGCGTTTTCTTCACCGACGTTCGCTACGATACGCAAGCGCACGAAGAGGTAAAGTCTGCCAAGGTCGTGATCGCGAGGAAGGCAGCTTTGGCAGCTGTCGGTGCATTCCTGGCGAAGCGGCGCAAACGACGGCAGGGTTTCATTCTGGGCATTGAATCGGAGCGCTTCACCGTCGCGGAGAAGAAGAGGCTCAGCGAGTTGGCTCCTTCGGGAGTGCGACTGAAACCTGCGCCATCTCTTGTCGAGGGCTTGCGCATGGTGAAAGAGGAGGAGGAAGTCAGGCGAATTCGGAGCGCTGTCAATCTGGGGGCGAAAATCTTCGAGAAAGGTTTGGAGGTGCTGGGTCCGGGAGTAAAGGAAGTTGAGGTCGCAGCCGAGATGGAACTCGCGGCCCGCCGGGCTGGCGCGGACGGAATGTCGTTCGACACGATTGTTGCCGCAGGCTCGCGATCGGCATTGCCACACGGACGCGCCTCCGGCCAGCCGATCCCCTCGGGCGCGTTCGTGGTCTGTGACTTCGGTGTTATACTTTCAGGTTATTGTTCGGATCAGACCCGCACCGTATGGGTCGGATCGGCGCCTGAAGACGCATACCGTGCGTACGAGGCGGTGCGTGAAGCGCAGCGCGCAGCCATTGAAGCGGTGCGGCCAGGAATTGCGGTTGGCGAAGTAGACGCTGCGGCTCGTAAAGTGTTGAAAAAGTCCGGTTTGGGACGCTACTTTACCCACTCCACCGGGCATGGAGTCGGGCTTGAGATTCATGAAAGCCCTCGCGTAGCAAGCGGCGAGCGTGAAGTCCTGCAGCCCGGGATGGTGATCACGATCGAACCGGGGGTATACTTCCCCGGAAAATGGGGTGCGAGAATCGAGGATATGGTCGTGGTGACCGCCGGAGGATGTGAGATTCTAACTCCGACGAGCAAGGAATTCCTGGCAGTCTAGTCTTCTTACGTTGTTCATGAAATATGAGCCGGGCAGGATCTGCGCCTGGCTTGTTGGCGCGGCCTTCCGGCGCGCGCCAGGGACGGCAAACGGTCCCACCGTAAACGAATGAATCAAAAAGAGCTGAAAGAACTCATAGAGTTCCTCATCGAGAAGGACATTGCCGAGTTCGAGTTGGAACGGGGCGATGTCAAGGTCAAGATCAAGCGCGCCGGGGAGCATACGGTCCTGCATTCGCACGCGGAGCCCCGCTTCTACGCTGTGCCTCCGGCGCCAAACGCACCGATTGAAATCGTAGCAGCATCAGCGGCGTCGCCTCCGCCAACTGCGGCCGGGACGGCCGCTCCGGCACCAGAAGAAGGTCTGCACACCGTCAAGTCCCCTATCGTGGGTACATTTTATGAGGCGCCATCGCCAGGGGCACCGCCGTTTGTAAAGGCGGGAGATTCAGTGGAGGTAGGGCAAGTTCTGTGCATTGTCGAGGCCATGAAGCTGCTGAACGAGATTGAATCCGATGTTGCGGGAGAGATCGTGAAGAAGCTGGCGACCAACGGCCAGCCGATCGAATATGGCCAGGAATTGTTTGTGATCCGGCAGAAGAAGTGAAATTGATGTCATCGCAATGGCGCGCTCAAGCCGCGCCTTTTTTTCGTCTGCGAGTTATTAGCTGCGAGCTTCGAGCCGCGAGCTTGAATCTTGGAGCTCGAAGCTCATAGCTCTGACATGTTCAAGAAAATTCTAGTTGCCAATCGCGGGGAAATTGCGCTTCGCGTGATTTGCGCGTGCAAGGAACTGGGTATCCGCACGGTCGCGATTTACAGCGAGGCGGACCGCAATTCTTTGCATGTGCGTTTCTCTGACGAGGCCATCTGCATCGGGCCGCCGCAATTGGCGCACAGCTATTTGAATATCCCGGCAGTCATTAGCGCGGCTGAGATTGCGAACGTCGAGGCGATCCACCCCGGGTACGGGCTGCTGGCGGAGAATGCCAACTTCGCTGAAGTCTGCGAGATGAGCGGGATCAAGTTCATCGGGCCGCGGCCGGAAGTTACCCGGCTGATGGGCGAGAAGGAGAAGGCCCGCTCCGCCATGAAGAGGGCGGGTGTGCCCATTCTGCCCGGGTCAGACGGGATCCTGGCCAGCGAAGGTGAGGCCCTGGAGTGGGCTAAGCAGGTGGGATTCCCGGTCATTATGAAGGCTTCCGCCGGGGGCGGCGGGCGCGGGATGCGCATTGTTCGCAGTGAGGAAGAACTGCCGGGGCTATTCAAGGCCGCCCAGTCGGAGGCTGCAGGAGCGTTCGGCAATGGGGATCTCTACATGGAGAAGTATGTCGAGCATCCCCGGCATATCGAGTTTCAGGTGCTGGCCGACGAGCACGGCAATGTGGTCAGTCTGGGGGAGCGCGAGTGCTCGATTCAGCGGCGTCATCAGAAACTGCTGGAAGAATCTCCCTCGACGCAAGTGACTCCGGAACTGCGAAGGCAGATTGGCGATGTGCTCTGCACATCGCTGGCGGACATTGGGTACTGGAACGCCGGAACCATTGAGTTTCTGATGGATGGGAACAAGCAGTTGCACTTCATCGAGATGAACACGCGCATTCAAGTGGAACATCCGGTGACGGAAATGGTGACCGATGTGGATCTGGTGAAGAGCCAGATCATGATCGCGGCGGGGGCGAAGATGGAGGAAGTACTACACGGGCCCATTGTGCACCGCGGACATTCGATTGAATGCCGCATTAACGCGGAGCACCCGGAGAAGTTCACACCTTCGGCGGGGAAGATCACGGCGTTTCATCCAGCGGGTGGCACAGGAGTGCGCGTGGATACCGCGGCCTATGCCGAGGGCATTATCCCTCCGTACTACGATTCGTTGATCGCGAAGCTGATCGTGCGTGCAAAGGACCGGGACGAGGCGTGTTCGCGGATGTCGCGGGCGCTGGAAATGTTTATTGTCGAAGGTGTGTACACGACGATCCCGCTGCACCGTAAAATCCTTGCTGATCCGGATTTCCGGGCCGGGAACTTCGACACGGGCTTCATTGAGCGGTTCCTGCAAAAGAATGGTGCGAAATAGGCTGGGCGAGTGATGTGAATATGGAACCAGGCATCGTCGATCCGAAGAGCTCAGCCTCAGCCCCCATTCTCACTAGCCTCGGCGTTGTGTACCCATGGCAGTGCGATCACATGGGTCACATGAATGTGATGTGGTACACGGGAAAGTTTGACGAGGCGACGTGGCATCTGTTGGCCCTGATCGGACTCACTCCCACTTATTTGCGTGAGAAGAAGCGGGGAATGGTCGCCGTTCAGCAGGAAACGACTTATAAACGCGAACTCCTTGCGGGCGACCTGATCTCAATTCAGTCGGGCGTTCTCGAGATGCGGGAAAAGGTAGTCCGGTTTTATCACGAGATGTTGAACGCCGAAACGCAAGAGCTCGCGGCAAAAACCATCCTCACGGGCGTTCACTTGGATACCGAGGCGCGGAAGTCTTGCCCGTTTCCTGCCGAAATTCTGGAGCGGGGGCGGCAGCTCTTGACTCGGGGCGGGCAGTGATTCCTCATGCCGAACCCAACTAAAGTCATTCCTCGGTTATATCCCATTCTGGACGCTGGTTCTTTCGCTACTGGCGATGCTGTCGTTTCAGCGGCACGAGAGTTAGTTGCGGCCGGTTGCACACTGCTGCAGTACCGCAACAAACCGGACAATGCCCGAGTCATGCTAGAGCAGGCCATGTAACTCAAGAGAGTTCTTCGACCCGAGGCTCGAGATTCCCACTTCTCCCAACGTCAGGGAGAAGTGGAGCACCCACAGTCTGACGGAGGTGGGAGTTCTTTAAAGTTGATCATGAATGACCGCGCCGACCTTTGCCTGGCAGCGGAGTTCGACGGCATACATATCGGACAGGACGATCTGTCTCCTGAAGGCGCGAGGGCAATCCTCGGGCCGAATCGATGGTTGGGAGTCTCGACCCACAATCCCGAGCAGTTGCGTGAGGCGGACCTGACTTCGGCGGATTATCTGGCGATCGGGCCGGTGTTCGCCACTACCAGCAAAGAAAAGCCTGATCCGGTCGTGGGGCTGGAAGGCGTACGGCGGGCGCGGAATTTGACACATAAGCCGCTTGTGGCCATCGGGGGAATTACGCGAACCAATGCAGCGTCGGTGATCGAGGCTGGGGCTGATTCTGTGGCGGTGATCTCGGACGTGACAAAGGATCCCCGGAAATCAGCAGAGGAATTTTTCCGCATATTGGGGTAAAGTCATTTAGATTTTTGCACCAGGTTCGGCGCGAGACCCCAGGGGCTAAAGCCCTGTTCTTGAGAGGCCCTTTTTTTGCGGCACGGCGGAAGCCGTGCCCTTTCGGTTCGTGTCGACTCGAATGATCGTGCAGGGGGAATTTCTGAGCACACCGACAACGACGCAGCCATCCACGGGCAGCGATTGGGAAATTCACAGCCATCAGGATAAAGAACTCGTTCAGGTATTGGGCCTGACCAGTTCGACCATGCTGGTGATCGGTTCGATGATCGGGTCAGGCATCTTTATTGTGTCGGCGGAGATTGCCCGCGAGGCCGGCTCGCCCGCCCTGCTCATTGGTGCCTGGGTGGTAACGGGGATTTTGACGATCGTGGCCGCGCTTAGCTATGGCGAACTGGCGGCCATGATGCCTCGGGCGGGTGGCCAATATGTATACTTGCGCGAAGCGTTGGGACCGCTTTGGGGATTCCTCTATGGCTGGACTCTCTTCCTGGTCATCCAGACGGGAACGATCGCAGCCGTGGGGGTGGCGTTCGGCAAATTTCTGGGCGTGTTCTTTCCTGCGATCTCGTCGACGCATTGGATCATTCATCTCTGGAAAGTGCCGCCAATTGCTGTGGGGCCGATGGTGTTGGGCAACATGGACGTCGGCATCAACACGCAGAATCTGATGGCGATTCTGCTGACCATCTTGCTTTCGCTGGTCAACGTCTTAGGCGTCAGGACTGGAGCCGCCATTCAGAACATATTTACGGCGGCGAAGGTTCTGGCCCTGGCGGCGCTGGCCATCTTAGGCTTTGCCTTCTGCCGCAATCCGGAAGCGATCCTCGCCAATTTCCACGGGCATTTCTGGGAGAATGCCAGTCTCGGGGCGCAGCATGATATTGGCGGTGGCGTTTTCGTTGCTACCTTGACGGTGTTGGCGGTGGCGCAAGTCGGTTCTCTCTTTTCCGCCGATGCCTGGAATAACGTGACATTCACTGCCGGGGAAGTGAAGAACCCCAGCAGAAACCTGCCGCTATCGCTGGCTCTGGGCACCGGAGTCGTGATCGCGTTGTACATCGCGTGCAACTTTGTTTATCTGGCTGCCTTGCCTTTACAAGGAACGAAAGAAGCAGTCACGATCCTGGGCCGCGGAATCACGCACGCCGCCGAAGACCGCGTGGCAACTGCGGTCATGACGCAACGGTTTGGGTCGGCTGGTGGTTACCTGATGGCCGCTGCCATCATGATCTCCGGCTTCGGCTGCATGAATGGGCTGATTCTTTCGGGAGCCCGCGTTTATTACGCCATGGCGAAAGACGGCTTGTTCTTTCGCAAGGTGGCGAAATTGCATCCCACCTACAGGACCCCGGCGATCTCCCTTATGGTGCAGATGGTCTGGACATGTGTACTGTGCATCTCGGGGACGTACGGGCAACTTCTGGATTACATCATTTTTGCCGTGCTGGTGTTCTACATTCTGACGATCGTGGGGTTGTTCGTGCTGCGACGGACGCATCCAGACGCGGTCCGTCCTTACAAAGCCGTGGGATACCCGATATTACCCGCGCTTTACATTGTCATGGCATTGTTCATTGATATCGTGTTATTACGCTACAAGCCGCAATACACGTGGCCGGGGTTGATTGTCGTGCTGCTCGGGATTCCGGTCTACTACGCGTGGTCGCGGCGGAAAATTGCACTCGGGGAATCGATCCGGGGATAAAAGACAAAGGAGAGCCTTTCCGATGGCCAATCTTTTTGCAACCAAGCCTCTGAACAAATTGATGAATGAGGCTCAGGAGACGGGCGAGCACTGTCTGAAGCGGACGCTCGGCCCGGTCAGTCTCATCATGCTCGGTATCGGGGCGATTATTGGGGCGGGCTTGTTCGTGCGTACGGCGGACGCGATAGCCGATCGCTCCGGTCCTTCAGTGACGTTAGCTTTCATCGTCGCTGGTTTCGGTTGTGCATTTGCGGGGCTGTGCTACGCCGAATTCGCTTCCATGATCCCGGTCGCGGGCAGCGCTTATACATACTCTTACGCCACGATGGGAGAGTTGATTGCCTGGATCATCGGATGGGACCTGGTTCTGGAGTACGCGGTTGGTGCTGCCACCGTCGCAGTCTCTTGGAGCCAGTATGCCAACCGCGTGCTGGACTGGTTCGGAATGCGGATACCGTTTATATGGAGCCATTCCCCGCTCGAGACTAACATGATGGGCGGTGGAGAACGCGGGATTATCAATCTCCCGGCCCTGTTTATCTTGCTCATGTTATCAGCGCTGCTCATCAAGGGAACCAAGGAATCAGCAACGGTCAACGCGATTATCGTCATTTTGAAAGTTACGATCGTAGTGCTGGTCATCAGTATCGGCTGGGGTTTTATCAATCCTGCGAATCACACTCCCTTCGTACCTTCTCCCACGGAGTATGTAACGCCGGCCGGCATCACCCACCACTTTGGGGGATTGTTGGGGATTTTGGGCGCGGCGGGAGTGGTTTTCTTCGCCTACATCGGCTTTGACGCTGTTTCCACCGCTGCACAGGAAGCCAAAAATCCCAAGCGAGACATGCCCATCGGAATTCTGGGTTCTCTGGTGATCTGCACTGTGCTCTATGTGCTTTTCTCCTACGTTCTGAGCGGTGTCGCGACCGTTCAGGATTTTCGCACGGCGGGCCGTGAAGCGTCGGTTGCATTCGCCATCACGAAATACATGCATGGGTACGAGTGGCTGTCGAAATCGGTCACCCTCGCGATTTTGGCTGGGTTCTCATCGGTGATTCTGGTGATGTTGCTGGGGCAGTCTCGAGTCTTCTATTCGATGAGTCACGACGGCCTGGTGCCAAAAATCTTCTCCGACATCCATCCTCGTTATCGCACGCCCTATAAGTCGAATATGCTGTTTTTCGTGTTCACAGGATTGTTCGCGGCCTTTCTTCCGGAAGATATCGTGGGAGAGATGACCAGCATCGGAACGCTGTTTGCGTTTGTACTCGTTTGTATCGCAGTTTGGATCCTACGAGTACGGCGGCCGGACTTGCCGCGTGCGTTTAAGGTACCTGCCGTGCCCATAGTGACGCCATTGGGAGTTATCATCTGCGCCGCCATGATCTACGGGCTCGGCTGGACCAACTGGCTGCGGCTGGGTGTGTGGCTGGTGATTGGCTTGGCCATTTACTTCGGTTATGGGAGGCGGCATAGCAAAGTGCAGGCACTCAGCGGTGCGCCCGAACCGCAGGGTGCGCCGAGCATGGCGGACTGATTCTCATTGTCTGGGCACCGGCCTCCGCCCTCCGCGGAGGCCGGTTTGTTTTATAGTCGTGCCGGGATCGCCCGCCGAGAGTCGGGTGCTACAAGGAGAACCCAAACCAATGCCAAGTGTGATGGCTACCAAGCCGCTGGATCAACTGCTCAAGGAAGCCCAGGAAACCGGCGAACATAGTTTGCGGCGTGCGCTTGGCCCGATCAATCTGTTGACTTTGGGCATCGGCGCGATCATCGGCGCTGGCATCTTCGTAATTACAGGACAAGCGGCGGCACAGTTCGCCGGCCCGGCGATTCTGTTTTCGTTCATCCTGGCCGGAATCGCCTGCGCCTTCGCCGGATTGTGCTATGCGGAATTCGCGTCGATGATTCCGATCGCCGGGAGTGCGTACACGTATTCATACGCCACGCTCGGCGAACTGGTCGCGTGGATCATCGGATGGGATCTGATCCTTGAGTATGCCTTCGGCGCGGCGACCGTGGCCGTTGGTTGGAGTGGGCACCTGCGGGCATTTCTGAAAGATGTCGGTTGGGGGCTTCCTGCCATGCCGCACTCCGACCTCACGGTGTTCGGCAAGGTGCTGCGCCTTAACTACGACTACATCGGATTTCTGATCATTGCCGTGATTACCACGATCCTGGTGATCGGGATCAAGGAGTCGGCGAACTTCACCACTGTCATCGTCATTCTCAAGGTTGCAGTAGTTTTCGTGTTTATCGCGCTGGCGGGTGGGTTCCTGATGAAGCATAACTGGCAACCCAATCACTGGCATCCCTTCATCCCGCCAAATACCGGAACGACCGGGCATTTCGGCTGGTCGGGGATTCTGCGCGGTGCCGGGGTTGTATTCTTCGCCTATATCGGATTCGATGCAGTGTCTACGGCCGCGCAGGAGGCCAAGAATCCGAAGAAGGACATGCCATTCGGAATTCTGGGTTCGCTCGTCATCTGCACCATTCTTTACATTTTGGTCTCCGGACTTTTAACTCACCTGGTGCCTTACACCGAACTCAATGTTCCCGACCCGGTCGTGGTCGGAATTCGCGTCACCGGACAGCAGTGGGCGACATTTTTGGTGGAGCTCGGTGCTATCGCGGGGTTGGCCACGGTAATGCTGGTGATGTTGCTCGGCCAGTCGCGCGTCTTCTATTCCATGTCGAAGGACGGCCTGCTCTGGCCATGGGCGAGCCAGATTCATCCCCGATTCCGTACCCCGTACATCAGTTCGATTGTGGTTGGATTCTTCGTTGCCGTGCTGGCTATGCTGGTTCCATTAAGTGTGCTGGATGAGATGACCAGCGTAGGGACACTCCTCGCGTTCGTGCTGGTGAGCGCGGGAGTATGGGTCATGCGCAGAACGCATCCTGAGTTGAACCGTCCGTTCCGAACCCCAATGATTCCCCTGGTTCCGATTCTGGCGATTCTATTCTCAAGCGCTCTGATCATCGGCCTGTCTCCCATGACGCAAATACGGCTAGTTGTGTGGCTCATCATTGGATTGGCCATCTATTTTGGGTACGGACGTCAGCACAGCAAGGTACAACGGCTCCTGGCGGACGGGTCTACACCCGCTCCGTGACGTCGATGGCAGGCGGAGATGTTGATTTTGTAACAACGGCCTTCCGCACTGCGCGGTGGGTCGTTTTGTTTTATAGTCGTGAGTCGGAAAGAAGTGATCAGCGGCCAGTGGTCAGTGCTCAGTGATTTTCCGAACCCGTATATGTTTTTACTGATCACTGGCCACGAATCACTGCCCGCTGACCTCTCATGCCAGCGCTGCGCCACCTGCGAAAGATCGGCACTCTCCTGATGCTGGTTGTTGCCCTCGGCACGGTGGGGTATCACTACATCGAGGGCTGGTCGTGGTTCGATGGCTTTTACATGGTCATTACCACGCTGACGACGATCGGATATCAGGAAGTGCATCCGTTATCGCACGCTGGGCGCATATTCAATGTATTCGTCATTCTCACGGGTGTTTCGCTGCTTTTATTGGGAGTCGGGCTGCTGAGCCAGGCTTTGCTAGAATTCGAGCTGCAGAGCTTCTTCGGAAGGCGGCGCATGGAGCGCGAGATCGAACGCCTCGAAAGCCACTACATCATCTGCGGCCTGGGACGAGTCGGCCGCAGCGTGGGGCGCGAGCTGGCACGCAAGCCCGTGCCGTTCGTCATCATCGAAAACGCCGAGGCGAAGCGGCAGCGCTTCGCCCATGAGAACTGGCTGGTGATTGCCGGGGACGCCACCCTCGAGCAAACCTTGCGCGAGGCGCAGATCGAGCGTGCTCGAGGATTGATTGCAGCTACTACCACCGACGCGACGAATCTGTACATCGTGCTGACCGCGCGGGGGCTCAATCCCCATTTAAAGATCATTGCGCGGGCCAGCGAGGACGCGGCAGAGAAACATCTGCTGACGGCGGGGGCCGATTCCGTTGTGTCTCCCTATTCCTTCGCCGGGCAGCGCATCGCGCAATCCCTGTTGCGGCCGCATGTCGTGAGTTTTCTCGATACGGCAACGACGCATCTGGGCATGGATCTGGAGATTGGCGAGATTCATATCACTTCCAGTTCGGTATTCGCCGGGAAGACACTGGAGAGTTCGCGTCTTCGCCAGGAGCGTGGAGTCATTGTGCTGGCCATCAAGCGCCGTGACGGGATGCGCTTCAATCCTGCGCCCGACGAGCGCATTGAACCCGAGGACTGCCTGATTGCCATGGGCGAGCCTGCGCAACTGCGGCAACTGGAAGAATCTGTAGCTTCTTGATGAAAGTTGAATTCCGATGAAAATTGTTAGTGCTGCGGAGATGCGCGAGATCGATCACGTCACTAGCGAGAAATTTGGTGTCCCGTCGCTCACGCTTATGGAAAATGCCGGGGCTGCAGTGGCGGACCGTGTTCTGGCGCTGCTCGACGAGAGCGAAGGCACGCCCGCGCCGAAAACGCGCGCTGGGGCGCCCCGCACGAATGCGTCCGGGGCTACATTCGACGGGGTTCCATTGCGGAACATTCTCGTTGTTTGCGGAAAGGGGAATAACGGGGGGGATGGATTTGTTGCGGCGCGATTATTGCTCGAGAGGGAATTGGCGGTTGAAATCGTGCTGCTGGCCGATCCTGCTGAGTTAAAGGGCGACGCGGCTGTGATGTTCGGCAAGCTGCCTAAGCCGGCGATCATCGTGCGTTCCGGCGAAGAGTTGAAGAGCGATCGCGTGCAGCGGTTGTTTCATGCCGATATTTTCGTCGATGCCATTCTCGGAACTGGATTCAAGCCCCCGGTCACGGGACTCTACGCCGATGCGATCACTTCGATGAACCCCGCGAACGGGAAGGTGATCGCAGTCGACATTCCGTCGGGGGCTGATGCTGACACGATGACGCCGCAGCAGGGCACGATGGTTCGCGCGGATGCGATTGTCACCTTCACCGCCCCACGACCGGCGCATATGTTTGGCCAGTTAACAAGTGGCCAGATGTGCGTTGCGCAAATTGGATCCCCGGACGAAGCGGTGGTTTCTTCTCTGCAGCTTAATGCCATTCACCCGCGCGATTTTGCGTCGTTCGTCGCCTTTCGCCCGCCCGAATCCAACAAGGGAAATTATGGGCATGTATTGGTGATCGGTGGCTCGTTGGGTAAGTCGGGAGCGGCAGCCATGGCGGGTATTGCGGCTCTGCGTGCCGGTGCGGGATTATCGACGGTTGCGACGGCGGAGTCAGCGCTTGCTACCGTTGCCGGGTTTTATACGGAGTTGATGACGGAGCCTCTCGAGGAAACGGACGCCGGAACGATTGCCACCGGCGCGCGCGTTCGCATTGAGGAGTTGCTGAAAAGCATGACCGTAGCCGCTATTGGACCTGGTATTTCGCGTGATCCGCATACGGCGACGCTGGTGCGGTCATTGGTCGTGCATCAGACCATTCCCATGGTCGTGGATGCCGACGGGCTCAACGCATTCGAGCATCAGACGCGTGAACTGGCTGGGAAGGGAAGAACTCTCGTAATTACACCGCATCCGGGCGAGATGGCGCGTCTGGCGGGGTGTTCCACGGTGGATGTGCAGAAGGACCGGCTGGGTGTTGCACGCAAGTTTGCCCGCGAGCACGAATTGATTGTGGTCCTGAAAGGGCATCGAACACTGGTGGTTCGGCCGGATGGTGAAGCCTGGGTCAATATGACTGGCAATCCGGGGATGGCGACTGGCGGCACCGGCGATATTTTGACGGGAATGGTGGCGGCGATGCTCGCGCAACATCCGAAAGAGCCACTGATGGCGGCATGTGCGGCCGTGTATTTGCACGGATTGGCCGGAGATGTGGTGCGCGAAACCGTAGGGGAACATTCGCTGGTGGCGACCGATTTGCTGCGGGGACTGCCGGAAGCTTTCGAACGGGCGCGGGACAGCGCAGGGAGCAGGTGCGCGTGCTGGAACGCGCACTCAGTAATGTCATCCTGAGCGGAGTGCGGTTGGAGCGCAACGGAGACCGCAGGGAGTCGAATGGTCCCTACTCCGACAGTCCGGCTGAGGGTCGGGATTGTTCGACTTCGTAGTTGCCCTCGCTTTGTTCAGGCGACCGCTCTACCCAGGATGGCAGTCTTGAAAAATTATCTCGATCTTGGCAGCAGGATTGTTTTGCCTTCGCTGGCTGAACGCCTGGCCGCATCGAGAATCTCGGTTACTGTGACGTTCGTCTCAAGCGAGGACAATTCGTCTTCTTTCGCTCCGTCCAGAATCACGGCTCGAAAATAGGCCAGTTCATCGTCGTAGGGCGCGGAGATTGGTTTTGCGGCGAGCTGTTCCTCATTCTGTCCGGCCCTCTGTACTCGGAGGTTGTCCCGCTTGACCGTGATCAGCTGGCCGGTCTGTCCGTAGACTTCCATGTCTTTGCGGTCGATCGGCCAATTCCAGGAGGCTTGAATCATTGCCTGCGCCTTGGGGTAGGTCAGGATGATCGTGGCTTCATCGTCGACTCGCGGATAAATATCGGGCTTGATTTGTTGAGTGACTGCCGTGACGGTCTGCGGGCGCTGGCCGCCCATGAGCCATGTCATAAGATCGGCGCCGTAGCAGCCGAAGTCGAACAGAGCGCCCGCGCCGTTGAGCCTGGGATCAGTGAGCCAGGCGAGGAATTCGGGTTCAACGCCGATTTCTTTCGGGCCCTTATGTCCGTCGTGTACTACGACTTTTCTGATTTCACCAACACTTCCGTCGTGAGCCAGTTCGTAGGCGGCATGATTGCTGCGGTACCAGCTGGTTTCGTAATTCACCAGCACGCGGATTTTGCCCGCCTGCGCTGCTTTTTGGATGGCAAGGGCATCCTCAAAGCTGACTGCTAACGGTTTTTCCATCATCACGTAAACGCCGCGGCGCGCGCAAAGCTCGACCACGCGGCGATGGTCGTAAGTGTTGGTATAGACGAGCACGGCCTGGGGATGCACCTTGGCGATCATTTCTTCTAGGTCACTGAACATCTGCGATGGAGGGAAACCATACCTCGTGGCGGCTGCAGAGCGAAGCTGTGCATCGGGTTCCATGACGGCGACGATCTCGATTTCGGGGCTGTGCTGGTATTGAGCGAGGAATCCGTGTACGTGGCCGTGTACCAAGCCCACAATGGCGACACGCAGCGGGGGATGCGATTGCGGCGTTAGTGCGTATGCCATCGGGATAAGAGAGCACAGACCGAGCAAAACACTTGTTGCAGTGTTGCCAAAATGATTCCGGAGAAATCGCGACATGCTTCCTCCGCCTGAGCCCTCCTAAGATAGTCGATGTCGCAAGAGGGTGAACGACAAAATCGGATGACGCGGGCCGATGTCCTCCTGGACATTAACTAAACAGTAAATAAAGGCCAAATGACTGCATCAGCATAGAGTTGGATCACCCAAATTCGCGTTTGGGATGTGGAATTCGGACAAGGGGCCTCCGTAATCTGTTACGCAATATGGAGTAGTGCGATAGTGCATGTGGCCTATGACGCACTTCCCCCAACCGCACCCCTCGCGGCGCGCCGCCCGGGTCCAGCTCGGAGATTCCGTTCTCGCTGCGATCCGCCTTGAGGATGGCCGTCGTACCAAAGCTAAACTCCAAACCATATCCGTCACCGGAGGCCTGTTGCGCCTGCAGCAGTCACTGGGCGAAGGCGACTTCGTTGAGGTCGCGTTCCAGACGCAAGCCGGCCCGGTGCACGGCATGGCCGAAGTGCTCAGTCCCACGAAGACGCTGGCCGACAGCGTGCTGCAGCCGTTTCGCTTCGTGGCGATCGAGGACGATGACCATCGTCGCCTGCGCAGCTCGCTCGAACACGCCGTCGACCGCAATTCGCTCGGGCTGAAGTCGCGCGCGTTCTCGTCATAGGGCGATCTCCGGCTAGCCAGTCCCAGCACGATCGTCCCGGCCTTTCCGTCGCCGCTAGGCAGCCGGCTTCGGGCGGGATCGGCATTCACGCTCGCCCTTATACTGTTTGTGTGCGCAGTGAGACGAAACCGGGTGTATTGTTGCGCGAGGTGACCACTGACTCGGCCGAGGAGACCGTCGCATTTGGGCGTTCTTTGGCGCAGCTGCTCGCGCCTCCGAAAGTCGTGCTGCTGCGCGGCGACCTGGGTGCGGGGAAGACCACACTGGTGAAGGGAATCGCGGCGGCGTTTGAAGCCGCTTCGGAAGAAGACGTCACCAGCCCAACTTTCACGCTCATTCACGAATATCGCGGTCCACGGGCGAATCTGTTTCATATCGATCTGTATCGCATCGACACACAACGAGAGTTGGAGACGCTGGGGCTTGACGACTTGCGGACCGAGGACAGCATTCTGCTGATCGAGTGGGGCGAGAAGTTTCCGCGATTCGGGCGGGAGCGGGATCTGGAGATCGCACTGGATCGAACTGGAGAAACCAGCCGCACGATCAGGATCACGGTCTAGCGTGCCCCGGTTGTAGATGACGGATTGATAACGGACCGCAAACAGGCGACGGGCAAGCTCCACTCCCGGATCGTCGAGAACAAGAAGGCTGCGGCGAAAAAGGCAAAGATGATTCGGTGCTGGGTGAATCTCTTCTCGCCTAATTCTGGAATATTACCTTCTCGTCTACTCACCGCTTTTCGCGAACCATTCATCAAACCATTCTAAACCTCGCACCGCGTAGTCCCGGGCATCGGCAGGCTTGTAGAAAACGTGCCCCTCGTGTGGATAGACGACGAGTTGCGTGGGCACCTTCAGCGTAGTCAGCGCGTGCCACCATTCGACGGACTGCTCCATTGGCACCTCGCCGTCCCTATCGCCGACCAGGATCAGCGTCGGCGTCCGCACGTTCTTCACGAAGTGCATCGGATCACTCTTCGCGTAGACGGCCGGGTCATCGTAAACGGAGGCGCCGAAAAACGGGATCATCCACTCGTCGATTTCATTGACACCGTAATAGCTCAGCATATCGGACAAGCCGGCTCCGGCGACGGCTGCGGCGAAGCGATGCGTCTGGGTCTCAGCCCACATCGTCATGTAGCCGCCATAGCTGTGACCTCGTATCCCGAGGCGTCGCGGGTCGACCGGATATTGCTTCACGATGGCGTCTACGCCGGCCATGATGTCACGAAAGTCGCCGCCGCCGAAGTCTTTCACATTGGCTTGTGTGAACACTTCGCCCTGTCCGTAACTGCCACGAGGATTCGGACACAACGAAAAATATCCCATGGCGGATTGCGGTCCCATCGTTTGAGTGTCCCAACGTGCACCGCACGCCGCCGAAGGGCCACCGTGGACATTGACTACGAGGGGATAGCGCTTGCTTGCATCGTAGTCTTTCGGGACCATCAGCCATCCTTGGAGCTTTAGCTTGCCGTTTGTCCAATGAAAATTACGCACCGCTCCCCATGCAGGTTTGATGTCCTGATTCACAGAAGTGACTTGCTTCCATCGGCCGACCGGTCCCGCCCAGATCTCGGGGGGTGCACTCGGAGCTTGGCGCACGACCGCCGTCACGGTTCCGTCGCGCGTGGATGACGCTCGGCTCACGGACTCCTCTTCACTCCAGAGTTGTTGGACAACCCCGGCGGTAGTGACTGAGCCGAAGCCGGACTTGCCGTCGATGTTCTCGCCGAATGTGATGTGGTCTGGAGCGGTCCAGGTCAGAGACGACGGCGATGCGTTGATGTTGGCGGTCAAGTTCCGCACCTTTCCGCCGCCGATGGGGACCACAAACAAATCTCCACCGGTGGAACCTTCATCACTCATCAGGCCTTCGATGAAGGCTACGTTTTTGCCATCGGGTGAAACACGGGGCTCGGCAATCTGCAGCTTAGGCGCGTAAATCTCATGCATTTCCCCTGAACGTGCGTCAATCCGGTACAGGCGGGCGATATACCAGTTTGCGTCTCCGTTACCGTGCGACGCCGTCGCGACCCATGCCTGGCCATCGGGAGCCCAGTCGTACTCGTACACATAGATGTCAGTCGGAGTAACCTGCGTGACGACGTTCGTACCCAGATCAATCGTGGTGACGCGCTGTTCGTATGTCTTCTCGCCAACGGGACCGGCGAATGGGGTCATGGGCTGCAGTGGGCCGGACTTCCGCGGCATGCCTTCGATGAATAACAGCGCGATCCTCGACCCATCGGGAGAAAAACTCAAACCATCCGCGTTGCCTTTCAGGTCGGCGCGCTTGTCTGGCGTCCCGCCGTCGGCAGGAACGGTCCACAATTGCGCTGAAGGAGTTTCGCCAGGAAGATCTGCGAGGAAGGCTAACTGCTTGGAGTCCGGTGACCAGGCGGGGCTGCGCAATTCAAGCTTTCCTTCCACAGCGATCGAATGGGCCGTATTGTCCCTTAAAGAAATGACGGTGAGTTGGCCACTGATAACGTAAGCAATGCTAGAACCGTCGGGCGCAATGGCGGGGGCCTGAATCATCTTGGCGTGGGGCATCGAGTCGACTGCTGCGGCGGCCCGCGACATGGTGGTCTGGGCCACAGAGGCGTGGAATGGGAATAAGTAACAAAGGAGAAAGCACAGCAAGGTTCGGCAACTAGGAGCCATGGTTGAGGAGTATATCGCGCCGATCCGTTGCAGCCGTTTACTCAAAAACCCATGATGTTGTAGCCGCAGTCGACATAGATGACTTCGCCAGTGATGCCGCTGCTCGCGTTGGAGGCGAGAAAGACTCCCGTCGAGCCGACCTCTTCGATCTCGACACGTCGTCCGAGCGGGGCCCGTTCCTCATGTTCCCTTAGCATGTCGCCGAAGCCTGCGATGCCGCGGGCAGCCAGCGTTTTGATGGGACCGGCGGAGATGGCGTTGACACGAATTCTTTGCTTGCCAAGTTCGTAGGCGAGATAGCGTACCGAGCACTCGAGCCCCGCTTTGGCGACTGCCATCACGTTGTAGCGCGGCACGACTTTTTCCGAAGCGTAGTACGTCATGGTGATGATCGAGCCACCATCGGTCATGAGCGGGGCGGCGGTGCGGGCTACAGCGATCAGCGAATACACGCTTACGTCGAGCGCGATGCGGAAACCTTCGCGCGACGTATCCACGAAATTACCTTTGAGTTCGTCCGCGGGGGCGTAGGCGACGGAGTGGACCACCGTGTGGATGTTGCCCAAGCGCTCTTTCAGAGTGCCGAACAGGCGCGCGATTTCTTCGTCCTTGCTGACGTCGCACATGTAGGCTTCAGTGCCGGGCAACGACAGGATCAGATCTCTGGCTTCCTGCTCCAGGCGCTCGTTCTGATACGTGATGGCAAGCTTCATGCCGGCAGCGTGTAATCCCTGTGCGATGGACCACGCAATCGAGCGCTTGTTGGCGACTCCGAAAACGACAGCGTTCCTGCCCTGCAGATCGGCGGACATAGATCTCCTTGGGAAATGAAAAGAATACCAGCGTAGGGGCGGTTTTTACCACGAAGACAGCGACAAGAAATTGTTCATGGATGGCTGATTGAAAAATACAACCCAACCTTCTCCCGTCCAGAGAAGCAAATGAGACGGAGTGCCGTGGGAAGCTTGGCAGGGAAGGTGAAGAGTGGCGAAAGAATACTAGTCCGCGGCCACTTCCTCGCGCGCACGATCCTGCACCGGAATACTCGAAGCGACGACAGAAAGTGCGTAAACACACCCCAGGATCGCGAAGGCGACTACGAGGCTGATTTTCTGCGCGACCGTTCCCACTACCATCGCAAGCACCAGTTGCAGGAAGGTTCCCGTGAAGTAGAAGGCGTTTTGCACGCGTCCCATCAGGTGCTTGGGGACCATCTCCATCAAGCTCGTGTTCATGGCGACGCCGCCTACGCCGCGGGCAGAGCCCATGACGAAATACGTCGCAATGGCCAGAACGAGGAAACCCGAGATTGGCGCGAATGCTACGCAAACCGAAAGCAAAGCCATCGAGAAGGCGATCGAACGACGGCCACCAATCCACGCAATGATCCCTGGGGCATAAAGCGCGCTGACGAAGGCCCCGGTGCCCCACCCCGCGTTGAGCCAGCCGTATCCTTTCGCGCCGGCATGAAACACCCGGTCGCTGAGCGACGGAGTGACGACTACACCCGTAATCATGGCGCCGAGAAATAGGGCCCAACTCGCGCCCAGCAACACTACCGCGCGATGGTCGCGGAGAAAGTGCAGGCCCTCCTTCATCTCGCGCCAGAATCGGGCCAGTTGGCTCTCAGCGGCGATGATATCGGCCTTGAGTTCCTGCGGGCGCATCACGATGTGTTTTCCTTTGCGCACCGCGAGGTAGCACAGGAACGAGATCACGTAGGTCGAGACGTCGAGCATCAGAACGCCGCCCAGGCCGATGTGGTCGTAAATGAATCCGACGATCGCGCCGGCGATGAGGAATCCACCCTGCACACCCGCGAGCAAAAATGTATTTGATTCGACGAACTGACCCTCGGGCGTGAGCTCCTGAATCAGGGCAGTGATGGTCGGCCAGAACATCCAGAATCCGGCGGCGACCAGCGTGTTCATCAGGTAGAGCTGCCAGACCTTGACCTGCTCCCGGAAGGCGAGAATCGCGACGGTCACAATAATCAGCGCCCGGATTCCATCGAGCCACATGACCAGCCGACGGCGGTCTTCGCGATCGATAACCACCCCGGTGAAGGGAAGCATGAGCATGGCCGGGACGGTCTGCAGGACGGCGAGGGTTCCGAGCGACATCTCCGAGTGCGTGGCCTTCAGGATGTACCAGGCTACGGCGGCCGAGTTCATGCCGCTGCCCACCATGGAAATCAAGTTGGCGGTGAACACCAATCGCAGGGGGCGCTGACTGAAACTCGCACGCATCCTCCTACTTTAGCCGAGGAAACGTTAATTCACCACGGAGGCGCCCTTCCGCTTTGCTCAAGGTCAGCATGGCGTGGCGGACGAATACATCCGCCGCTACCAAGCGGAGGCTTGCCCTTGCGCACACTGGCATTCGGCGCTACGATTCGCGTACTGAGCGGAACTCAAATCCATCTCGCGTATCGACCGGAGGCTCGCCATGAAGCGCTGCATCGAATCGCTATTGGCTGTTTCGTGCTTTCTTGCATTCACTATTTGTCAGGCAGGGGCCCAGGTGGAACGAATCGTGATTGCCGCGGGAACGGAGGAAGATCACGCTCTACAGGCGATTAACAACGAGCAGGATGCCTCAAAGCGTTTGGCCATGTATGAAGATTTCGTGCAGAAGTTTTCCTCCAATCCTCCGGCTGCCGCCTACGCGAACTGGCAGCTGGCTCAGGCGTACCAGGCCAACGGAGACCTCCAGAAGTCGCTGGATTACGGCGACAAGGCTCTTGCAAGTTCTCCCCACAACCTGGAAATTCTCGTCTCGCAGGAGGGGACGGCTCTGCAGGCGAAGAATAATGCCAAAGCCATCGAATATTCCGCGAAGGGAGGGGAGGTCTGCCACTCGATTGCCAAGCAGCCTAAGCCGGAAGGCATGAGCGACGAAGACTTCGCTCGGAAGGTATCGGAGGAGACGGAAGCCAATAAGAGCAGCTGCGATTTTCTGGAGACCGGTGGGATAAACGTGATCGCGGCCGAGAGGGATCCCAAGAGCCGCATGGCGGAGATCGAGAAGTTCAGCGCGGCCTACCCGGATTCCAAATACAACGACCAGGTTTCCAATCTGGCGATGTACACGTTAGGTCCCGGCCAGTTGAATGATCAGACGCGGCTTGTAGCGTTCAGCGAAAAGATGCTGGCCAACAATCCGAACTCGCTGCTCGCGTTGTTGCTGCTGGCGAGCTATTACGGAGATTCGGGCAACTCGGCCAAGGCGGTTACGTATGCGCAGAAAGCGATTGAAGTCGCCAAGCCGGATGCGCCGGATGCGGACAAGGCACGCAAGCTCTCGGCGGGAGCGGCCCACAACACCATCGGCTGGGCTTATCTGAAGCAGGAGAAGACGACGGCTGCAATCCCCGAATTGAAAGCCGCAGCGGCACTCACCAAAGGGCAGGACGATCAGCAGTACGCCCGCGCTTTGTACGGGTTGGGCTTTGCCTATGGCAAGCTGAACAAACTGACCGAGGCGCGCGAGGTGTTGACCGAGGCGGTGAAGATCCAGGGACCGATGCAGTCGATGTCGCAAGACCTTTTGGCGAAAGTAAATCAGGCGCGGGCGAAAGGCAAGTAACGAGGGGTTTGCTGCAGGTTAGAGCCGCGTGCTTCGCTTCGCGGTACAACCCGTTCTACTTCGCTCACTGCAGGCCGAGGCGGCTCTCGCCATCGCGGTTATTTTGGATTTGCCAGGTCGTCTGAGAGTACCTTGGCCTTCCAGGCTAAAGTGTGAGCGCGTTCGAAATCGGCGGCTTGGAGCGCCTTTTTGGATTGGTCTACAAACTGACGGATCTGAGAAACCGAGTTCTGTTGCGCTGTGCTGAGTTGGATCGCGGACACCTTCCTGAGGTTCTGTTCGGTTGCGGTCAGCATTTGGTTCGTAGATTCGCGCTTCTGTGTTGCTTCGCCACCGGACGATCCTCCCGCCAACTGGATGCTCTGTTCGGTGATGCCTCCCTGGCGCACCACCTTCTTCGCCGGTGGACCATTACTTTGCGGGTCAGAAGCGGCAGGAGCCTGCGCAGTGCCCGGCTGTTCCGATGCCGGTGAGTTGTTCGATCCGGGCGAACCAGCATTGCTTGGCGCGGGATCACAGGTAGCTTCCGGAACGACCTTCTTCTTCTGCTGGGTTTTCTTCGCCGCACTCTCTTTGGGTTTCTTAGCTCCAACGTTCGACGACGTCTGGGACGAAGATGGCTTTGTTGAATCTGGAGATGTTTGAGCTGATGGGGGTTGCTGGATGTTTTCTGTACCCACAGAGGGATTCGATTGCGGCGCGGATTGAGCCACCAATGTCGCATCAGTTGATGTGAAGAAAAAACCGATGAACAGGATGGCAGCGGCCAGAGTCATGCACGGTCCCGAACGGTAAAATGCCAATTTCAACTCATATTACGCTTTCCGGCCAGCCTGGGGCCACACAATCATCATGGCGGGATGTACAAATTTCACGCCGTTCTTTGCACACTATTTGTGGCAAGTTCCGGACTGACGCCATTAGCAGTGGTCACCATTGGAATCTGAAAGCGGAATACAGTTCCTTTGTCCGCGGATTCGAAATCTACTGAGCCGTAATGCCACTGAAGAATCTGATACGTCTGCGCCAGTCCTATACCACTGCCTTCTTTCTTCGTCGTGAAATAGAGCTCAAAGACTTTGTCGTGCAAGTCCGTGGGAATGCCACCACCTTGATCCTGGACTTCTGTCAAAGCGATCCCATTTTCGTGGCGCGCAGAGATGGTGAGCAGCCCTCCCGCAGGCATGGCCTGCACTCCGTTGATGACGACGTTGAGAATGGCTTGCTTCATGAGATCGATATCGACCTTGACTGGCAATTTTTCTTTCGGCATGTGGAGGTCCACGGTAACGCCATGCTGCTCAGCATCTGGAGCGGCCAGCAGCGCAACGTCTTCCAACAGCCGCCGAAAATCGATTTCCTCGAGGTGAAGGTCGCGAGGACGCGTAAAGTCGACAAGGGTCTGCACGACGCGATCCAGGCGGCGGATCTCGCTATCAATGATGTCCATATGACGGCGCGTATCGGGTTCCTGCTGGGCGAGCTTATTTTGCAGAAGCTGTAAATGCAGCACGATGGCGTTGATGGGATTCTTCACTTCGTGTGCCACACCGCGCGTGACCCGGCTGCTGGCGGAAAGTCGTCGTGACATCTCGATTTCATCGCCAATGCGCCGGACCGGCTCGGTGTCGCGCATGATCAGCAACGCACCGATTTGCGAGTTTCTCTCGTGTACGAAATCGAACGAAACCTGAACCCGTTTGCCCCCTGCCACGTCAAACTCGCGCTGCGACAGCGGACGCCGCCGCTCGAAGGAATCGAGTAACGCCGATCCGAGCAGGGAATCACGGTCAAACACCTCCTGCACGGTGCGTCCGAGCAGTTCTCCCCGGGGGCGGCCAAGAAAAGATTCCACTGGCGCGCTGACCAGGACAACCCGGGAGTCGCGGCTGAAGAGCATCAGGCCATCCTGCAGCTTCGACATGAGTTGGTCGACGTTGTCCTTCAAAGCAGAGAAGATTTCTTTGCTGTCGCGGATCTGCCGGCCCAGGTTCGCGATCTTCAGGCTGACCAAACCATATTCGTCATGTTCGGATTCCGAGCCATACAGATCGGCTTCGCCGGCACTGACGCTGTCGAGGTTAAGGCTGATCTGTTTCAGGGGACCGAGAGCGATGTTCGAGATCGCCGCTGCGAGCAGGAACGACAGGATGATTAAAGATCCAGAGATGTATGCGGACCGCAGGAGCTTGGGTTCTACCTCGCTTTTCAGGAAGGCCGTTTCAACTCCGACGTGGATGGTTCCGAAGGGCGAGCCGTTTAATCGCAGAGGATACGTTACATCATAGACAGCGGCAGGACTGTAAACCAATCGCAACTGCTCGCGGAACCTGGCGTGCAACACTTGCTCAAATGGAGGGCGCGGCTCGATGACTTTGCCCAGCAGATTCGGGTTAGTGTGCAGTAAAGCCTTGCCGTTCACGTCGACGATGACGGCATCGTAAATGTATTGCCAGTCGCCGGTGTAGGATTGCAGCATGTTGTTCAGGTTGGGGTCGGTTTGCAAGTACTCGGTCAGCGCACCCTTGAGCGCCAGTGGATCGTTGGTATCGATTTTCGTGCTTCCAAAATCGGGGATGGCGTTTTCTGCCGCGTAGGCGAGTTGACGGGTCAGGCTGGTTGCGGTCTGGTCCGCATTCTCGATGCGCAACCGCAGAATCTGCGAGATATACAGATACGAAAATGCGGCGACCATCACCGTCACCATCAGGGTGATGACCAGCACAATGATAGTTTTGCGTCGCAGCATGGACGAAATCGGGACCCGGAGAGCAAAAGCCGTCTAGCTACTTGGCACTTCCTCTTTGCCAGGAGGAGCTTCTGCCGCCGCACTTCCATATTCTTTCAACTTATTATGCAGGGTCTTTAGACTGATCCCCAGGATTTCAGCGGCACGGGTCTTATTATTGCTGGTTGCCTCAAGCGTTTTCAAAATCAACATCTTCTCTGCCTCTTCCACCGTGGTCCCCACGCCAAGGCGGACGGCATCCGGGTCGCTGGCGGCGGTGCGTAAGGGAGCCTGGCCAAAACCCGGGGGCAAGTGCTTGGTTTCGACCACGCCCGTGTCGCAGACGATAACCGCGCGCTCGATGGTATTGCGCAGCTCGCGCACATTCCCTGGCCAGGCGTAGTTATTGAATTGGTTTAGCACGGCCTCGCTGACAGCACTGACCTTCCTGCCGTGCTTCTGACTCATTTCGGCCAGCAGCAGTTGCACCAGACCGCCGATATCTTCCTTGTGTTCGCGCAGAGGCGGCATGTGGATGTTGAAAACGTTCAGGCGGTAATAAAGGTCGCTGCGCAGTTCGCCCCGGGACACAGCCTCATCAGGGATTTTGTTCGTGGCGGCCAGCACACGGACATCGACTGCGGTTTCGACCTTGCTTCCGAGGCGGCGCAGTTTGCGGTCCTCGAGCACGCGCAGCAGTTTGGCTTGAGTACCGATGGGCATTTCGCCGATTTCATCCAGCAGCAATGTTCCGCCTTCAGCGAGCTCAAAGCAGCCGGTCCGCCGTTCCAGCGCGCCGGTAAAGGCACCTTTTTCATGGCCGAAGATTTCACTTTCCATCAGCGTTTCGGGAATAGCGGCGCAGTTAATGGCTACGAAAGGGCGATCCTTGCGGGAGCTGAGTTCGTGAATGGTGCGCGCGACAAGCTCCTTGCCGGTTCCACTCGCTCCAGTGATGAGCACGGAGGCGGTGCTGGGCGCAACCATTTCCACGAGCCGGAAGATTTCCTGCATCTTGCGGGAAGAGCCGCTCAGGCGGCCCAAAGATCCACTATCGCGCAAGCGGCGACGGGTGGCTTCGAGTTCGGCGCGTGTACCCAACAGGGCAGATGCGTTGGAGAGGATCGTGCGCAGGCGATTGGTGTCGATGGGCTTGGTGATGTAGTCATAAGCGCCCGTACGCATAGCCTGCACGGCGCTGTCGATAGTGCCCTGAGCGGTTACCAGGATTACAGCGATGGTCTGCGCCTGTTCTGCCAGGCGCTCGAGCAGTTCGAGGCCGCCCATGCGCGGCATCTTCAGATCGGTGACCACAATGGAAGGGGACCATTGCGTGGCCTTTTCCAGTCCTTCGGCACCATCGCACGCAGTCTCTACCCGATATCCCCAGGAGGTGACCAACTCGGCTAAGCCGGAACGTTCGTTCTCCTCGTCTTCTACGATCAGGACCTTTTCGTGATTCATTCGGTTGTTCTTGCTCGATCTCTCCGGAGTTACAAGGCGGATCTTCCGCCGCAGCCTCATCGGCTTTGAATTCAACGATACGCGGCCCGGTTCCCTTGCGGCAAGGTCTGCGACGTACACGCCGGAACCAGCCAGTGGACTATCGTAATGCCAGTGTTCTGAGGTAGAATCCGACACCTAATTCTCATTTCTCCTGATCGTGGCCGCTGGAAGCTCTACTGCCTATGGTATCCAGGAAACGATCCAGCCTTTGGAGGTAATCATGGAAATCCGCTGCTCAAGCCGCGCAGAGCGCGCCGGTTTAGCCTGTGCGGTTGCCTTTCTTACTCTGGTGGCCACCGTGGGGACGGTCTCCGCACAGAGCGATACAACTCCTAAATGGGATCTGTTCGCCGGATATCAGTGGTTGCATCCCGGTGGAACCGTCCCTCACGCAGGCAGTGATCCATCCAATCCAAACGCTTTCAAGCTCCCTGATGAGGCGGCGGGTGGTGGTGCAGCACTCACCTACAACTTCCACAAGAATTGGGGCGGTGAGCTCGATTTTGGGTACAACGCCAACACAAAGTCGGATTCGTCGGACTGGACGCTCAGCATCGGTCCCAGATTCATGGCCCGGACCGACACCGCGAACTATTTCCTGCATGCTCTGGTAGGTCTCAACCGTCTGTCCTACGACTCGGGAGCCGCTACCCATAACGGAATGGGGATCATTCTTGGCGGAGGCATGGACCTTCCGTTTTCGAAGAAGTGGTCTTGGAGACTGTTCGAGGCCGACTATGTGTGGGCGCATCACAATTTTCCGCAATTTGCCAGTGCCAATTTTCCATCGCTCCGGCGCCCAGATCTGCAAGGGGCACGCCTGCGGACCGGAGTGGTCTACAGCTGGGGAGGCGCAGAGCCGGTTGCCCCTGCTGCCGCTTGTTCGGTACAGCCGAGCGAGGTCATAGTCGGCGAACCGATTACGGCGACTGTGAACGCGAGCAACTTCAATCCCAAGCACACACTCAGCTACAGCTGGAGCGGCAATGGTGGGCAGGTCACTGGAAAGGACACGACAGCCAGCATCGATACGAACAACGTCGCGCCCGGCTCTTATACCCTCACCGCTCATGTGACCGATCCCAAGGTCAAGAAGGGGAACGAGGCGAGTTGCACGGCTAACTACGCTGTGAAGCCGCTTCCGCCCAAGAATCCGCCGACCGTGAGCCTATCGGCGAATCCGAGCGAGTTAACGCCTGGCGGCGCAGTGAACGTGACGGCCAGCTGCACGAGTCCCGACGGAGCGCCGGTCTCAGTTGCGAACTGGACATCGACTTCGGGAACCATCTCGGGCAGCGGGAATTCCGCCACCCTTAATACGTCGGGATTGACTCCGGGTCCAGTCACCGTAACGGCGACCTGTACGGACTCGCGCGGACTGAATTCGCAAGCTTCCACCCAGGTCACGATCCAGAATCCTCCTTCACCGCCGGTGGACAAGGCCCTGGAAGCCCGGTTAGCGCTGCACAGCGTCTACTTCCCCACGGGGCAACCTGATACGAAAGTTCCGACGGGCGGACTGCTGCCAAGCCAGCAGCAGACGCTGATCGGTCTGGCTACGGACTTCAAAAAGTATCGTGACGCAAAGCCAGATGCGCACCTTACGCTGGAAGGCCACGCCGACCATCGTGGGAGCGCTGCGTTTAATCAGGCTCTTACTGAGCGCCGTGTCGCCCGCGTGAAGAGCTTCCTGGTGGAACAAGGGGTTCCGGAGGCGGTCATCGATACCAAGGCGTTCGGAAAGGAGCGAAACCTCACGACCGAACAGGTGACGCAGTCGGTCCAGCAGAATACTGAGCTGACCAACGAAGAGCGCAAGCGGGCGCTGGCGAGAATCAACGTCATCCGCATGGCGAGCAATCGCCGAGTGGACATTTCGTTGAACGCTGGCGGCGCGAGCGAAAGCTCGGTTCGCCAGTTCCCATTCAACGCTGCCGATGCGATGACACTGATCGGTGGTCGACAAAGTCAAGTCAAGAAGCCGGCCACCAAGCGGACACCTAAGAAGCCGGCGACCAAGCCGTAATTGGGGCCACTAGCAATTCCGGTAGTGAGCGGGGGAATCCGGTTCCCCCGCTTTTTTGTGGTCTCATTTAGCCAAAAGGCGCAGGTATCGGAAAAATATACATGGCCACCACCAAAGTGCCATCGCCAAGTCATTGGATTGCTGGCAGGTTTATTGGTAACTAAGTTGCCACTTCGTCCATCGACTGATGCGTGTGAACGCTTGCCGCACATGCCGGTGTTGTCGACCGAACGGGTTCTTTCCCGCGGTGGTGTTCACCCTTCTGCTTACGTTCGGTTGCTCGCGTCCCACGCCGGACTTGCCCGCGGAAAGCGCAACTCAGGGCAATGCGACTCCTTTTCAAGGGCAGACAGCCACCGACGTTGCGACCACTAGCCAAGCTTCTTCTGTTGGCGAGCAGGACACTAGCCCTCCGTTCCAGAACTCGGATGTAGTTCCCGCGGGGTCGCTTCTGACGGTCCGGTTGAAGGCTCCTTTGGATGCGGTCAGCGGATCGAGAACGGCTTTTGAAGCGCTCCTGGATGAGCCGGTCACCGTGGAAGGGAATCCTTTGATTCCCCGCGATGCCGTCGTTTCGGGCGAAATGGAGTCCGCGCAGGTGTCGAAGACGCGTCCAGATCGAGGGTATCTACGTCTTACCCTGACTTCCGTGCAGGTCGATGGGGTATCGGTGCCCATCCAGAGTGCCAGCCTGTACGTTCGTCGTCAGCCATCCGATGCGGGTGCCCCCATCGCAATTCGCCTGGAAAAGGGCCGTCGACTGACATTCCGCCTGAAGGAGAAAGTTTTTTTGCATCCGACCGTCTCAAAGAGCTCCCAATAACCCCCTTCTTTACAGCCACTTTCCCGTATTGGAAAGTTTTCCACTGGATAGATTCCCGTTTTAGTGACATCTGCCCTTTCGCACAGGTGGTGGTGACGTTCCCATATTGGGGGTCGAAGCGAAAGTCAGGGAGCGTGCGCTTCGCAGTCCCGTTTCGGGAAACCGAATCGGAAGCGTGC
>Ga0126373_10000161_pt1 | contig 45540 bp, 45 predicted proteins | sample PanSoiMetPlot_11_FD_92545 | JGI IMG/M metagenome (GOLD analysis project Ga0126373, IMG submission 92545) | Tropical forest soil microbial communities from Panama - MetaG Plot_11 | ecosystem: Environmental > Terrestrial > Soil > Tropical forest > Bulk soil | place: Panama | collected 2016-02-17 | reverse complement strand
CCGAATTGTACGAAACCAAACGAGGTCAGCAGAAGGAACTGATCTCCGACAACTTGAGAGAGGCGGGACAGGAGTCGGGCGCGAGTTGCCGTAAACGATTTATTTTAAAAGAAATATGGTGGAGGCGACGGGAGTCGAACCCGCGTCCGAAAATGTCACTGGTCAAGAGACTACATGCTTAGTCGCGTTCATGCCTTGGGCGTTACCCCAAGACGTTCGCGGCCTGCGCTCAGAACGGACAAGAAACGCATCCCGCTAGCCTGTGGTCTTATCCTTCCACCCCAGACGTAAATGGAAAGAGCAGCTCGCTGTGCGACGTCCTTCGGAGGCCCGCGAGCAAAGCCTCCTGGGACGGCTGCCTAACTAATTAGGCTGCGTATGCCATCTGTTGATTGGCAATTATCGTTTTGCACGCGATTTCGGGTGTGTGCACCCCGGCATGCCTCTTGGCCGCAAGCATCTCCGTCGAAGCCGTGACGCCCCCACTGGTGGGATTGGCCTTAGAAAGATCCACTTCCAATCTAGGTAGACACAGAACGGAAGTCAACTGTCTGGAGGTTGGATGCTCCGCATGCTTACCGAGACTCCCCGATATCTCCCTTCGTTCTTCAATCGGCGTGCTTTTCCGATTGAAAATAGGCACGCGACGTGGAGTAGGTGCCTCCGCAAGTGTCGCGGTCCCCTGCTGACTGAAGACGTGGTACGGCCGCCAGATCCAAATCCGTCCCTAAAGCCACGAGAAGTTGCTTCTCGATTCAAGGAGTTTCCATGCGAGAAAATGCCCGTCATTCGTTCGCTGTTCTCGCGCTTTGCTTGTTAAAGGCACTCACATTCGCCCAGCAAAATGTTCCTCACCGCCTGCACTTCCGCCGGCCTCCAACCTCGGTTCAACGTCAATGTCCTCCGAAGCCATCCACGCCGGAGTCGCCAACAACGCTGCCCTGGGGGCCGCCGGTGGAGCGAATGTGCTGGCCGTCTTCAATAATCAGGTTGTCTGTTCCCGCGACGGCAATCTGTATGAGCGTATTGTCGGCGCGCATCCCTCCACCCGTGGTCCAGCAGCAAAGGTTGTCGTCCGGGCCCAGTTGATCCCAGTCATCCTGCACTTCCACACGCTCGGCGTCTCAGTAAATTTCCACACCGGCGGTGGTCGGAGCCGCTCCCGGAAACGCTACTTCGGATCCAACCATACCTGACACCGCCTGTTTCACGGGGCCAGTCAGCACTCCGCTCGAGGTCATGGCCCAATCACCCATCCTGAAGAATGCCGATTTCAACTTCGGCGGGACCGGTGTGGGCGCTACTCAACTCCGCTGTGGGGACACACAGGTCAGGTGGCAGCCAAGGCAATCTTGAAGTGGGAGACCCCTCTGACCAGAAGCGATGCCTCCGGCATTGCCGGCAAGAATGGATTTACCTATCACTTGCAAGAGTTGGCGTTCTTCTCCTGGTTTTTCGGCAATCCCTCGCTCGGTATTCACGGCTGGGATTCCAATAACGGTACTTTCCTTTCGGACCCTGGTCCGGTATGCGTGCGCGCTTCGTAGCTTCGGCGAGTGGAGCAAAGCAAGAAAGGCCGCCAATTCAGGCGGCCTTCTTGACAAGGCAACGATGGCGTGTTCGCAAAAATTTGCCGAAAAATTACCCATTAAAGGGAACCGTCGTCTAAGAAGACCACCCAAAAAATAACGCGATGATCCCTACAGTGTCGATGAATCCGTGCGCCAAAATGCATGCCCACAAATTGCGCCCGGAAATCAAATACGTCGTCCCAAGAATCAATCCGGCTATCCCTGAATCCAACATTCCAGCCGGACCCTTGTAGAAGTGTCCGTAACCGAAGAGCACAGACACAGCCAACACAGCGATCCAATACGCGAGTTTCGATCGCCCACCTACGTCTGCAGCACGGTTGATCAGATAGCCTCGATATCCAGTCTCCTCGCCAAAAGCCGCAAATGCCCAGATAAACAGGAACCACTGCAGGGCAACTTTCAAGTTTCCGGCGATTTCATGCATTCCGCTGGGTGGAGTCGCCGAAGGCCAGAAGTGAGCAGTCATCGGTTCAATCACCAGCATCCCCACCAGAAGCCGCACTGCCGCCGCCGCCAGGGCGATCCATACCGTCCTCCTCCACGAGGCCGGTATCCCCAGACCCATCCCCCTCCAACTTTTCTCTCGCAGCCGGAGCGAGATCAAACCGAGCCCCGCAAGGATCGGTACCTCATTTGGGATCAGACGATACACGTTGTGGGCGATCACGAGCACCGCTCCTAACAAAAACTCGGCGAGAGAAAACCACCTCCATTTCGGGGTTATAGACTTTCTCTCCAGTCCGGCGCTCGGTGGCCCACCTTGAAAAGCGGTTTCGCTGGCAGAGAGAGTTCTATTCATATGCCGACTCCTTTTTTGCTTCCTAGCTCATATGCGCCCGCGAAGAGGGCGTGCTCGCCGGTAGATGCTTACGCACCAGAGTGCCAAGCGCGTCATCAACACAATCAATCCGCACCCGACAAGAAGCCCGAGAGGAACAATCCACCAGCCAAACAGTTCGTGACCACTGCTGGGGGCGGTGCCGAATCCCAGCCGGACCGATAACTCCAGGTCTGCGGCGCGGTCGCGCAAGACCCACAGCCCTGCGGTTGCAGGATGAAACGGTTTCAGCAGTGCGACCAGCACGAACACTGCTCCTAGGAAGTACCCGCTGAGCGTGACCATCAGAACGAGGAAACCAGCCGCGCTCACGGTAGCCCATCCGAAGAGGCTGTCGAGCAGTCGCAACGGCGAGCGGCTGGTCTCCACGCGCGCCAGCACTTCGTCCTTCACATACTCGCGCGCCAAATCTTCGGGATCGCCCAGTGCCCCCAACGCCGCACTCACGCCATCCACCGTCGAGTCACCTGCGGGTGTGGCTCTCTCCACAATGTGGCTGCGCAACTCGGCGATAATTTCCACCACTTCTTCCTCTCGCAATCCGCGCAGCCGGCTTCGTACCTGCCTGAGGTATTCCTCGATTCTCTGCTGTTGCATGCTCATTGCTGGATACCTTTCAAGGGAGCCAGCACTCGCCCCATGCTGGAAGAGAATCTCTCCCACATCGCGGCCATCTCCAAAGCTCGCTGCCGGCCAGCTGCCGTCAGCGCGTAGTATTTCCGGGGATGTCCCGAGTTCGATTCCACCCACTCGCTTTCCACAAATCCAATCGCCTTCAAGCGGGCCAGCAGGGGATAAATCGTGCCTTCAGAAATGATCAACTCCGAGTCGCTCTCGATCAGGCGCAGGATCTCCAGCCCATAAAGACGCCTTTCCCAGAGCGCCGCCAGGATCGCCAACTCCAAACATCCTTTCCGGAGCTGCACCTCCCATTTGTCACCAAGGCTCTGTTTGTCACCTTCTTCCACCGACATACCTTGCACTACAATATATGATGTTGTCAATGTATAACTTGATGAGTAATTATTAAAGTAATTACAAAATAATCATTGCAAAATTATTATAGTTAATTTATAACTTGATTAAATTAATATCAGATGGCCATCAAGATGAATTCACCACGTGAGTGGCAAGAGCTGACCCAAATCACCCAAGGAGGGAAGGTGCTTGTGGAGCGCGTTCGCATGGTCGACACTGACATCGCGATCGAAGGCCGCTTCGAGCTTCCTCAATTGGCCCGCCTTTCTGCCGATGACCAGATCTTCATAACGGCCTTTGTCCGGTCGCATGGTTCGATCAAGGAGATGGAGCGCACCTTCGGCGTCAGTTACCCCACCATCAAGTCGCGCTTGACGCGCATCGCGAACACTCTCGAATTTGTCGAAACGAACCCCACTCCTTCCAGGGCCGAGATCCTCGAGCGCCTGCAACGAGGAGAAATCAGCGCGGAAGATGCGATCCGTGCGATGGAGGCTTTGCAATGATTCCGTTTGTTGCCGTTGTCAGCCTGCGCAACCAGGAAAGCCGCACTTTCCGTCTCTGGATTCCGCTATTCCTGATCTGGCTATTGCTGCTGCCGTTGGTCATCCTGCTTTCGCCATTCATCTTTATCGCATGCCTTTTCTGCCGCGTGAACCCGTTGCGTGGAGTGGCCGTCCTTTGGCAGATCCTGACCGCGCTGGCGGACACCGACATTGAAGTCGAACACCGCAGCGCAGGCATGTCGTTTCACATTCTTTAGGAGACTTGAATGCTTGACTACGGCAAATTGATTTCATTGTGGGTGCCCCACTTCTCGCCGATGTTGCCAGCAGTGGGAGTCTGGTGGCATGAAGCTGGAAGCGATCGCGTACCTATAACCGGATTTCGAAAGGGATAGCTTCAGCCGCACTCGAGAGGCTGGAAGAACGTCGCGGCTTTAGCCGCTGAGGAAAACACTTATGAACGAACATCGTCGCCAAATTCTGCAAATGCTTTCTGAGGGCAAAATCAGCGCCGACGAAGCCGAGCGCCTCATCTCTGCCATGGAAGCGCCACCTTCATTCTCAACATTTTCTGACAGCGGATCACCTGCGGCCGCCAAGCCTCGTCCCAAATACCTGCGCGTTCTGGTTGATGCTGAAGAGGGAAGTAGTGGCGCCTACGATGGGCCCACGAAGGTCAACGTGCGAGTACCGATGCAGTTGTTGCGCGCGGGTGTGCGTCTGGCCGGGCTCATCCCTGTGCAGGCTCTGAACCGCGCCAATCAGGCGATGCAGGAGAAGGGCGTTCCCATCGATTTATCGCAGATTAAACCGGAGAACCTCGAAGAGTTAGTCGAACAACTAACCGAACTCACCGTCGATGTCGATCAGAAAGAAGCCGGCGCGAAAGTGAAAGTCCGGGTCTTCTGCGAGTAATATTGCCCGTTTCAGCCCCATCAATCCAAAGCGGATTTAGCGCGCTCACGAGGCGCACTGGGTCGCAACGAATCATTCATGCTCCAATGTGACCTTGAACCTTTCGGTTCGCGATGAATCAGCAATATATACCACCCATCATGGTAGAGAGCACTTCACCTGCCTCGAAGCTCGACACTCAGATCTTTCGGAATGTTTTCAACGCGAGTCCCATCGGAATCGCGATCGAAACCTTGAAGGGTCAACCCCGGTTTTGTGAATCCCGCTCTTTGTTCGATGCTCGGCTTCAGCGAGAAGGAGATGCGAAAGAAACCCTGCGTTGATTTCTCGCCGCCCGAAGATGCTCGAAAGGGTTGGGTGCTTTTTCAGCAATTGCGGGCGGGATCGATCAATCAGTACCAGCTGGAAAAACGGTATTTTCGGTCCGACGGCTCGTTGTTCTGGGGAGGAGCCACAAATGATCCAGCCGAGATTGAAACCAGGACTCGGCAACTCAGACGGCAGATCGCCGAAATTTCACACGACCTACAAGCCTGTCGCACGAGCAGGCCTCGAAGCTCAAGTATTTGGGTGTCGTTGCGGGCCTGAGAGGCTGGTGTAGAGAGCTCGGGATCGGCAGAAGGTCGAGATTGGCTTTTCGCAAAATGTCTCAACGGCTTTGCCGTTAGAACTGGGCCTTCCCCCGTTTCGCGTGCAGGAAGCCGTGCACAACGCCGTCAAACACCGTGGGACGCGGCAGATCGAAGTGCAACTGCAGGAAGAGTCCGGCGGGATTCACCTGATCTTCTGCGATTCAGGAAAAGGCTTTGATGTGGATGCTGCCATCCGCGGCCAAGGTTTCGGTCTTCCCAGCATGCGTGAGCGCGTCTCGTTGGTGAATGGATCCATGGCCATTGATTCAAAGCCCATGCAGGGAACTCGCATCCACGTTCAAGTGCCGTTCCCGCCAGAGCACTCTCACTCGCGAAGGGATGGATAGGCGGGTGCTCGAAACTGTCCTGAATCTGCGCCCGCAGTTTTGCAGAATCCTTGGGGGGAGAGTTTCAGTTGTTCGGGATCAACGACGGTCGATGAACTGCAGGCTCGTCAGTCGCGCGCTAACAAACCGATTACCTTCTAGAACAGCCTTTACCGCCGGCAGCAGATCGCGTGCGGCCTCTGACTTAATAACGAACCCATCCCCCACCTTTAAGGCTGCTTCCACGATCTCCACGGAAGAAGTTTCGCTGACAAAGAGGATTTTGGACATGGGAGAAACGCTTCGGACCGTGCGAGCGACTTCAATTCCATTCAGTGTGGGCAGCCCGATGTCGAGCAGGATCAGATCCGGTTGCAATTCTTGTGTTTTCAGAAGCGCTTCGGGGCCGTCTTCCGCCTCGGCCATGATCTCCAATTCTGGATACGTTCGGAGGGTCGATGCCACAAAACGCCTCCATTTTGCGTAATCGTCGACCACGATGGCCTGAGTCATTGATTGTCTAGACGCACACTCTCCCACTCATCAGAACCTGTTATCAGCCGAATAGTTGCCCTTAGAATTCGGCCCCTGCAAGACATTTTTCGGCAACCCGGCAGGAAGCCCGACAAAACGGCTCCCACAGAATGTTGGCTCCCCAGGCGCGAGTTATTGTAACAACGAGCTCGCCAAAGGCAATCCGTTTTGCCCAATTTTGCACCATTTTGACGACGTCAATTCTTCGTCAAGCCATGGTTTTCGATAAATACCCATCCAGTCTGCCCTTCACCTCAGGCCACTCGTCATCCAGGATGCTGAAGTACACCGTATCCCTCACGCGACCTGTCCACGTCACCAGATGGCGCCGCAAAGTCCCTTCTTCTTTAGCCCCGATGCGCAGAATCGCGTCGCGGGACCTTTGATTGAGCGCATCCGTTTTCAGTTCCACGCGCATGCATCCCCAAACTTCAAATGCGTGGCGCAGCATCAGGTACTTGGCCTCCGTATTCACGGCTGTCCCCTGCCACGGCGGCGCGATCCACGTCGACCCAATCTCGACACGCCGATTCGTACGATCGATGTTCATAAATCGCGTGCTCCCGATCACCCGACCGGAGTTGCGCTCCACCGTCGCGAAAGCTACAGACTCTCCCCGAGCCTGCTCAGCGAATGCCTTATCAACGAGCTTGTGAAAATCCTCGAGAGTACGCATCGCATACGGGATCCAGCGGAAGATGTCATCCAGATCATTCTTTGCGATCTCCCAGAACCGTTGCGCGTGCTCGCGCCGAATCGGTTCAAGCCGCACGACTGCTCCTTCCAGAGTTGTGGGTCCTTCAATTTGCAGCGGAGTAAGCGTCGCGTTCATGTTAGCTTTCCTTCGATGTTGAGGCCGCTCGCGGTTTTCCCCATGGATTTGATATCTTGCATCCTGTGCCCGATTCAGGCATCTCTAGCTCCAAGCGCATGGTCTGTGCTCGTAAAATCATGCGGATCGATCCCCGCTGCTCTCAAAATATGATCTCACGCGTCCAAACACAGACTTCGAAACCATGTTGTCAGGAGCGTTGTCGGTGAAGGCACATTGTCTCCCATTCTCGCAAATACCGCACACCACGCGCCTTTTCCTGGATCTCCTGGCATACACTCCTCAAGTTCAAGCGTTCTATCCTCGATCCCCTCATTTTCCCGAATGGCTGACCCAGGAAGCTGGGCGGATTTCGTACAATGCCGCGCGGCGTGAGAGTGTGACTCAAATCCTCGAACGCCAGAACAGATCATGGGGTGCGTCCGACAAGACGCTCGCGAATTTAGATCGCCTGCGTAAGGGCGCAGCAGCCGTCCTCACCGGACAACAGGTCGGACTCTTCGGCGGGCCGACCTTCGCGCTGTACAAGGCTCTCTCGGCGGTAAAACTGGCCCAGGAGGCAAGCGCGGCCGGTGTCGACACCGTTCCCATTTTCTGGCTAGCCACCTACGACCACGACCTCGCGGAAGTCAATCACATTTCCATTCCTTCAGGTGAAGGCACACTCGAAACGCTTGCCAGTGCAAGCAAGGATGTGCCAGGCGCGCCCGTCAGTTCCGTTCGTTTCGGCGATGAAATCAATTCGGTAGTCGACCGTGCCACCAAGTTGCTCGGTGACAATGAAGCATCTCAGGCTCTGCGCGAGTGCTATCGCCCCGGCGAGAGCCTGGGCAGCGCATTCGCTCGCCTGTTTACCCGCATCTTCGCTGATTGGGGCGTGATCCTCATCGATCCTTCAGATCCCGCTTTGGCCCGTGTGGCTCAGCCGATCTATCGAGCTGCAATAGAGAGCTCTGGCAAACTGTCCGCCGCTCTTCTCAACCGTGGAAAGGCTCTTGACTCGGCCGGCTACCATCAGCAGGTCAAGGTCACCGAATCATCGGTATTGCTGTTCACTACGAGAGCGGGCGCGCGTATGTCGATCTCCCGGCGGGCCCTCGTGGGCTCAACAGAATTCGTGATCGACGGTATCGAAGCGGCTGAGAAAGTCTCCGAATCTGATTTGCTCGACGAGATCGACGCGCATCCGGAACGATTCAGCCCCAATGTCCTTCTGCGCCCGATCGTTGAAGACTACCTTCTTCCCACGCTGGCTTATACCGGTGGTGCGGCTGAGGCCGCTTACTATGCACAGGCCGGTGTGGTCTATGAAACTCTTAGCGGGCGCGTCACTCCGATCCTGCCGCGCTTCTCCGCTACAATCGCTGAGCTCAAAGTGCAACGCTTGCTCGAGAAGCACGATTTAGACATCAAAGATGTGTTCGATGGTCCCGAAGCTTTGCGGCAACAGATTGCGAGCAAGCAGCTTCCTCGCGATCTTCAAGCTGCTTTCGAAAATGCAAAAAAATCGTTCGAAGAGAATTTCGCAGCAGTGAAGAGTAAGTTAGAAAAACTCGATAAGACGCTGGTCGATGCCGCCGAAACCTGCCACTCAAAGATGCAGCATCAACTCGAAAAACTGTACGCGCAAGCAGCGCGCGCCGAAGCGCAGAAGGGCGAACTGGTCAATCGCCACGCGGAAATTCTCAGCCAGTCTTTGTATCCCAATAAAGGCCTGCAGGAGCGCACCACGGGCGGCATTTATTTCCTGGCGCGCTACGGGCAAGACCTCCTGCATCAACTCTACGAGACGATCCATTCCAACTGCCACGACCACCAGATCGTTGAAATGTAAAGCTCAGAAGAAACTGAGTACCCATGTCTCGCCGTAGTTGCCAGACGTGGGATTCCCGACTGTATAGAAACGAGAGGAAGTGAGCGCAGTGCAGCGCAACGTTCAGTGATGCAGTTGCGCCTGCATCTGATTTCTTAGATGCTCATACGCCGTATCGCTATATGGTCCGTGCACTTGCTGTACGATCTCGCCCGCCGGATTGAGGATCACGAGGTAAGCGTCGTCGACTTCCTTGTAGTCGACCAGTTTCTTCAATTCCGATTCCCCCTGCAGAATGGGGACGAAGTGATCCCGCAGCTCCTCTTTCACGCCCTTCCTGATGCCCGAGATCACCATCCCCCGAATGAAGTGAGGCACGTCTTCGAGCACGGGCAGTTGATAGAGCTCGAACCCCGCCCGGCCCCCAAACTCAGAATGAATCTTGGTCGCCCACGCGCTCGTCGGTTCTTTTGATTTCTTCGTGAATCCAAACACGAGCACGGCGACATGGCCCTTTGCGGCATCGGGTAGAACGACGTTGCGCCCCGCAAAGCTTTCGCCTTCGATCCGTGGCATCACCTGCTGACCCAGGAGTTCGGCCGCGGTGAGCAGCATGAGCACGCAAGCAACTCGCAAAGCCGTGGTTGGAGTTCGCATACTCGCTAGCGACTCTCACTGGTTGCGAGATACGTCCCCAGCCCGATCATGATCGTGCCAGTAACCGTCCTCTGCCGCCTTCGGAACTTGTCGGACGCTCGAATGCGTTCGCCCAGCGGCCCGGCCAGCGCAATCACAATCAGGTCCGCGGTCGTGTTTAGAACAACAGAAATCGTTCCCAGCGTAACGAATTGCAAAAAGACGTGTCCCTCGCTCCGCGCAACAAATTGCGGAATGAAGGAAAGAAAAAACAGCGCGGTCTTGGGATTGAGCACCTCAGTCGCAACGCCCTGCCAAAGCGGATTGCGGGCCGGCTTCAGAGCCGTCGCGCTCAAGTCCGCGCTCTCCTGATCGCGGCGCGCATCCAGAATCATCCGCACGCCAAGGAAGCACAGATACGCGGCGCCAACATACTTGACCGCTGCAAACGCGAGCGCCGATCTTGCCAGGATGACCGACACCCCAAGAGCGGCTGCAAGGACATGAATCATCCCGCCCAGAAAGGTCCCGAACGCCGACAGAACACCTTCACGCTTACCGCCAGCCAGGCTGCGTGCGAGCACATAAAGCATGCCCGGCCCAGGGGCAATCGCCAGCAACACCGCCGCCGTGAGGAACAGGAAGAAGCGCGTTTCATTGAACATAAGAACCCCAGTGGGTGAGATTACCCCCGCTCCTTCGTGAGCCAGCCTTCCAGTTCTGCCAGTGATTCCACCCGCGGCAGTCCGCGTCCGCGATAGGCTCCCGAAACATCAAACAGGATGGCGTCCATGCCCGCCTTGCGCGCGCCGATGTAGTCAATGGAATAGACATCACCGACGTACAGGCTCTCGGCGGGGTCAGCCTTCATCTCTAGCAACGCTGCCGCAAAAATCGCCGGATGGGGTTTCTCGTGTCCGACATTACCTGAGTCTGTGATGCTCGCAAAGCAGTCCCAGATGCCACAGCGGCCAAGCACCGCGTTGATACGGCCGTCAGAGTTCGAGATCACCGCGATCGCATACTGCTTCCGAATTCTCTCTAGCGCATCGCGCGTGCCGGGCAGAATCTGATCCCAATTGGCAGAGTTCTGCGTGTTCTGGACGAGCGCATCCCGCACGACTTCGTTGAATGAGCCGAGTTCATTCAGCAGGTGGGTGTGAAACGTCCACCAGAAACCGTGATCAACTTTGCCGCTGACCAAGCCCTCGTCGAATTCCCGCTTCGTCCGCCGCTCCAACCCCTGCCACACTTGCAGTGTAGGATGCTTCTCCATTGCAATCGGCGCGAGCAGTTTGGCGCGGTTGGGGAAGAGCAGCGTGTTGCCCACGTCGAAGAAGATGAAGCGGCGCTTGGCCATGCATCCATATTACCGGGGCATGTCGGTGCGCGCGGCTCTTGATGTAATATCGAAGGCTCAGGCGCGCCTCGTCCCAGGCGCCCTTCGGTCCGATGGCAATCCGTGCTTCCATACTCATCTCAGGCGTTACTCGGTCGACGCGCACGCTCATGGTAACGATTACCGCGACCCGCGCTTCCGTTGCCATGGTGTTCAGCTTCGCCATCGCCTTCACCTCGCGGGAGCCACGGCAGGACATCTACAACATTCTCTGGGCGGTCGTGTTTGGCTTTGCAACGCTCAACATCCTCAGTCTGGCAACGCGTCGCATGGAACCGAGGCGCCGCCGCATGTCTTTCGGTGAACTGATGGCCGTGGCGGTGGTGGTAGTATCCGTGTTCCTCCTGGGTTGGGAAATGCTCAGCCTGCTCCACATTTTCCCCATCAAGCTCAAGCGTTAGATGCAGGGGAAATCCTGTGAACGGCTGTGCCCTCGGGGGTGAGTTGAACCACAGAGAACACAGGCGCTCACCGGAAAAAGCGTTTCGCCCGCACTATCGATTTTGGGGTATGATTCGCGTAAATGCCCAAGAAACCGTCAAATTTCGAAGTGACTTGCCCGTGCTGCAGCGCGGTGCTGAAGATTGACGTCGCAACCGCTGCCGTAATCGCCCATACAGCAGCGGTGAAGCCGAAGACGTTTGCCGATATGGAAGCTGCGGCCAAGGCCATGCGAGAACAGGACAGCCGCCGGGAATCGATCTTCCAGCAATCCGTGGAAGCGCAGAAGCACGCTTCGGACCTGCTTGAGAAGAAATTCCAGGAAGCGCTCAAGAAGGCTAAAGAGAGCCCCGATACCGGCAAGCCGATTCGTGATTTCGATCTCGACTGATCTATGGCGGAATGGACTCGTCCGCTACTGCTGGGACATCGAGGAGCCCGCGCCGTCCGGTCGATACCCGAGAATACGCTCGAATCCTTCGACCGCGCGTTAGCGGACGGTTGTGATGGATTCGAATTTGATGTCCGTGTCACGGCGGACGGCGTTGCGGTGGTATGCCACGATGCAAGCTTCCATCGGATCGAGATAGCCAATGCGGCCGCCGTGCAGGTCCCTCAGTTACCGCGTCTGTGCGACGTTCTTTCCCGATATCAGGAGGCTGCGTTTCTCGACATCGAATTGAAAGTCCGAGGCCTGGAGAAGATCACACTGGAATTGCTGCGGCAGTTTCCGCCCAGGCGCGGATTCGTAGTCTCGTCGTTTCTGCCAGACGTCCTGGTTGCCCTGCGCGAGGATGACCACGTGCCGCTCGGATTGATCTGCGAAACCCGGGATGAACTTCGCCGGTGGAAAGATCTTCCGGTCGGGTACGTGATCCCGCATCACAAGCTCACGACGGAATCTTTGTTGTATGAGCTCATGAGTGCGGGCAAGAAAATACTAGTGTGGACGGTGAACGAACCGAAAGTGGCGCTGCGATTCAGGGATTTACCCGTCGACGGGATCATCACGGACGAGACAGAGCTTCTTTGCCGAACACTGGTCTGAGAAACAAGCGATTGTGTGGCGGCGGACGCATTCGTCCACCCCGCGAGCCTGAGCGAAGTGAAGCCGAATGTGCACCTGCTGTGGGTCACCCAGACTTCTGCTCACCTTCGGGCCGCTGCGCATTGCGGTTCGCGCAACCCGCAGACCAATGCGTCCGCGGCTACACAATTCGCTACCCGCCGGCCGCTACTGCGTTTCCGCCGAGTGCCGCTTTCGCTTCTTTGATCCCTGACTGAATGATCTGATCCCAATCGAGATGCGGAACGGGGGAAGCGGCTGCGGCCTGATAAATTTTCAAGGCGTCCTGCGGACGGTTCAGCTTCTTCAGGCAAAGTCTGGCGGCGCTGAGTTGTGCCGTCAGCGACTGCCGGTCGGTGGGATAAGCTTTGGCTAGATCCTGGTATTCCTGGAACGCGCGTTCGAACTCCTGCAACTCCTCGGCACCCTTGCAAAGTTCCAGCCAGGCTGAAGCGGGCATCTTGCCGCCGCCGTGATCCAGGAACTCGGCATAACACTGGAATGCCGCCTCGACATGATGATCGCGGAGATGGAGCGCGCAGGTCTTCACCGTGGCATCGAGGTATGCCTGCCTGTTGTTTTGCCGCTGGTAGATGGTGCGCAGCATAGTCCAGGCATCGAGCGAGTTTGATTTCTTGACGAGATAGGCCTTCAGGTTGAAGATGGCATCGTCGAGTTGGCCATGCTCCATATTGTGGTTGGCCGCCTCGAGTTCTTGGTCGTTGCTCCATCCGAGCTTCTCTTCAATCTTCTTGTTTGCCTTCTGTTCCAGCCCGGAACGCTGGATGACAACCGCTGCCAACACCCCGAACAAGAATCCACCGACGTGCGCCCAATGGGCCACGCTGCTCGATCCCAGAGAGCCATAGAAGAGCTCGACCAGCAGCCAGAGTGGCAGTAAGGCATAGGCCGGCGCACTCAAGCGATAGAGGCGAAACCAGAACAGCCACGCCATTTCGATCTTCATTTTCGGTAGCCGGGCAAGGAACGCTCCCATCAATGCGGCCACGGCACCCGAGGCGCCCAGAGCAGGGGTGATGCTGCCCGGATCGGTCCAATAGAGGAACTGTTGCGCCACTGCGCCCGCCATCAGGTAAAACGCCGTATACAGCCAGCGTCCCCAGAGATCTTCCAGAACGAAACCGGCCAGCCAGAGAAACCACATGTTGCCCACCAGATGGAGTATGCCGCCGTGAAGAAAGTTAGCGGTGAGATAGCTGATGAGCGTGTGGTTTGCCGGAACGAACGCGTACTGTTCAGCGAGCGATGATGACGAGAGTTCGACGAGTTGTTTGTTCAGATCGTCGGACTCGCCCTGTAGCTTCGATGCATCCTCCGTCGTCTTTAGCCGGGCGTCGTACGCGCTCATGAGGTCGGCACGGAAAGGATCCTGAATATGCTTCCACTGCAACGGCTTGCTCTTCTTGAAGTTGTCGATCAGGCGCTGGGACTCCGGCTCCATCTTGATGTCAGGGTGCAACGCCGCCAGGAGGATGATCCTTCCCTTCACCTCGCCCAGTTCGGCCACTTGATTGTTCAGGGTGGAGATCGTGAGAAGAAAGACGATGGTATTGATGGCGATGAGTGCGATCGTCACCACGGGCCAGCGCCGAGCGGACATGTTTTCGTGTCCGATGGGAATCAGCATTGCATTGCCCCTAGCGAGAAATCCGACTGCGACTGCGCCAGTCTAGAGGCGGCTTCAGACCCTTCCCAGATGACTCGCGGTCGTGGCCAATCTTTGGTAACTGGACGCGGGGTCATCTGTCGTTGACATCCGGAAGGGAAGTGTCTTTGGCGGCAACGAGGACCTCTGCACTTTGCCGGCGTTCAGTTCCAGCACCTGCACATAGATCCTCCGGCGGGCAAAAGCGCCCGCCTCAGGAGGCCAAGGAAGTAGGGCTAAAACAGGATTAGTCGGCGGCAGCTTCCAATGTGGAACGGCCAAGCGCGGGACGCTTCAGGAACGCGGTACGTTCGGTTTCAAACTGCTCCAGGTTGGCTCCGAAGGCCTGCTCGTTCCATCCCATAACAGCGCCAATGCGTAACGCAGCTTCGCGGCTGCAGGATTCTGACCAGCACGCGCCCAGGGCGACCGGCACCCGCCGCAGCAGCACGTCTGCGAGAGTGACGGCGTATTCGTTCCGGTACGCCTCGACGACTTCGGCGACAATGTGAGAGGTGTGCGGGCAGATTGGTGCCCGGAGATCAGCGCCCACCAAAGCCATGCGCGCGATATCCATGGCGTGCTTGCCATGCCATTCCATCATGCCGCGAGCAGTTTCTTCACTGATCTGGCCGGCACGAGCAATTTCGATGACTTCCTGATCGAGCAAAGGATCAAGCGCGGTGCCCGGTCCGACAGCAAAAGCCTTCGGTTCGTCGACGGCGAGGCCGATTTTGCGGGCACATTCGCGGGCCAGGGAAGCGGCGGTCGTTAGCTTTCCGCCAATTACCGAGATCATCCGTGCCGCGCCCTCGTCGGCATGGTGGTGCAGGAAATGCCGCCGGGTGACCTCCGACGGTTTGTCGCTCGGCGCGTTCGGCAGCGGACGAACTCCGGCGAACGCATACTTGATGTCATGCGCTGAAAGCTTGGCCTTGGGAAACAGGCCAGATACGAGTCGCAGCAAGTACTCGATTTCCTGCGGCGACGGCGCAGTCTTGCCGGGATCTCCTGTATCGGCGACTTCCGTGGTGCCAACGAGTATCTGTTCGTTCCAGGGCAACACGAATACCGGGCGGCCATCTGCGGCTTCGGTGTACAACGCCGCGGTCGGGGCGCCAGAGAACCGCGGCAAAACCAGGTGCGATCCGCGCACGCCGCCGATTAGCGCCTTCTTTGTGCGGACGGTAGAACGCTGGCAAATCCGGTCGACCCATGGGCCCGTGCAGTTGATGATCCAACTAGCGTCAACCCGTTGATCTTTGCCAGTCAAACGGTCCCGTAACAGTACACCGCGGGCGCGCCCTTGACCGATATCAACCGCCAGCACCTCGCAGTGATTGCGGACGACGGCGCCCGCCGCCGCAGCTTCCAGCATCCACTCGGCCGTAAGGCGTTCGGGGAATTCGCATTGCGCGTCTTCAAAATTGAACATCAGCCACTGATGGCCGGAGTCAAGACCGCGCTGCATGCGCACCATTTCCATCTCGCTCAGATCACCGCTCTTTCGTCTGGCGATGCGTTGATACAGCCACAAACCTGCGCGTACCTTCAGGGCGCTGCGTCGACTGTTCTCGTTCAGCAGGAATATAAAATGGATGGGGTGCACCAAGTGAGAGCGCTCGCGCAGCAATCGTTCGCGTTCGCGAATGGACTCCCTGACGAGGTCGAGTTCACCGTGTTCAAGGTAGCGCAGGCCACCGTGAACGATGCGAGTCGATCGGCTGGTCACGCCCGAGCCGAAATCATTCTGTTCGATCAGCAGGGTACGCTTGCCGGCGCGGGCACACTCGCGCGCGATGGCGACACCATTGATCCCTCCACCGACGACCACTACGTGAAAATGCTGGCCTTCGAGCGAGGGTCGGGGCTTTACGGCTAATGTCATGTATTTGCTTAACTTAAACGCTTAACGAGTTGGCTGGGCTCAGTTTCGATCGGGCCACACGATCACCTTTTCTGATTTTGCGCCCTCCCGGATCCGGCATGAAGGTGCCGATGGTCCATCCGACCATGGCGCGAACCCTGCTCCAAAATGATACCGAAAGTAACCTCCCCAAGCTTGTGTAGCGGCGGAGGCATTCGTCCCCCTGGACGCTTCACGAAGCGAAAGAGGAGGGAGTTTCTTCGCTCCCTCGGTGTACAAAAACGGCGGACGAAGGCATTCTCCGCCACACCCTCTTTATGCCGTTTTCCGTAGCGGCTTAGTCGGCGCCGGCTCGCTGAATAGTTGGATCATCTCACGGTTGAACGCGGGAATATCATCGGGCTTACGGCTGGTTACAAGGCTCCCGTCGCGAACCACTTCCTGGTCGACCCACTTGGCACCGGCATTCCTGAGATCCGTTTTGAGCGACGGCCATGAGGTCATGGTGCGGCCCCGCACCGCGTCCGCTTCGATGAGCGTCCAAGGCCCGTGACAGATCGCCGCGATGGGCTTTGCGCCAACCGCAAAGTGCTTCACAAACGCAACCGCTTCAGGATCCATGCGAAGCCGGTCGGGATTCATGACTCCTCCCGGCAATAGCAAGGCATGAAAGTCTTCGGCTTTGGCTTCTTTCAGAGGAATATCAACCGGAACTTCATGTCCCCATTCTTTCCTGTTCCATCCCTTGATCTTGTCGTCTTTTGGGGCGACCACCATGGTGGTCACGCCCACATCCTGCAGCGCCTTTCGCGGCGCAAGCAATTCGGCTTGCTCAAACCCGTCGGTGGCCAGGATTGCAACTCTGATGCCGCGGAGATTATCGCTTACCATCTCAAATTCTCCTTTATAGATCGATATTGATCAATTGAAAGTTCTCGATCGTGGGTGTGGATGATTCGGTGGATTTAGGATGCAGACCTCATCCCGCGAGGTTGGCACTAGCGACGCAACCCGCCGTACCCTGTGGTTTGCGCATTGATTGCCGCATCCCTGGTCATTTACATTGGTGGTCCGCATGCCCACTACAGGAGAGCGTTTCGAACGAGCGGTCGCCATCATGGAACGTCTGCGGGCTCCCGGCGGCTGCCCTTGGGATCGGGAGCAAACCTTCGACACGATCAAACCCTACACGCTGGAAGAGACTTACGAAGTGCTGGAGGCGATCGACAATCGCGACTGGCCCGAACTCGCCGGTGAGCTTGGAGATTTGTTGCTGCAGGTGCTTTTCTACGCGGAAATGGCGAACGAACAAGGGTTGTTTTCGATCGATGATGTTCTGGATCACCTCTCAACTAAGCTTGTCGACCGGCATCCTCATGTGTTCGGCGATGTGAAGGCCGATACCTCCGATCAGGTCAAACGAAATTGGGAAGCGCTGAAGGATGAAGAGCGGAAGAAGAAAGAAGGAGCAGCGATCGCCAAGGACGAAAAGCGGTCAATCCTTGCAGGCGTTTCCTCGAAGATGCCCTCGTTGCTGGAGGCGCAAAAAATCAGCTCGCGCGCCGCGCAAATTGGATTTGATTGGCCTGACGTGGAGGGACTCTTCGACAAGCTGCGCGAAGAAACCGACGAGTTGCGCGAGCACTTGAAACAGTTTCCCGCACTCGGCCCGCGTCCGCCGGGAAGAGGCGTCGCCGGATCGGGGCGCGTGGCCGTTCCCGAGAAACTGCAGGAGAAACTGGAAGAAGAAGTCGGAGACCTGTTTTTTGTGCTGGTCAACATCGCCCGATACCTGTCGGTCGATCCCGAGTCGGCCTTGCGCCGGACCAACCGCAAGTTCCGGCGGCGCTTTCAATGGATGGAAGAGCGTTTGCACGCGTCGGGACGTTCGGCAGATGATGCTCCCATGGAGGAACTCGAATCCCTCTGGCAGAAGGCCAAGAATCACGAGCGTGAGACGGGGGAGAAGACCGCTTGAGCTCTGGCAATCTCGAACTGCGCCGCTGCCACGGCATCGAGGAGTTTCGGGCATGCGTGGCGTTGCAGAAGGAAGTCTGGAATTTCTCGGATGTCGAACTAGTACCGTTGCGCATGTTCGTCGTCGCAGATAAAGTCGGTGGACAGGTCATCGGCGCATTCGAGGCCAGCAAGATGATTGGCTTCGCGCTCGCGGTTCCGGGCGCAAGAAGCGGACACATTTATCTGCATTCCCACATGCTCGCAGTACGCAAGGAGTACCGTAATGCCGGGCTTGGACGGCGGATGAAGCTGATGCAGCGCGAGGATGCGATGGCGCGAGCCATCGACCTGATCGAATGGACGTTTGATCCGCTCGAGATCAAGAATGCCTATCTGAACATTGAGAAGCTGGGTGCGATTGCCCGCCGCTATAACATCAATCAGTACGGGATCACCTCGTCCCCGCTGCAGGGAGGGCTGCCGAGCGATCGGCTGATTGCGGAGTGGTGGCTGAAGTCGAAGCGGGTCGCGAGCCTTCTCGAAAAAGGGAAGAATCCCGCGTTTCAGACAGAATCTTCAATCATGGTTCCGGCGCAGATCTACGACTGGAAAGCAGCCGCCGAAACGCGCACCAAGGCACAGCAGGTGCAAGAGCAAAATCGCGAGCAGTTTCTGCGCAGCTTCCACCACGGATTAACTGTTCTGGGGTATGAGCGAGACGCCGCGGGTAATGGCGAATTCCTATTGGGCCACTGGGACGAGAAGTGGTCCTACGCATCAGAGAGCTAGGTTTCGCATTGAAGAGTTTACAAATGCCAACCCTGATCGTGAACTTCGTGTCCGCAATCTTTGCAACCTTGAAACGTTGAAACCTTGAAACTTTACCCATGAAAATCGAAGTCATCACTCTGCGCGAAATCCATCTGCCGCTCGTCCACTTTTTCGAGACGAGCTTTCACCGCCTCTATCACCGCCGAATTCTGCTTGTCACTGTTCACGCCGAAGGCGTGGAAGGATGGGGCGAAAGCGTTGTGGGAGAAGATCCGTACTACAGCAGCGAATGGATCGACAGCGCTTGGCCGACCATGACGCAGTATCTGATTCCAGCTCTGCTCGGACAGAAGCTGGAATCAGGGCGGGAATGCCCCGCTCTTTTTGCGAGAGTGCGCTCGCATCGCATGGCCAAGGCCGCCCTCGAAAATGCCGTCTGGGACGCCGAGGCCAGCCAGAAAAAACTCCCTTTATGGAAGTTACTGGGCGGAACGCGCTCTGAAATTCCCTGCGGCGTCTCGATCGGAATTCAGGATTCCGTCGAGCAACTGCTCGAAAAAATCCAGACGGAACTGGCTGCGGGCTATCGCCGCATTAAGCTGAAAGTGAAACCCGGCTGGGACTTGAACGTGCTCGAGCGCGTCCGCTCACGCTGGGCGGCTATCACACTGAGCTGCGATGCTAATTCCGCCTATACGCTTGATGAGACCGAGCATCTGCGAAAATTCGATCAGTTCAACCTGCTCATGATCGAGCAGCCCCTATGGAACGATGACATTTACTATCACGCCCGTTTGCAGAGGGAACTGCGGACCGCAATCTGCCTTGACGAGTCAATTGTCAGTGCGCGGGCTGCCGCATTTGCCGTCGAGACCGGCGCCTGCCGCATCGTCAACATGAAGGTAGGACGCGTCGGCGGATTCTCCGAAGCTTTGAAAATTCACGACCTGTGCCACGCCCACAATATTCCCGTCTGGTGCGGAGGCATGCTGGAAACCGGCATCGGGCGCGCACACAACATCGCACTTTCGACTCTACAGAATTTCAGCCTGCCCGGCGACGTTTCCGCGTCGAAACGCTACTGGAAGGAAGACATCATCGAACCAGAAGTCGAGGTATCGCCCCAGGGAATGATCGCCGTAACGGATCAGCCCGGAACCGGCTACCGGATAAAAACAGACTTAATCGAAAGGCTGACAGTGCGAAAAGAGACCCTGCACGCCTGATTGTGTAGCCGCGGACGCACATTCGTCCGCGGGCGCGAAGCGCAATGAAGGCGTGGGTAATCTGAAGGCTATCGGCTGGGCCATGCTGCCGCCTCAGATAAGGGCGGAGGAATGCGTCCGCCGCTACACAACCTACTGCGGTTCCTTCTTCTCCGCCGCAGCCTCCGGCTCGTGGTTGTGAGCCAGCTTTTCCAGTTCATCCGTCAGCATGGTGACGGCCTTGGCAAACGTCAGATCGCCAGGCACAGGGCGGAAATCGCTGAATGCCTCGTCGGAGATCATCGAAATTCCTTTGAACATCAGGATCTTGCCAGTCATCCGCAAACTCATCGATGTGATGTCCCATGTGCCATCGCCTACATCGGCTTGCTGCACGCAGAAGTGCCCACCCTTATTGAGATGCCCGATAATTCCCCAGCCGAACGAGACTTCACGAAACAAGTTGCCATCGATCTTGGCCAGCCGGTGCGCGCCGGCATCGATCAGCACATAACCCTGCATGCCTTCGAGGACTTGTTCGACGTGCGACGGAGGGGAGTACGCCGGGTTGGGAGTGAAGTTTAACTTGACGAGTTCATCGCCCGCCTTGCCAAGACCTGCGGCGCCAGTTTCCTTTCCCCCGTATTCGTACCGGAACGCATCGGGAATGGCTTTCAGGATGCGCATGGTGCGGTCCGCATCTTCCTTCTCGCGTGCACGCTTTTTCCGAAGCGCCTCCGGATTGCCGGAAAGCCAGTACAGGTGGTCGCGCTCCGCGTGCAATTGCTGTTCAGAAAGCGGCTGATCATTAACGGCGATCAGCATCCCCGCCATCGAATCATTGGTTTCGACATACAGGTGCGTTTGCGATCCCTTGGGCGTCTGCCTCCGCGAGCGGAACATGTGCTTGCTCTGAGACTGATTCGCGGCGCTCACTTCATGCGCGATCACGTCACGCACAAGGTCGGCAGCAACGATCTGTAGCGGCTTCGATTCCTGAGAGGACAGGGCGCTGCTGATCGTCAGACAGAGCGCAAGACCGAAGGCGGGTTTGCCCTTTGACCAAGGCATGCACAGTTAGTGTAGCAATCGCTTCCAAAGGGTTGTAGATGCACTATCTAGTGAGATGCCGCCGGCGCCCTGCTTGCCGCCTCGTCTTGTACTTGGGTATAGTCGATTGCAGCGGCTGCCGTCCCGGTACCTGCCTTCAGTTTGCCGGTATCCGCTTCCTAAAAGGAGAATATCCATGAGTGCTCCGTTGTCGGCAGACTTGGCGCAGATTGGCAAATCCGTGGTCATCAAGGGGGAGTTGTCGGGCAGCGAAGACCTTTATGTTGATGGTCAAGTTGAGGGTAGCATCTCGCTCAAGAGCAACAGCTTAACGGTTGGACCCAACGGACAGGTGAAAGCCTCGGTGGAAGCCAAGGGCATCGTCGTGCAGGGCAAACTCGAAGGCAACGTGCAGGCCAGCGACCGCGTCGAACTGCGCAAGTCTGCGGTGGTTACCGGAGACATCACCACGCAGCGCATTTCCATCGAGGAAGGCGCGTATCTGAAAGGTAAAGTCGACATATCGGGGAAGGCTGAGAAGGCCGCAGGAAAGTAACTTCTGCGGAACTCGGTAACGAGTTAAAGTTTTGGTTGCAGAGATCATTTCAAGTCCCAGAGCACTTGCTGCCTCGGACGTACCGGAGTAGGTCTGATGGCATCGGTGACGCAAAACTTCATGAAGTTGTTTAGGGGGTCATCCAGCGGTTCGCCGGCGGAAACGCCGCAGACACCGCAGAAACTCGCGCGCCGCTCCAGCGGCCTCGGCGAACTTGCGCGTCTCTGGGATTCCGAGACGCCGCTGTGCGTGCTCGATCTGGGTTCAACCTCGGCGACGAACATTACTTTTTTCACCGAGCGCGCACACCGGATCTATAGCGAAGATCTGCTCGTTGCTTCAACCGAGCCTTCCCTGGTCACCAAAGATGAGCAGGGCGCCGTCGTGCTCGACAGTCGGAAGTTTTTGGCCGAGAACCTGCAGTACCCCGCAGCACACTTCGACGTCGTCCTGTGCTGGAACTTGGCCGACTATCTGGATGAAACCCTGGTGCGCCCCGTGATGGGGCGTTTGTGGTCGGTGCTAAAACCGGGAGGCATGCTGCTGGCCTTCTTCCACACCAAAGACGCTGGCCCGGATTCCCCCTGCTATCGCTTCCACATCGTCGGCAAAGACATGCTGGAAATGCAGCGTATCATCATGCGCCGCGAAGCCCGTCGCGGGCCTACCGGCGCCATCCACACCGCTATCGTTGATGGATTCCGCCTGCAACGCGTCTTTAACAACCGCCACATCGAAACCCTATTCCGCGATTTCGCCTCCATCAAGTTCTTCCTCGCGCGCGACAACGTGAGAGAAGTGCTCGTCGTCCGGTAAGCCATCCTCGGCTCATTTTTCCTGACTTTTAGGAGTTGCACCATCCCGAAGGCCCGCGCCTTCCCCGGCGAGTCGAGGGATCTTGCGCGGAACGGATGCCCGCTTGCCCACCCTCCCCGCTGTTGACGGCCTGACTGCGAAGCGGTCAAATAGATGCCACTTCCAACTGCCGTAGATACGGCCACCTGATTTTGGGAGCGAAGGGAATGATGTTCGTGCCAGGGGCCGCTCGAGTTGCAACATTCACCCAGCAGCGCAAGTTCGTTTTCCTAAATGCGATTCGTATAACGCCGATAGTGCTCTGCGGGTTGATCCCTCTCTACAGCGTCGCGCAAACGGTCCAGCCGGACGATCAGCCTGCCAAAATCAGCGGCACCGTTATCAACTCTGTGACAAAAGCTCCCATCGGACGCGCGCTTGTCTTTACTTCGGATAACCGTCTGGCCATGCTTACCGACAGTGAAGGACATTTCGAACTCGCGTTCCCCAGAGAGAACGCAGGAATGAGCGGCGTAACCGTATTCCGTTCCGGAGGATATGGAAACACCGGTTGTTCTTCGTGGCTGCAGGCGCGCAAACCCGGTTATTTGGACTGCATCCCGTCGCCGCCGGGATCTTCGAACACCGATTTAACAATCGCCCTCGTGCCCGAGGCCCTCATCCACGGGCGAGTCAGTGTGGGCAGCGAACCGCTCTCCGCAACCGACGTCCAGCTGTTCTACCGAGAGGTGGTGGACGGCCTGCCGCGGTGGGTTCCCCGACACGAGGCGAAAACAAATTCTGCGGGCGAGTTTCGCTTCGCCGAGCTTCCAGCCGGTGAGTACAAATTGCTGAGTCGCGAGCGAGCCGATGATGATCCAGTCCCCGATGCGACGGGCGGCATGTTTGGATATCCGCCGGTTTTCTACCCGGGCGTTGTGGATTTCGCATCGACCGAAACGATTCACGTTTCCGAAGGGGAGTCCGTTGAGGCCGATCTGGTCGCCGCGCGACAGCCGTACTATCGCGTCAACATTCCCGTTTCGAATGCCGACATCGGCGCAGGGTTGAATGTTACGGTACGGTCACAGGCCGGGCCCGGCTATTCTCTTGGCTACAACGCCGCTAGGAATCGGATCGAGGGTTTTCTGCCGAATGGCAATTACGTTGTGGAGGCGACTGCCTTCCGCACTAACGTTACTTCAGGAATGGTGAACCTCAAGATTGACGGTACCGCTGCGGAAGGCCCACCGATGACGCTGGTACCAGGCGGATCAATGGTCCTCGACGTGAAGGAGCACTTCACGGATACGACATGGAGCAACCCGAGTTCCTGGAACGACGGCAAACGCACGTTCACATTGCGGGGACCACGCGCGTACCTGCAAGCACAACTGGAAAGCGCCGATGATTCTGAGCCCATGAGGGGTACGTCACTGCGTCCGCCAACTGGACCCAGCGACGAATCATTCGTTATGGAAAACATCTTGCCGGGCCGGTACTGGTTACGCCTGAATACCGCTCGCGGCTACGTAGCGTCTGCCCGTATGGGAGATGTCGATTTGCTGCGCCAGCCACTCGTCGTTACACCCGGACCGGCAGCGCCGATTGAAGTTGAATTGCGCGATGACACTGCTGAAATCAAAGGCATCGTGACCGGACTCGAGGCTCCCCTGGCAGACTCACCATCGTTGTACGGTGGTGCTCGGGCATGGACCTATTGCATTCCTCTGCCTGACAGCCCCGGGCAATTCCAGGAATTGGCAGTCTCGGGGGAGGCTCAGTTCAACTCTACGACGATGGCTCCCGGCGGCTACCGCGTTCTGGCGTTCGCCAGTCCTCACAACCATCTGCCGTATCGCGATGCCGACGCCATGAAGCCATACGAGAACAAGGGCACGTTGGTTCAGCTGTCGGCGGGCCAGAGACTTAGCGTGCAAGTTCCTCTGATCACCGAGAGCGATTCACCGGAGAAATGAGCAATGCGGAAGCGCAGCACATTCTCGCGATTGATTCTCGCGATCACGGCTGGTTGCTGCATCACGCTAGCGGCCATCGCGCAGAACACGGGGGCTGCGCCCACGACAGCAAGCTATCGGATTTCAGGAACCGTGGTCAGCAAGACCGACGGACATCCTCTGGATCGGGCCCGCATCCTGCTCAGAGATTCGAAGTCGCGGAAAGATCCGGAATCATTCGTTACATCGGCCGATGGCAAATTTTATTTTGAGAATGTTGGCGCCGGCAAATATATGCTCGAAGGCCTCAGGCGCGGATTTGTCACCGCCGCCTACGACCAGCACGATCAATTCTCCACGGCGATCGTGACAGGCGCCGGCCTCGACACCGAAAACTTGGTTCTTCGGCTCTCGCCCACGGCAATCATCTCAGGCCGCGTCCTGGACGAAGCCGGAGAACCGGTTCGAAAGGCGCAGGTTACGCTTTACCGAAACGATCGCTTTCAAGGCGTGGACCAGATCCAGATTGCTCGCGGCGTTCCAACCGATGACTTGGGAGCTTATGAACTGGAGCCTGTGATGCCGGGAGCCTACTTCCTGGCAGTTCAGGCTCAACCGTGGTACGCCGTTCATCCGTCCTCGCAGGCGGACAATTCCCGTTCTGATGGCAATGCTCGCTCAAGCCCCAATGTCGACCGGAATCTGGATGTGGCATATCCGTTGACCTACTACGACAATGCCATCGAACCCGACAGCGCAACGCCAATCCAGATACGCGGTGGTGAACGCCTGCAGGTCGATGTGAGTCTGAATCCGGTGCCCTCGCTCCGGCTCATCTTTCACACATCGAACAGACAGGGTGGGCAATGGATGGTTCCGCAACTCGAACAATCCGTTTTCGACGGGTTTACGTTCCTGCAAACAAACCCACAACAGGTCTCGCCCGGTGTCATGGAACTCACCGGCGTTCCTGCCGGCCGCTACAACATTACTGTCCAGGGAGAGAACACGGTGGCTCGGTTGGAAGGCATAGACCTCACCAAAGACGGCGAAGAAGTTGACACTTCCGAGGCGCAGCCCATCGCTACCGTAAAGCTGTCCGTTACGGTACCCGGCGAGGCCGCGATTCCGTCAGGCTTAGCTGTCGGCCTGACTCACGCGAGAGCACCCCTTCGTGAGTTTAGGCGCTTTGACCCGAAGGGTGAGGCTGAGATTCCGAATATTTCTGCAGGAACTTACGACGTGCGAGTCTTTGGTGCCAGCAAACAGTACGTCATCATCGGCATGTCCGCAGATGGAGCCCAGGTCAAGGGACATAGCCTCACCGTGCCCGCAGGTGCATCACCGAGCGTTCGATTGACGCTCGCGGTCGGCGTTGATGTCCAAGGCGTAGCGAAAAAATCCGGGAAGCCATTTGCCGAAGCGATGGTCGTGCTTGTACCGAAAAATCCAGCGGAGAACCACGATCTCTTCCGCCGCGATCAAAGCGACCTCGACGGCACATTCAGCCTGCGGAATGTGGTTCCTGGCTTCTACACGATCGTAGCGATTGAGGACGGTTGGGATCTGGATTGGTCGCGCCCCGAGATCATTGCGCCATACGTGAAACGTGGACGGCCGATTGAGGTCCGTGGTGGGACTTCGAACCCATTGCAGGTGAAAGAAGCAATCGAGGTCCGAACTAAATGAACGGTCCTCTAGCGGTTGCAACTGGCCTCGATGTGATGCGGTGCGTATATTGGTCGACGAGGATTTCGTGTGGACGCGGATACAGCCATTGGCGGACCTTCCGGCCGGTTTCCCTCCACCCGCGTGTCTCTGCTTGAAGCTGCAGCTTCAGGACTCTCCGAGGGTGCCTTGGACCAGGTTATCGCACTCTACTGGAAACCGGTCTATCGCTTTCTCCGCATAAAATTCCAAAAATCCAACGAGGATGCGAAAGATCTGACCCAGGGCTTCTTCGCGTCGGCACTGCAACGAGACTTCTTCGCCAGATTCGATCCCGCCAAGGCATCGTTCCGAACATATTTGCGGATGGCTGTGGAGCGTTATGCGGCGAATGAATACGCGGGTGAAAATCGTCAGAAGCGCGGTGGAGGTGTCGAATTCGAATCAGTGGACGAATTCGAGATCGCGACCGAGTCGCCCGAAGCGGAATTTGAGCGAGAGTGGCGGCGGCAGCTGTTTTCTCTGGCTCTCGATGACTTGCGCACTCATTGTGCGGAAACGGGCAGGCAGCTGCCATTCCATATCTTTGAGGACTACGATCTCGGCGATCGCGATCGTATTTCGTATTCCGATATGGCCGCCAAGCACGGCCTTCCGGAAACCACGGTGACGAATTACCTGGCATGGGCCCGGCGGACGCTGCGAACTTTCATCACCGAGCGTCTACGCGCGACAACCTCCGGTCCAAAAGAACTTCACGAGGAAATGCGCCGGCTATGGAAGTAAGCGACTCCACTCTCGAGCATCTCCTTCAAGTCACCTTGCTTCCCGACCTGACTGGTACACGTTACGAGATCGAGTCTGAAATCGGGCGTGGCGGAATGGGCGTAGTCTATGCGGCGCGCGACCCTGATCTCGATCGCCGCGTCGCGCTAAAAGTCCTCGAGGTCCCCATCTCCGGCGAAGCACAGTTGATCGCGCGCCTGGAGCATCCCGGGATCGTCCCCATTTTTGAAACCGGCACCCTGCCCGACGGCCGTTGCTTCTATGCGATGAAACTCGTGACCGGCGTGCGGCTCGACCGTTACGCCGCCGAAGACCACACGTTGACTGAGCGATTGCGAGTGATTCGACGCATTTCAGAAGCCGTGGCCTTTGCTCATTCGCGCGGAGTGATTCATCGCGACCTGAAGCCGCAAAACGTCATGGTTGGCGAATTTGGCGAAGTCTACGTGATGGACTGGGGTGTCGAGGCCATAGCGGGCACGGCCGGTTTCCGCGCTCCGGAGCCTGTCCTGGATCAGCTTTCCGATATCTACTCCTTGGGCGCGCTGTTGAAGTTGCTTCTTCCGACACCTACTCCCCCAGCGCTTGCGGCTGTTGTGAAAAAGGCGATCAGTGCTGACCCAGATGGCCGGTACAGTTCAGTCTCGGCGGTTCTGGGCGATATCGACCGTTTCGAACAGGGCCAGGCGGTCGAAGCCTGGTCAGAACCCGTCTGGCACCGGATCCAAAGGTTCGCTTCGCGCAATGCCGTACTGCTCTGGCTGCTGACCGCCTATACCCTTGTAAAACTCGTCCTGTTTTTCTGGCGAAGGTTTTAAAGGGGCATTGAAGAAAGTCTGGGGGGATATTTCACTCATTACGACAGCGCCGACCGGAGAACGTCCTCGTCTGGTCCGCCCGCGCAGCAAGAGGCCAATTTGCCAGCAATCACCACAGCAGGTACGCTACGCACCCCGGGGTCTTTCACTTTCTTTCAGCTTCCGGTGTGTTGATGTCGTGGATCACCGCTTGATGTGAGCCGGCAAGGCGTTTAACCAGCGCAGAGTTTTTGAAGTACAGTTCCCGAATCTGTAGCCGTCAGACCACTATCACTCGACTTCATTCGATTCAGTTCACATCGCTAGCTTGGTCTGTAATCGGACACTGTATGCGTGTTTGTGTAATTAAAAGGAACTATTGACGCTGACTACGAGGAAGCCATAGCTTCATCAACGTTTGTTGAGATCTGAGGGAGCAATCTCAAAGCCGCTTGGGGGAAAGTCATGGTGTGCCAGTCGTGCCTGTCGTCAGAGCGTTGCGAGTTCTCAGCAGAAATCAATATCCATTTTCCAGGCGTAGAGGGATATACCAAGCCGACAGTGTGGGTCTTTCCTTCGCTGCAGGTCTGCTTGCAGTGCGGGTCGGCTGAGTTTGCTCTTTCCGCGGATCAGTTGCGGGCGCTGGCCGATGGAATTGAGGAATCGCCGGGCAGAAGCAGCTAATTTCGTTTGCGGATCTGCGGTTCCGCGCTACAGGGCGGTAGCGCTGGCGTCCAAAAGATCATGGGCCACATTTGCCTTGACCACATAGCCCGCCGCACCTGCCTCATGGCTGCATTCCTGAGCTCAGCGTCGCCCTCTTGAGTGACAAACAAAAGTTTTGATTGGGGACATCTCTGATGGATGATTTCGGCCGCTTCGATTTCGTTCAGAACGGGCATCCCAATGTCGAGGAGGATAATGTCCGGTTGCATTTGAATCGCTTTCTCGATGGCCTCTTGCCCACCTGGTGCCTCGCCGACGATGTTCCCTCCCGGGCATGCCTTTAGCAGTGAGCGGAATTGATCCCGCCATGCTGCAAAATCATCCACCACGAGAATACGTGCGGCCCTGGACATTGCTATGTCCTGGTCCTTCGGTCCCAGACTTGGGCTTGCGCCATCGCGCAACGATGGTCGTGGAGAACCTGCGAGGGCACTGTCAAGAAGCCCCGTGCTAGTTCACATGCTCTTAGACTGCCGCCATCACTAAGCCAAGGTAAATGAATGTAACCCCCGTACTATAGTACGCAGTCAAGCCTTCGTGGGAGGTTGGGGCGACGGGGGTTGAATCTTGACGAAGAATTCAATATTCAAAAAGTTTTAAAGGAATTCCCGCCGATCCGTAATTCTTAGGCAGGAGGCAAGACTTCATGAACAAAATCGTCGTGGGATTGCTTTTTGGCTTGGTACTGGGAGCTCTTGATGGGGCAACTGCCTGGTTCTATCCGGAAACTCGCCCGGTGATTGGCGGCATTCTGATCGGGTCATCCTTCAAGGGTATGTTAGTCGGGATACTGAGCGGATGGTTTGCCCGCAAAGTTCACTCAACGGGATGGGGAATCGCCGTCGGTTCCATGCTCGGTCTGTTGTTTGCCTTTCTGGTCGCTTTTATGGATGCCAAAAGCGGCAAACCCCACTATCTCGAGATCATGCTGCCGGGTTTTGTCGTCGGAGCGATCGTCGGGTTTCTCACGCAACGAATGGGTACACCTGCCATCGCGAAGAGCGGAGCGCAATGAGACAATCAGGCTGCGGGTGCATTCAGCGCGTCGGTGTCGGACTTTGACGCAGTGCACGTCTTCCAGGCGATCACTCCCATGCGGAAGAGATAGTGAGTTGAGATCTCGACACGATCGACGGCGTTCGATCTGCTGAGGATCAGCCGTACCTCTTCCGGCGTGTATGCCCTGCGCACCGAAGTGACTCCGTCCACGCGCGAGACATAGCTGCGCATGAGAGGGAATCCCGCGTAGATCAAGGCAAGATGCAACGGATGCCGAATGAGATCGTTGATCAAAACCGCGCAGCGGCTGACGCGCGCGGCTTCATCCGCGAAGCGGCCCAGATCTTCCGGCGGCAGATGATGTGCGAATAGGCTACAGCTCACGAGATCGAAGCTACCATCGCGGAAGGGAAGAGCCAGTGCGTCGGCCGCGACCGCCCGGTGTCCGCGCCGCAAGTGCGAGCCCATCCGGTCGAGGTCTGTGATGTCTACAGTGATTCCATTTTTTGCAAGCCGAGACGCCGCTCGGCGTGGGACCTCCCCAAAACCGGAGGCCACTTCCAGCACAGAAAAATGTTTCTGCCCAGACACAGAGGCGACTCGTTCGAGCAGCCAGCGGGTTGTGCCGACGCCGCCAAACCAGCGGTTCATACGGCATAAATCGCGCAACGCGGTTTCCGCCTCGGTCACGGGACACAGATGGGAGTCAAGAATCTCTTCCGAGTCGATCCGTAGCATGCGGATGTTGGCTCAACCCCAATTGCGGAAGAGTATAGACGGATTCGCCGTTCCAGATGTCAAGCGAGTGCTGTCGTAGGGACAGCCGCCGCGGCTGTCCCGCGAGGTCGAAGCCGAGCGGAATTACTGTACTTCAGCCAGCTCCTCTTCCAGCAGTTGCTTGTTGTACAGATCGCTGTAGTAGCCGTTCAGGGCGAGAAGCTGTTCATGCGTCCCGAGTTCGACGACGCGCCCGCCGTGCAGCACGGCAATGCGGTCGGCATTCCGTACGGTCGAGACGCGGTGGGAGATGAAAATCGTCGTGCGTCCCTTCATCACGTCGCGCAAGTGATTGAGGATCTTGTCTTCGGTATGTGTATCTACGCTCGAAAGCGCGTCGTCCAGGATCAGGATTCGGGGATTGCGGATCAGCGCGCGAGCGATCGCAGTGCGCTGCTTCTGCCCCCCAGAGAGCGTGATCCCGCGTTCCCCTACCAGCGTTTCATATCCTTCGGGAAAGCTTTCGATGTCCGCAGCAATGTTTGCCGCGTGGGCCGCCGCGTGAATCTCGGAGTCTGTGGCCGAATCGACCCCAAATGCTATGTTTTCGCGGATGCGGTCACTGAAGAGGAAGGTCTCCTGGGGCACGAACCCGATATTTCGGCGCAACGATTCAAGCGTGTACTCCCGAATCGAACGCCCATCGATCAGCACCGTACCCTCTTCCGCATCGTAGATACGCGGAATCAAGCTCACCAGCGTCGTCTTGCCCGAGCCCGTCGGACCCACGATCGCCAGGCTAGTGCCGGCAGCGATGCTGAGATTTACATCGTGTAATACTTCTTTCTCATCATAGCGGAAGCTCAGGTTACGGAACTCGATCTCTCCGACGATCTCAAGAGGCTTCGCCCGGGGCGCATCCTGAATTTCAGGCCGATCCCGCATGATCTCGTTGATGCGACCCAGCGACGCGGTGCCGCGCTGGAAAATGTTGATCACCCAGCCGAGCGCAATGATCGGCCAGGTTAATTGCATCATGTAGGTGCTGAACGCCACGAATTGACCGACGCTCATGGAGCCATCAAGCTTCAGCGTAGTTGTAACGCCGCGAAAGCCCGGGACGAGAGAAGTCAGACGGGTGAAAGTTGATTGTCCCGCCAGCACCTCGCGTCCACCCAGCCATAAAACAAGCACGACCGCGCAGCCGAGCATGAGTTCGAGGGTGGGCCAGAGCATGCCCATGAGCCGGACAAGTTTCAGGCTGCGTCGGATGTACTCTTTGTTCTCGCGCTCAAATGCGCGAATCTCTGCTTCTTCCTGCACATAAGCACGGATCAGCCGGGCTCCAGAAAAGTTTTCCTGTGCGCGCGCCGAGATGTCGGAGAACATCGCCTGGATGCGCTCGAACCGCTCATGAATACGCCGTCCAAAGGTCTGGATCACGATGCTGACGGCCGGCAGCGGGAGGAAGGTGAGCAGCGTCAGCCGAGGGTTGATCGCGATCATGAACGCCAGCGCGCCTGCCGTGTAGACCATCGTGTTGGCCGAATACATGATCGCCGGCCCCAGCAGCATGCGCACCGCATTCAGGTCGTTGGTCGCACGCGCCATAATGTCGCCTGTGCGATGTCGCTGGTAATAGGAATAGCTCAGACCCTCGAGCCGTTCGAACAGATCATTTCGCAGATCGAACTCGATATCGCGGGACACGCCGATCACAACCCAGCGCGTTAAAAATTGAAAGACACCCTTCGTGGCCGCGATTGCCAGCAGCATGCCTGCGTAGACCAGGAGTTTGTGCCGTGTGACACCTTGATTGAGATCGTCAGAGGCCTTGCCCAGCACCAGGGGAAACAGTACCCATATGCCGTTGTGCAGGAAGACGCAAAGCGTGCCGAGCGCGTACGCCCAGCGATATCGCTTCACATAGGGAATCAGTGGCCGCAGACTCTTGGGAAACATGCAAGTTGAGTAGATGAAATTCTAGCAGCCAGGGTCGCAAGACTTTCCAAGTCAGGCGATTACCAGATGAAGCACTTCGATGATTCTCTGATTCATCTGTTCGTCTTTCACCGCGATGCGCAGAGCTTTGGATCCCAGGTTGGGGGAAATTTCGCCCGCGTCGCGAACATAGACGCCGTGCTCCCTGCAACGCCAACAGATTGTCGCTGCGTCCGGCCCTTGTTCTGGCAGGTGGCACAAGAGGAAATTAGCGACAGACGGAATCACGTCGAATCCAAGCGAGCGCAAGGCAACGGCAAACCTTTCGCGGAGTTCCCGAGTTTCGCGGTAACGAGCTGCGTAGTATTCAGGATCGTCGAGTGCCCTGACGGCAGCCAACTGCGCCGGCAAACTGACCGCCCATGGAGGACTGATCTCTCGCAACCTCGCCGCGATGTGCGATGGTCCACAGACGTATGCCGCGCGTACACCGGACAGGGCGTACACCTTCGACATCGACTTGCACACGATGGTATTGCGGCTGGTTGCTGCGAAGGATTCGAGCGAAAGCTCAGACCCCACATAATCAACGTAAGTTTCGTCGATCCAGACCTGCGTCGAGACTGGAATGCGCTTAAGCACTAATTCGAGCGCCGGGCGCGGGACATATTGCCCCGTCGGACTATTAGGATTGACGATCACAACCAGATCGTACCGGGCACCCCTTAATCGGTCTTCCAGGACCTGCAGGTTCAACTGATAGTTTTCCGCTCTCACCAGTTTCAATCGATCAACCCGGCAGCCCACAATGCGCTCGGTGACGTGACCGTACTCCCCGTAAGTTGGATCAAGCAGAAGGACCGATGAGTCCGGTCTGAGCCACTCGCGAAAGGCAAGAAAGATCAGTTCCGAAGAACCTGCGGCTGGCACGATGCACTCCGTTGGAAGTCCGCGCGCCTTCGCCACGGCGCGAACGAAGCCGCTGCTGGCCGTTGGCGGCGAGGTACGCACGAGAAATGGAAGGTTTTGTTCGAGACTTGCGATTGCCCGTGGCGACGGGGGAAACCACGCATCGAGCACGTCGCCGTTGATAATGTCACGGGCGCGGCCGAGATTATCGAACGACTCCCCGATGGCTTCGAAAGAATCGCCTCCGTGGCGACAGGCCGCAATCGGCAGGAATGGCATGGCTAAACGCCACAGTGAATGGGACTTCAAATGACGTAAGGTATCCAGCCGTCGATTCGAGCTCTCACGCAACTCAGCAACGGTGGCAGTCAACAACTCGTAGGTAACGGCTCCTGACTGCGTGGAGCGGCCGAGCGGTTTCAATCCAGCCTTCAAATAGAGCCTCAAAACTTCTCGCCGCCCGATCGCCACGATACGCGTTCCTCCCTCAGTCTCGATCCAGCGCATTGCCGCATGCATGAGCAAGGTAGCAATTGCGAGCCGGCGGCGTTCTGGAACGACGGTCAGAAGGCGCACCTCATAGACACCATTGTCAAAAGCAAAAGGGAATACCTTGCGCTCGAAATACTTGTCCACCGAGTAGCGGTGCCCGGGAGGCGTAATGCTCACGAAACCGGCGATACGACCATCCACGCAGGCTTTTAGATAAAGGTTGTGGTGATCGAGGGCGTCTGTGAGTTGCTCACAGCCGGTGGGTTCATGCTGCCCGAGTTCGAGGGCATAGACCTGATGCCGGAGGCGGTAAATTGCGGGTCGATCGGTGGCATCGGCGAGACATATTTCGATCCTTGGTAGGGCATGCGAGGAAGCGACGGAATTGCTCAAAATCGAACCTGCCATGCCACGAGATTGTAGCGGATAAGCCCCGCAGTTCCATGCCTCCCCCCAAAGATGCGGCACAGCATCTGCCCAATGCCGCCTTGCTGCGTGCGCGTGATCAGAAGTACAACCAGCAACGCGAGTGCATAAACAGCAGGAAGCCAGAACCATCGCAAACGCGCGATCATGCCCACAATTCCCGAAGGTTTGCGAATTGCCTCAGAAGCATCGCGGTTGAGCGCATCACCAACCAACATGACGATTCCATATCCTGCTGCCAGCACTGCGATCAATAGATAGAGGCTTGAAGTGAGGAAATGAGTTCCGTATGTTTCGGGCGAGGCAAGTGACAGCAGCATCTCTCGCGCCTGTGCGGTCGAATTGGCACGGAAGAAAGCCCACCCCAGGCTGATCAGAACTGCTGTTACGAACCATCCAAGCAAACTCCAGGTTTTGCACGGCTGCCAATCGAATCTCCGCCTCACCTGCTGCCGCCGATGCGCCACGAGCAGCAATCCCTGATATCCACCCCAAATCCGAAACAACAAAGTCGCCTTATGCCACAGCCCGAACACGACCATGGACAAGACCAGCGCCAGCTGCCTCCACCATATCTCGCGTCGAAGTGTCGCAAGCGGAAAGAAGACGTAATCTCGAATCCAGAAAGAGAGCGACCTGTGCCAGCGCGTCCAGAATTCGGATGGATTCCTTGACGCGAACGGTCGCTCAAAGTTTTCTGGCACCGTGATGCCCAGAGCCTTGGACGCGGCAATCGCGATGTGCGTGTAACCGGCAAAGTCGAAGAACAGCTGCAATCCGTAACCGAACGCGAGACACCAGACGCCGGCGCCGGACCAGGGCGTAGCGCGGTCGAATCCGCTGGCGATTCCATCGCCTGCCAGAATCCCCTGCCCGAGCAGTTTTCCCAACTGCATCATGAGCCCGCCTGCGAAAGTGCGCTCGCGACTCGTACGGCAGGCGGTTTTGCTGACGACGTATCCCTTCCCCCAAAAGCGAGGCCTATGCTGCGCTTCTGGCGCACGCTCCGGCGAAACAGGGATTTCAGGCCAACTCCTTTCCCCAGCCCACTGTCTGTTTCGACAGCATTCCAATGCTGCAAAAGCGCCTATCCTCAGGGCTCAGTCCGGAGGACCCCGCACTGTTCACGTCTCGGATTTCTTGCTTGACAGGAGGCAGGCCATGACCCGGCGCTGTTCAATTTTCCTGGTGGTCTTTCTCGCAGGGGCTTCCGTCTTTGCAGCCACCAATCCTAATCAGACGATCGACCGCATCATCGTCAAGGAGCGTGCGCTCGCCGAAACCATTCGAGGCTACAGCCCGATGGTGGAAACCTATCTTCAGCGCATGCAGCCCGATACGGCTCTGGGATTCGTTCCCAGTGAGGATCACTACTTTCTCGGACGCGTACAGTTCCATCCGTCGAAGGAAGAGTTCTATCTCGACAAGCACCTGGTTGAGCGTATGGCCGGGGCGTTCTCGAAACTTTACTCGCTCAGTCCGGTTGGGTTTTCCAGCATGATCTTCGTCGACCGAACCGGCTTCGACCGCAAGAACTACCGTTTCCGTCCCATGCATGGCGAATTTCTTGGAGAAGTGAAGTGCCTGGTGTTTGAGGTGAGCCCGGCCAAAGAGCACAGCAACCGCTTCCGGGGAGCAATCTGGGTTGAGGATGAGGGATATAACATCGTCCGCTTCAACGGAAGCTACGGCACATTCCACATCGACAGCTGGCGCATGAACCTCCGCCCCGGCGTCTGGCTGCCAGCCGTCGTGTATTCCGAGGAGTTCGATTCCAACAAGCCACAAACCGGCAGTCCTCGCGTGAAAGCCCAGACGCGTCTGTGGGGATACAACATGGCGGCCGCAGGTCATGAATCAGAGTTCGCCGAAATCACCGTCGATCCCGGCGCCGCCAAGGACTCGTCGCCTGCCCCAGATAAGAGTCCGCTTGATATACAGCGCTCGTGGCAGCGCCGCGCGGAAGATAACGTACTCATCAAGCTGGAGGAACTCGGGCTGATTGTCCCCGAAGGCGAAGTAGACAAGGTCCTGCAGACGGTAGTCGCGAATCTGGAGGTGACCAACAAGCTCGAACTCGATCCCGAGGTGCGTTGCCGGATTATGCCGACAACGCCCATCGAGGTGGCCACGATCGGCCACACCATTCTGGTCAGCCGCGGCTTGCTGGACGCCTTGCCCAACGAACCCGCGCTGGCGGTCATCCTGTCGCATGCGCTGGCTCATGCCGCGCTTGGGCACGATCTCGACAGCAGCTTTGCCTTCAACGACCGCATGGTGGTACCGAGCCTCAAGCAGCTACCACTGTTCGATTTCAAGCACAATCCCAGCCAGGAAATCGCCGCCGACGCGCTCGCGCAAAAGCTTCTGGCCGGCTCTCCTTATAAAGACAACCTGACAGACGGTGGCCTCTTCTTGAAGGCTCTCGGCAAATACGGACGCAGAGTTCCGAATCTGGTGCACGCGAATCTCGGCGAGAGTCTCGTCGAGCAGAATCGAATCACATTCATGTGGCAAGTGGCCGAGAAAGCGCCGCGCCTCGAACTCGACAACCCGCAGCAGATCGTTGCTCTGCCGCTCGGCAGCCGCGTGAAGCTGGATCCCTGGACAGGCCAACTGAAGTTTGTGAAAGCTACTCCGCCGCGCATCTATTCGGCCAAGGACAAGCTGGCGCTCGAGGTCACACCGTTCTCTCCATACCTGACGCGTCTGAACATGGCGAACAATAACGATCCTCCACCGGTCGCAGGCCAGGATCGCTGAAGCTTGTGTAGGGGCGGAGGCATTCCTCCGCCCGTGGTGCTGATGAAAAGTGCGGTACTTGGTATTTTGCTGAGGGAATCATCAGGACGCAGATCGGTCTGGCGGGCCCGCATCCAACGCGCGTGGACAAGCACACCCACTGCGCCGAGTGTCACGCCGACCATGCTGCTGGGATCACGTGCATCCCGCGCTAAAGAGCGGCTGCACCGCATGCCACGAAATTGGAAACCACGATGACGCAAGCTACTTGCCGTGCTGACGAGAGAGTCCGATGGATGTCACAAATGCCATCCATCGGCCGCCGTGGCGCACCCACACTTTCCCTACGCCTCTGGCATGTGCACCCGCGGTCACGATCCCCACGCTTCTCGATATCCGAGACTCTTGCGGGCAAAGGTAAATGACGTCGGTCTCGATGGCCATCTGCAGGGCCGGGCGAAAAGCGTCTCGCGCTACTTGCCGAACCATTGAACTAAGTTCCGAATATCGCTACGGACATCCCTACACCCGCCATCCGGTAACCGGATCTCCCGATCCGTTCTCCGGCGGGGAGATGTCGTGCATCAGTTGTCGCCTGCCCACGGAGGAAACAAACTGCATCAGTTGAAGATGGGTGCAGCGATCCCAGAAGATGCGCTGAATCACTACACCGAGACGCGAGACATGTGCGAGAAGTGCCACATGAGACTGTGGGGTTGGACCGATCGGCACCGAAGCGCCGCAAGAAATGAACCTGTCATTCCGAGCGCAGCGAGGAATTCTCCGGCGGCACCAATTGCGCGTAGGGATGATTGGTCCGAGGAAAGCTGCTTCTCCCTCTCCCCTCTTATGGCGACACAAAAATCTTCAGGCTAGCCTGCTACGTGATGCTGACTTCTGTATACGTCCCGTACACTTGCCGCAAAGCCTCGCAGATCTCGCCGACAGTCGCATAGGCCCGGACCGCGTCAATGATGGAAGGCATGGTGTTCATCGATGAGACCGTGCCGTTCGAAGCTGCCCTCGGTTCCTGCGCCGCTGCTTTTTTTAGAGCGTCGAGCGCACGGCGCACATCTTCATTCGAGCGGCGGGAGCGCAGGTTCTTCAGCTTCTCCGATTGCTGCCGCGCCACCGTCTCGTCGATGTACAGAGTCTGCGGCGGCTCTTCCTCGATCGTGAAATCGTTCACGCCCACGATGATCTTTTCTTTGGCCTCAACCGCACGCTGATACTGATACGCCGATTCGGCAATTTCCTTCTGCGGGTATCCGCGCTCGATGGCTTTGACCATGCCGCCCATCGCGTCCATCTTCCCGAAGTAGTCGAAGGCGCCGTTTTCCATCTGCAAGGTCAGGTTCTCGAGGAAATAGGAACCGCCCAGCGGATCAACAGTCTGCGCCACTCCAGACTCGTACGCGATGATCTGCTGTGTACGAAGCGCGATGCGCGCCGCTTCCTCGGTGGGCAGAGCCAACGCTTCGTCGTAGGAATCCGTATGCAGCGACTGCGTGCCACCCAGCACAGCCGCCAATGCCTGCAGCGCCACACGAGCAATGTTGTTCATCGGTTGCTGCGCCGGGAGCGACACTCCGGCAGTCTGCGTGTGGAATCGCATGAGCCAGGTGCGCTGATTCTTCGCCCCGAAGCGGTCCTTCATCACCCGATACCAGATCTTGCGCGCCGCCCGGTACTTGGCAATCTCCTCAAAGAAGTCATTGTGCGCGTTGAAGAAAAAGCTGAGCCGCGGTCCAAATTCGTCAACGTCCAGGCCGCGCCGCCGCGCCCATTCCACGTACTCGACGCCGTCATACAGAGTAAACGCCAGTTCCTGCAGTGCGGTCGATCCGGCTTCGCGGATGTGGTATCCGCTGATCGATATCGTATTGAAGCGCGGCGTAAACTTCGATCCAAACTCGAATGTGTCGATCACCAGCCGCATCGACGGCGCCGGTGGATAGATATACTCCTTCTGCGCGATGTATTCCTTCAGGATGTCGTTCTGAATTGTCCCGGAAATCTTTTTCCAATCCGCGCCCTGCTTTTCGGCGACAACCAGGTACATCGCCCACAGCACCGAGGCCGGCGAATTGATGGTCATCGAGACAGTAGTCTTCTCCAGGTCGATGTCGTTAAAGAGAATCTCCATGTCTTCGAGTGAGTCGATGGCCACACCGCATTTGCCAACCTCGCCTTCGCTGGCTGCATGATCGGAGTCATAACCCATGAGCGTGGGCAAATCGAACGCGACAGAAAGTCCGCTCCCGCCGTGCTCGAGCAAATACTGGTAGCGCCGATTCGTCTCTTCGGGCGAAGCGAACCCGGAGAACTGGCGCATCGTGAACATCTTGCCCCGATACCCGGTAGCGTGAATGCCGCGTGTAAAAGGCACTTGCCCGGGATAGCCGAGGTACTTCTCCTCACTCCAGTCGGAAGGCAGATCGGCCTGCGTGTAGAGCCTCCGAATCGGCAGTCCGGAAATCGTGGTAAACCGGGCGTTGCCATGCTCATCGACGTTGACACCGCTGGGCGCTCCAATCGACCGCTCGGGAGTCTTCTCGAGCGTCGGCGCAAGCGCCTTCTCAGCCCAGCCCTTCTCGCCCTCGGACGGACGACGGCTTTCAAACACGTCGGCGATCGGACTCTCGGCGACAGCCGGTTTTTTCGACTGCTTGTTATCCATGCGAACCCCAGTGACCTATTTTGATGATAGGGAAGCAGGTGCAGTTCGAGCAAGGCGGATGGAAGGTGGTCAGAACGACCGGTCGGTTTGGAATTCATCCGCCGAAGACCAGTACCCGATGATGTCATCCTGGGGAGGGCGTAAGCCCTCCGAGGGACCGTACGACGGTGTGCGTTAGCAATACAGCCAATGAGATCCTTGTGCAGCGCATGCCGCGAAGCAGTTCCCGTCCATGGCAACTGTAACGCACGTTGTCGCAAGGTCCTTCGCGCCGGCTTCTCCGCCACTCAGGATGACTTCGTGGTTTTCCGACGAGAGATTTCCCACGCTTTCGCGTATTTCCACGAAACGTACACAGCGTGGTACAGATGCAGCAGCAATCCCTCACGGCCATCGAGGAACCCAAGTCGCAAGAAATAGTTGTAGATGAAGGTGAACACCGGCCGCAGGACGATGTTGATGAAGCTGAACCGAACTGGGCTCTTGGCCACAACCATCTCGGCCCCAAGCGAAGAGTAGCGATTCATGTGCTCGATGTAGTCGAAGAGCGTGGGATAGGAGTGATGGAGAAGAGCGCCTCGCTGCATTGCACTCGTGTTTCCGGTGACGCGCACATCTTCGTGAACGGGCCGATCCTCGAACGTGCCACTTCCTCTTCGAAATAGTCGAAGTTTTGCATCCGGCCAGAAGCCACCGAATCGAACTCGGCGCCCTAAATAGAAATTCTTCCGCGCAATATAGAATCCGTTCAGAGCCTCTTCATCCCATCCGTATCTCGTGCCGCGATCGCGCAGCTCTTTCGAATGAGGGTCATCATCCACAAGGAAACCCTGCTTCTCCCATTCGGGTATCGCGTCCAGAAGCCAAATAATTTCCTCTGACAAAGCTGGTTCGACTTCTTCATCAGCATCCAGACTTAGGGTCCAGTCTCCGTCGGCTTTCTCAAGCGCAGAATTCTTCTGCGCCGCAAATCCCTTCCACGCCTCGACGAACACCTTCGCCCCGAACGATCTCGCGATCTCGACCGTGCGGTCGGTCGAGCCCGAGTCGACGACGATAATCTCTCCCTTGCCGTCGGCGACCAGGGGCTGCACACTCTTAAGCGTGCGGCCGATGTTCGCTTCCTCATTGCAGGTGATGATGACGACCGAGAGTTGCATGGAGAACCCGGAATTGTCTCACAGAGAGCGCTGGGCAAATGAGCTATGAGCAATGAGTTGCGGCGTTTCGATCACTGCTCATTGCCCACCGCCAGGTTCTGACTTCGCATCGCCTCGTAAATCAAAAACACAATCAAGACCACCAGCTCCGGCTCAATCGGATGCCGATACCTTGCGTGCGGGAAGACGAAGTAATAAACCGTTGGATAGGTGAGCACCAGTCCTGCAAACAGCCACGCTGCTGGGCGCTTCTGCCGCACCGCACGAACAAGGCCCCACAAGGCCAACACCGACGTCGCAAGAAATGCTGACGTGCGAAAATCCACCGGCGAAACGCTGTTCGTTTCCCGCGGCACGCCGTTCCAGTAATAGAAGAGCCGCTTCAGGCTGATCACGAAAAATCGTCCCGGATGCTCACCAACCCATGCGAACGCCTCCCGCTTGCACGCCTCCGCGTAAGCAAGTTCGCCCAAACTCTGAAACCGTTCCAGCTCTCCGTGGTTGAGATTGGGTTGCAGATAAGCCATCAACATTCCGTCAGCGGCCTTCCAGTTGCCCAGGCGGAACTGCAATCCGAAATCATCGCGGATGAAGACGAAGCGTCCAAAAACTTCATAATTCCGCACCAGCCACGGCGAGAGCGCTAACCAGAAGAACACGGACGCGATTACGACTCCGCTCAGTGAACTCAGACCTCGGCGGTATCTCTGCCGCCAGATCCACAACCCGCAGAAGGGAAGGAACGCGAGCATCGTAGGATTGGCCAGCGCACCGATCCCGTACAGGGCGCCGAAGATTGCCCACCCTTGCCGCCCCCGCCAGTCCTGCAATTCGAGCGCAAGGAGAAAGATGCAGGCGAGAATGAACGGTGTGAACGTCGTGTCCCAGATCCAGTGAATCGACCAGTACCACACGTAGGGATTCAATCCCCAGGCATAGGCCGAGCATTTTGCAATGCCTTCGCCGAATGCTTGCCGCGCGATGAGAAATACAGGAATGCACGTCAGCGTCGCGAACAGGCTATTGATGCTCAGCAGCACCCACGCCGAAGCCCGCGAATAGACATCAAAAAGCTCAAACACTCCTCCGATCAGAAAGGGATATAACGGCGGTTCCCATGCGCTCGGGCCGGTGTTGCCTTCGTATGGATTGCTGAAGCCCTGGCCCAGAGCGATCGATCGCCCGATGCGGCCCATCTCCCATCCGAATTCGAAGTTGTTGTTGCCAGGACGGGTTCGATATTGATGGAAGATGCCAATCGAAGCGACTTGCAGCACGAAGGAGAGCGGCAAGAGCCAAGCGAAGAATTTCGGCAGCCGCCGTGGAGTTCTCCCCATCGCACCGTAGTGTATCAGCCGATTCGAGGAGCGGCACTCTTCGCGCAGCGACAGTTGCCTGCGACCTCTGCGGCTTAGAGCCTCACCGAAGAGGTCGCTAAGTTCACCGAGAGACGCTACTGCCCCGGCTGCGTCGGCGGTATGGACGGACTCGACGGCTGCGCGCCCGGCTGTACGTCTTGCCGTGGCGTCACGTAAGGCACGGTCGGCAGCTTCGTGACCTGCCCGCGGACCGCATCCGTAACGTCGATGTGCGCATGGTCCAGCAGCAATCCGGTCGCGCGATCCAGTTCCAGCCGGGACTTCTCGTACGCCGCCTTGGCGGAAACCAGATTCGATTCGCCGGTAGTCAGCGTCGCGGCGTCCTGCAGGATCGTGACCTGCGTAGTCAGTCCGACTTTCAGCTTCTGCTGATCGGCGTCCAGCGTCTGTCGGGCGAGATCGACTGCGGACTGCGCCGCCTCCACGGACGCACGATTTTGCTTCACATCAAATTGTGCGTTGCGCACTTCGATCCGAACCTGGTTTTCCAGCTGATGCAGCCGCACCTCGGCCTGCCGATACTCGAGCTGCGCACGCACCTGGTTCGACTGCGCCAGGCGATTGCGAATCGGAATGTTCAGCGAGAGTCCCACCCCGCGGTCCGGCGCGGTGGAATTGACGAGTTGATTCAACGTGCCGCCATAACCCACGGAATTGGACGTCTGAAACGGCGGCGGGGCCTTCGCGGGATTGAAGCAAAAACTGCCGCTCGTCGTGGAGCAGGCTGGAACCGAAGGATTGACGTCTCCGCCAACACCCGAACCGCCATAGTAGGCATAAGCCTGCAGCGTGGGCAGCATCGCGTTCCGCACCGCACGGTTATTGATGTCGCGCGAATTCAGGTCGATGCGCGACTCCACCAGCTCCGCGCGATGTTGCAGAGCGTCGTTGATCAGATCCTGAATGGGCGTTGGCGGTTCCTCCTTCGGTACTTCCATCCCCGACGTGGGAATCACGTCCGCTTCCGCCAGTACCGGATCTTCAATACTCTTCGTGAGCGCGTTCTTCATCAGCAGTTCCTGCAGTTGCAGGTTGTTTTGTGCCACGATCAGATTCTGTTGCTGAGTCGCAACCGTACTCTGCGCGCTTACAACCTGAATCGGGGGCACGGTTCCGACCTGCGCCTGGCGTTTGGCATCGTCCAGTGCTCTCTGCCCGTATGTCAAAGCTTCCTGCTGTACGCGCACGTTCTCGAAGGCGTAGACCAGGTCCCAGTACATGTTCTCGATCTGATCTACCGTGGTGATCACCTGCAAACGGAAGGCAACGTCGGAAATCTCGCGGTTATTCTTGGCGATGCGGATGAACCGGGTATTAGGCAGGAATCCAAATCCCTGCAGCAGGTTTTGCGTGAAGCGGAATTGAAAGTTCGATCCCACTTGCGGTGTCAGCAGGCTCGTCGGATTATTGGTGGTCAGGTGAGTGTTGTTGAAGACTCCGCTCAACGCGCCGCCCCAGGTGAATCCCTGCACGTACCCGAAGTTCCAGGAATAGGTGTTCTGGGCCACCTCGGGCACCGGGCTGAAGACGCTGACGGATTCCGTATTGTTCTTGTCGAGCTGTAGCGCCCCCGTCAGTGTGGGATCGTAGCTGCTGAGGGGCGATCCAATGCCAAGCGTGGAACTGACCAAGCCGAGGGTGCCTGATCCCGCGCCCCCAGCCGCAACCGTGGTTCCACCCGTTCCAGATCCTACGGTGCCGCCCAATCCCCCCACGCCACCGCCTGGCGTGTTCTGCACGATGCCGGTATTCACACCTAGAATACTGTTGCCGGACTTGGCCCGGAGCAGATCCGCTTCTGCGACGTTCAGGTTGTAGCGGGCAATCTCGAGATCGAGGTTGTTCTCAAGCGTGAGGGCGACCGCATCATCAATCGAAAGATAGATCTTGCCGTCGCGCATCATGGAATCGATTCGCGGCGAGTTTCCAAACGTAGGCTGCGCGAGTTCCCGCGGCAGGTAGGGCTGCAACAGATGGGGAAAGGCTGAGCGCGGCTTCGAATAGTCGATCCGATGCACCGGTTCGGTTTGCGCGGGCTGCGGCGAGGCGGGAAGTGCCGCCTGAGACGATGGGGCCGGCGCGTTTTGTTGCGCTCTTACCACCACTGGCACGGTCGCGAACAGAAGTGCCGCGACGCCCCCCTTTCGCAGCCATAACACAGAAATCAGACGTGGAAACAACATTGGATTCTCCTTGCAGGGAAAATAGCGCTGTAACATTTCAGGATCAGAAAGCAGAAAGCCAATCTTGGATGCAGACAACAGAAAACCGTCTCTTCAATCTTAGCGGGAGAAGTTTCGCGGAATTTGTGCAGGATTGTAAAGAATTGTGAGGAAAAGAAAACGCCGCTATCTGCGGATAGCGGCGTGATTGCGTTATACGAACAGCGTTACTGCTGTGGCTGCGGGTTTGGCGTTTCCGGGGTTACGGTCGGCAATTCGCTGCGCGGCGCCACGTAAGGAACGTTGGGCATGTGCGTGACTTGTCCACGGGCCGCATCGTCGATGCTGATACCGTGGTGATCCAGCAGCGTACCGGTTGCACGGTCCATCTCGACCCGGGATTTCTCGTAAGCAGCCATCGCCGACATAAGCGTCGATTCCGCCGTGGCCAGTGCGCTTCGGGTCTGCAGAACCGCAGTGGTCGTGGAGGTGCCGAATTGATACTTCTTCTGCTCGGCATCGAGCGATTGACGCGCATAGTCCACGGCAGCTCTGGCCGAGGCCACGCTTGCCCGGTTCTGCTCCACCGCAAACTGCGCCTGGCGGACTTCGATGCTCACCCGGTTTTCCGTCTGCTGCAGCGCCATCTGGCCCTGCCGATATTCCAACTCGCCGCGGATTTGCACTGCCTGTGCGGCGCGGTTCCGTAAGGGAATATTGAGTTGCAGGCCGACGCCTTTGTCAGGGGCGCTCGAGTTCACCATCTGGTGCAGGGTGTCCGCGTAGCTTACGGAAGGCGCCAGCGGAAATTGGCTGAGTGCCGGGTTCGGGTTGGCCGACGCGCAGAACTGCTGATCGGGAGTATGGCAGAGACTCTCCGGACTCTGCGAGCCGCCTAGCCCCGCCCCGCCGTAATAGGCGAACAAATCCAGGGTTGGTAATAACAAACTGCGTAACGCTTTATTGCTTTGCTCCTGGCTGTTCAATTGGATCCGCGACTCGACCAGTTCCGGGCGATGCCGCAGTGCCTCATTGACGAGTTCCTCCGTAGGCTGAACCTGTTCGTTCTCCGGTACTTCCATGGTCGAAGTTGGAATCACGTCGGCATTGGCGAGAACTGGGTCATGCAGACTGCGGCTGAGCGCGTTTTTCATGATCAGCTGCTGCAGCTGGAGATTCGTTTTGGCAACGGTCAGAGACTGCTCATCGGCCGCCACAGTACTCTGCGCCCGCACGGCCTCGATCGGAGCCAGGCTCCCAATTTCCACCTGCTTCTTCGTATCAGAGAAAGTCTTTTGAGAGAAAGCCAACGACTCCTGCCGCACTCGCATGTTCTCGTACGCATAGACCAGATCCCAGTACATGTTTTCGATCTGATCGACGGTGGTGATGATCTGTAAACGGAACGCGACATCCGAGAGCTCGCGGTTATTCTTCGCGATGCGGATGAAACGGGTGTTGGCAGGCAGGCCAAAGCCCTGCAACAGGTGCTGAGTGAGTCTGAATTGAAAATTGGAATTCAATGCCGGGCTCACCGACTGGAAACCACTGTTCGACGACGCCCGGCTATTGTTGAACCCGACGGAAATGTTGGTGCCCCAGTGGAAGCCCTGTATGT
>Ga0126373_10000160_pt1 | contig 45750 bp, 44 predicted proteins | sample PanSoiMetPlot_11_FD_92545 | JGI IMG/M metagenome (GOLD analysis project Ga0126373, IMG submission 92545) | Tropical forest soil microbial communities from Panama - MetaG Plot_11 | ecosystem: Environmental > Terrestrial > Soil > Tropical forest > Bulk soil | place: Panama | collected 2016-02-17 | reverse complement strand
TGAGCACATCTGAGAGCGTGCCCCATACCGGTCGGCGACCGCGAAGATGATAGGGATTTGGCAGTCACAGGGAGCTGACCGAGGCTTGCGCGCGCATCGGACTCCCGGTACGTCCTCACCTACGAGGACAGCACACAGGTACGCACAAGCTGGGCTACCCGTCGGTTTCCGGAACTGGTACGCCGCGCCAAGCTGCCGCTGATCCGACTGCATGACCTCCGCCACGGCGCGGCGACCATGCTGCTGGCGGCCAAGGTCGATCCGAAGACAATCAGCAAGATCCTCGGCCACGCCACCGCGAGCTTCACGATGGACGTCTACACCAAGGTGGCCGGGGAACTGACCGATGCGGCTGCGACCGCGATCGAGGCCTACATACCTCGTCGTGCAAGCACCGTGTGAGCACCAAGGAACTGATCATGATAGAGACGATGCCAGCCACAGCGCCCGGAGACGTTGTGGCTGGTCAGATTGCGGAGGCTCGGGGATTTGAACCCCGGATGGCCGCGAAGCCAAACCGCATTAGCAGTGCGGCGCCATAGACCGGACTAGGCGAAGCCTCCTGGTAGCCCTTACCCGGGCCGGCCCCTAGGGTACCGGTACCGCCCAAGCGCGGGCAAAGCACGGTGACCCTAGCGGCTGACCTGCAGGTTAGCTTGCTTCAACGACTTTGTAGTCACCCCGCGCATAGGCATCGCGCATCTTCGTCTTAGCGAACTTACCGACGCTGGTCTTTGGCACCTCCGAGATGAAGGACCAGCGCTCCGGCAGCTGCCAGCGCGGGACCCTGTCAGATAGGAAAGCCCTGAGCTCGGCTGCGGTAGCCGTGGCACCCTCGGCCAGGACGACTGCGGCTAGGGGACGCTCGCCCCATTTGTCGTCTGCCACCCCGATTACGGCCGCCTCAGATACGGCGGGATGCGCCATCAGGAAGTTCTCCAGCTCCATCGAAGAGATCCACTCCCCGCCGGACTTGATCACGTCCTTGGCACGGTCGGTCAATGTCACGTAGCCCAGTGGATCTATCGTGCCGACATCACCGGTCCGCAGCCAGCCATCACGGAACTTCGTCGGATCATCGTCCTTGTAGTAGGAGCCGGTGATCCACGGGCCGCGCACCTCGATCTCGCCGACTGCCACGCCGTCGCACGGCAACTCGACGCCGCCTTCCCCGATGAGGCGATGCTCTACCTGACACATCAGTCGCCCGGCTGTGTCGCGGTACTGCCAAGCCTCATCCTCGGTCAGCCCTGTCGGTGGATGGGCCACGCTGCCTAGCGGCGACGTTTCGGTCATCCCCCAGGCCTGGAGGATCCGGACGCCCAGCTCCTTGTAGTACGCCTCCTGCAGCGAATGAGGCACCGCCGAGCCACCACATGGCACCAGGCGCAGCGACGACAGGTCTCCGCCCTGAGCCCGCACATGCTGGAGGAGGCCATTCCAGATGGTAGGCACGGCCCCGGCAATCGTCGGACGCTCGGCCTCGATCAGCCGGACGAGTGGCTCTGGCTGCAAGAAGCGGTCAGGCATAATAAGCGAGGCGCCAGCAAGCAGCGCGGCGTACGGAAGACCCCAGGCGTTCGCGTGGAACATCGGTACGACCGGGAGCACGCGGTCACCATCCGACAACCCGAAGACGCCGCCCATGCACACTGCCATCGAATGCAGATGCATCGACCGATGGCTGTAGACGACACCCTTCGGATGCCCGGTGGTCCCGCTCGTGTAGCACATCGCGGCCGCCGACCGCTCGTCGACCTCTGGCCAGTCAAAGCTGGCCGGCTGGGCGGCCAGCAGAGCTTCGTACGAATGGACCGGCCGGCCAAGAGCGACAAGTTCGGCTGGCGGTACGAACTCTGTCTCGTTTTCAGCTGAAGTGACGATCACGTGCCGGATCGCTGGAGCGTACGGCAGAACCTGAACAAGCAGCGGCACCAGCGTCGTATCGACAATCACCGCGTCGTCGCCAGCATGATCGGCGATGTAGCCGATGACCTGCGGGTCGAGCCTCAGATTCAGAGTGTGCAGCACCGCACCCATGGACGGGATGGCCAGGTACGCCTCAAGGTGCTCAGCGTTGTTCCACATCAAGGTGGCGACACGTTGATCACCATTGATGCCGAGTGATCGCAAGGCATTTGCCAGCTTTGCGGCTCGTACTCCCGTCTCGCCATAGGTCTGGCGGCGGCTGCCACCGCTTGTCAAGGTGACGACTTCGCCGGACGCGTATGCCGTCGTGCCGTGGCGCATGATCGCTGTCACGGTCAGCGGGACGTCCATCATGGTGCTGCGCACAGAGCAACCCCTCGCGACATAGGCATATGAGTCAGCCGGCACGATCCACGCCGCCGAGCTGGCAGCCGCCCGCAGGCGGATAGTGTCACCGTAGGGCAAATCGCAAGCGCTGTCAGCAGCGAGACTTCGCCTGGCCTGCGGCGAATGAGGCTAGTCCAAGCAGTGCTAGCCGGACTGAAGCTCGGCGTCGATCCGAAGTTTTGCGACAGCGCGCGAAACGGTGCTCTTGACAGTCCCGAGGCTCACCCCAAGTACCTCGGCGACCTCGGCCTCGGTCATGTCCTCGAAGTAGCGCAGTGTCACAGCCGCCCGCATCCGCTGCGGCAGCCTGTCGATAGCGCGCCGCAGCGTCTCCTCGATCTCACTGCTGCCAGCGTGATCAACGACAGCCTGCTCAGGAATCTCGTCGGTCGGAAACTCCTCGACCCGGCGCCGGCGCCACCACGAAATATGGGTGTTGACCATGGCGCGGCGCACATAGCCGTCGAGTGCGCCTCTGTCCTCAATGCGGTCCCAGGCCTGATATGTCTTCGCCAGCGCTGCCTGTACCAGGTCCTCGGCATCAGCTGAATTGCCAGTCAGCAGGTAGGCCGTACGCAGCAAAGACCTGCTTCTGGATCGAACGTAGTCGCGAAAGACAGGATCGTCGATGCCGGTCGACCCGTTGGTCAAATCGCTGCTTGAGACGCTGCGGGCCGCGGGTATCGCAGGCCGCTGGCGCCGTGATGTTAGCCGCGAGTGCCGGCGTTCGTTCGATGTTCCAGGCTCGCGCTCCCCGTCCGCTTGTTCTCTGTCCGCGCGTGCGGTCGAGTGGCGCGGTGCCGCACCGGCCGCGCTCGCGTATGTGCCATTAGCACTGTGATCGCCCCCGACGCTCACAGAACAACCGTACCCATGGGCATGTGAGTACAGTCAGTTACCCCATGTAACGGCGCGTCTACAGTTGCGGAAGGGACAGACCGGACATGGGCCAGACATGCCTATGCAATTTCGCGACCTTAAAACCAGAAATCAGCAAAGCGCTTGACGCCGCACTCGGCATTCTCCATCGTCTAGAACCTGGGCTGCCAGCCTGGAGGAGGTGCGGATGCCCAGCGCGCCAACCGGCAACGCTTGCTGCGATCGTTGCGCCGATCTCGGCGGCGCCGATGCCGGCAAATCCGACGCCGGCAAAATAGCGCGGCGGCGATTGCTTAAGGCTGCCATTTTCCGGCCGTTAGAAGCGGACGCTCCGACAGACCCGAAACCAGACGACTTCGATCAGGACGATCCGGCCGACCTTGCTCCAACTACAGGCTTTGCCGACGTGGCGGAACTGCCCCGGGCGGTCTCTGGCACGATTCTGGACATCAGTCCGCATGTGCTGATCATCGGCCAGATCGGCACAGAGCAGCGCTACACCCTGACGCCGGACGCGATCGGATGGCGTGGCGCTCCATGCGAGCCGGCTGCGTTGCGGCAGGGAGACCGCGTTGTCTTCCGCTTGCATCCGTCACGACGCAACGTTGCCGACCGGATCTGGGCGAACATGGGCCGGGTGACGGGCGTCATCATCGACCGCTCTGGTGACAGTGTCCTAGTCGACGAAGGCGCGACACGCAAACCGCAAGTCATCAACATCCTGCCGCGTCACATGGGGCGCATCCAGGTACGTTTCCCCAACCTCGAGCCGGGCTTCCTCGTCGACATCATCGGCGTCCGGCGTGGCGAGGATCTCGACGGCGTCATTCCCGCGACCTCGCAGCCCGGGTATCCCGCGCACGCACTGCCCCCGCCAGCCATGGTGAGTGGCCATGTGCCGGACTCCATTAGCGGTTCGGCAGTGTGGCACGAACCGCGCGATGAGCCGCCGGGCGTGCTGGGCGTTGCTTATCCCGCGCTAGACCCCGACGCCCGTTGCGCCGAAGACGCAGCGAGCAGGCGCGGGCACGGCTATGCGCGCATGCCGTATCTGGCGGTCGGCAGCGTGCTGCGGATCAGGAACGACTGCTCTGGCAAGGATTGTCTGGTTCCGGTGACTGGCTGCGCCGCAATTGCCAGGCTATTCAATGATCGCTGCGTAAATTGCGGGACCTCACCTCGCGGCCGGATCGCCGACCTGACCATGGCGAGTTTCATAGCCCTGGGCGGCGAACTGGAACGGGGTTGTTTCAATGCCACGATGACGATTGGCGAGTGAAACTTGTTAGTTAAGTTCGTCCAAGAAGTGCAGATACCGATTCTGGCAGCCATGCTGCTTGGAGCCTGCAGTGCCAAGCTTTTGCGTACTGTGCGGGCGCGGTCCCTCGAGGCTGGATTGGGTCCGACGGCCCTGTTCCCGGTAAGGACGCGCAAGCCGCTTGCACTGTTCATTTGCGCGATCGAATTTGGACTTGGTATCGGGCTGATCGTCACAGCGGGCGAGCGGCTATATTCGCCTGCAGCCATCAGCGTTCGCCTCGGCACATGCCTCCTTTTCCTTGTGGCCACAAGCGCGCTCGTCGAACTTCGCACGACTCGGCCGGACATCGGATGCGGGTGTTTCGGCGACTTCAGCACAGCGCCGGTTAGCGCGCGCACCTTGGCCCGTTCTGCCCTCCTGGCGGGCGCAGCGCTAGCGACTGTCCATGTCGGCCGCATCGACCCGCCCAGGACAGCCGCGCAATCGATACAGGTCCTGGCCATCCTGGCAGCCGAACTGATCGTCATCGGTGCTTTGTCGCCAGAGCTGGGCGAGGGCCTCATCAGACTCGGCTACTCCGAGCCGTGTGAACTGCGGAACGTTCCCGTCGATCGCACAATCGCAGCGCTGCGCCGAAGCAAGCAATGGCGCAAGCTGTCAGGCATGATCTCTGATGATGTCCCGGCAGACATCTGGCGCGAGCTGTGCTGGCGCTATGTCGTCTATCCGAGCAGCCACAAAGACAGGGAGGCTCAGCTCGTCTTCGCAGTCTTCCTGCAGCAGCGGCGTCCTACAGTCCACTCCGCACTGGTAGACGCCGTCACAGGTGAGCCTGTGCCGTTCCCAGTCAACGCCAGTGCAGAGCGACTGCGGCCGCCGCTCACCAGGAGGATTCTGCGACCACTATCAGGCAAGGTTGCCGCAAGGGAAATGGCACAGGCCGCTGAGTATCCACAACCCGATCTGCCGCTTTCTAGCGATCTCTATCTTGAAAGTAATACGGCCCAAGATTTCGAGATAGTGCCGCTGGCAATCATGCAGGCTGAGCCCGCAGGAACCGGCCGAAATGCGGAACCGTGAACGCGATGAGTCCTCGCTCTGAGCTGTAGATCAGCCCTTTCTTGATCAGGTTGTCGCGGGCAGGCGAAACACTTGACGGCCTGCGGCCGAGTTCCTCGGCCACCTGGGCGGTCTGTACTGGCTCGTCGCCCAACATCGCCATCGCCCGCATGTACTCGCGCTCGGCTGGCGTGGCGCGTTCGTACCGGCTGCCGAAGAACCCGATAGCAAGTTCGCCAGCGGCAAGCGGCCCGGCAACGCCTACATCGTGCGCCGTGACGGGACTGGACGCTGCGACGTCCCACGTGACCTTGCCGTAAGCCTGCACGAAGTACGGATATCCGTCAGCGGCGGCATACAGTGCATCAAGCGCTGCGGGCTCGAAGTCAGCACCTTCGCGCCTGGCTGGGGCAAGCAGGGCGACATCAGCGGATTGTCGATCCAGCCGATCGATGGCTACGTACTTAAACAGCCGCTCGGAGTAACTCTTGCTAGCTGACAGCACAGACGGCAAATGCGGCAGCCCCGCACCGACGACGATGAGCGGTCCGTTGCTCTGTGATAGCTCGTGGCATGCGGCGCAGAGCGCAGAGATGTCGGGCGCAGGCACATCCTGCATCTCGTCGACGAACAGCGCGATACCGACACCAAGGTCACCGGCTACGGAGGCGGCGTCAGCGAACAGCTCAGTCAGGTCGACTTCGAGGTCGCCAGAGTCGGCGCGGCCGCGAACAGCGGGAGCGTCGATTCCCAGCTGGGTGACGATCGAGCCTTTCGGTGCCCGGCTGTCGCGTGCGGCGAACGCTTTCAGTACGCCGAGGAAATGGTCAATGCGATCGGGCGCACGGTGCCGGGGAGCAAGCTCGCGTACTGCCATATGCAGTGCGCCCGCGATCGGCCTGCGGATTGACTGCTCTGGCCTGGCCTCTAGCTTTCCTGTACCCCACAAACGCCGCATCGCCATCGAACGGAACGCGTTCAACAGGACTGTCTTGCCGACTCCGCGCAGCCCGGTCAGGACAATACTGCGCTCGGGTTTGCCCCGCGCGACACGCTCCAGCACGACTTCGAACTGCGCTATCTCCCGGCCTCGGCCCGCCAATTCCGGCGGCCGCTGGCCGGCTCCCGGTGCATAGGGATTCCGAACAGGGTCCATGCACAGGAGATTATTTGGCGATCTAGAACATTCCTTAGATTGCCGTAGAAACTGCTGCCGGCGTGTCGCCGGCAGGCCGTACGGTAACGCAAGACACGCGTGAACCTGCGAACCAAGACCCAGCCAACGGGACTCCGCGGGAGGCGGCATAGATAGCCCGCCGGACCAGGAAACGGACGGGGCCATTGGTCCGCTGCCTCAGCCCGGCGGGCGACGCCCCGCGCCTCGGGTGCGGCCACGGCACGGGTACTGCCCGTTAATACGTAGGCGGCGGGCCGGCAGTTCAACTCTGACGCGCATTGACCTTTCCGTGATCTAGCCCACGGCGGTAGCGCTCCTGTTTCGGCTAGTTTGTCCCAGCCTTAGGCGGCTGATTGAGCCGAGCCAGATAGGCGTTGTAGGCAGCGAGGTGCTCGTCGTCGTCAATGCCGCCGCGGGTGGCTTGTGGCTTGCTAGCCGGGCTGGCCGCATCAGCGTCAGGCGGCCCAGGATGCGAGCCAACCAGCGCGGCTAGATTCTCCCGGCGCGCTTGCTCAAACCAGCCATGCCCGCTGACCGCCGCCCTGTCGTCCTGGCTCCACATGAGGAAGACGAACATCATCAGGCCGAACATGAGCCCATCACCGGCGATCCACATGATCGCGCCGCCCTGGTGCAAGTCTTGCACCGGCGCAGGGGCCCAGATAGGCCTGGGTCCGGTTGGCACACCCGGCGATGATGCGCTCCCGTAGCCAAGCACCAGGCCAGTGAACGTATCGACCGGCATGATCAAGACCAGGATCACAAACCGCGCTGGGTAGGACAGCCGCCACCTAATCGGTTCCCTGCCGATGATCGGCAAGAAGAACAAGTAGCCGACGATTAGGAAGGCCGCATGCTCGAGATCGTGGGCCACCCGGTTTGTGTCTGCGTAACTGGCAAAGGCGCTGAGGTGTGCTACCACAATCACCGCGGCATACGCGAGAATCCCGAAGACCGGCCAGGTCAGAAAGCTGGCCACCTTGGACCGCACCACGCGCTTGGTCCACGTGTGCACAGGGTTGCGGCTTGCATGCAGCAGCAGGGTAATGGGCTGGCCCGCTATCAGTAGCGGTGGCGCCACCATGATCAGTATCAGGTGTTGCACCATGTGATCCCAGAACAGGACGTCGTCGTAAGTGCCAACGCCGCTCTCGGTCCCAATCACAATCACGGCCAGCCCGGCCAGGAACAGGCTCGTCCGCCATACCGGCCATGGCCGGGCAGGATGCCGCTTGGCCACCCGCACAGTTCCCCACAGGTAGAGCGCCGCGAACAGCAACACGAGCGCTGTAACTGCCGGGGCGGACTGCCACTGCGTCAGCGCAGTGGTCCAGCCGAACGGCGGGAGCATACGGCCTCCTCTCGTAAGCGAGCCTACTTGCGCACCGGCCAGGACCTGCCTCAGGTACTGCACCGCTATCGTTATCGGCGGAGGGTTCGCCTAGTGGCCGAGGGCGACGGTCTTGAAAACCGTTAGGGCGCGTGAGTGTTCTCGTGGGTTCGAATCCCACACCCTCCGCAAACCGGCGGTGTACGCGGACGCACTCGCACCGCTTGCTGCCCGTCGGCCGGTTGTCCGAGTCGGGGAATCGCTGCCGGAGGTCAGCTATGCACGCAGTCGTCATCGACCAACCTGGCGGGCCTGAAGCGCTGCAACTGCGCGAGGTTGCTGATCCCCATCCCGCGGCTGACGAGGTCGTGATCTCGATTGCAGCCGCTGGCGTGAACCGGGCGGATCTCATGCAGCGCCAGGGCTTCTATCCACCCCCGCCCGACGCGCCGCCATACCCGGGACTGGAGTGCGCCGGCGAGGTCACGATCGTAGGCTCGGCGGTCACTGGCTGGAAGCAGGGAGACGTTGCTTGTGCGCTGCTTGCCGGCGGGGGTTACGCCGAGCAGGTCGCGGTTCCCGCTGGCCAGCTTTTGCCGATACCGGCCGGGTTCGAACTGCTCCAAGCGGCCGCGCTGCCTGAAGTCGCTTGCACCGTCTATTCAAACGTATTCATGTACGCCCAACTGGCCCCGGGCCAGACGATCTTGGTACACGGCGGCGCCAGTGGGATTGGAACTTTGGCGATCCAGCTCGCCCGTGCCCTCGGCGCACGGGTCGTGTGCACGGCGGGGACGCCCGCAAAGCTTGCCAGTTGCCGAGAACTTGGCGCCGAACTAGCGATCAACTATCGAGAACAAGACTTCGTCGAGGCCGTAACCGACTTCACCGGCGGACGCGGTGTCGATGTGATCCTTGACATCATCGGAGCTGCCTACCTACCGCGCAACCTGTCGGCGCTGGCCACCAACGGGCACCTGGTGGTCATCGGCATGCAGGGTGGTGGCGCGACAGGCGAACTCGACCTGAGCATGCTGCTACGCAAGCGCGCGAGTGTCCATGCTTCGTCTCTGCGGGCTCGGCCGGGAGTGGAGAAAGCAGCGATCGTCGGCGCAGTCCGCGACATTGTCTGGCCGCTCGTCGAAACCGGCCAGGTCATGCCAGTTATCGACACCGTCTTCCCGCTCCGTCAGGCGGCGGATGCACACGCGTTGATGGAAGCCGGCACGCATACGGGCAAGATCATGCTGTCGACGGGTGCCAGCTAGCGAGCCGGCCCCGATTATGCCAATCAGCACGACGCCGGCAGACTAGGCATCATGAGCGAGCACACCAACGGTGAAGTCCACGAATCCCCCAGGATCGTGGTTGTGGGCCCTGACGGCGTCGCGACCGAGTCTGACCTGGACGACTCGTCGCGTGAGCGAAATGTGACCGAGATGGTCGAGCAGCCGGCGAAGGTCATGCGCGTCGGCAACATGATCAGGCAGCTACTCGAAGAGGTGCGAGCCGCGCCATTGGACGAGAAGAGCCGGGCCAGGCTCAAGGAGATCCACGCCAGCTCTATCAAGGAGCTCGAGGACGGCCTTGCGCCCGAGCTCGTTGACGAGCTCGAGCGGCTCTCACTGCCATTCGCCGAGGACGAGGTCCCTAGTGAATCGGAGATCCGAGTCGCGCAAGCGCAGCTCGTGGGATGGCTGGAGGGCTTGTTCCACGGCATCCAGACCACCCTGTTCGCCCAGCAGATGGCCGCCAGGGCACAGCTCGAGCAAATGCGTCGCGCGCTGCCGCCCGGCATGATGCCGCAGCCTCAATCCCCGGACGCCGACGAGGCACAGCAGCACCTGCCGCGCGCTTCCGGTCCGTACCTGTAGGCCGGCGAGAAACTAGAGCTGAACGCCTAAATCGCGCCCGGACCGGATCCGTGCCAGCCAGCTGGCAGCATCAGCGAAATTCTTGTCCGATATGTCCGCAACCGCGTCACTGCTGTCAGACCTAGGCGCATCAGCAGCCGCTTGCGGATAGCTGCCAAGAAACCGGACATCGCTACACACTCGCCGCAGACCCATTAGTGCCTCGCCCACGCGCGCCTGCGCAACATGCCCCTCGCAGTCGATAAAAAAGCAGTACCTGCCGATGCCGTCGCCTGTTGGCCGGGATTCGATCCGGGTCAGGTTTACGCCCCGGAAGGCGAACTGGCCCAGTATGTCCATCAGCGCGCCCGGATGATCATCTGTCAGGAACGCGACGACGGAGGTCTTGTCCGCCGATGTGCGCTCGGGCAACTGCCCCGGGAGCCGGACAGCTACGAATCTGGTAACCGCGTCATCCCGGTCGTGGACGTCGATGGCAAGCACAACCAGGCCATACAGTTCGGCGGCGAAGACCCCAGCCAGTGCCGCGTCGAGCTGCCCCTCGGCAACTTGCATCGCCGCGTCAGAATTCGATGCCGCCGGCAGCCAGTCAGCATGCGGCAAGTTCGCCGCGAGCCATCGCCGGCACTGTGGCTGGGCAACGGGATGGCCGCCCACTCGCTTCACCTCGTCGAGCTGCGTTCCCGGATTGGCCAGCAGAGCAAACTCAACTGGAACCAGCACTTCGGCGCAGATCACCAGCTCAGTGCCGACGGCGAGTTCGTCGAGCGTCGCGGTAACTGCACCCTCAACCGAGCTCTCGATCGGCACGACGCCAAACTCCGACTGGCCGCTCCGGACAGCGTCCAGGGTGGATTGGATCGATGGGCACGGCATCGCCTCAGGATGCTCGCTGCTGTCCAGCACGCGGACGGCAGCCTCGGTAAATGTGCCGCGTGGGCCGAGATAGGAGTACCGGTAAGTCACCGACTCATGATGGCATCGCCAGAGTCGGCCGCGCGCGAGGTGTCATGCCCTACGGATCCGAGCAAGGTCGCGACCTAGCCACGGCTGGCTTTCCCCAGCTGCCTGGGCCATCGCCCGCGCACTCGCCGGACAACCGGCTCTCGCGCGATCAAAGCCCGCGAGACATCGACAAGCTGTCGGAGCCTGTGCACCTGTGAGCGCCAGTCTTTGCCGGTAGCCCGGTGCGACAAGGGCACCGTCACTTCGGCAACTCGCATGCCCTTTTGCAATAGGTCAATGGTCATCCCGGTCTCCAGTCCCCAGCCCGGTGCCAGCGGCAGCGCCGCGGTGAACGCAGCCCTGGTCATGCATCGCTGACCATTGAGCGGTTGTGCGGGCCGCCAGCCTGTGGCCCGCTCGATGCCCGCCCCGGCGGTCGTGGTCACGATCCCGAAGCCGCCGTTACGGACTCTGTTGCTGAACACCGCGATCGTCATATCGGCCGTTCCGGCCCGCACCGGCTCGGTAAGCGGGCCAGCCTCCGCCGCGCTATCGGCGAGATCGGCATCGAGGAACAGCAAATACCGTGGCCCCAAACCGGCAACCACCGGACCTGCGGCGCCGGACTCAATCAATTGCACTGCCTCGGCACCTGTCTCGACGGCCGCAGCCTTGCCCCGATTGCGTGCGTGCCTGACTACATGAGCACCAGCTGCAGCTGCCAGGGCCGCAGTCTGATCGGTTGATCCATCGTCGACCACCACAACAATGTCGGCTCCGGCCAGCTTGCTGGCGGCCGCAACCGTTGCGGTAATACGGTCGGCCTCGTTCTTGGCTGGAATGATGATCGCCAGATCGCCAGGCGGCATGGCAGCGATACTACTTACCGAATCATCTCGACTACTGAGCGGTTACTGGCCAGTCACGCGTACCGGAACGTCGACCACCGTGAAGACCGACTCCAGCCCGGTGACCTGGAGTACTTTCCTAGTCGCTGATCCTGGTCCAGCAAGCTGAAGTTCGCCGCCCCGCTCGCGGGCATGCCGGTGGGCCGCCAGGAGCACATTAATGCCAGTTGAGTCGCAGAACTCAACCGCCGACATGTCGACGACCAGCCTGACGGGATCGTCGCGTAGAGCCGCCATCAACTCGGACTGAAGCTTGGGCGCGGTGTAGAGGTCGATCTCGCCCGCCACAGAGATGACGGTGTGATCGGCTTGCGACATTGTCGTGACCTTTAGCTCCACGTGCCGCACACTACCTGGTCCGTGCGGATGACGGCTAGATGGAGGCACCCGCTAGCCAGATTAGGAGGATCTGCGCACAGGATCGCTCTAGAACTTGCCAACTGGAATGTTTTGTCCCGAATGCAAGCCGGTCCAGCGCGGGGGTCGGCGTCGCAGTGCCAGGCGGCTGGGCCCGCCGAGCGCAAACGGCCCAAGTAGCGCGCACGCGACGCGCACCGTACCGTAGAGGCATGCTTCGCATGCTGCTCCTGGCCGTAGCCGCCATCGCTATCATCGTCGTGGTTATCGCGATCATCAAAGCACTGACGTTCCTGGCGTTTATCGCCGTACTGGTCATGCTCGCCGGGCTGCTGTTGGGCACGTTCCGCGTCGGTCGCCGCTCGGCTCGTAGGTCACGCAGCCGCATGTAACCCGGCTGACGCCAGTTCCTGGTCCCGGTCAGAGCCGACTTCCGCGGCCGCTCTGGAGCCAGGGACCGCGGCGCTGAGCAGTGCGGGTGCCTTGGCATCGAGCCAGTCCGAGCGACTAGGCGCATCTGGCATGATCTCGTCGGCTACGGTAGCCGGGCCGCGAGTTAGCGGGCAGGACATACACCTCGGACCGCCACGGATGCTACCCAGTTCGCTGCTCGGCACCTGGACAACCCGGATGCCTGCTGACTCGAGCCGGGCGTTGGTCTGCGAATTGCGTTCATGGCTAATCACGATTCGCCTGCTGATAGCCAGCACGTTGCTGCCGTCATCCCACTGACCCGGCTGACCCCAGGCCTGGTCCAGGCCAGTGTCGATGACATGCATGCGCTCGATGCCCATGGCCTGCGCAGCAGCCTCTAGGAATGGCTGCGGCCTGGACACGCGCATGCCGTCGGAGCGGGGCGTGATCGTGTGCGCCGTGAGGGTGTAGGCGACCGCAGGGTGCATCAGTACAGAGTCAACGTCGACAACTGCGCAGACGGTATCGAGGTGTCCGCCGACACCAAGCTGGCTCATGGGCACTGCGAGCACCGTATGGGCCAGGCCGGCCTCGAACAAATGCCTGGTTAGCCGTTCCGTGCCGGCGGGCGTTGTGCCCTGACCGACACCGACCGCGACCACGCCCGGGGCCAGCAGCAGGACGTCACCACCATCAAGGTGCTCCAAACCAGACCAGTAGAGCCACTTGATGCCGGCGAATCTCGGGTGGTGCCGGTAGACGACGCTGGCCAGATCTGTTTCCCGGTGACGCCGCGCCGCTGCCAGGCTCGCCACGGCGACCTGGTTGCCGATCCAGAAGCTCCAGTCCTTGGTGAAGACCAGGTTCGGCAGCGGATCCAAGACGAAGTCATGCCGGTCCAGCAGTTCGAAGACGACTCCGTGGCCGATTTTCAGCTCCGCGGGCGTGAGGCCTGCTATCAGCACCTGGGCTAGTTCCTCCGGGCCAAGCTTGTCGAGATGATCACGCAGCTGTCCGCGCAACTCGTCGCCCAGCCCCGCGTCTGCCACCGCCATAGCGATCGCTTCGTCCCTGGCTGGCTGGTACTCGAGGGCATCCTGCAGTAGCTCAGTGAAATACAGGACTTCGACACCGAGATTGCGCAGCTCCTCGCAGAGCACATCGTGCTCTTGCCGTGCTTTGGTGACCCAGGGCAGCGTGCCGAACAGCAGCCTGTCTCTGTGCCGGGGGGTGATCCGCTGCAATTCCAGCCCAGGTCGATGCATGAGCACGGTCCTGAGCTGGCCAACTTCGTTTTCGACACCCTGGATCTGGCCCACGACTTCCCCCCGTGGACGCCACTGGGCATGCCAGCGACGCCCAAGTGTCCTGCGCTAGATGTGATCATCAGGGCTATGTACTGCCGCCCCCCGTTCCGGAAGTATCACCAGTTCGCCGGCTGCTTACGCCTCCGAATCGGACAGCGTTCGGACAGCTTTCCTCCCCGCAGGAGCGCTAGTGGCCGGCGCTCGGCCTCGGCTATGTGGCGCGGCCAGAACAGCCCAGACCGTCAGCCCGCCGTCATCGGCCCGCACGCCCCACGTCATGGCTAGATATTCGACGATGCCAAGGCCACGGCCGCCGAGCGATGACACCGACGGATGGGCATGATGTGGCCTGGTCGGACCACCGCCGTCGCTCACTGCGACTTCGACAGCGCCGTCGTCAAGTGCCCACGCCACCTGAACATTCGACCCTGGCAGTGGCCTCGCGTGCCGGATCGAGTTGCTGAGCAATTCGCTAACCACCAGAACAGCGTCACTGATCGCGCCATCCACGACTCCGGCAGCTAGCAGGTCGGCAGATAGACGCTTGCGGGCGATAGCGACGCTCGCCGGTGTGTAAGGCAGCAGAACTGTGCCCGCTGTTCTCACCTCCCAGCCCAGCGTTGCCGTAGGCTGCCGCCACGTTCGGACCCGTCGCGTGCGGAGATGCCCAGCCCTGTGTACCCGGAAACCGAACCCTGAGCGCAGACTCAATCGCCGTGCGGCCCGTCTTCCGGTTCTCCAGCTAGCACTAAGACGTGTCCGCTCGCGGAGCGGGGGACCCGTCTTTCGGTTCTCCAGCTAGCACTAAGACGGGTCCCCGCGCGGAGCGGGGGACCCGTCTTTCGGCTCGCCGAGCAGTCCCTCGGCCGCCAGCCCGCGGACCAGCCCGCGCAGTCCGGCGGAGAGGCCTGCTCGCTCGTCAGCAGACAGGCCGGCCAGAACCCGGGCTTGGCGAGTCTGCCAAGCTTGCCAAACTCGCGTCGCGACGTCGCGGCCGTGCGGAGTCAGGTACAGCCGTACGTACCGCTGATTTGCCTCGTCTCGGCCCCGCCTGATCCAGCCCTTGCGTTCAAGACCTGCCGCGAGCCTGCTTACGGTGCTTTTCTCCAGTCCGAGCAAGCTGGCCAGTTCGCCCTGGGCGATGCCGCGAGCGGACATGAGCTCAATCAGGGCTCTGGCTTCTGAGGCCGAGACCGAGGGCGGCACCTGCGCTTTGTTGTGGTCCGGTGGACGACTGTCCATGCCAGCGGCCGACACCCCGTACTCTTTCGGTAGTGCGGACGCAGGCAACGCGACACCATCTGCCGTGTTGTCAGCTGCAAGGTCGGTGACCGGGCCGTCCGCCGGGCTTCCGGCCACTCCGGCTTCGGCGCGGTCAGCTGGGAACGCCGGGAGGACAGCGCGCAGCAGTTGCGCGAGCAACTGCTCAAGCTGGGCATCCTCGGGCACACTGTTGACCACACCAACAGTTGTACCTCACAACAGTCCTAGTGGTACAGTCTCGGCGTGAAAGTTGCGCCATACAACTCACACGCGCAGACGGAGGAAATCGTGGGCCAGGCTAAGACTCGGCCGGGCGCCCGGCTAGCCACGGGCAGAGCCGGGGGGCCAGTGTGAGCCAGGCTAAAACGCCGCCCAGCGAGGCAAAGAACCGCGGCGGTGACGACGGCCAGGCTAGGCCGACCGGTGATACTCCAGGCCCAGATCGCGACACGAGCCAGGCCCAGACGCCTCCGCGGGACCGCCGCAGCGCACGGCGGCCAGCCGACCGCGGGCGGCTTTCCGGGCCAGGGACGCTGCAGAGCGACGATGTGGGCATCATCTCTCCCGATGCAGAAGGTGCGCTGCTGGCCCAGTACGCCTTGGAGAACGGACTTAGGCCGAGTGCCCAGCGGCCAGCCATCCCGGAGTACATGCGCCAGTTGTGGCGCCGTGTGCACTTCATCATCGCGTTCGCGACCGCGCGCAACATCGCCATGTACACCGAGGCCAAGCTCGGACAGCTCTGGCAGGTGCTGACTCCGCTGCTGAACGCGGGGGTTTACTTCCTGGTCTTCGGCCAGTTGCTGCATATCAACCGCGGGATCCCGAACTATCTAGGCTTCCTGGTCACCGGCGTCTTCGTCTTCAACTTCACACAGCGCGCTTTCATCAGTTCCTCGACGGTGATCACGAGCAGCCTGCCCCTGATCAGGGCGCTGCAGTTCCCGCGTGCCGCACTGCCGCTTGCTTATGTCGTGATCGAGCTGCAGCAAATGATCCTGTCCATGATCGTGCTAGTTCCGATCCTGCTGGCGACTCACGAACCGGTGACCTGGTACTGGCTGCTGGCGATTCCGGCGCTAGTGCTCCAGTCCCTCTTTAACTTGGGTTCCGGCCTGCTGGTCGCGAGGCTGGGTTCGCAAAACAACGACTTCAGCCAGCTCTTGCCATTCCTGATGCGCACCTGGCTGTATCTGTCTGGCGTCATCTTCAGCATCCAGACTCTCGCAGCGTCGTACACGCAAGTCGCGATCTTGCAGCTCAACCCTGCAGCGCTGTACATCACGCTGGTCCGCAATGCGCTGATGCAAACAGAGCGAAGCAGCGTGCCCGGCAGCAAGCCGTATAACCAAGCGCTATGCCACGTGTGGAAGACGCTGGGACATCAGAAGGGTGCGTCGATCCAATATCAGTCCGACAGTGCGTACTGCCATTACGTCGGCGCCAACCCGGTTCATTTCTGGTACTACGCGATCGGCTGGGCCGTCCTGGCCGTCGTCACTGGTTTCTGGTTCTTCTGGCGAGCGGAGACAAAGTATGGCCGCGGCTAAGCCGATGGTGGTCGTCGACAACCTGCACGTGGTCTACCGGGTCTACGGGGCGGGCGGTGATCGCGGCACTGCCGCGACGTCGCTGCTGCGGATGCTCGGCCGACGGACGCGCGGCTCGATCCGCGAGGTGCACGCTATCCGCGGCATGTCCTTCGTGGCCTACCGCGGCGATGCGGTCGGCATTATTGGCCGGAACGGATCCGGCAAGTCCACTCTCTTGCGCGCAATCGCCGGGCTATTGCCGCCCGAGGAGGGCAACGTCTACACCACGGGGGAAGCATCGCTGCTCGGCGTCAATGCCGCATTGCTCGACGACCTGACCGGCGAGCGCAACGTCGTACTCGGTTGTCTGGCCATGGGCATGAGCAAGCAGGAAAGTAAGGAGAAGTACCAGAGCATCGTCGACTTCTCCGGCGTCGGGGACTTCATCAACTTGCCAATGAAGACGTACTCGTCCGGCATGGGCTCGCGGCTGAGGTTCGCCATCGCTGCCTCGAAGAGCCACGAGGTTTTGCTCATTGACGAAGCGCTCGCTACCGGCGATGCCGAGTTCCGGGTCAAGAGCCACGACCGGATTCAGGAGTTGCGCGAGGAAGCCGGAACCGTGTTCCTGGTTGCGCACAACCTGGAAGAAGTCGAGCTGACCTGTAACCGTGTGATCTGGATGGAGCGTGGGCAGCTAGTGAAGGAAGGCGAGGACGTAATCGGGATCATCGATGAGTACATCGCCGCATCCGGAGGCCAGCCCGTTGAGCGTGAAGCGGGCAGTGGCCGCAGGCTCGTCGGCGGGCGCGCTGGCGGAGGCAGCTGACCTACTGGCGTTGCGGCCTGGTTAATCCGCTGCCGTTTGGCAGCCGGGTAGATCATCTGCCGGGTCGTGGCCTGGGCAAGACGGTGCCAGCGATCTTCCCTGCTGCCACGGATGCGTCAGCAGGCACTATCCGCAGCATGAACCGCATGATTGTGCCAGGACCCTCATGCGCGTGGACTACGACTTCACCTTCTTGCGCCCGGGCCAGTTGCCGCACGATGTAGAGCCCGAGGCCAATGCCGCCGAACCTGCGCCGATCGCCAGCGTCACCCTGCACGAACCGCTCGAACACTCGCTCACGGTCTTCTTTCAGTATGCCGATTCCTTCGTCCTGCACATCGACGACGATCATTTCGCCGTCGCTGCGGGCCAGTACGGTAACGACGCCCCCTTCGGGGGAGTACTTGATCGCATTCTCCAGAAGCTGCCCGACGATGATGTCGGTCGCCATCGGATCTCCATACGCCTGCGGCAACTCGTCGGGCACGTCAATCTCGAGTTTGTGCAGGTCTGACAAGGATCTGAACGCGACAGCCGTGCGTTTGAGTAGCCCGGCCACATCGAAAGGCCCATTACTGACCTGCAACTGCTCGGCGCCTGCGCGTGACCCGAGCAGGAGCTGCTCGACTAGGCGGGCCAGCGACCCCGCCCGCTCGGCGATCGTCTGCACTGCTGACCGGCGGTCGGCGTCCGCAAGCTTGTCCCATCTGTTGGCAAGCGTGCTGGCGAAACCCTGCACGATGGTGATCGGCGTACGCAGCTCATGACTGGTTGTCGCCAGGAAAAGATCCTTAGCGTCCTCGAGCTCCTTGGCTGCCGTAACGTCACGGAAGTCCAGCACCTTCTCGTCGCGTCCCTTGACAGCGGTGCACAGTACGTCGATCCAGCGGCCGTTCTGCAGGCGGTGGGTGAGCTTGGCGCCCGGCTCGGGAAGCGGGAACGGCGGCCTTCTGCCGGAGGCAAGCTCAGAAGATACGCCTGTCAGCCGATGGGCAGCCGGGTTCCACTGGCGGACCAGCCCATCGGCGTCGAGCACGGCGATGCCGTCGGCGCTGGCGTCGATCACCGCGCGCTCGTGGGCACGCTGCCGCACAACTTCCTCGAAGGCCGTGACGTTCGAGAGGGCCACGCTGGCATGCCCAGCCAGAAGCTCAAGCAACTCGAGCTCAATATGCCCTACACGGCGCCCGCTGTAGAGCGCGTAGAGCGCGCCGTAAGGGCGTCCAGCCACATGCGAAAGGCTCAGCGTGATCGTGTGCAGCCCGGGCAATGCGGCCCAGATCAAGTCGTCGAACCCGCCAGAGTCGCTGGTTGCCATCAATACCGTCTTGCCCGACCGCATGAGCTGCCCGACCATGCTGGTTTGCAGGTCCGCAGTGCGGCCTCGCAACTCGGCGGGCAGGCCATCCAGACTGACCAAGCGCAGCCTGTCGTCCTCTATCAACACGAACCCGCCGGCGTCCGCCCGCGTGAGCTCGCGCAGGCTTGCAGCGATCCGGTCGAGCACCGGCTCAAGGTCAAGCTCGGCGTTGATGTCCGCGACGACGTCACCCAGCCGGCGCACAACCCGAGCGCGCTCAGCCATGTAGTGCCGCACCGCCTCGTCGTCGCGGTTGTGATGGCATACGCACACCCAGCCGGTCAGTTCCCCGGCGCTGTCGAGCATCCTGCTGGCGTCGATCCGCACGTCGACCACCGAGCCATCTCGGCACGACCGGCGAGTCGCGAACGAGACCTGACCGCCGCTAGCCACTCGCTCCAAGACGGCGTTATGTTCTGCGAGCAATTCAGCGGGCACAAACGGCGGCTCCAGGCCAACAACTTCTTCGGCGCTCCAGCCAAACAACCGCTCGGCGGCAGGATTCCAGATGTTGACGCGGCGATCGGCACCGATCGCGATGATCGCATCGGCGGCACACTCAAGCACGGTCCGCGCCACGGCGTCGATGCGATCGCGATCCGGCTGCGGGACCGCAAGCTTCCAACCCACCGCCTCATGGTCGCACTAGCATGCGGTTCACGGTCGGCGAACGAAGCAAAGGTGCAGCTAGCGTGGCATGGCCCGGGACAGCCGAGGACTCGCTGGCGGGGCACTGGAACCAACGAGCGAAGGCGGACGTCCAAATGGCTATGGCGTCGCAATATCCCCCTGCGGGGCGACGGTCCCGCTATCTGGCGGTCGTGCCGATGGCATTGGCTGCTTGTGCACTGCTTGCCGCTGGCTGTGGGAGTGCCACTGCTCCCGGATCGGCAGGCTCAGGCTCGGTCTGGTCTTCCGGCTCTCCGGGCACAACCGCGAACACGACAGCCACCGCGAAGGTCTCGCTCGCGGTGACCTTCATACGTCCTGGCTCCGCCACTAAGCAGTGGACCCTTCGGTGCGATCCGCCGGGCGGCAACTTCCCGGACGCCGCGACCGCATGCGTGAAGCTGAAGCGGGCCGGAGATCTGTTCACGCCGTTGCGCGGACACGTCATGTGTCCGATGATCATGGCAACTGCGGAGCGAGCGAGCGTGCGCGGCACCTACTACGGCAAGCCCGTTCACATGACGTTTATAGACGGCGGGTGCACCATGGCTAAGTGGCACACCCTGCGGGATATCTTCAATCCGCAATAGGGCGAGCCAGTCACCCGGTACCCCTTACTTCAGCAGGCGGGACATGCGCCGGTCGGCCAATGGTTTGCCGCCTGTCTGGCACGTGGGGCAATACTGCAAAGCCGAGTCAGCGAACGATACTTCGCGAATCGTGTCGCCGCAGACCGGGCACAGCTCGCCGGTCTTCCCGTGCACCCTCAGGCCCGCCTTCTTCTCCTTCTTGAGGTCACTGGCAGCCAGTCCGTCTGACCGGCTGATCGCATCTGTCAGCGTCGCGAGGATCACCGCGTGCAACGCTGCCACCTCGTCGGCCGACAGGCTGGATGCCAGCCGGAACGGCGACATCTTCGCAGCGTGGAGCACCTCGTCTGAGTACGCGTTGCCGATACCAGCGATCAGCTTCTGATCCCGCAGCACACCTTTGATCTGCATGCGGCGGCCGGACAGGATCCCGGCTAGAACTTCGGGGGTAAAGGCCGGGTCCAGCGGCTCAGGTCCGAGGGCGTCGACTCCCGGGATCTGGTTAATGTCGGCGACCAGGTAAACAGCAAGGCGCTTGCGCGTACCGGCCTCGGTCAAGTCGAACCCAGCCCCGTCACTGAACCTCAGCCGGAATGCCAGTGGCCCCTTGCCCGGCCTTGGCGGCGTCTCTGGCAAGGACTCTCGCCAGCGGAGCCATCCGGCTCTGGCCAGGTGCGTAACTAGATGCAGCGGCTCTGCGCCGTCCGCCCCCTTAGCCGCCAGATCGAGGAACTTTCCGCGGCGGGCAGTACCGGTGATTGTCGCGCCGCGCAGCGCGCTAAGTGGCGGGTCATAGGTCTTGAGGACGGAAAACTCGGCGATCCAGGCCTGGTCGACCTCACGACCTATCGCGCGCTCGCGCAGGTCAGCGGCGAGCGCTTCGACTTCGGGCAGTTCAGGCACGTTTCGATTCTGCCTGATCTGGCGAGCGGCCGCCCAGCTTGCCGATACCGCCCGGTGGCTACCCGAGGACAGGGCTTGCGGCCAGCCGCAAGGTCAATGACTGCTTAATGGCCGGCCGCGAGCCGAAGACAAGCAAGAACAATGCCTCACGAGCCAAGCGCTGCGGGTCCTCGGCGGCCAGTATTGAGCGGCTTCCTGCTGTAGCCACCAACACTCCCGCGGCTCGGAAGGCGAATTCAGCCGCCGCAGCCCGCGCGGCAGGCATCGAGCCAACGTCCGCGTTGTCGAGTGCGGCCCGGACGGATGCGAGCTCTGTGCGCAGAGCCCCGCCGGGCCAATCATCTCGGCCTTGACCACGCTCTGACTGGCTGCCGGTGATCATGATGCAGCAGCGAGCGGCCACGCCGATAGACAAAGAGCCATTCGGACGCAATCCCGCCGCGTCTGTTGCCTGCCACTGCGACAGTGGGACCACGCTCGTAACCAGCTCAGCCGGCACAAAGTGGTCGGCAAACGAGAGCTCAACCGTACGGCTGGCGTTGACCGCGATGAGATCCAGGCTGCGCGCTGTTATCGAAGCTGCATGGGATGGCAGCAGGGCTGCCACTACGCTGCCTTCCTCGTCGCGAGCCAGCGTGTACACCACGTCGATCATGTTCCAGCCGGTAACCCAGGGAGCCGAGCCGTTGAACAGGTAGCCGCCGGTCACGGTACGAGCTCGTAGCAGCGGCGGCCCGGGCCTGACTCCGCCCAGCGCGATACCGGCGCGTTGGGCGCCCTGACACAGGGGTTCTAGCCAGGCATCTCGTAGCGGGACGTTGGCAGATGCGCGCAATGCCCGTACAGCCGAGTGGTGCTGCAACCACACGAAGGTCGTCGCCAGGCAACTGCCTGCCATGATCTCGATCGCGTTACAGAAGGTGGGCAGATCCGCATCGAGACCGCCCGCTCCGGCTGGTCCGGCAATGCCGTACAAGCCGCTGGCTGCCAATGCATCAAGGTGCGCGGCAGGCACCCAGTCGGCGGCATCGACATACGTTGCAGATGGGCAGCAAAACCTCGTCGGCTATCTGACGTGCCCTGGCTAGGGCAACCTCGCCCGTCATGCCGTTCATGCTGCCAGAACTGATGGAGGCCGATGATCCCGGTGACAAGCGCGCCATGCTGCGCCTAAGCTGCGGCCAGATACAGAATTTGTCGCCTCAGGGACAAGCTGAAATGTGGGCGAGGAGGGATTTGAACCCTCACGTCCTCTCGGACACACGGACCTGAACCGTGCGCGTCTGCCGTTCCGCCACCCGCCCTTGGGCAGCAGTCAGGTTAGCACGTCCCCAAGCTGCCCCGTATCGCCGATACGATCGGATACAGCAGGGAAGGAGGGCACCACGGTGGGAGTCCTGCAGCGCTTTGAGCACAGGCTCGAGGGGATGGTCGAGGGTGCCTTTGCGCGGGCGTTCAAGTCTGAGCTTCAGCCAGTCGAGGTAGCCAGCGCCATCCAGCGAGAGATGGATGACCGCGCGGCGATTGTGGCACAGGGCCGCACGCTCGTGCCCAATGATTTCGTGGTGGAGCTGGCCGAGGACGACTATGCCCGCCTGGATGTGTACGCCGACAACCTCGGGATCGAGTTGGCCACCCTGGCTCGTGAATATGCGAAGGAACAGGGTTACTCGTTCGTTGGTCCGGTACGGATGCGATTCGAAGGCGTCCGCGATCTAACCACCGGGACCTTCCGGATATTGTCCGGCGTTATCAGGGGCACCACTGTCGAAGACGGCGAGATCAGGCGTCCGGCTAGTGACTTGCCGCAGCCCGCAGGGGGTTTCCGAGGCAATCCGCGGTTGCTAGTCTCCAGCCCCGACGGCGGGCCGGACGGCAATACGCAGCGCACATACGAGATCAGTTCGCCATTGATCATCTTGGGCAGGGGAACCGATTGTGATCTTCGTCTCGTCGACCCTGGCGTCTCAAGGCACCACGCTGAGATCCGGGTCGAGGACGATGATGTCGTCCTAGTCGATCTTGGCTCGACCAACGGCACCTTTGTGAACGGGCAGCCGGTTCGGCGCATCGCACTCAGCAACGGCACGCGTGTCACCCTAGGCCGCACCACCCTGGTTTTCCGCCGGGACAGTATGTATTAGGCCACCAGATTCAGCTAAGCCCCGGCGGGCCAGCTCGCCTGATACCCAGCTCACCGGCGGCCGATGGAATCAGGACCTAGATCAATTAACACCCGAATTGCGCGAGACCACGCAGCACTATCCAGTACCAAATAGCCTTGTCGGCATCAGGACAAGCGGACTGGCACTGGCGGGATTGCACACCTAAGGACTCAGAACCAGATGAACGCCCTCGATCTCACTCTGATCAGGATCGGGTTTCTGGCTGTCCTGTGGCTCTTTGTCATTGCCGCAGTGGGCGTCGTCAGGACTGACCTATTCGGCCCGTCTCAGCGCCGGCGACGGCGGACAGCTGGCCAGGCGGCCCTACAACGCGTGACTAAACCGCACGCTAAGCCCAGCCGGACTTCGCGCGCGACCCCCCAGCAACTGCTTGTGACAGCTGGCGACCTGGCTGGCACGAGCCTGGGCCTGACCGACGAGCAGATCACCATCGGCCGCTCGGATGATGCCACGCTAGTCCTCAACGACGACTACGCTTCGACCCGACATGCCCGCCTCTTTCCGCAAGATGGTCAGTGGCTCGTGGAGGATCTCGGCTCGACCAACGGCACGTTCCTGGACCGGCAGAAGGTGACTGCGCCAACGCCGGTGCCTGTCGGTGTTCCGATTCGAATCGGCAAGACCGTTCTGGAGCTGCGCAGATGACACTCGCACTGCATTACGCGCTCCGCTCTGACGTCGGCCTGCTGCGCGAAGGCAACGAAGACTCTGCCTACGCCGGACCGCGGCTGCTTGCAATCGCCGATGGGATGGGCGGGCACGCGGCCGGAGAAGTAGCCAGCGCGGTAGCCATATCCGCCATTGCTCCGCTTGACCGGCGGCACCTCACTGACAGCGAGGAGATGCTCGCTGCCCTCGGTGCTGCGGTGGCCTCCGCTCGCAACACGCTGCATGACATGAGCGCCTCTGATCCAACGGTTGAGGGGATGGGAACCACCCTGACCGCGATGCTGTGGGCTGGAGCCCGGGTTGCGGTATGCCATATCGGAGACTCGCGCGCCTATCTGCTTCGCGATGGCGACCTTTACCAGATCACCAGGGACCACACCCTCATTCAGTCGCTAGTCGATGAGGGGCGGCTGAGCCCGGCTGCCGCCGCGAACCATCCGCAGCGCTCTTTGATCATGCGGGCGCTGCAAGGCAGCACGGATGCTGACCCGGACCTGGCTATGCACGACGCCCTGCCAAACGACCGGTATTTGCTGTGCTCCGATGGGCTGACCGACGTCGTCGACGACGAAGCTGTGCACGAAGTGCTCACCTCGATCGACGACCCCGGCCAGGCGGTGAACCAGCTCATAACGCTGGCAATCCGCAATGGCGGCCCGGACAACATCACGTGCATTGTGGCCGACGCGATCGACCCGGCAACCTCGGCCGTACAACCGACCCGTGACGTCGTCTTGGCGGGTGCGGCCGCCAACGGTGACGCCAAGACCCTCTTGGGGGCAGCAACTACCGGGCCGCGCCCGACCATGCCTGGCTCGCAGCCCAGCGCAAACATGAACGGATCCAAAGTCGATGCCGCGGCGCTCCCGGACGTCGGCGGCGGCTACGACGATCTCGGCGAGCCCAGACGCCGCTGGCCGCTTGTTACGGGCATTTTGGCAGTGCTCGTGCTGGTGATCGCCGGCGGACTCTACTTCGGCTACAAAGCGACGCAAAACCAGTACTACGTCGGGTCAGACGCCAACCATGTGGTGATCTACCGCGGCATTAACCAGAAGATCGCCTGGGTGAACCTGAGCAGCGTGTACCAGCGGACGAACGTCCCTACGTCGCATGTACCTGGAGACCTGACCCTGCCGACAACGCCAACCACATTGGCGAAGGCCCAGGCAACCGTGGCGACGATCCAGCACCTGTACACCTGCAAGCAAGACGAAGCCCAGCTTCAAGCGTGGAACGCCAAGTACGCCAATAGGCCTAAGCCCAAGCCGTCCAAGAACAGCAAGACGCCGACCGTGCACATCCCCCCGAAGCCAACCGTGCCGGCGTCTTGCCCGGCACAGGGGGCAGGGTGACGGCCGCCGCGCACGCCGATCAGCCAGTCCCGATGCCGCGCGGACGGCGACGGACTGAGTTGCTGCTGCTCATTTTCGCGCTGGCAGTGGTGTTGTTCGCCTATGTGGCCGTCGGGCTGGGCCTGAACGGCAAGGTGCCGCCGGGGATACCGGGCTACATCCTAGTTTTCGCGTTGCTCATGCTTGCCGCACACGTCGCGATCCGCCGCTTCGCGCCGTTCGCCGATCCTCTCATGCTCCCGCTAGCTGCCCTGCTTAACGGCTTGGGCATAGTTATGATCTACCGGCTGCAGGAGTCGGGTAGGGACGGCAATCCGGGCAACCAGGTGACGCTGATCACCACCTCGGCCACGAAACTTCAGTTGCTGTACTCCGGCATCGGCGTCCTGGGACTCGTCTTGGTCCTCGTGCTGATATCCGAGACACGGGTGCTCGCGCGCTACACCTATACCCTCGGTGCAATTGGCCTGTTCCTGCTGGCGATCCCTGCGCTGCTGCCAAGCAGCCACAGTGTCGTGAACGGTGCGAAGGTCTGGATCAAGTTCGGCGGGTTCTCGATACAGCCTGGCGAGTTCGCTCGGCTTGCGATCGCGGTGTTCCTCGCTGGATATCTGGTCGCCAAGCGGGATGTCCTTGCCCTGGCCGGCCGCCGTTTCCTCGGCATCGACCTGCCTCGCGCACGCGATCTTGGGCCTGTGCTCATCGCGTGGGTGGCCAGCATGCTCATCTTGATCTTCGAGACTGACATCGGCCAGTCGGCGCTGTTCTTCGGCATGTTCATCGTGATGCTCTACATAGCCACTCAGCGAACATCCTGGCTGCTGATCGGGTTCGGCTTGTTCGTCGCAGGCACCCTGGTCATCGCAAAGCTGGTTCAGCACGTGGGTGAGAGGTTCACCGTCTGGCTGCACCCCTTCGCCGGATCAAACCCGACTGGCATCGCCTACCAAAATGTGCAAGGGCTGGAGGGGATGGCATTTGGTGGACTCTTCGGCACCGGCCTTGGGCACGGTCAGCCGTTCTTCACGCCGCTGGTGCAAAGCGACTTCATCTTCACCGCATTCGGAGAAGAACTTGGCCTGACCGGCGCGATGGCCCTCTTGCTTATCTTCGGCTTGCTTGTGCAGCGCGGTCTGCGCGCGGCCATTGCGGTCAAGGACCCGTTCTCCAAAGTGCTCGCCGGAGGCCTGTCGTTCGTCCTGGCACTGCAGGTCTTTGTGATTGTCGGAGGAGTTAGCGGCCTGATTCCGCTGACGGGTGTGACAACCCCGTTCCTGTCTCAAGGCGGTTCGTCTCTTGTGGCTAGCTGGATCTTGATCGCTCTGCTGATCCGGACCAGCAACTCGGCGCGGAAGCCCGCTCCGCAGCCCATCCAGGACGAGGGCATGACACAGGTGGTGCGGGCCGCATGAATCGTGCTCTGCTCCGTCTGTCGCTGGCCTGCCTGGCCATGTTCGCGTTGCTGCTGATCAACATCAACTATGTGCAGGCGTTCGAGACGACGAAGCTGGCCGGGGAGCCCGGCAACGTCAGGATCTTCGATCAGCAGTTCAAGTACCAGCGAGGTGCGATCCTCGCCAACGGCGATGGCACCGACGTCAAGATCGCCGACTCGCAGCTGATCAAGGGCACGGATACTTACCGCCGGGTCTATCCGTTCCCGAAGGTCTACGCACCGGTCACGGGCTACGACACGATCTACGGTCAGTCGGGCATCGAAGAGACCGAGAACAGCCTGCTCAACGGCACCGACCCCAGGCTCGCCGTGCACAACTTCACGGCGCTCCTGACCGGCAAGCAGAAACAGGGCGCCACCGTCGAGCTGACGATCAGTCCCGCCGCTCAGCTGGCGGCGTACCAGGCACTTCTTGCAGATGGTGGCCACCCTGCAGCGGTGGTCGCACTCGACCCAACTAGTGGCCGTGTCCTGGCCCTGGCGTCGTACCCGACCTTTAACCCGAACGTGCTCACGACCTTCAACGGCACCAAGTTCAACCAGATCGACAAGGCGCTGATCAACGCGCCGGGGCAGCCACTGCTCAACCGGGCCATCTCGGAGACATATCCTCCTGGGTCGTCATTCAAGGTCGTGACCAGTTCTGCGGCGTTCAGCACACACAAGGTTGCCAACACCAGCAGCCTTGTCCCTGCGCCCACCGTGCTGACGCTGCCTAACGGGCACCATCTGATTAACGATGGCGGCGAAGTCTGCGGGAACGGGAACCCGCAGATCATCCAGGCCTTCTACATGTCCTGCAACACCGCGTTCGGCAAGCTAGGCATGAGCCTGACCGCGCCGGTTCTGCGTGACTACTCGTCCAAGTTCGGCATGAACGCGCCGATGCGCATCCCGCTCCCGGTCGTGCCGAGCGTAGTCCCCGAGGTGCAAGGCTGGACCGACCCCTCGCTGACCGCCTTCACCGCAATCGGCCAGTTCAACGACGCGGTGACGCCGATGCAGGAGGCAATGTTTTCGGCTGCCATCGCCAACAACGGCACATTGATGAAGCCGTATATGGTCCAGCAGGTTAAGGGGCCCGGGCTCTCGGTGATCGAGTCGCAGACTCCGTCCGTGCTGAGCCAAGCCGTCTCCCCAACCGTCGCGGGCTATATGAAGTCAATGATGCAGCAGGTTACGAACAACCCTGGCGGGACGGCGTTCGCGACGGCGAGCCCGCAGGCTACTGGTGGCATCGTCATTTACGGGAAGACCGGAACCGCTCAAAATGGCATTGATAACGGCAATCTGAATGATGCAGTTTTCACGTGCTTCGTGCCCGTCGAGGCCAACGCACCGCGACCGATAGCTGTCGGCGTGATCGTGCAGGGCGGCGGTTTCGGAGCGGACGCGGCGGCGCCCATTGCCGTCGCTCTGATCAAGGCATACGAGCAAGCCCATGGTTAGTAGAGGCGAAATTGCAGGGCCGGGCACATGGCGGTGGCCGGTGGCAAGGCGATGAGCCGGGCGCACGGCTGCTGCCCCGGCCTGTCATGCTGGTCGCAGCCCTCGATAAGCAGGACGGTAACGTAAGTGCGAGACATGACTCAGCCCCGGCTGCTTGGCGGCCGCTACGAACTCGACGGGATTGTCGGGCGCGGCGGCATGGCCGAGGTGTTCAGGGCCCGCGACATCCGTCTGGACCGCATTGTCGGGGTAAAGACGCTCCGCGACGACCTCGCGCGCGACCAGACCTTCCAAGCACGGTTCCGCCGTGAAGCGCAGTCCGCTGCATCGTTGAATCACCCGTCGATTGTCGCGGTCTACGACACCGGCGAGGACATGTCGGGCAGCATCCCCGTGCCGTACATCGTCATGGAGTTTGTCGACGGCCGGACCCTGCGCGACCTGCTGCGTGACGACCGGCGACTGCTGCCAGAGCGCGCTGCCGAGATCACCGACGGGGTGCTGCGGGCACTGGACTACAGCCATCGCAATGGGATCGTCCACCGGGATATCAAGCCCGGCAACGTCATGCTGACGCGAGCTGGCGATGTCAAGGTGATGGACTTCGGCATAGCCAGGGCAGTGTCCGACTCACAGCTCACTATGACGCAGACCGCGCAGGTCATCGGCACCGCTCAGTACCTCTCCCCCGAGCAGGCACGCGGCGAGCGGGTTGATGCGCGCAGTGACCTGTATTCCACTGGCTGCCTGCTGTACGAACTGCTAACCGGCCGGCCGCCTTTCACCGGCGACTCGCCAGTGGCCATCGCCTACCAGCACGTCAAGGAAGAACCGGTGCCACCGTCGCGTGTGGACCCGGAAGTACCGGCCTGGGCGGACGCAATCGTGCTCAAGGCGATGCGTAAGGACCCCGGTGATCGCTACCAGTCAGCAGGCGAGATGCGCAATGACATTCAGCGCGCCCTGTCCGGGGCGCCGGTTGCCGCACCGATGCTGGCGGATGCTTACAGCCAGGGCACCCGGCGCATGGGGGCGGCAGCAACGCAGCTGGCGGGCCGGACGGCGGCGATCCCGCCGTACCGATACGGCCCCGAGGATGACGGCCTGGGCGGACCACCGCAACGGCGCAGGCGAGCCTGGCCCTGGGTTGTCCTGGCGGTAGTTGTAGCCGTGCTGATAGCAGCCATCGTGCTGCTGAAATATGTAGGCGGCAGCAGTAGCGGGGTCGCTGTGCCTGGCGTGGCCGGCCAGCCGCTGGCGACTGCTGAGCACAACCTTAAGGCCGCCGGTTTCACCGTCGGCTCAGTGACGCAGCAGCCGAGCACCACGGTTAAGAAGGGCCTGGTCATTAAGACCATCCCGGGTTTCGGGAGCCAGAAGCCCAGGGGCAGCGTGGTCAATATCGTCGAGTCGAGTGGACCGTCGCTAGCGACGGTGCCGTCTGTGGTGGGCGAATCCACAAGGAAGGCGATCAGCGACATTAAGGCGGCGGGACTGGTTCCGAATGTGGTGAAAGCCCAGTCGTCCACGGGGCCGCCCAATCACGTGATCAGCCAGTCCCCGCAAGGGGGGACCCAGCTGGCTAAGGGCAAGCAGGTGACGATCAACGTCACAGGCGGTCCGGTCAAGGTACCGCTCAATGTTCTTGGCATGAGACAACAGGATGCGATCAACCTCTTGTCTGGCGCGCCGTATAACTACCAGGTGACCCCGGTGACGAGCACTCCGCCAAGCAGCCAGTACCCGCCAGGCACGGTGTTCCAGACGTTCCCTGCACCGGGAACCCCGCTACCGCCGGGGTCGCAGATCACGATCTATGTGGCATCTTCCAGCTCGCCAAGTCCTTCCCCTACGAGCCCGTCGCCGAGTCCAACCAGCCCATCTCCATCGCCGACGGGGCCATAGCTAGTGGCCAAGGTCCCCGGCGACTGGCCCGACACCGCCGGGGACCAACTACGCTTACGGCATGGGCCGCGAGGGTCCGTGCGCCCGCTGCCGCTGGGTACCCCGCCAGCCGCCAGCGATTGAGTTCTTCAGGAGACGACCGTGCCGAAGTCCCGTGTCAGAAGTAAGGCGGTTTATACCCCTCCGTCCAGGTCCAGTAAGGCGAAGGTGAGCCCGCCCTGGCTAGTGCCAACAATGCTGGGCTGCCTGCTCGTCGGCCTGGTATGGATCGTCATCTTCTATGTGAGTCAGCAGAGCCTGCCAGTGGGTGCACTACACAACTGGAATCTGGTGATCGGGTTCGGCTTCCTGGTGACGGGCGTGGTGCTGTCAACCAAGTGGCACTAGCCATTGGGGGGTGCGGGCTCTACAGCCTGACCGCTCCGACAAGCTGATAGTCCCTGATAGCAACCCCGGCCAGGAGCAACGCCACGATCAGCACAGTGGCGCCTACCTGGATCAATGTGCGATTGGCCCGCGGAGCGTACGCATACGCAGCGGTGAGTGCGGCCCCGGCGATCAGCCCGCCTACGTGCGCTTGCCAGCCAATGTTCGGGATGGCGAAGCCAATCGCCAAGTTGGCCACGATAAGAAAGACGATCTGTCCGGAGTTGACGCGTAGCCGACGGGCCATCACGAAGTAAGCACCGAAAAGTCCGAAGATGGCTCCTGAGGCACCCACCGCGGCGGCCCCTGGCAGGGCCAGGAAGTAGTAGAGCACTGAGCCACCCAGGGCGCTCACTAGGTAGACCGCCAGGAAGCGCATCCGTCCGAGTGTCCGCTCCAAGGCCGGGCCGACGAGGAGCAGGGCCCACATGTTGAATGCGATGTGCAGGATGCCGAAGCCGACGCCTGGTTGCTGGTGCAGGAAGGCACTGGTAATCAGCCGGTACCACTGCCCATTTGCCACCCCATACTGCGTCCCGGCCTTGCCGATCATGAGGCCGTCAGACACCACGGTCTGGTTGATCACTTCGGCGATATAGGCGCCGATGTTCAGCGCCACCAAGGTCCAAGTGACCGTCGCCTTGGTGGTTACCCCGCCGCCGAACCTGCCCGTCGCGCGGCGCACGTCCCGGTTTCCTGACTTGATGCACTCAACGCACTGGTGCCCGACAGCTGCGGGCCGCAGGCAGTCCGGGCAGGCAGGCCGGCCACACCGCACGCAAGACACGTAGGTGGGCCGGCCTGGGTGCCGGAAACAAACAGGTGGAGCAGCCTGGGTTTGTTCTTGGTCTGGGGGGTTGGCCATCAGGTGTGTCGACCGCCTACTCGCTGTCGCCGCGTCCGATCTGTACGGACTCCAGCACTACGTCCTGAACGGGGCGGTCGCCACGGCTGGTTTCCACCCTGCTGATCTCGTCGACGACGTTGTTGCCCTGAACTACCTCGCCGAAGATCGTGTGCTTGCCGTTAAGCCACGGCGTCGGCACAGTCGTTATAAAAAACTGCGATCCGTTGGTCCCTGGTCCGGCGTTCGCCATCGCCAGCAGATACGGCCGATCGAACGACAGATCGGGATGGATTTCGTCAGCGAACTTGTAGCCAGGTCCCCCTGTGCCGGTCCCCAGGGGGTCACCGCCCTGGATCATGAAATCCGGGATGACGCGGTGGAAGATGGTGCCGTCGTAGAGCCTGGCTTGGCCGGACTGCCGGGTGGCTGGATTCGTCCATTCCCGGCTGCCCTCTGCCAGCTCAACGAAGTTACGCACGGTCTTCGGCGCCTGATCTGGGAACAGCCGGACCACCACGGGTCCCTGGCTTGTCCGCAGCGTTGCGGTCAGCGTGTTTGTCATAACAGGAATCCTGCCACGCCTTCGCAGCAGTTCGGTCACTCCGCCCGCCGCGGTGGCACCTCTACCTCGCGGTTGGCTGCACTCGGTCGGGGAAGGTCAAAGCGCGAGGAGCGAAAAACGGGAGGTCTTAGTGTCTGTTTTGACCAGAAAGCCCGCGGAGGACGAGGCCACTGGCCTGCGCGGACAGGCCATATATGCGGCACGGCAGGTCGGACCGCTCGCCACCAAGGCAGTTCCGATGGCGCAGCAAGCTGCACAGCAGGCGGTTCCGCTCGCTAAGACGGCGGGCACATCCGTGCGGCAGAGCGCCGATGGCGCGGTCGTCTGGGCGACGCCTTACGTGGAAGCTGCGCGGCATTGGGTGGCACCGCAACTCGAGCAATCGGCATACGCGCTTACCGAGACCATTGCACCGATGATCTCCAATGCACTGATCTCGGCGTCGCGCAAGATCGACATGCCGCCGCAGAAGCCATCCCGCCGCAGGTCCCGGATGCTGGTCGCCTCATTGGCACTGGTTCTGGCTTCGGTTGGCACCTTCCTGGTCGTTCGCAATCGGCAAGCCTCGGTCGGCTACACGGCCGCGGCGCCCATGCCAGATAGCGAGATGACGGGCTCAGATCCGGGCATGGGCTACGAAACCGATGGCAGCGGTCCGGATGCGGACATGAACGGGCATCCCAGGGTCGTATGACCTGGGTTGTATTACCTGGGGCTGATCGCTGCGTGCCACTCGGTGGTCCGCCTTGCTCACCAAGCGGACTCAGCGTGTCCTGATGTTAAATGCCTGACGTCCTGTGGCATTCCCGGGGCCTCCACGACTGCGCACACATGACGGCAAAGCTGCGGATGCCTAGCCTGTAGGTCATGCTCCTGAATCAGTTGGTGCAGACGTCCGCTGCCGTCGGGGCCTCGCCTGGCAGGCTGGCCAAGATTGCGGCCATCGCCACACTGCTGCGACAGGTGCCTGCCGACGAGATTGCGGTGGCTGTCAGCTTCCTGTCCGGTGACTTGACACAGCGCCAGATCGGGGTCGGGTACGCGGCCATCACCGACCTGCTGGGCGGGCCGCGCCAGCAGCAGCCTGGCGCAGCGTCCCCAGCTTCGGTTCCGGTGCTGACACTTGCCGAGACCGACAGCGCGCTCGGTGAGATCGGCGCGCAGGCCGGACCTGGATCACAGGGCGAACGGCGACGACTGCTCTCGGGCTTGTTCGGCCGGGCGACAGACACTGAGCGCGAGTTTCTCGTCCGCCTGCTCGCTGGAGACCTGCGCCAGGGCGCACTAGACGGAGTCATGACCGAGGCAATTGCCAAGGCAGCCGAGGTACCCGTCGCCGATGTCCGGCGCGCCTATCAGCTCACCGGTTCTCTCGCCGAAGCCGCCGCTGCCGCTCTCGCCCACCATGGCGGCGACCCTGCTCTTGACCCACGCCAGGCTGGGAGCACCGAAGATGAGCGCGCAAACCCTGAACAGCGCTCCACTCGGTCCTCCGCTGCGTTGCGCGGGGTCGGGCTCAAGGTCGGACGGCCGATCCGGCCGATGCTGGCGGCATCAGCGCCCACGATCTCAGCGGCGCTGGATCGGATATCACCGGCCGGAGTCGACTGGAAGATCGATGGGATCCGCGTGCAAGTGCATGTTTACGACGGGCAAGCCCGGGTGTTTACCAGGACACTCGACGACATCACCGATCGCGTCCCGGAGCTCGCGACGGCTGCTCAACGGCTTGACGCTAGTACCGCCGTCCTGGACGGCGAGGCTGTGGCCCTACGAGACGATGGCAGACCGCACCCCTTCCAGGTCACATCAGCGCGGGCAGCCAGTCAGGCCACGAACTCCAGACAGTCAGGATCGGTACCGCTGACGATGTTCCTCTTCGATTTGCTCCATCTAGACGGAGCTGATCTGATCGAGCACGCTGCCAGTGACCGCTTTGCGCGGCTGGAGGAGGTTGCGCCAGCTGACTTGGTGATACCACGACTTGTCACTGCCGACGTCGGGGCGGCTGAGCGGTTCTTCGCCACCGCCATCGAGCGCGGTCACGAAGGAGTCGTGGCCAAGTCACTCGATGCCCCCTACATGGCGGGCAGGCGTGGCAGCGAATGGATCAAGGTCAAGCCGCGGCACACCCTTGACCTGATCGTGCTAGCAGCCGAATGGGGCCATGGACGGCGCCAAGGGTGGCTGTCCAATCTGCACCTCGGCGCCCGGGATCCCGCGACTGGCGGCACGGTCATGCTGGGCAAGACGTTCAAGGGCCTCACCGATGCCGTGCTCACCTGGCAGACACAGCGATTGCTTGAACTTGCCGACCCGGCCGTTGCCGAAACCGACCGTGCTCCGTACGGGGTCGTCCGGGTCCGGCCAGAGCTCGTGGTGGAGATTGCCTTTGACGGCGTCCAGGCGAGCACAAGATACCCGGGCGGCGTGACCCTGAGGTTTGCCAGAGTGATCAGATACCGGCCGGATAAGAGTGCAGCCGAGGCGGACACGATCGAGTCGGTCCGGGTGCTCTGGGCTGGCGACGAGCTGGGGCCGCAGCGACGATAGGAGTTCGGCCGGGTTACCTGATGGTCTTCAGGCCGGCGCGGCGGCTCAGCCGGATCCGGACCAGGATCCAGAGCGCTTCAACGCCGTCTCTCCAAGTGAGCTTCTTACCAGCTTCGCGGCTGCGGGCCTTATAACTGATCGGCACCTCATATGGCCTGATACCCCGCTTGAGCAGCTTGGCGGTGACCTCAGCCTCCATGCCGAAACCAGTCTCGCGGATCTCCAGCTGACGGTACAGGTCGGCTGGTACCAGCTTGAAGCAGGTCTCAAGGTCGCTGATGTAGCAGTTGAACAGGATGTTCGCCACCGTCGTGACGCCCCTGTTGCCCATTACGTACCAGTACGAATAAGAGTTGTGGCTACCGAACATGCGCGTGCCATACACGACCTTTGCGTCGCCGGCCAAGACTGGGCCGAGCAATCGCGGAATCTCGGACGGCGAGTACTCAAGATCGGCATCGCACATGATTACGTAGTCGCCCGTTGCTATCTCGCTCGCGGTCTTGATCGCCGCGCCCTTGCCCTGATTGCGCTCGTGCATGTGCAGTGTGATCCGCGGGTCGTCGGCCACCGACGGGTACAGTTCCCTAGTGCCATCGGTGCTGCCGTCATCGACGATGACCAGCTCCATTTCGCACGGGAAGTCGACGCTGAGTACCTCTTTCACCGCGGAGGCCAGGGTCGTGTACTCGTTGTACACGGGCATCAGTATCGACAGCTTCATAGTTGGACCTTAAGACCTCTGTGGAAGTCAGACCTTTACCCTTTACAAGTTCAAAACGAAGATTAAACGGGAAAAGCGGCCAGATGGCCGCGGCGGCACATATTCCCCTCCCCCGTTCATCGCAAGCTTAGCCCAGGGAGCAGAGCGTGGACTCAGAAGCCAAAGCGGGACGCCCGGGAGCACTGAATCCCGCAGCGCAGCGGATTTTGGTAACGGGCGGTTCTGGCTTCATTGGATCGCACCTGTCTAGGCGGCTTCTGGAGCAAGGCCACGACGTACTGGTCGTAGACAACTTCTATTCCAGTTCGCGGCACAACCTAACCGACTTGCTCAACAACCCGCGATTCGAGATCCTGCGCCACGACGTGACGTTCCCTCTCTACGTCGAAGTTGATCAGATCTATCACCTGGCTTGCCCAGCGTCGCCGGTCTTCTATCAACGTGATCCTGTGCAGACCACCAAGACCTGCGTGCACGGGTCAATCAATATGCTCGGGCTGGCTAAGCGAATAGGCGCCAAGATCCTGCTGAGCTCTACTTCGGAGGTCTACGGGGACCCAGCAGTGCATCCGCAGCCAGAGACCTACTGGGGCAACGTAAATCCGATTGGCATCCGGTCCTGTTACGACGAGGGCAAACGGTGCGCGGAGACACTTTTCTTCGACTACTACCGTCAGCACAACTTGCCCATTAAGGTCGCCAGGATCTTCAACACGTATGGGCCGAACATGCTGGCCAACGACGGACGCGTGGTCTCGAGCTTCATCGTGCGTGCCCTGGCCGGCAAGCCGCTCACAGTCTTCGGCGACGGATCGCAAACCAGGTCGTTCTGCTACGTGAGCGACATGATTGAGGGGCTGATCGCGCTGATGAATTCGAGCACCGAAGTCACCGGGCCGATCAATCTCGGCAACCCGGGTGAATTCACGATGCTTGAATTGGCACGCAAGGTTCAGACGCTAACCAATAGTGACCAGCCGCTGGAGTTCCTTCCGCTGCCCGCAGATGACCCAGCGCGGCGCCGGCCCGACATCACCCGGGCGAACGAGTTGCTGGGCTGGGAGCCGTCCGTACCGCTCGACACCGGACTGGCACACACGGTGGAGTACTTCCGGTCGACTCTGGTCCCGGTTGGCTGACCGGGACCTGCCGAACCCGTCGGACCGGCCGAAACCGGCGGGCCCGCCGAAGCGTCGGGCGTGCTGAAGCGTCGGACCTGCTGAAGGGAATGTCTGGTGCGATCTCTGTGGCTGGACGATGCCGGATCGTGGCAGACGACGCTGCGCGGGCGCCAGGTGCTGGCTGACCCGAGAATCAACAAGGGCACCGCCTTCAGCGAAGCTGAACGCGCCAACCTTGGATTGATCGGACTCATTCCGGCCGGGCACATGAACCTGGAGCAGCAGGTAAGCCGCGTCTACGCGCAGTATCAGCGGCAGTCATCCGATCTGGGGCGCAATGTCCTGCTGAACGAAGTCCATGACAGAAATGAAGTGCTGTACTACCGGCTGCTGGCTGAGCACCTGAGCGAGATGCTCCCAGTTGTCTACACGCCAACGGTCGGTCAGGCCATCGAGAACTACAGCCATGAGTATCGGCGGCCGCGCGGTGTTTATCTGTCGGTAGACCAGCCCGAGCTGATTAAGGAGTCGCTGCAGGCATTCGGCCTTAGCGGTGATGATGTCGATCTGATCGTTGCCACCGACGCCGGCTCGATACTCGGCATCGGTGACTGGGGCGTCGGTGGCATGGGCATTGCCGTTGGCAAGCTGGCCGTCTACACCGCCGCCGGCGGCATCCACCCGAACCGGAGTCTGCCGGTGATGCTCGACCTCGGAACCGACCGGCAGAGCCTGCTCGAAGATCCGCTCTACATCGGCAACCGGCACCCGCGGGTCGCGGCCGACCAATATGACTCGTTCCTGGAGGCGTTCGTATCCGGGGTTAAGGCTGTCTTTCCGCATGCCCTCCTGCACTGGGAAGACATGGATCCCGCCCATGCCCGACGGCTCCTTAGCAAGTACCGGGATCAGTTGCCGAGCTTTAACGACGACATCCAAGGCACCGGAGCTGTCAACCTGGCGGCTGTGCTGGCTGCCGTCGGGGCCACCGGCGTCGGCCTGACCGAGCACCGATTCGTCGTCTTCGGGGCCGGCTCTGCTGGAACTGGCATAGCCGACCAGCTAACTGCCGCCCTTATGGCTGAGGGATTGAGTCAGGCTGAGGCTCACGCCAGGTTCTGGGCGGTTGACAGGCACGGCCTGATCCTGGCCGACGACCCAACGGCTTCCGACAGCCAGCGCATCTATGGCCGCCAGCCAGCGGACGTCGCAGGCTGGCAGCGCGACCACCAACTGGGCGGGATTGGCTTGGCGGAGGTCGTGCGACAGGTCCACCCAACTGTCCTGATCGGGACTTCTGGCCGCCCTGCAGCTTTCACCGAAGAGATCGTCAAGGACATCGCGGCGCATACCAGCCATCCAGTGATCCTGCCGATGTCCAATCCGACCCAACTCGCTGAGGCCAGGCCCGCCGATCTGGTCAAGTGGACAGACGGCAAGGCTCTGGTCGCATGCGGGAGCCCGTTCCCGCCTGTGGACTACCACGGCACTCGCTATGTCATCGGTCAGGCCAACAACGCACTCGTCTTTCCCGGCCTCGGCCTAGGAGCGATCGCCGCGCGCGCCTCGCAGATCACTGACGGGATGCTCAGTGCCGCGGCGCATGCGGTAGCCGACCTCGTCAATATTGGAGCGCCCGGCGCTCCACTTCTGCCGCAAGTTGAAGAACTCCGCAGCACTTCGCTGAGCGTCGCCGTCGAAGTCGCGCTCGCGGCGGCAGCGGACGGTGTGGCGCAGCGCGCGCTAGGCACTGATGTTCGCGAGCGGGTAAGCGCACTAATGTGGCAGCCCGCGTACCGGCCCGTCCGGCCGGCGTAACGGGGAACACTCGCATTCCGGTGGCCCGGTGACTGGGACACGGCCATCAGTGCGCAGAGCTGTCCGCAGGCTCGCAAGCGACCTCCGGGCTGGCTGGGCACTGCTTGCTGGTGAGCTCAGGCAATCAGGCTGGCTTGACTTCGGCGCTTTCCGGTGGCGTGACCTGGCCGTCAACCAGGCCGTCCGCGCGGCGGTCGGGGTGATAACTCCGCTTGTCATCGGCGTGGTCACCGGAAAGATCGAATACGGGAGCTATGCAGCCCTAGGAGCGTTGCCCGCGGGCTTCGTCTCGTTTCGCGGCGTCAGTCGCACTCGGGTCGTCGCAGTGTTCCTCGCCGCGGCCGGCATGTCATTGTCCACATTCACTGGCGCCACCACCGCCCAAGCAGCCCCTTGGCTGCTCGTGCCGGTCGTCCTCATCTGGGCGTATGCGGCTGGGCTCATCGCCTCCCTTGGACCAACGGCGCTCGCTGTGTCTCTGCAATGGCCTGTAGCCCTGCTCATCGGCAGCGCATTGCCGCTCGCGCCCGGCCCTGCTGCTATCCGGGCAGCGCTGGTCCTGGCAGGCGGACTATGGCAGTGCGTGCTTGTAGTCAGCTCATGGACCGTCAACCGTGGCAGCGCGGAACGGGCAGCTTTGGCCGCTTCATACAGCTCGCTCGCGGGATACGCTGCCGATCTTGCAGCCGGCCGGCAAGGCCCGCCTGCACCGCGCCAACTCGCGGGCACTTACGCCCTGGCCGATCCCAATCCGCTGGTGCGCACTGCGGCCCGCCTGCACATGCTCGACCTTGCCAGGGAATCCGAACGAATCCGCGCTACGCTCACCGCCCTTGGCACAGGCTGGGCGGTGGGCAGTGCCAGTGCGAGTGGCCGTCGCGTGCTTACCGAAGTCGCAGCTGTACTCCGCGAAATCTCCTCGGCGCTGACTGGCCGTCCACAGCAGCGCCGCGCGCACTTGAGCGCGGCCGTGGGCGCGCTGAGTGAGATCACGGTCGCGACCGGCACCCGTTGGCAGTGGGCTGGCGAGGCTCTTCTCGGGCAATTGCGCAGTGCGTGCCGCATCGCGGCGCGATTGCAGGCCGTCGAAAGCACGGGTGGCGACCGCGCGCCGTTGGCTCCCATCGGCCAGGGCTGGATCCGGGACGCTCGGCTAACGGTGCGTGCCAGCCTCGGGACGTCCTCCGAGACCGGTCGGCATGCGCTGCGGCTCGCCGTTCTGGCCGCGCTCGCCGAGATCATCGTCCAGGCGACTGGGCTCGGCCACGGCTACTGGGCTGTCCTGACGGTGTTCATCGTGCTGCGCCCGGACTACAGCTCGACGCTGTACCGCGGTCTGCAGCGAGCCGCCGGCACTGTAGTCGGCGCAGGACTTGGCGTCGCCACTGTGCAGCTGACCCACGTCGGTCAGTCGGCCCTGCTTGCCGGCATCGCAATCTCGCTCGTGGCGGCGTACGCGGTGTTCACCGTCAACTTCCTGCTCTACGCCGTTTTCCTGACTGACTTCGTTGTAGTGCTGCTAGCGCTGCTCGGGCTGCCGCCAGAACCGACAGCATTGGCCAGGCTGGCCGGCACCGCGATTGGAACAGGGATCGCCGTGCTCGGCTATGTGCTCTGGCCAACGTGGGAAGGCACCTCTGCAGCGGAGAAGTTCGCGCGCCTGTACGCCGCACAGGGCAGGTATGCGGTCGCTTTGTTGCGTACTTATACGCGGCCCGACAAACGTGATGCCCGGCAACTCGGGTCACTGCAGTTGGCGGCACGGCGTGCTCGGATCGACGCCGAGGCATCCGCGGATAGGCTCGCCGGCCAGCCGGATCATCCGCCAGTCACCGCTGCCCTTGCGCGGGCGCTAGCCTCGGCAGGGCACCGGATCGCACTAGCCCTGCTGACACTGAGTGCTGTGCCCGTTCCCAGTGCCGCAGATCTCAGTGCCGAATCCATGCAGGAGCGGCCGGCCACGGCTAGCCGAATCCCGCTTCAAGCTAGCGCTGACCAGCTAGCCATCGCGATCGAGGTGGCCACTCAGCAGCTCGCCGACTCACTCCGCGACGGAGCAGACTCCGTTGGACTGAACCGCGACAGTCTGCCACGGCTACGTCCGCTGCAACAGTCGCTGCTAGCGGCGGCCGGCACCGGACCCGGCGGCGCGATCGGTAGCAGCACTGCTGCTCTGGCCGATGCAACAGACGGCCTGGTCGATGCGATCGACACTGCTGCCGATGTGCTCGCCAATCCCGCCATTCACTGAAGGTCGCCCGCAAACTGCCCGCGCCGACGAGTGTTAACGGGCATCCTCGACGATGTCGCTGGCCACTGCGACTGCGGCTTGCCCGGTCTGGACGGCTGCGATCATCGTCGGGCTCCCGGCGGAGACCACTGCTATGAGTACGTCACGGCCGCCCAGACGAACGATGCCAATACTGTTGGCCACCCAGAGGCCGCCGCCTTGCGGTGCGGCCACCGTCATGGCATAGCTCAGACGAGCCCCGTCCAACTCACTCCAAGCCGATTGGCTCCAAGCTGACCAGCTCCAAGTCTGAGCGTTCGCGCCCGATGTCATCAGGCTCAGCTCATATTTCCGGTTGGCCGCGTTGAGCGGTGAGCGGGCAGAGGTTAGGTCCTGGAGCAATCGGATCTGGTCAGTGGCTGTGGTGGCGACTTGACTCCAGCCCGAGTTGCTTACAGCGGCCGTATGCCCGAGACCGAGAAGTTTGTTGGCGGCACTCACTGCGTCCGCGCCGCCTGCGAGGTTCCACAGATCCGCGGTCGCCGCGTTGCTGGATTCCTCGATCATGAGGCTAGCCAGCCGAGACTCCCTGACTGTGAACATCGTGCCTGCATCCTGATGCTGTAGCAACAATGTCGCAAGAATGTCCAGGCGCTGAAAGCTGGCGGCATAAAAGCGCAGCCCCGGGTGATAAAAGGCAGCTATTCCTGTGCCTTTACTACTAACGGCTGTCGAAATTTGTGCCGGATCAGCACCGATCGCGGAAATAAGGCCAGCCGAAAGCTGCTTGTCAAGATCAATTCTGGCGCCTGCGCGAGCAAGCCCATCGTGCCGATGCGACGCGCTGCCAGCAGCCGCCGAGCCCTGGCCGAGAACTGCCGGCAGCAGGGCCCCGCCTCTTGCAGCGGCTCCGGGCTGCGTGAACTCGATAAAGCCACCAGTCTTGGCCGCCGAGATCGTGAAGATTGCGGCAAACGTGGCCATCAGGGCGAAGACTAAGCCGAACGCGATCCGGTCCGGTGGACGTAGCCTGCCTGCATGCGCAGGCGGTTGCCTCACGTCGTCCTCCGCAGCACAGCCGTTCCCCCGGTTGCCCGTAGAGCCTCGCCCTTGCCGACACGCGCAACACTGCGGATCGCCCTTATTTCACGCCATTCGCAATGGCGTGCGCTGGCAAGACTAGTATCCCCCGATATTCCGAACCTATTGCAGCTCCCGACCATATCAGATGGCTCGAAGCCTTCTCTAGCCCTGGAATACATATTGTTCTTTGGTGCCCGCACCGAACCCCAATTTAATGGTTTATCGAGGGTTTCGGGTTGACCCTGGTAACGCTATGCCGCGGGCGTGCTGCGGAAGACTGGCCAGCCAACCTCGGTCCGGAAGTCGGACTCGTCAGTAGTGTCAAAGGGCGACACCACGTAGTGCTCACGAATTGGCCCGGCAACACCAATATCTCGCTCTGCGACGTAGGTGCCGACGGCACCGTAGGTCAGGTCGATGTCGGCGAACGAGCCTTGGTGCATCGCGATCGCCAGCTCGGCCGCCGGTATCTCCCGCAGCCTGACCCGGCCGCCCACACTGGCGGTCTGGTCTGCAGGCAGGATAGGAACGTAGGCAACGATCTCGCCCGCTTCGACCTCGAAGAACTCCGCCGGATAGAGCGCGCCGCGGGGGTCAGTCCGGACTATGCCGGCGGCTGCAAGCGTTGCGTCCAGCTCGCCGAATGCAGCCATGAACCATTCCTCGGCTCCAGCCGTGGGCACAACCTCGGCAATTGCCAACGAGGTAATCGGTCCGACTGATCTGTATTCGACCGCTATCTGGGGCCGCGGTCGCTCCAGCAGCGTCCGGAGCGAGGCGACTGTCGTTTGTGTGGCCGCGAGCTGCGACTCCATCCGTTGCAGGTGCTGCGAGATGACAGCATTGCGAGCCGCTATGTCGGGCGCGTCCAGCATCGTCTTGATCTCGTCCAGCGGCATACCCAGATCACGGAACCTGCGGATCACTTGTGCTGTGGCCACCTGCGCGGACTGGTAGTAGCGATACCCAGAGGAGAAGTCGATTTCGGCCGGATCCAGCAGCCCCACATCGTGGTAGTGGCGCAACGCCTTGACGCTCAGGTGAGTCATCCGGGAGAAGTCCCCGATCCCTATCCGCACGTCCATGGTTGCGATTTTGGACCATCGAGTCCGCGAGTCCGTCATCGCTCCACCTTCCGGCGTGGCAGCATCAGCGCGAGTACGGTCACTACGACTAGCAGTCCGCACAGCTGCGCAAGGCAGAACTCAAACGCTCGCGCGTAGCCACCGGATAGAGCGCCGAAAAAGATGACTCCGGTGACGGCGACGCCAACGCAATTACCGACCTGCTGCATTGTTGACAGTGCCCCCGCGACCGCACCGGCACGCTGCGGGTCAGCGTGCGCCAGTACCGTCGAGGTCAGCGGTGTAATGCACAGGCCCATACCGGCGCCACCGAGCAATAGTCCGGGCACCAGCCAGCCGATCGGCTCCGTGCCACCGAACCCAGCTACAGTCGCCAGCAGCGCCGCCTCACCGGTAGCGAGCGTGACCGCTCCGACCGCGATCAGCCGGCGGCCGTACTTGAGCGTCAGCGCCGGAGCCCGCAGTGAGGTCGCGAGGTATGCGGCTGCAAGCACAGTGAAGACCAGGCCTGCCTGGAGCGGGTCCAAGCCCTTACCCAACTGCAGGTACAACGCGAGCACTAGGAAGAACGAGGCCTGGCCGCACCAGAACACCAGTTGGGTCGCCAGCCCCGAGCCCAGTTCTCGTTGGCGGAATAGGGACGGCGCCAGCAAAGGCGAACCACCCGCTCGCTCCGTGCGCACCTGGCTCAAGACGAAGATGCCGAGCAGAACCGGAGACAGGGCTAGGCTGATCAACGTCCAGACTGGCCAGTGCAACTGCGTTCCTTCGACCAGCGGCAGCACGAGCGCGGTCAAGGCCAGAGTGACCAGCACCATCCCAGGCACGTCGAGCTTGCTAGCCTGATCGGCCCTGGACTCCGGCACCTGACGCCGCACATATGCGAGCGCGATCAATCCGACCGGCACGTTGACCAGGAAGATCGCCCGCCAGCTCAGGCCAAGCGGATCAGCCTCGATGACGATGCCGCCTAGCAGCTGCCCGCCAGCGGCGGCCAGACCCATGACCATGCCGTAGATCGTGATAGGCCGCACTCTGGCCGCGCCCGGGAAAGCGACGCCGATGATGGACAGCACATTGGGGCTGATCAGCGCGCCGCCGAACCCCTGCGCCAGGCGAGCGACGACTAGCACTGCAGGGTCGTTGGCTATCCCGCACAGCGCCGAGGCCAGCACGAAGAGGGCAAGCCCGATGCTAAAGATCCGCCGGCGGCCGAAGCGGTCACCGAGCCGGCCAGCTGTTATCAGCAGCACGGCGAACGTAAGGCCGTACCCGGCAATGACCCATTCGGTCGCTCCGGAGCTGGCGCGCAGGTCTGCCTGGATAGACGGCAGCGCCACGTTCACGATGAAAAAATCAAGAACGATCATGAAGACGCCGCACATGAGCACGGGCAACGGCGACCGCGTTCGCACCTGGGATGACTCCGGCGACGCGGTGCCTGTCGCTGGCGACGCGGTGCCTGCCTGCGACGTCGCGGCCGACTGGCCGGTTACGGAGATCTGGGGAGCCTTGATTGTTGCCATGACCTGACTCTCGGGTCTCCTGTAACTGGAGAGTCAAGCGGTGCCTGGAGCGAGGTTGCTTCAGGCCACTGTCTCGAGCTTGGCCGCGTGCGGTACAAGCTGCTCATAGATATGTCATCGCAAGCACGGACCGATCTGCATAAACTTCGCGGCTGAGGGTGTCGATATGGAATTCGTCTTTGCAGCCGTGATCCTGTCTGGGTTCGTGTACCTCTCTGTCCGGCGAAACCGGGAACGCGCTGGGAACGCGCCGGTGCGCAACGAGATAGAGGCGCGAGTGTCCTATCGAACCCGCCTCGACCGTGCCAGCGTTCTTGGCACGGGCGGATTTGGCGGAACTCGCGGCGTGTGGATTCCGTTGCGCGGGCCAAAGCAGCTGATGGTCGGTACGGACGCCTTTATGATCTCCGCGCCGCGGGCGCTCCGCGAGATTGTCTTCACTGGAGATGAGTCGGCTATTGCGATCAGTCAGACGCCGCTGGGCGCAGCTGGTCAGGACTGGATAGTAATCACCGGACAAGCAGGTGGCCGCCAGATTCGACTGGCGATCGCCCGGGACAACCTGCCGGAAATCTGGCAGGCCCTTGCCTCAACCGGCGTGACTCAGCTACCTGTAGCGGCTGAACTCCATCATCCAGGTATGGCCTATGGCTTGGGCAGAGTAACGGGCTGGCGCCGGGTCGCGTTGGCGATCGTGGTTGTGGTCTTTCTAATGTTCGGACCGGCGCTGGTGCTCTTGATTGCCCGTCATCTGCCGTAGCCGCGAGACAGGCCGCCCAGTTGGGCAGCACAGTCGGGCAGCACAGTCGGGCAGCACAGTTAAGCCGCACGGTGCCGGGCGCGAGGCTCGACTCGTGGCGGCGGACCTCCACGGCCTCCAGCGACATCGACGCCCGAGATGGCCATATAGGCCACTACCACGATGATCGGCACCGTCAGCAGCATGGCCACGTTGCCCCTGCCCCAGCCCAGCCCCCCGAGCTTTTGCGTGATGCCGAGCCAGTCGGCGATCGAAGCACCAAGGGGCCTGGTGATTGTGTAAGCGAACCAGAACGCCAAGACCGGGTTCATGCCGAACCGCCAGTGGGCCACCGCCGGCACCGCGATGACGACCAGGAACAGGACGGCCGAGGAGAAGTAGCCGAGATGGAAGGTCACCGCGGTCAGGTCGCCGAGGGCAGTTCCCAGCGCGAACGTAGCCCCCACCGTTGCCCAGTAGAAAGCCTCGCGGCGGAAGGTCGTGATGCTGTGAATCGACAGCGTGCCCTCCGTCAGATACCAGGCGATGAAGATCACAGCGAGGCAGAAGCCGTACAGCGCCGTGGTCTGCCAGTACGGCAGCCCGATCACCAGGTGCAATCCGTCGGCGGCCATCGTGCCGGTGACAGCTACCGCCGTGACCGCGAGCCAGTAGACCCAGGTGTTGTACTTGCGCCAGCTGAACTGCAGCACGAGTGCGCCGATCAGCAGCACCGCGCCGAACACGCCAGTAGGCACCTTGCCATAGCGGAAGTAGGTGAAGTCCGCTAGCGCCTCGCCCATGCCGGTAGTCAGTACCTTCGCGATCCAGAACCACACGGTGATCTCTGGCACCTTGATAGCTGCTAGCCGGACGGGCTGTCCGAGCCTGCCGCTAACGTTTCCGCTCCTCATGCCGGCGAGGATGCCACAGGCTGCGCGCTGCTTCGCACAGCCTTTACTGGAACTTTCAGGGTTCTTGGATTAGCGCCACGATCCTGCGGTGAATCGCTCGAGCGCATCGCGATAGCCGGCGAACGCGAC